>ERZ1106941.38-NODE-38-length-175446-cov-9.105872_pt1 | contig 175446 bp, 165 predicted proteins | sample MGYA00403670_ERZ1106941 | MGnify/ENA primary metagenome ERZ1106941 (study PRJEB35170, sample SAMEA104062400) | human gut metagenome | biome: human gut; feature: human-associated habitat; material: faeces | place: Denmark | collected 2012-06-04 ...
AAATCTGAAGCCGCAAGAAAACGTAAATATAATTAATTGTGCGCAAAAATCCCTGACGACAATTCCGTCAGGGATTTTTAAGATTATCAATCGTCACCCATTTAACAATACTGTATAAGTAAACTAAAGGGAATTATATGCATCGAATTATTCATACCTTCAAGAAAATTTTACAGTTATTATTCAATCGAATTTTCTATGTTGCCGTCGCCCTGATGCTTCAGCTCGCATGGCTGATGATCACCGTCTGGAGACTGGCAGCATATTCTAAATATATTTCAAACGCGATTGCTATCATCAGTGTTTTAGTTGTGCTCTGGATCGTAAACAAAAAAATCAATCCGTCCTACAAACTCGGATGGACGATCCTGATTCTCGTTTCCCCTGTTTTCGGCGTTATGCTGTATCTTCTGTTTGGTAAATCACGAATCGCTCAGGCAATTCAGAATAAATATGCCCAGGTACAGAAAGAAAGCATTCCGTTTATGGAGTCTAAAAAAGAAACAATCAGACATCTGGAAGCTGATTCACTGTCTGCTGCAGTACAGTCCAACTACATTCTCCGATATTCCAGTTTCCCGGTACACGAAAATACCACCGCAGAGTATTTTCAGGTGGGAGATGATATGTTTCCTGTTCTTGTCCGCGAACTTGAACAGGCACAGCATTATATTTATATTGAATACTTCATCATCAACGATGGTGTAATGTGGCGTACGATCCTTGATATACTGGAACGCAAGGCATCAGAGGGAGTTGATGTCCGCCTGATTTATGATGGTTTCGGCTGTCTGACCACTTTACCATATCGTTACGACCGTTTTCTGAAAGAAAAAGGCATTCAGTGTCGGATATTTAATCCATTCCGCCCTCTGCTCAATATCGTACAGAATAACCGTGATCACCGCAAGATCTGCGTCATTGATGGACATACCGGTTTTACCGGCGGAATCAACCTTGCCGATGAGTATATTAATCAGAAAAAACGTTTCGGACACTGGAAAGATACAGCTGTTATGTTAAAAGGTGAAGCTGTCTGGAATATGACTGTCATGTTTCTGCATATGTGGAATGTGATCAACAATTCCAGCGAACCGATTGACCATGAAATACACATGCCGCACAGGTTTCATCAGGAGCCATTTGCAGGCAATGGATTTGTGCAGCCATACAGTGATACCCCTCTGGATGGAGAAATCGTAGGTGAGAATGTTTATCTGAACATCATTAACCGTGCACGTAAATATGTCTATATCTGTACCCCTTACCTGATTATTGATAATGAAATGATGACAGCGCTCTGCCTTGCTGCCAAAAGCGGCGTGGATGTCCGCATTATGACACCTGGAATTCCTGATAAGAAAATGGTCTTTTTACTCACGCAGTCTTATTATGAGCAGCTTCTGGAAGCAGGCGTCCGCATCTATGAATACCAGCCTGGTTTTCTGCATGCAAAATCTTTTGTGTGTGACGATGAGATAGCAGTCGTAGGAACAATCAACCTGGATTACCGAAGCCTGTATCTCCATTTCGAAAATGGGGTATGGTTCTATAAGAACAAAGTCATTCAGGATATCCTTGATGATTTTAACCAGACTTTAAAATACTGTGATCCGGTCAGCATTGAGTTCTGTAAGAACAGAAATATTGTTGTCCGGGCATTCCAGAGTATTTTACGGCTTTTTGCCCCTTTACTCTGATCTGTCAGGAAATAATTGCAGAACATTTTTCATGAAGTATATTTCTCATGGAAGATGTTCTGTTTTTGTTTATTCATCCCTATATAAAAGGCATATTTTTTATGAGCTGTCCCTACAATAATAACAAGCAGAATTTTATGAGGTCACTATGAAAAGAAAACAACTGCGGATCACAGGATTTTTATTGACTATCTGTATGATTCTGGGAACAATATTTCCCGTCTTAGCAGAAGCCGAAAATACTTCCCTTGAAATTTCAGCAGCCAGCGGAATTCTGATGGAAGTCGAAACAGGCAAAATCCTTTATGAAAAGGACAGTAATACCAGAAGAAGTCCGGCGAGCGTCACAAAAGTCATGACGTTACTTCTGATTTTTGAACAACTCGAATCCGGAAAATTGTCTCTGGACGATATAGTCACCACAAGCGCACATGCAAAATCTATGGGTGGATCACAGGTCTTTCTTGAAGAGGGCGAACAGCAAAACGTTGAGACCATGATCAAATGCATTGTCATTGCTTCCGGGAATGATGCCAGTGTTGCAATGGCAGAACATATTGCAGGGAGTGAGCAGAGCTTTGTGGACCGAATGAATCAGCGCGCTTTGGAACTTGGTATGAAAAACACACATTTTGTCGACTGTTGTGGTCTGACTGATTCTGATGCCCATTATACAACAGCCTATGATATTGCGCTTATGAGCCGAGAACTGATTCGAAATCATCCTCAGATTTTTGAATATTCCTCAATCTGGATGGAGAACATCACCCACGTTACTGCACAGGGAACAAAGGAATTCGGTTTGACAAATACCAATCGTCTGATACGTACATATCCGGGGTGCAAAGGACTCAAAACAGGCAGCACCAGCAAAGCGAAATTCTGTCTTTCAGCAGTAGCAGAGCGTGACGGACTTTCCATTCTTTCAGTTGTAATGGCCGCCCCGGATTACAAGGCACGTTTAAAAGATGCCTCCGTTCTTCTGGATTACGGTTTTGCCCGCTGCAGTCTGTATATTGATGAAAACCCTGAGCCACTCCCTGAGATCACGATACAAAAAGGAACAAGTTCAAAAGTTTCCTTAAAATATGCTGATACGTTTCGATATGTAACTACAGATGGAGAAAAAATAACAGCCCCCAAAAAGGAACTTAAACTTCCTTCCAAAGCAGAAGCGCCTGTTACAGCAGACTGTCAGGCAGGAGAACTGATCTACCTTCATCCCCGGAGCGGACAGGAACTCGGACGAATTCCGGTACTATATGCAGAATCAGTTGCACGTCTTTGCTTTTCAGATTGTCTTTTAATGACTTTTGATGCCTTCTGCCTCTGACAGCTTCAGGGACTGTCCGACAGCTCTGAAATCTTTTGACAAGATTACGGATTACGAGGTATAATAATCTTCAAATGTTTATTCTGAAATGTATCTGAAGACAGGAGCGTGAAGAACAAATGAAAGAAATCAAAACCGAAAATGCTGTAGGACATGTATTATGCCATGATATTACGCAGATCATCAAAGACGAAAAGAAAGGTGTCCTTTTCAAGAAGGGGCACATTGTAAAAGAAGAAGATATTCCGCTCCTTCTTTCTGTAGGTAAGGAACATCTCTATGTATGGGAAAAACAGGAGGGTATTCTTCATGAGAATGAAGCTGCGGAGATTTTGTATCGCATCTGTGCCGATTCCCATATGCACGGAAGTGATATCAAAGAGGGCAAGATCGAACTGATTGCAAACTGTGACGGACTTCTCAAAATCCGCCGGGATGCACTTGTAGCAGTCAACAGTCTCGGAGAAATGATGATTGCCTCAAGACATGGTGATTTCCCGGTAAAAAAAGGTGACAAAATCGCCGGTACGAGAATCATTCCCCTTGCCATCGAAAAAGAAAAAATGGACCGTGCAGTGGAAGCGGCGGGTAATGAGCCTGTTTTTTCCCTGCTTCCGTTCCATACAAAAAAAGCCGGTATCGTTACAACCGGAAGCGAAGTACAAAAAGGGCTGATCAAAGACACTTTTACTCCAGTACTGAAAGAGAAGCTTTTCGAATACAACGTTCAGGTGATCGGGCAGACACTGCCGGGTGATGACCGTCAGACGATCACATCCGATATCCTGCATTTGATCGAAGAGGGCGCTGATCTGATCCTGTGCAGCGGAGGGATGAGCGTAGATCCTGATGACCGCACTCCGGGTGCCATCAAAGATACCGGTGCCGATATCGTCACCTACGGAGCACCGGTACTTCCGGGTGCCATGTTACTGCTGGCATATTATCACAAGGATGGCAAAACCATTCCGGTCATCGGACTTCCGGGCTGTGTAATGTATGCCCGCCGAACTGTTTTTGATCTGATCCTTCCGCGCATCATGGCAGATGATCCGGTCTGTGCAGAAGAAATCTGCGCTTATGGAGAAGGTGGACTTTGCCTGAACTGTGATGTCTGCACTTTTCCGGCCTGCGGATTCGGCAAATAAATTTTCTAACAGAGGATATACATGAAAACATTCAGAACAAGCACATATAGCATACCCTGTGCCGGCCTTACCGGGCATCGCAAAGTTACTTTTGCAGTCCTTGCCGATCTGCACGGGCTTGTATTTGGTCAAAATCATCAGACACTGTACAAAACAATCATCGACGCAAACCCGGATGCTATTCTTGTCGCAGGTGACATGGTCGTTCACAGATCGCTAGAAACTCTCGAAGCAGCAGCCGGACTTTTTCTGCGTCTGTGTGAGATTGCGCCTGTTTTTTATGTTCTTGGCAATCATGAATACAAGATGTATCTGAATCCGGATACCAGAAATTTATATCTGAATTATGAAAAACTGCTGACCAGTGCCGGAATCTGTTTTTTGCACAATGAACATATGGCAGTTGAACTTCAGGGAAGCGACTTTGTTTTTCACGGACTTGAACTTCCGATCGAATATTATCACAAGCCCAATTCCCCTGCGCTCAGTCTTACCACTATGGAAGAGCTCATCGGTATGCCTTCGCAGCCGGGAGTCCACGTACTGCTTGCACACAATCCCAAATACGGCAATACGTATTTTTCATGGGGTGCCGATCTGATACTATCCGGTCATTATCATGGTGGAATTCTTCGTCTTAATGAAAACCACGGACTTACCTGCCCGCAATTTCTTTTTCTTCCACCTTACTGCTGCGGAAAATTTACCAGAGGCAGTCAGCATATGATCGTCAGTGCCGGACTTGGAGAACACACGATTCCAATCCGCATCCATAACCCGCGGGAACTGATTCTTGTCGATCTTGTTCCTGACCGAAAGCACACTGGAAATCCACACAAAAACAGAAAGGTACACGGAAATGGCAATTCCCGTTAAAATCAACGTATTTGAAGGTCCGCTTGATCTTCTCCTTCACCTCATCGAAAAAAACAAAATTGACATATATGACATCCCGATTGTCGAGATCACTGACCAGTATATGGAGTATTTGCACTCTATGGAAAAAGAAGACCTCGGTACCATGAGTGAATTTATGGTCATGGCTGCAACCCTGCTTGACATTAAATGCAAAATGCTTCTTCCGAAAGAAACGAATGATGAAGGAGAAGAAGAGGATCCTCGAGAAGAACTCGTTCAAAAACTTCTTGAATATAAAATGTACAAGTACATGTCCTACGAACTGAAAGATTATATGGATAATGCGGCTGGTGTTTTTTTCCGTGCACCCGATCTGCCGGGCGAAGTTCTGAAATACAGAGAGCCGGTAGATCCTGCCGAACTCCTTGAGGGTCTTACTCTCCAGAAGTTGAACAGCATCTATCAGTCTATTCTGAAACGTCAGGAAGCCAAGATTGACCCGATTCGAAGTAAATTCGGTACGATTGAAAAAGAAGAAGTCAGTCTTTCGGACAAAATGCTGTCCATGAAAACTTATGCCACGCAGCATCGTAAATTCAGTTTTCGCCAGCTTCTGACCAAACAGTCTTCCCGTGTGCAGGTGATTGTAACCTTCCTGTCTATTCTGGAACTTATGAAAATGGGATATATTCACATCTGTCAGGAAGAACTTTTTGATGATATCCAGGTAGATGTTGTGCAGGATCCGGAGACCTGGACACATCTGACAGAATTTGCCGACGAATAAGAAGAAATTGAGGATAAATATATGGAAATAAAGAAATTGGAAGCCGCGATCGAGGCCATCTTATTTACCATGGGAAATTCCGTTGAACTTGCACAGATTGCAGACGCGATCCAGCAGGATAAAGAAACAACACGGAAAATCCTGCAGAATATGATGGACCGTTACCAACAGGAGGATCGTGGCATTCAGATCATAGAACTTGAACAGTCCTATCAGATGTGCAGTAAAAAAGAATATTATGAGTATCTGATACGTCTTGCCATGCATCCCAAAAAGCCTGCGCTTACCGATGTTATGCTGGAGACGTTGTCTATCATTGCGTACAAACAGCCTGTCACAAAAGCTGAAATCGAGAAGATCCGCGGAGTAAAGTGTGACCATGCCATCAACAAGCTTGTTGAATACGAACTGGTCAGAGAACTCGGACGACTGGATGCACCGGGACGCCCGATTCTTTTCGGCACCACCGAAGAGTTTTTACGCTGCTTCGGTGTACAGGGACTGGAAGACCTGCCTTCTGTAGACCCTGTACGTCTGGAAGATTTCAAGGCAGAAGCAGAAGAGGAGATTCAGCTTCGTCTGGATGTCTGAACCTTCATAAACAACACTATAAAACCGAAAAACCTGTAAAAAAGAAAGGATGAGTCCCATGCCCACTACCTATGCCCACGATTTATTCGGTCAGAGAGTATACACTTTTCTGACACCTGAAATCAAACAGGTCATCCGAAAAAACAAAAATCTTTTTCGTATCGGTCTGCATGGACCGGATATTCTTTTTTATGACATTCCAAATTCCAGAGTCACCCGCACCGGAATTGTCATGCACCGTGAAGTGGCAGCTCCTTTTTTTGAAAGAGGAATGACTCTTGTCCGTCAGAAACATGACGAAAAACTACTTGCATATCTTCTGGGATTTGCATGCCACTATCTGCTCGACAGTACCTGTCATCCATACGTATATGAAATGGCAGAAAAAGAAGTGATCTCACATACGCTCCTTGAAAAGGAATTTGACCGTACCCTGATGCTTGAAACCGGCAAAAATCCTTATCGTTATTATCCGTCATGTGGCGTTATACCACACATCACCTATGCATGCGTGATTCACAGGGCAATTCCGAAGATCCGTACCCGCGAGATCCACACTTCTCTGAAACTTATGAAACTAATCACCAATTGCCTTGTTTATGATAATCACGGCAGAAGGAAAAACTTTCTTACCTTTTTGTCTCGCATTGCAGGCAAAAAGCTTTCTACTGAAATGATGGAATACTTTATGGAAAAAGATCCCATTCCCGGAAGCGCTGTACCGGTCCATAAATTACACACACTGTTTGATAAGGCACTTCTTGCTGCATCGGAAGAGCTTACTGAACTGTATCAGCTTTCCATACACGATCAGCCACTGTCAGACCGCTGGTATCATACTTATAACGGATAACAGTCTCCGGTAATAAAGCCTGCCTGTCTGCATAAAATAGTCCATATAAGTGAGGTGGACTATGAAATTCAGATGCAGTGTGTTTATCTATGTAATTCTTATATGTAATCTGTGTTGTCAGCTTTCGGTTCATGCCGGGTCTCTGGATCATTCAATTCTGATGGTGCCGCAGCTTTCGGATGATCTGTATGCACTGTCTGCCGTTCTGATGGATGCAGACTCAGGCAGGATCCTTTATGAAAAAGAGGGGGAAATGCCCCGTCCGAATGCCAGCACAACGAAAGTCCTCACCTGCATTCTTGCACTGGAAAACGGTGATGGTGATGACTACGTACAGGTATCTGCCAATGCAGCTTCTCAGCCGCAGGTAAAACTCGGCCTTCAAAAAGGTGAGCAGTATTATCTGGAAGACCTTTTGTACTCTCTGCTCCTTCAGAGTCACAATGATTCTGCCGTAGCAATTGCAGAACATATCGGTGGTTCCGTAGAGGGATTTTCCGACATGATGAATGCCAAAGCACGTGAGATCGGATGCATGGATACACATTTCATTACGCCCAACGGACTGGATGCCGAAGACAGTGATGGGACACATCACACAACTGCATCGGATCTTGCCCTGATTATGCGTTATGCCATCAAAAATAAGGTGTTCTTAAAAATTGCACAGACAAAAGAGTATTCTTTTTCTGATCTGAGCAAAAAACAGACTTTTTCCGTTCACAATACAAATGCACTGTTTTCCATGACAGACGGAGTGCTTGCCGGAAAAACCGGATTTACCGGTGATGCCGGATACTGTTATGTCTGTGCCGTTCAAAAAGATGACCGTATATTTATTATTGCACTTCTTGCTGCAGGATGGCCCGAACACAAGACTTACAAATGGCACGATACACTAAAACTTCTGGATTACGGCAAAAACAATTTTTATTATCGCAGTTTCTGGCAGGAGCCGGATCTGTCCTATATCCCGGTAAAAGACGGCATCCCGGAGAGAGATTCCCATACAGATGATTTTTTACCGGATGGCAGCATCTACATCGGAGGTCAGGTCAAAGCTACTGAAGAGGAGAAACAGCAGAAGATCCTTCTGAAGAATGATGACCGACTGCAATATCAGGTACGTCTGAAAGACGAATTGCAGGCACCAGTCAGAAAAGGAGAACAGATAGGCAGAGTTGTTTATATGCTCAATGGACAGAAGATTGCATCTTTTCCGATACTTGCCGTACAAAACGTTGACAGAATCACGTTTCTGTACTGTGCAGAACTTGTTTTCAGAAATTTCTTTCATTAATAAACATCTGAAATCCAGAATAAAGCGTCAAAAACTTCTCTCGAGCCGGGAGAAGTTTTTTTGTAAATATATCGATAGAAAAGTGAATACTGTACATTAAGCGAGACAGGAAGTTAAAGTTTTAACAAAAAAACATGAAAAATGTTGAAATCTACTTCAAAAAAGGTTACAATTACAATTGGCTAAAATTTTGGTTATATTTAAAATTTTATAAAATGGAGGGCAAGAAAGAATGAGTAATGCAACACAAAGCTTAGCAGGCACAAGAATCACTTCTTTGCTTGACGCAAACAGTTTTGTTGAAATCGGAAAAAGTGTAACAGCCAGAGCCACTGATTTCAATTTAACTGAAACAAAAGCGCCTTCAGACGGTGTTATCACCGGATATGGTGTAATTGACGGAAATCTTGTATATGTATACAGCCAGGATGCTTCCGTATTAAACGGAACCGTCGGCGAAATGCATGCCAGAAAGATTACCGCTCTGTATGATCTTGCAATGAAGACAGGAGCTCCTGTAATCGGTCTTGTTGACTGTGCAGGTATGCGTCTTCAGGAAGCAACTGATGCTCTTGAGGCATTTGGTTCCATTTACCTGAAACAGACACTGGCTTCCGGAATGATTCCGCAGATCACAGCAGTATTCGGTACATGCGGTGGCGGTATGGCAATCATCCCGGCACTTACAGACTTTACATTCATCGAATCCAAAAATGGCAAAATGTTTGTAAACAGCCCGAACGCCCTGGACGGCAACTACACTGAAAAATGTGATACAGCCGCAGCAGCATTCCAGAGCGAAGAGACAGGTCTTATCGACGGCACAGGTTCCGAAGAAGAAATCCTCGGACAGATCCGCCAGTTGATCGGCCTTCTTCCTTCAAATTTTGAAGACAATGATTCTTTCGTAGAATGCACAGACGATCTCAACCGTACATGCGATGACATAGCAGCATGTGCCGGAGATACATCCATTGCACTTTCCAGAATTGCCGATAACGGTATCTTCTTCGAAACAAAGAAAGATTACGGCAAAGACGTTGTTACCGGTTTCCTTCGTCTGAACGGAGCAACTGTTGGTGCAGTAGCAAACAGAACAGAAGTATATGATGCAGAGGGCAACAAAGCCGAAGAATTCGACGGAACCATCTCTGCAAGAGGCGCAAGAAAAGCAGCCGGATTTGTAAAATTCTGTGATGCATTTGATATCCCTGTTCTGACACTTACAAATGTTACAGGATTCAAAGCAACTCTCTGCAGCGAAAAAATGATTGCAAAAGCAGTTGGTGAAATGATCCATGCATTTGCTGATGCAACCGTTCCGAAAGTAAATGTTGTGATCGGTAAAGCATATGGCACAGCATATGTAGCAATGAACAGCAAATCCGTAGGTGCAGATCTTGTATATGCATGGGACAATGCAGAAATCGGTATGATGGATGCTTCTCTCGCAGCAAAGATCATGTATCCGGGTGAAGAAGCTTCCGTTCTGAACGAAAAAGCAGCTGCATACAGAGAACTTCAGTCCAATGTAGAATCCGCAGCAGCAAGAGGCTATGTTGACACAGTGATTGCTCCGGCTGATACACGTAAATACGTAATCGGAGCTTTTGAAATGCTTTTCACAAAGAGAGAAGACCGTCCATCCAAAAAACATGGCACAGTCTAAGTGAGGTGAGCATATGAATCAGATGTTTAAAAAAGCTTCCTCCGTCCTGACAGCAGTTGTATGTGCCGCATCCATTACATTTTCCGGTGCATCACTGGTTCTGGCAGACGGTGAAATTGACGATCAGACAAAAACAACTATCGAAACAACCGCTGAGGGACTGACCGAAACCATTATTCCGCTGACTGATGAGCAGATTGAAGCATACATGGAATCCGGTGACGACTTTACAGAAAATGCTATGACTGCATGGAATGGTGCAAAAGAAGAACTCGGCGATATGAAAGAGACAGGATCTGTTGAAATTGAATATTCCAATGATGAATATACAGCAACCGTACCTGTTACTTTTGAAAAAGAAAATGCTGAATTCATTTACGTATTCGACAAGAACCTGACACCTACATCACTTTCTGTAGATGTGAAATATTCATTTGCTACTACTATGAAAAACGCAGCACTGAACACAGTTATGGGACTTGGAACCGTATTTGTAATTCTTATTATGCTGATTTTCCTGATCTCCCTGTTCCAGTTTATTCCGGGATCCGGAGCACAGGAAGCAAAAGCAAAGAAAAAAGCAGCAGAAGATGCAGCAGCAGCTCCGACACCGGCTCCGGTTGCAGCAGCTCCTGTACAGGAAGCTGACAATTCAGAACTGATTGCCGTGATCGCAGCAGCTATCGCAGCATCCGAAGGAACTTCAACAGACGGATTTGTTGTTCGTTCCATCCGCAAAATCAACCGCAAAAAAAGGTAATTGACAATTAGGAGGATTTAAAATGAAAAGTTATACAATCACTGTAAACGGAACAGCATATGAAGTTACTGTAGAAGAAACAGGCAGCGTTTCCGCTCCGGCAGCAGCACCGGTTGCAGCTCCTAAGGCCGCTCCGGCAGCAGCACCAAAAGCAGCAGCTCCGGCAGCAGGTGCAGGCGCAGTCAAAGTTACCGCTTCCGTACCGGGCAAAGTTCTCAAAATCGTAGCATCTGCCGGACAGGCAGTAAAAGCTGGTGACAATATCATCATTCTGGAATCCATGAAAATGGAAATCCCGGTTGTTGCTCCACAGGATGGTACAGTAGCCAGCATCGATACATCCGAAGGTGCATCCGTAGAAAACGGAGATACTCTGGCTACAATGAACTAGGACGGGAGGTAATCAAATGTCTTATGTAACAGAAACCTTGTCCAACCTGATCCATCAGACAGCATTCTTCAATCTTACATGGGGAAACTACCTGATGATTGCGGTGGCGTGTGTATTCTTATTCCTTGCTATCAAGAAAGGGTTTGAACCGCTTCTTCTGGTTCCGATCGCTTTTGGTATGCTTCTGGTAAACATCTACCCGGACATTATGGCAAATCCGGAAGACATGTCCAACGGTGTTGGTGGTCTTCTGCATTACTTCTACCTGCTTGATGAGTGGAGTATCCTTCCATCCCTGATCTTCATGGGTGTTGGTGCGATGACAGACTTCGGTCCGCTGATTGCCAATCCGAAGAGTTTCCTTCTCGGAGCAGCTGCACAGCTTGGTATCTACGTTGCTTACTTCCTTGCAATCTTCCTTGGATTCAACGGAAAAGCAGCAGCAGCAATTTCCATCATCGGCGGCGCAGATGGTCCTACCTCCATTTTCCTTGCCGGAAAACTCGGACAGACCACATTAATGGGACCAATCGCGGTGGCGGCATATTCTTATATGTCACTGGTTCCGATCATTCAGCCACCAATCATGAAACTCTGTACTACAGAGAAAGAACGTAAAATCAAAATGGATCAGCTTCGTCCGGTAAGCAAACTGGAAAAAATTCTTTTCCCGATCGTAATCACTATCGTTGTATGCTTACTTCTTCCTACAACAGCTCCGCTGGTAGGTATGCTGATGCTCGGTAACCTGTTCCGTGAATCAGGTGTTGTTAAACAGCTTACAGAAACTGCATCCAATGCCCTGATGTACATCGTAGTTATCCTGCTTGGTACATCTGTAGGTGCTTCCACAAGTGCAGAAGCATTCCTTAATGTTGATACACTGAAAATCGTTGTTCTCGGACTTGTAGCATTCGCGTTCGGTACATTCGGTGGATGTATGCTTGGTAAACTGATGTGCAAACTCTCCGGTGGAAAGATCAATCCTCTGATTGGTTCCGCAGGTGTATCTGCCGTTCCTATGGCAGCACGAGTTTCTCAGAAAGTCGGTGCAGAAGCAGATCCTACAAACTTCCTGCTGATGCATGCCATGGGACCAAACGTAGCCGGTGTAATCGGTACAGCCGTTGCGGCCGGAACATTTATGGCAATCTTTGGAGTTTAATTTGAGGAGCTTGATGAAGACGAGCCTCTGGCAAAATCTGAATTTAGTGATTCGAACTTCCGTATAAAAAATATAAGGAGAAAACATAATGGCTGAATTAGAAAAAAAACCTGTAAAAATTGTGGAAACTGTTCTCCGTGATGCGCATCAGTCTCTGATTGCAACAAGACTTACTACAGAACAGATGCTCCCAATCGTTGATAAAATGGATAAAGTCGGCTACCATGCTGTAGAATGCTGGGGTGGAGCTACTTTTGATGCTTCCCTTCGTTTCCTCAAAGAAGACCCATGGGAAAGACTTCGTAAATTACGTGACGGCTTCAAAAACACCAAACTTCAGATGCTCTTCCGTGGACAGAATATCCTTGGATATCGTCCATACGCAGACGATGTAGTAGAATACTTCGTACAGAAATCTGCTGCAAACGGAATCGACATCATCCGTATTTTTGACTGCCTTAACGATATGCGTAACCTTCAGACAGCTGTAAAAGCTGCCAACAAAGAAAAAGCACACGCACAGGTTGCTCTTTCTTACACATTAGGTGATGCATACACACTTGATTACTGGGTAAACATCGCAAAACGTATCGAAGAAATGGGTGCAGATTCTATCTGTATCAAAGATATGGCAGGTCTTCTGCTTCCATACAAAGCAACCGAGCTTGTAGGAGCACTCAAAGATGCTGTCAGCATCCCGATCGATCTTCATACACATTACACATCCGGTGTTGCTTCCATGACATACCTGAAAGCAGTAGAAGCAGGTGTTGATATTATCGATACAGCAATGTCTCCATTTGCTCTCGGTACATCACAGCCGGCTACAGAAGTTATGGTTGAGACCTTCAAAGGCACACCATATGACACAGGATTTGATCAGAAACTCCTCGCTGAGATTGCTGATTACTTCCGCCCGATCCGTGATGATGCACTGGACAGCGGCCTTCTGAATCCAAAGAACCTTGGTGTAAACATCAAGACTCTTCTGTATCAGGTACCAGGCGGAATGCTTTCCAACCTGACATCCCAGCTGAAAGAACAGCACGCAGAAGACAAATTCTACGATGTTCTGGAAGAAGTTCCGAAGGTACGTAAAGACCTCGGTGAGCCACCGCTCGTTACTCCGTCTTCCCAGATCGTTGGTACACAGGCTGTATTCAACGTACTCATGGGCGAAAGATACAAAATGGTTACCAAAGAAACAAAAGACATTCTCTTAGGAAAATATGGTGCAACCGTTAAGCCGTTCAATCAGGAAGTACAGAAAAAATGCATCGGTGATGCTGAACCGATCACATGCCGTCCGGCTGATCTTATCGACAACGAGATGGACAAACTCGAAAAAGAAGTTGCTCCTTACAAAGAGCAGGATGAGGACGTATTATCCTACGCACTGTTCCCACAGGTAGCTACTGACTTCTTCAAATACCGTCAGGCTCAGGAGAAAAAAGTAGACGAAAAAGCAGCAGATACAAAGAACGGAGCATATCCGGTATAAAACAAAGGTACAGGCCCGTCAGGTTATCTGACGGGTCTGTTTTGCAGAAAGGGCATTTATGAACAAAGTAATCATTGTAGGTGGCGGCGCAGCCGGAATGCTGGCTTCCATCATAGCAGCAAAAAACGGCTGTGCAGTTACTCTATTCGAAAAAAACGAAAAGCTCGGAAAGAAAGTATATATTACAGGTAAGGGAAGATGTAATGTTACAAATAACTGTGATCCCGAAGAATTACTTCAGGCTGTTATGAGTAATCAAAAATTTCTTTACAGTGCATTTTATTCTTTTACCAGTCAGGATATGATGCAGTTACTTGAAGATGCCGGTGTTCCCCTCAAAACAGAGCGTGGCAACCGCGTTTTTCCGGTATCTGACCATTCTTCGGATATTATCCACGGACTGGAACGGCTGATGAAAAAATACAGAGTACAGATTCATCTTCGAAGCGAAGTCAAAAATCTTCTTACAGAAAATGGAATAGTAACCGGCATACAGCTTACGGATAATAAAGTATATACTGCCGACGCAGTGATCGTTGCAACCGGAGGTTTGTCTTATCCGACTACCGGCTCAACCGGAGACGGATATCGTTTTGCTGCTGAGACAGGACATACCGTTACAGAATGTATGCCTTCTCTTGTACCACTTACTACAAAAGAGGCATATATTCCTCTGATGAAAGGGCTTTCTCTGCGAAATATAGAACTTACTGTCAAACGTGGCAAAAAGACAGTTTATCAGGATTTTGGCGAAATGATGTTCACTCATTTCGGAATTACCGGACCACTTGTTCTGTCAGCCAGTGCCAAAATCGGTAAATTTCTCCAAAAAGGAGAGGAACTGAACGCTTATCTGGATCTCAAACCTGCATTATCACACGAACAGCTTGACGACCGTATTCTCCGTGAATTTTCTTCTGCGCAGAATAAACAGTTCAAGAACGTGATCGGTGTACTTTTCCCATCCTCACTTACTCCTGTGATCATCGGACTCGGCCCGATTCCGGAAGATAAAGTCATTCACGACATTTCAAGAGAAGATCGGCTGGCATTCGGTTCCCTGATAAAATCTTTTCCATTTACCATTACCGGCCTTGGTGGATTTTCGGAGGCAGTCATCACCCGTGGCGGAGTATCTGTCAGAGAAATTCAGCCCGGAACTATGGAATCAAAAAAAATAAAAAACCTGTATTTTATCGGAGAAGTGCTTGATCTTGATGCTGTAACCGGCGGTTATAATCTTCAGATTGCATGGTCAACCGCATATCTCGCAGCAACAGATGTGTGCAGGAATAAACAGGAGGATACACAATGATCTATAATATTGCAATTGACGGACCGGCAGGTGCCGGCAAAAGTACGATTGCCCGACGTGTGGCAAAGGAATTATCATTTATTTATGTAGATACAGGAGCCATGTATCGTGCTATGGCGCTTTATCTTCTGCGCAAAGAAGTCAATAAAGACGATACAGAGCAGATTGGCAACATCTGTCAGGACGCAGAAATTTCTATTGAATATCAGAACGGCGAGCAGATCGTACTTCTGAACGACGAGAATGTAAACTCATATCTGCGTACAGAAGAAGTCGGAAATATGGCATCTGTAAGTTCTGCTGTTCCGCGCGTCCGTGAAAAACTGCTCAGTCTGCAGCGTAAACTTGCCAGGGACATGAGCGTTGTTATGGATGGGCGCGACATCGGTACAACGATTCTTCCGGATGCAGACGTAAAGATCTATCTGACCGCAAGTTCCCTTACCCGCGCTAAAAGACGTTATCTTGAACTTCAGGAAAAAGGAACTGTCTGTAATCTGGATGAAATTCAGAAAGATATCGAAGAAAGAGATCAGCGTGATATGAACCGTGAGATTTCTCCGCTTCGCCAGGCTGAAGATGCTGTACTTGTTGATTCTTCAGATCTTACAATTCAGCAGGTCGTAGACCGTATTCTTCAGATCTTCAGATCTAAAACAGCAGGAGAAAAATCTCATGAAAGTTAAAGTTGCCAAAACTGCCGGCTTTTGCTTCGGTGTCAAAAGAGCAGTAGATAAAGTCTACCAGCTCATTGAGCAGGGAGTACAGCCGATTTATACACTAGGTCCGATCATCCACAACGAAGAAGTTGTATCTGATCTTGCAGACAGGGGTGTTCAGGTAATCGAAGAACAGGACCTTGACACTCTTTCCGGTGGAACAGTTGTGATCCGTTCCCATGGTGTGGGCAGAGAAGTTTATCATAAACTGGAAACAAATCATCTGGACTATGTTGATGTTACCTGTCCTTTCGTACTCAAGATACACCGCATTGTCGAAAAGCAGAGCCGGGCCGGAAAACACATCGTTATTTTCGGCGATCCGGATCACCCCGAAGTCAAGGGAATCTGCGGCTGGTGCGAGGGCGCATGCACCGTTCTGAAAAACAAAGAGGACACAGAGCAGTTTCTTCTACCAGAAGGCAAAGAAATCTGTGTTGTTTCACAGACGACATTTAATTACAACAAATTTAAAGAATTAGTTGAAATTCTATGCAAAAAGAGGTATGATAATAGTGTTTTAAATATGGGCGATATTTTAAACACTATTTGTAATGCTACTGAAGAACGGCAGAAAGAAGCGCAAAACATAGCCGGAGAGGTAGACACTATGCTTGTCATTGGTGGCAGACATAGTTCCAATACTCAAAAGCTGTTTGAAATATGCAAAGAGGAATGTGGAAATACTTACTATATACAAACACCTGTAGACTTGGATTCTGAAATGTTCCATCACAGTAGTTATGTAGGTATCACAGCAGGGGCATCCACCCCAAAGAAAATTATTGAGGAGGTTCAAGAACATGTCAGAATTGAGTTTTGAACAGATGCTGGAGGATTCCGTAAAAACAATCAGAAATGGAGAGATCGTACAGGGTACAGTCATTGATGTCAAAGATGATGAGATCATCCTGAATATCGGTTATAAAGCAGACGGTATTATCACTAAGAGTGAATATTCCAATGATGCTTCACTTGTACTCACAGATGCAGTTCATGTTGGTGACAGCATGGAAGCAAAAGTACTGAAGGTCAATGACGGCGAAGGACAGGTCATCCTGACTTACAAGAGACTTGCTGCCGAAAAAGGCAACAAACGTCTGGAAGCTGCTTTCGAATCACAGGAGGTACTGAAAGCGCCTGTAACACAGGTACTGGATGGCGGGCTTTGCGTAAACGTAGAAGAAGCAAGAGTATTCATTCCTGCAAGCCTTGTTTCCGACACATACGAAAAAGACCTTTCTAAATATGCAGATAAAGAAATCGAATTCGTTATCACAGAATTCAATCCGAGAAGACGCCGTATCATCGGTAATCGTAAACAGCTTCTTCTTGCAGAAAAAGCAGAAAAACAGAAAGAACTTATGGAGAGAATCCATGTTGGTGATACTGTAACCGGTACTGTAAAGAATGTTACAGATTTTGGTGCTTTCATCGATCTTGGTGGAGCAGACGGACTTCTTCATATCTCCGAAATGTCCTGGGGCAGAGTTGAAAACCCGAAGAAGGTCTTCAATGTAGGTGATGAAGTAAAAGTTCTCATCAAAGAAATCAATGGTGACAAGATTGCACTTTCCATGAAATTCCCGGAAGAGAATCCATGGCTTTCTGCAGCAGAAGATTTTGCTGTAGGTAATGTTGTTACTGGTAAAGTTGCTCGTATGACAGATTTCGGTGCTTTTGTTGAACTTGCACCTGGAATTGATGCACTTCTTCATGTATCTCAGATTTCCAGAGAACATGTTGCCAAACCATCTGATGTACTTTCCATCGGACAGGAAATTCAGGCTAAAGTTGTTGATTTCAACGGCGAAGACAAGAAGATCAGTCTTAGCATGAAGGCTCTGGAAGCTCCGGCAGAAGAAGCTACAGAAGAATAATTTCAGACTTTTAAAGCCCCGGCGAAATCGTCGGGGCTTTTACATTGCATATTAAGGAAACACCGGTGGCGCATCCACTGATTATTTATTCAAATTATCAAGAAAAAATGAAAGCGTATGTGTCAGATACTGCATTTGTTTTACAGGATCATTTACAAAACTTTCGTCACATCGGAACCAGGTATAGCAGGTCTGCGGTGTTGCTGCAACGCGAAGACTTTTATCCATATATTTACTGATAGATTTTGGCATTGCCGTATCTTCGCCCGAAATATATTCATAATCTTTATAATTCCGATAATACTGACGCAGTTTTCCTTCATTCAGATGTACAAGAATCTTTGCTTCCTGACCAGACACAGTCAGATAAAAGGAAGTATTTCCACAAGAAACATTTATCGGAACCGCTACCGGAAGCTCCAGCGTCATTTTCAATTCCTGATTGATCACTTCACACTGCTTTGGACAATATTCTCCATCATAAAGCTTCCGTAAAGAGAGCAGCGGAAAGATTTTTCCAAGGCCCAGCAAATCTTCTTCATTATGTCCCATAACCTCCGATCCAATTTCCGGCAGCTGTTTTTTTACAAAATTCCTGTAAAGGCGGATACATTGGCCTCCATCTACGTATTTTCTGTTATGAATTCCCACAAGTTTTTCCAGATCCGGCTGTTTCATTCTGGTCAGTTTGAGTAAACTCTGACATGGTTTTAACAACTGATAGAGATCTACAGATGTTTTTTCTGCAAATGGAGAGTCCATTTTGTATTTCCGATAACGTTCTTCCAGAAAAGGCTGGTCAAAACGATTTCCATTATACTGTATCGTATACCCCGCATTTTCCAGAAATACAGAAAATTCCTGTAAAACAGAAGCTTCTTCCTCTGCATTTTCAGTCATCCACTGGTAAAGTATCCACTGATTTTTCTCATAACGCACCGCTCCGATCAGATAGACAGAAGCAGTATATCTTGACAATCCAGTTGTCTCAATATCATAAAAAATTGCACTATTTTCTGATAATTTGTTTTTGACATTCGACAAATAATTAACGGTGTCAGGTGCCGGAAACCCTTGTAAAATAGGTATTTTTTTAACAATCATAGTTTTTTATCCCTTTCATGATTGTATTTAATTATACACAATATTTTGAAAATTTGATAGTGAATTTTTCTCCAAAAAGATGTATAGTATATTTAGAGTTACTGTTAATATGAACAAAACTGACAGTGGCCGTACATGAAAAAGAAAAGAGTATAAGCAGAACTGATGCTTATAAAATAAGGAGGAAAAATATATGGGAAAACTGACCTTTAGGGGCGGAATCCATCCTTACGAAGGTAAGGAGCTATCCAAAGACCATCCGATTGAGAAGTATCTCCCAAAGGGTGATCTGGTCTATCCACTTTCTCAGCACATTGGTGCTCCATCTGTTCCATGTGTACAAAAGGGTGACACAGTTCTTGCCGGACAGAAAATTGCCGATGCAGGCGGATTTGTTTCCGTGCCGCTGCATGCATCTGTATCCGGTACCGTAAAAGGCATCGAGAAACATCTGAATGCTACCGGATCCATGGTCGACTGTATCGTGATCGAAAACGACCAGCAGTATCAGGAAGTCGAATACCAGGAGTCCCGTCTGGAAGATCTGACAAAAGAAGAAATTCTAAACCGTATCAAAGAAGGCGGTGTAGTAGGTATGGGCGGTGCCGGCTTCCCGACGCACGTTAAACTTGCACCAAAGGATCCTTCCAGGATCGAATATATCCTTGTAAACGGAGCGGAGTGTGAACCGTATATCACCAGCGACTATCGCCGTATGATCGAAGAACCGGAAAAAGTCGTAAAAGGACTTCAGGTTATCCTGACTCTTTTTGATTCCGCAAAAGGTTATATCTGTATCGAAGACAACAAACCGGACTGTATAGCCAAAATGAAAGAACTGGTCAAAGACATCGACCGTATCGAAGTAAAAGAAGTCATGACCAAATACCCACAGGGTGGTGAGCGTACCCTGATCTATGCAGCAACAGGACGTGAGATCAACTCCAGTATGCTTCCTGCAGATGTAGGATGCGTAGTAGACAATGTTGAAACCGTAATCTCCGTATACAAGGCCGTTATTCTCGGAAGACCGGTCAACAGCCGTGTTGTTACCATGTCCGGTGATGGCATCAAAGAACCAAAGAACCTTCTCGTTCTTTCCGGTACCGATATGTCCGAATTGGTAGATGCTGCCGGCGGACTGAAAGCCAAAATTGCCAAAGCAATTTCCGGTGGTCCTATGATGGGATTTGCTTTATATGACCTTCATGTACCATGTACAAAAACAACTTCTGCATTCCTGTTCCTTGAACATGATGCTGTATCCGAAGCACAGGAAATCCAGACAGCCTGCATCAACTGCGGACGCTGTGTAAGTGTCTGTCCCGGCCACGTTCTTCCTGCCCGTCTTGCCAAACTGGCAGAGCGTGGTGATATGGCAGGTTTTGAAGCAATGGATGGTATGGAATGCTGCGAATGCGGCTGTTGCAGTTATATCTGTCCGGCAAAGAGGCCGCTGACCCAGAGCATCAAATCCATGCGTAAAATGGTTCTTGCCAGCCGCAGGAAGAAATAAGGGGAGGAAAAGAAATGGAACAAATGTATAACGTATCATCTAATCCCCATGTCAGGGACAAAATGACAACCAGCCGAATCATGCAGCTCGTTGTGATCGCGCTGCTTCCAACCACACTGTTTGGTATCTGGAACTTCGGCTTCCGTGCACTTCTTGTTGTACTTGTGACGGTTGCATCCAGTGTTTTTTTTGAGTGGCTGTATAACCGTCTGATGCATAAAAAGAACACCATCAACGATTTCAGTGCAGTAGTAACAGGCCTTCTGCTTGCGCTCAACATGCCGCCGCAGATTCCTCTGTGGATGCCGGTACTTGGCAGTGCCTTTGCAATCATCGTAGTAAAACAGCTTTTCGGCGGTCTCGGTCAGAACTTTATGAACCCGGCACTTGCTGCAAGATGTTTCCTGATGATTTCTTTTGCAGGTAAAATGACCAATTTCGCAGTGGACAAGCTCAACGGATACCACTGTATCGATACCGTTACAGGTGCAACTGCACTTGCCGAACTCAAAAACAGCGGATTTACAGCAGATTCTATTCCTGTCAAAAATCTGTTTATCGGTAATATTCACGGAACAATTGGTGAAACTTCTGCAATCGCGATTCTGATCGGTGCAGTGATCCTTCTTGCTTTTAAAGTGATCGATTTTAAAGTACCACTTACATACATCGGAAGTTTTACCGTATTTGTAATCCTTTACATGCTTGGTTCCGGAATGGGATTCGATGGAAATTACCTGCTCAGCCATCTTTTCGGAGGCGGTCTGATGCTCGGTGCATGGTTCATGGCAACTGATTATGTCACCACACCGATCACCCCAAAAGGTCAGCTTGTATATGGCTGCTGCCTTGGTATTGTGACTGCTGTTTTCCGTCTCTTCGGCGGTTCCGCAGAAGGTGTTTCCTATGCGATCATTTTCTGCAACCTTCTGGTTCCGATCATTGAAAAAGCAACAAAACCTGCTGCCTTTGGAAAAGGAGGTAAAAAAGCATGAATACAATCTTAAAAAACACCATTTCCATTACAGTGATTACTCTGGTAGCTGGTCTTGCCCTCGGTGTTGTACAGGATATCACAGCCGGACCGATTGCGGCTCAGGCCGAAAAATCCAAAGAGGAAGCTTACAAGACTGTTTTCGAAAATGCTGCCGGCTTCAGCGAATATTCTCTTGATGACAAAGGTCAGGCAGAAGATCTTGTTGGATATCTTAATGACAACGGATTCTCTGCTCAGACGATTGATGAGATCATGGTAGCAGAAGATGCTTCCGGTGAAACTCTTGGATATGCATTTACAATTACTGATTCTGAAGGTTACGGCGGAGACATTCAGTTTACAATGGGTGTTCAGAACGATGGAACACTGAATGGTATTTCCATCTTATCCATCAGTGAAACCGCCGGTCTTGGTATGAAAGCCACTACAGACGATTTCAAAAATCAGTTTAAAGACAAAAACGTAGAAAAATTCACCTACACAAAAACAGGCGCTTCTTCTGATGACGAGATTGATGCCATCAGTGGCGCAACCATTACAACAAATGCCATGACAAACGGTGTGAATGCCGGTCTCTGTGCATTTCGGTATGTGGAAGGAGGAGCAGAGTCATGAAAGCAAACACACCTGCCGAACGTCTTGTAAACGGTATTATTAAAGAAAATCCTACTTTCGTGCTGGTACTGGGCATGTGTCCTACACTGGCTGTTACAACATCTGCAATCAACGGTATCGGAATGGGTCTTACCACTACGGTAGTTCTGGCAATGTCCAATCTGATGATTTCTCTTCTGAGAAAATTCATTCCGGACGGCGTACGTATGCCTGCATTTATCGTTGTCGTAGCATCTTTCGTCACCATCGTGCAGATGCTCCTGCAGGGTTTTATCCCGAGTCTTTATTCCGCACTCGGTATTTACATCCCGCTGATCGTAGTAAACTGTATCATCCTTGGCCGTGCCGAAGCATATGCTTCCAAAAATCCGCCCATTCCGTCCCTCTTTGATGGTATCGGAATGGGTCTCGGATTCACCTTAAGTATCACCTGTATCGGTGCAGTCCGTGAACTTCTCGGCGCAGGCCAGCTCTTCGGACAGCAGATCCTTCCGCTTGCTGCTGACGGCAAAATGGGATATGAACCGATCACAATCTTTATCCTTGCCCCTGGTGCATTCTTCGTTCTTGCCATGCTTGCCGCACTTCAGAACAAATTCAAAGTCGGCGCAGCAAAACGTGGAATTGATCCAAGTGAAGGATGTGGCTGCTGTTCAGGCTGTGATTCCTGCAACAATACCATGTGTAAAGGAGGCAAACAGGCATGAAAGAATTATTGATTATCCTTGTCAGCTCTGCCATTGTCCATAACGTAGTACTGAGTCAGTTCCTTGGTCTCTGTCCTTTCTTTGGTGTTTCCAAAAAGACCGAGACAGCAGTCGGAATGGGTGGAGCCCTTGTATTCGTTATTACATTGTCTTCCTTCGTTACCGGACTGATCTACAAATTCATCCTTGTTCCTTCAGGCATGGAGTATTTGCAGACAATCGTATTTATCCTGATCATTGCCGCACTGGTTCAGTTTGTAGAGATGTTCCTCAAAAAATGTGTTCCGTCTCTTTATCAGGCACTTGGTGTATATCTTCCTCTGATCACAACAAACTGTGCAGTTCTTGGTGTTGCACTTACAAACGTACAGGACGAATACAACATTCTTCAGGGTACCATCAACGGATTTGCCACAGCAGTAGGTTTTACGATTTCAATCACACTGATGGCCGGTATCCGTGAAAAAATTCAATATAATGATATTCCGGAAGCTTTCAAAGGATTCCCTACTGTACTTCTTACAGCAGGTCTGATGGCGATTGCATTCTTCGGATTTTCAGGATTAATTTAAGGAGGCGTCGTTATGAATATTGGAGCAATTATTACCGCAACCGTAGTTGTTGCAGCTGTCGGCCTCTTTATCGGTATTTTCCTGAGCGTTGCCGGCAAGAAATTTGCTGTTGAAACAGATGAACGTGAAGTTGCCGTTCGTGAAGCCCTTCCGGGAAACAATTGCGGTGGCTGCGGATATCCCGGTTGCGACGGTCTGGCAGCAGCGATTGCAAAAGGCGAGGCACCTGTCAATGCCTGTCCGGTAGGCGGAGAAGCAGTCGGCAAAGTGATCGCAGGAATCATGGGACAGGAAGTTGTAGAATCCACCCGCATGGCTGCATTTGTAAAATGTACCGGTACCTGCGAAAAGACAAACGACAATTACACTTATACCGGTGTAGAAGACTGTGAAATGATGGCATTTATCCCGGGCGGCGGATCCAAAGCCTGCAATTACGGCTGTATGGGATTCGGAAGCTGTGTAAAAGCCTGTCCGTTTGATGCGATCCATATCGTAAACGGTGTTGCAGTCGTTGACCGCGAAGCATGTAAGGCCTGCGGCAAATGTATCGCCAAATGTCCGCATCACCTGATTGAACTTGCACCATACGAACAGCAGACATTCGTAGGATGCAGTTCTACTGCAAAGGGCAAAGCAGTAACAACAGCCTGTGAGATCGGATGTATCGGATGCAAGAAATGCGAGAAGACCTGTCCAAACGGTGCGATCACTGTTACAGACTTCTGTGCACATATTGATTATGACAAATGTACAAACTGTGGTGCATGTAAAGAAGCATGCCCTAGACACGTTATTCTTTAAGTACAGCCTGAATGATCCGGCGGAGGAATTTTCCTTCGCCGGATTTTTGCATGCCGGAGTGTCCGCTGATTTATCCGAATAGATGTTTGCTTTTTACAGATTCCTATGTTATCATTGGGAGAGTAAGTTTTACGGATTCTATAAATCACAGGAGAGACAGCATGATTTCATTTATTCGCGGTCTTGTAGCCGATACCACCGAAAATTCTGTTATTCTGGAAGCCGGCGGAATCGGATATGAGATTTTTATGACAGGTTCATCTATCGAACAGGCATCACGTTCAGAGGGGAAAGTTAAGATTCATACATATTTTCATGTAAGAGAAGATGCCATGCAGTTATATGGTTTTCTTTCCAGAGATGATCTAGAAATGTTCCGGCTGCTTCTGAACGTCAATGGTATTGGCCCTAAGGCAGCTCTCGGAGTACTTGCCGGGCTCACTGCAGATGAACTTCGTTTTGCAGTCCTTTCCGATGACATCAAGACGATTTCCCGAGCACCTGGCATTGGTAAGAAAACCGCCCAGAAACTGATTCTGGAACTGAAAGACAAGCTGAAACTTGAAGATGCTTTCGAGAAAAAGCTTGCCCATGAACAGGAATCTGCTGACATTTCCAGTTCTGTTCTTCATGATGGCAGACAAGAAGCTGTAGAAGCTCTGGTTGCTCTCGGCTACAGCAGTACAGAAGCTATGAAGGCCGTCCGTAAAGTCAACGATGTTTCACCGGACGACGTAGAAGGACTATTAAAAGCCGCCCTGAAACTCTTCTGATTGGAGTAAAGATTAGCAATGGATAAAAGAATGATCACCACCGATGCGATTGAAGAAGATCTTCCCCTGGAAGGTAATCTCCGTCCCCAGACACTGGACGAATACATCGGTCAGGAAAAAACCAAAAAAACACTTAAAATTTATATAGAAGCAGCAAAACAACGTCACGATGCGCTGGATCATGTACTGTTTTATGGACCTCCCGGACTTGGTAAAACCACCTTATCCGGCATCATTGCCAATGAGATGGGCACACACATGAAAGTTACTTCCGGTCCTGCAATCGAAAAGCCCGGTGAAATGGCTGCCATTCTGAACAACCTTCAGGAAGGCGATATTTTATTTGTTGACGAAATTCATCGTCTGAACCGTCAAGTAGAAGAAGTGCTTTATCCTGCTATGGAAGATTTTGCAATTGATATTATGATCGGTAAGGGGGCTTCAGCAAGATCCATCCGTCTTGACCTTCCGAAATTTACACTGGTCGGTGCTACGACCAGAGCCGGTCTGTTATCCGCACCTTTGCGTGACCGTTTCGGAGTTATGCATCATCTGGAATTTTATGATCAAAAAGAACTGCAGACCATTATTCTTCGTTCTGCCGAAGTTCTCGGAGTGGAAATTGATACACGGGGTGCTGCTGAAATCGCCAAGCGCTCCAGAGGTACCCCTCGTCTTGCAAACCGCCTTCTCAAGAGAGTACGTGATTTCGCACAGGTAAAATATGACGGACGGATCACTTACGAAGTAGCTGTATTTGCACTCGATCTTCTGGAAGTAGATCAATACGGTCTCGACAAGATTGACCGCCGCATTCTGCAGACTCTGATCGTCAATTTTCAAGGGGGGCCGGTCGGTCTCGAGACACTGGCCGCCGCCATCGGCGAAGATGCCGGAACTCTGGAAGATGTGTATGAACCATATCTTTTGCAGAATGGATTTCTGAACCGTACGCCGCGTGGCCGTACTGCATCGGCACTGGCTTATGAGCATCTTGGGTTTGAAAAACCCGCGCAGGATTAGCGCAGGAAAACATTTTTGAAAACAATTCGTAAAAATTCCTATACATTTCTACAAAATTCGATTATAATGATTGGAAGAAACTACAAATTCACGGGAGGCTTGTTATGGCAGTCAAAAATACGGCGCAGGTAGTAATCGGAGGCAAGATCTTCACTCTGGGAGGTTACGAATCTGAGGAGTATTTCCAGAAAGTTGCATCTTATATAAATAATAAAATGGCAGAATTAAGCGAAATGCCGGGGTATTCCCGTCAGTCCGCCGAAACCAAACATACATTACTGAGTCTGAATGTCACAGATGACTATTTCAAAGCAAAAAAGCAGGCTGAAATTTTTGAACAGGATCTTCAGCAGAAAGATCAGGAAATGTACGAGCTGAAGCACGAACTCATCGCGCTTCGCATGAAGATCGAAGAAACAGAGAAAAAGCAGCAGGAAGCGCAGCATCAGAATGAGGTTCTTGAAGATAAAGTCAAGAGCCTGAATGAGGAAATTGACAAATTGCTTAAGTAAAACAGGAAGGGGATTGCTTCGGTAGTCCTCTTTATTTGTTTAAATCCAGCTTTTAGAAAAGGATGGTATATTTTGAATATAACACACGAAATCGAACTTCTTGCACCGGCAGGTTCTTATGAAGCCTTTGAAGCAGCCCTTGGCGCAGGTGCCGATGCCGTTTATGTCGGTGGTCCGGACTTCGGTGCAAGAGCATATGCCCGCAATTTCACACAGGAGGAACTGATCCGTGCAATCCATACCGCACACATTCATGGAAAGAAGCTTTATCTGACCGTAAACACCCTTCTCAAAAACAGAGAACTGAAAGAACGTTTATATGATTCCCTTTGCCCTTTATACGAAGAAGGGCTTGATGCAGTCATTGTGCAGGACCTCGGAGTATTTCAGTTTATCCGTAATAATTTTCCCGGACTTCATCTTCATGCCAGTACACAGATGACTGTGACCGGCCCTGAAGGAATGAAATTTCTGGAAAGCCAGGGTGCTACCCGTGTGGTTGCTGCCAGAGAGCTGTCTCTTGAAGAACTGTCTGCCATGCATCAGGCAAGTCCTATTGAAATCGAGGCATTTATTCATGGTGCACTTTGTTACAGCTTTTCCGGTCAGTGCCTTATGAGCAGCATGCTTGGCGGCCGAAGCGGAAACCGCGGAAGATGCGCCCAGCCATGTCGTCTTCCCTATCAGGTACGCACTCCTGAGGCACATCATTACAAAACACAAAAAGATTTTTGCCCTTTAAGTCTCAAAGACATGTGTACCCTTGATCTTTTACCGGAGATCATAAGTGCAGGCGTCACTTCGCTGAAAATAGAAGGCCGTATGAAACAGCCGGGATATACAGCTGCTGTCACCGGAATGTATCGGAAATATCTGGATATACTTCTTAATACCAGCGAGCCTTATCATGTCACAGATCAGGATCGTCAGTATCTCCTTGATATTTTCAGCCGTGGAGGCTCCTGTCAGGGATATTACAGACAGTCAAACGGGCCTTCTATGATGGCATTTACAAACGACAAAAAATCCAAAGGGCTTCCTGAAGCACTTCCTTCACGTAAAGAACCTGTCAGCGGAACTTTGATCCTGTATCCGGGTGCTCCGGCAATGCTCGATGTTGCCTGTCGTGATGTTCATATCACCGCAACTGCAGAAGACGTGCAGTTTGCCAAAGATCAGCCGATGGCAGAGGCACGAATCAGACAGCAGATGGAAAAGCTCGGAAATACACCGTTTGTATGGAAATCCCTGGATATTGAGATGGGAGAGCAGATTTTTGTACCGATTCGCGTATTGAATGAGCTTCGGAGAAATGCAATACAACTTCTCGAAGAAAATCTTTACAGCAGACAGAAGCGCACAGTTTCCGATCAGATCCGATACAGTACAGCTAAAGATGCTGCTCTTTCAGAAAAAGCATTTAAATTCCGGGTTTCCTGCGAAACCAGAGCGCAGGCAGCAGCACTTTGCAAAAATCCTGAAATATCCGGACTGTATGTATATTATGATGCGCTGAAAGAACTGATAAACTCCGACATATATAAAGAAAAAGAGCTGTATCTTTCACTTCCTTATATCACTCGGGGCAGCGCACCAAAAGGTTTTTTTGATACCTGTCGTTTATGGCTTTCTGATGGCAGATTGAAGGGTTTTCTCGTACGGAATCTCGAGACTTACGGAATGCTAAAAGAACTTGGATGGCAAAAATACTGCATTCTGGACAGTTCCATGTATACATGGAATGATGAGGCGATCGCATTCTGGGAAAACGAAAATATTCTCAGAAATACGCTTCCTTATGAACTCAACGAGAAAGAACTTCGTCACCGCAGCAATGCCGGCAGCGAAATGATTCTGTATGGCAGTATCCCTCTGATGCTTTCCGCACAATGTGTCAGAAAAAACACGCAAGGCTGTGACTGCAGTGAACAGTCCATGGTTTTGAAAGACCGTTATGATAAAGAATTCTGCAGCATCTGTGTCTGTCACCCATGGAAAACCGGAACTACAGCAAAAGAAAAGTATTGTTATAATATCCTTTATAACAGCCTGCCACTTGGACTTCTGCAGGAATCAGCCAAAGTACTAAACCTCGGAATTCAGGATTTACGTCTGAATTTTACCACAGAATCACCAGCTCAGGCGGGTAAAATCCTTCAGGAATTTCTGGATGTCTACCTTCATCATAAAATTCCGGCAGAACGAAATTACACAAAAGGACATTTTAAAAGAGGAGCCGAATAGGGCATATGATTAATGTAATAGTAGAACTTTCCAAATATATCATCCTGACGTTGATGATCATTTATACGTTTCACTGTTTTTATACAGTACGCCAGCCTGATGAGGAGGAGCGCAACGAACTTTTGCGTCAGCAGCTTCTGTTGATCTTTTTCATTGATTTCACTGCATTTCTGGTAATCTATCTGAAAACCTTCAACTTCCAGGTTGTCGAATTTTATGCGGAGATGCTGTTGTTTTTTGCTGCAATCCAGATTTTGTACCGTCTCTTTTACAAAAAAGCGTCCATACTTCTTCTGAACAATATGTGTATGCTTTTAAGCGTCGGTTTTATCATGCTGTGCAGACTGGATATCTCCGCAGCACAGAAACAGCTTCTTATCGCAGCCGGAGCCAGTGGCATTGCACTGATCATTCCCGTAATGATCCGAAAAATGCGATTCCTGCGTAAGCTGACATGGGTTTATGCCGGAATCGGTATCGTTCTGCTTGGTGCAGTTTTTGCTCTTGCAAGGACAAGCTATGGTGCGAAGCTGTCTCTTATGGGGGTACAGCCCTCCGAAGCGATTAAAATCACTTTTGTATTTTTCATGGCATCCTTTTTATCAAGAGATACCAGTTTCCGTGCCATTGTGCAGGTATCAGTCGTTGCCGCACTTCACGTCGGAATTCTGGTACTTTCCAAAGACCTTGGAAGTGCCGTGATCTTTTTTGCCGCATACCTTATTATGGTTTATGTGGCCACAAGAAATGTCGGATATCTCGGACTTGGTATTGTCGGAGGTTCCGGTGCAGCAGTTGTGGCTTACCATCTTTTCGGGCATGTCCGTCAGCGAGTAAGCGCCTGGAAAGACCCGATGGCTGTTTATCAGAATGAAGGTTACCAGATCGTACAGTCACTTTTTGCAATCGGAACCGGTGGATGGTTTGGCATGGGGCTTTGTCAGGGTTCCCCGGAATCTATTCCTGTTGTCAAAAATGACTTTATTTTCAGTGCAATCTGCGAGGAACTTGGTGGTATTTTTGCAATCTGCCTGATTCTTGTATGCATGAGTTTCTTCCTCATGATTGTAAACATTGCACTGCGTATCATCAATCCTTTTTATAAACTGATTGCGCTGGGACTTGGTACGGAATATGCATTTCAGGTTTTCCTTACGATCGGTGGTGCAACCAAATTTATCCCTATGACCGGTGTAACACTCCCTCTTGTAAGCTACGGCGGAAGTTCATTATTATGTACGATCCTGATGCTTGCAATCATTCAGGGACTTTATATTTTAAGAGAAGACGAGGACGAGGAATTTGAGAAACGAAGACAAGAGGCAATACAGAGAATCAGAGAGAGAGAGGAAATTGGAAGAACGCGCCAGATCTAAAAGACGCCGTGCCAGAAATCGAAGCTACACCTGTGTGTCTGTATTTTTCGTGGCTATTTTTATGGGACTGATCGGTTATCTTATTTATTTCAATACCGTAAAGAGTGATGATTTTATCAATAGCCCGTACAACACACGTCAGGATACTTTTTCTGACCGGGTCGTCCGTGGCAGTATTCTGTCCTCCGACGGCGAAGTACTTGCTCAGACCAATGTTTCCGAAGACGGAACAGAAGAGCGTTCTTATCCTTATGGAAATACATTTGCACACGTAGTCGGATATGACACCAACGGAAAAAGCGGTCTTGAATCCGAAGCAAACTTTCAGCTGCTTTCTTCGCACGAATTTTTCCTGAATCAGATCCGTAATGAATTTATGGGAACCAAAAATACCGGTGACAGCGTAGTATCTACTCTGAGTGCTGACCTTCAGACCACTGCATATAATTCTCTCGGTGACAGAAGAGGAGCCGTTGTTGCACTTGAGCCATCTACCGGCAAGATACTTGCAATGGTCAGCAAACCGGATTTTGATCCCAACACGATTTCCGAAAACTGGGACAGTCTTGTAAACGATGAAACCAACAGCAGCCTGCTCAACAGAGCTACCATGGGACAGTATCCTCCGGGATCAACTTTTAAAGTAGTCACTGCACTTGATTATTTCCGCACACACGGAAGTTTTAACGGTTTTTCTTTTGACTGCCAGGGAAGCATCACAAAAGAAGGACATACTATCCAGTGTTACAACGGCAACGTGCATGGTACCGAAGATTTTTATACGGCATTTGCCAATTCCTGCAACTGTGCCTTTGCTGAGATCGGTACAGAACTCGGCGGTGCATCTCTGTTAAAAACAAGCGAAGATCTTTTGTTTAATAAAAAACTTCCACTTAATTCTTATCGTAAGAGCAGTTTCTCACTGAATGGAAGTTCCGGCATTCCATTGATCATGCAGACTGCCATCGGTCAGGGAAACACACTTGTTTCTCCGATGCATATGGCACTCATTACAAGCACTATTGCAAACAACGGTGTTCTTATGAAGCCGTATCTGATTGATAAAGTTGTCAATGCGAACGGTGATACCATCAAAACTACCGAGCCGACTACGTACAAACGTCTGATGACAAGCAACGAGGCAGCAATTCTCGGCAAACTTATGAAAGGCGTTGTAGAAAGTGGTACTGCTTCAGCCTTAAACGGCAGAGGTTATACAGTAGCCGGCAAGACCGGTTCTGCAGAATATGACGAAAATGGCTCCAGTCATTCCTGGTTCATCGGATATTCCAACGTCGATGATCCTGATCTTGTTGTTGCAGTAATCGTTGAAGGTGGTGGTACCGGAAGCGAGGCAGCCGTACCGATTGCAGCAGATCTTTTTGATGCTTATCATTTTGATCAGCAATAATTGATAAATAGTTGCCAGTCGACCCAAAAAGAGTTATACTATATGCAGTTCAAGATATGAAACTCACACGCATTACAGGAGGAAATTGCAAAATGATAGAAGCAACAAGCTGTGGCGGTGTGGTAATTTATCGAGGTAAGATACTGGCACTTTATAAATCTTATAAGAACCGTTATGAAGGGTGGGTGCTCCCGAAAGGAACCGTAGAGCCGGGCGAGACACACATTGAAACTGCTTTACGCGAGGTACATGAAGAAGCAGGAGTAAGGGCGACCGTCGTAAAATATATCGGCAAGAGCCACTATAATTTTACTGTACCTGAAGATATCGTTACAAAAGAAGTACATTGGTATCTGATGACGGCTGATAATTATCATAGCAGACCTCAGAGAGAAGAATTTTTTGTAGATTCCGGATATTACAAATTCCATGAAATCTATCATCTTCTCCGTTTCTCCAACGAGAAACAGATTGTAGAAAAAGCATATCAGGAATATCTGGAAATGCGGAGTCAGGGACTCTGGGGGAAACAGCGCAGAGTATAACTGCTCTGCATAAGATGTATCCATAACAGGGTTGCAGCATTCGCAGCCCTGTTTATTTTTTCGTTTAAATTTTATAAAAGGGGGCATCCTTTTATAAACACTATTTTCTTCACAGAAGGAGCCAGAAACAATTATGCTGAAATGGCACAAACTCTATTATACCGGATCGGGTGTCAAAAACAGTTCTCGCATCCGTCGCCGTCTGGAACATGGAAAACCTGTTCCGGGCATTTATCTGATCACTTTATCAGATAATCCCCGTAATCTTCTGGAAATACTACCTGCGCTGACCCTCATTCAGGAAAGTGTCGCTGATATGTGCCCGGAAATCGTAGGCATTGCCAAAGGAAAAGAGGAAGCAATGGATCTTGTTACAGAAATGATCCGGACAATCTTCTCTGAAACCGGTGGATTTGAAGTAAAAGAATATTGGAAAAACAGGTGAATTTATGCTACATATTCTGTGGATACTGATAAAATTCATATTGATGTTTCTTGCAATTCTGCTGGGACTTGTCGTATTGGTACTTCTTCTTATACTGTTTTGTCCGATACGCTATCAGGCCAGTGCAGCAAAAGAGGTGGGTTCCTTTTTCGATGCATCTGCCAGCGCAAGGATCAGCTGGCTTTTTGGAGGAATCTCATTTCGGCTTGATTACAAAGACAGAAATACCGGATATGAACTTCGAATATTGGGAATCCCCGTATTCAGATTATTGAATTATCTTAGAGAACGCAAGAAGAAAAGGCAGAGAACAGCCGGTATCTCTAAGACCAACGGACAGACACTTACGCCAGGAGATTCCATAGATGCAGGAACATATAAGTCACTACCAGATTCGCAAGCTTTTACAGACACTTTCCATACTGCGAATTCCGTCTCCGGAGAAGATTCTCCAACAGATTCTTCGACAGATGGATTTTCAAATACGACAGATTCCGAAGATCAGCAGCGTCTGATCCGGAAGATCGGAAATCTGTGTTACAGTTTAGGACGTAAGCTTCGTGCATTGTTTGAAACACTTCAAAGATTTTGGCAAAAGTTATGTGGGATACCAAAAAACATCGAAAATTTCACATTAACAATCAAAAATATCTGTGATAAAATAAATATGTTTCGAGATTTTCTTGAGCATCCACGGGTCAAAGCTGCGATTGCTCTCGCAAAAGATCATTTTATAAAGCTGCTCCGTCATGTATTTCCGACAAAAATACAGGGAAAGCTTACTTTTGGAAGCACGGATCCTTCCGTCACAGGAAGTGTACTTGCCGTTCTCGGTATGACCATTCCGCTTCACAAAAACTGTATTTCCGTAACTCCTGTATTTGAAGATAAAAATATACTTGAAGGAAATATTAGCATGAAAGGACGGATTTATGGAGTATTCCTCATAAAGACCGCTCTGGAGCTGTGTTTTAATAAGAATATCAAATATGTCATCAGACGATGGAAGCATAAACATAAGGAGGACTGATTATGTCAGGCGAAAACAATTTCAAAGATACTGTAAACTCTCTTTTTAAAGGACTGGATGCATTCATCTCCGCAAAAACCGTAGTGGGAGAGGCAATTCATGTAGGTGACACCATCATTCTTCCACTGGTGGATGTTTCTTTTGGCGTAGGTGCCGGTGCATTCGAAGGAGACAAAAAAAGCAACGGCGGCGGCGGAATGACCGGAAAGCTGACACCAAGTGCCGTACTTGTAATCCAGAATGGTTCCACGAAGCTTGTAAATGTCAAAAACCAGGATGGACTTACCAAAGTTCTGGATATGGTTCCGGATTTTGTAGACCGTTTTGCAAATGGATTCGGAAAAGATGATACAACTGCAGACAGCAGTACCAAAGCAGAGAGCGAAAAAGCATAAATCATATACAGAAATCTGTATTCCCGAAAGTTTTTCTGCATATAATATTATAAGCTCTTAAGACGAGGTTCGGATCGTGGGAAGACTTTTGGGTCTAATGCTTTTTTGCATTGGAATCGGTATGGTGATAGGTATGCTGATCTCTGAAAATGTGATCATTGTTATTTCCGCCGGACTTTGTCTTCTGTGCGGATACCATATGTTTTGCAGATAAGGGCGGAAAGCAGATGACGCTTTTCCGCTTTTTGCAACGAATAAAGGCACGGGATCAATCTTCCCGTGCCTCACTTATCGTTCATAATCATGAAATCTTATGCTCTTTCTACTTTTCCGGATCTCAGACAAGAAGTACATACATACATCTTCTGTGCACCGCCAGTAGCGGTTTTAACTCTAACGGATTTTACGTTAGATTTCCACATTTTATTAGATCTTCTATGTGAATGACTTACATTATTTCCGAAATAAGCACCTTTTTCACAAACTGCGCATTTAGCCATGATAGCACCTCCTTGACGCTTTTTTTCAACAGGTCTTATTTTAACAGATGAATTTACCTTTTGCAAGTAAAAAATAGAAATTCTCAAAATTAATATTCCTTTTTGTGCAAAAAAAGGTTATAATACATGCATACTAAAAAATTGGAGGTACCTATATGAGTGGACGTATAGATTCCGGATTGGGGCAGATCGTCATTGATACAGACGTAATTGCCACCTATGCAGGAAGTGTAGCAGTGGAATGTTTCGGTATTGTCGGAATGGCTGCAGTCAGCGTAAAGGACGGCCTTGTCAAACTGCTTCGCAAAGATAGCCTGAAACATGGTATCAGTGTAAATATCACCGACGAAAACAAGATCCGCCTGAATTTCCATGTCATTGTTGCTTATGGAGTAAATATCAGTACAATTGCAGACAACCTTGTCAGCAACGTCAAATATAAAGTTGAAGATTTCACCGGCATGGAAATCGAAAAAATCAACATCTATGTGGAGGGCGTTCGCGCCATAGATTAAGAAATCAGAGGAGGAACTTGTGGTGAACATGAAAACCATAGATGCCAAAGTACTTTCCAGAATGTTTCTGGCCGGTGCCAAAAATCTGGAAGCAAAAAAAGAATGGATTAATGAATTAAACGTATTCCCTGTTCCTGACGGGGATACCGGTACAAATATGACAATGACGATCATGTCAGCAGCCGCTGAAGTCAGTGCCCTGACTGATCCGGATATGGAAACACTTGCAAAGGCAATTTCTTCCGGCTCCTTACGTGGTGCAAGAGGAAACTCCGGTGTTATTCTTTCCCAGCTTCTTCGTGGATTTACAAGAAGCGTAAGAAAGTCTAAAGAACTGGATGCACTTTCCATTGCAGCGGCCATGGAAAAAGCGGTTGAGACTGCATACAAAGCAGTTATGAAACCAAAAGAAGGAACTATCCTGACTGTTGCAAAGGAAGCTGCTCTCAAAGCATCCGAGATTGCACCGGAAGCAGAAGAACTTGAGCCATTTTTCCATGCAGTATTTGATCACGCAGAATATACGCTTTCCCGTACACCAGAAATGCTCCCTGTACTGAAAGAAGCAGGTGTAGTAGACTCTGGCGGACAGGGCCTTCTGGAAGTTCTGCGAGGAGCAATTGATGGCTTCCTCGGTAAAGATGTAGATTATTCCGATTTCCAAAAACCGGGTGCAGCTGCAGTTACCAGGATCTCTCCACAGGCAGAAGCAGACATCAAGTTCGGATACTGCACTGAGTTTATCATTCTTCTGGACAAACCGATGCCGATTGAAGAAGAACATTCTTTCAAGGAATTCCTTACTTCCATCGGAGATTCCATCGTACTTGTCGCAGATGATGAAATCGTAAAAGTACATGTGCACACCAATCATCCGGGTCAGGCATTTGAACGTGCGCTGACATACGGAGCACTTTCCCGCATGAAGATTGACAACATGCGTGAAGAACATCAGGAAAAACTGATCAAAGACGCAGAAAAGCTTGCCAGACAGCAGGTCGAAGAAGAGAAGAAGCAGACACCACCGAAAGAGACCGGATTTATTGCAGTTTCCGCAGGTGCAGGTCTTACCGATATCTTCCGTGAACTTGGTGTTGATTACCTGATTGAAGGCGGTCAGACCATGAACCCGAGTACTGAGGACATGCTGAATGCAATTGATAAAGTAAACGCAAAGACCATCTACATTTTACCAAACAACAAAAACATCATTCTTGCAGCAAATCAGGCACGTGACCTGACAGAGGACAAGAAGATCATCGTCATCCCGACCAAGACAATTCCTCAGGGTGTAACTGCTCTGATCAGCTTCGTCCCTGAAAAAACAGATGATGAAAACACAGCCGAAATGACAGATGCAATTTCCCGTGTGCAGACCGGTCAGATCACTTATGCAGTTCGTGATACAAGAATTGACGACAAAGAGATCCATGAAGGTGATATCATGGGAATCGGTGATAAGGGAATCCTCGCTGTAGGTAACGGCAAAGAAAACGTTGCTGTTGCTACCGTAGATGCCATGATGACCGAGGATGCTGAAGTAATCAGTATTTATTATGGTGCAGATGCTTCTGAAGAAAAAGCAGAAGAACTTGCTTCCACACTGGAAGAGAAGTATCCGGACTGTGAAATCGAAGTCAACAACGGTGGTCAGCCAATTTACTATTACATTATTTCTGTAGAGTAGGACAATGAGACAGAGTTTACAGACCTTAAAAGGTGTCGGAGAAAAAACAGAAAAGCTTTTTTTCAGACTCGGTATCTATGATACCGAAGATCTCCTTCACTATTATCCAAGAAATTATGACGCATTTGAAGCGCCGGTGGATATCGCAGACCTTGAAGAGGGGACGGTGAAAGCCGTCTCTGCTGCGGTATGTTCCGGCGTTTATGTTCGTTCGGCGGGCGGAAAACAGATCATCACCGCAACAGTTGCCGACCAGAGCGGAAAACTTTCCGTCATATGGTTCAACATGCCATACTTGAGAACAATTCTCAAAAAAGGCAGTACTTTCGTATTACGTGGACGGGTCATCAAAAAACAAAACCGGATTCAGATGGAACATCCGGAAGTTTTTACCCCGGCAGCATACGAAGAGATCCTGCACAGCCTGCAGCCAATCTACGGCCTGACAAGCGGACTTTCCAACAAAACCATTACCAAAACGATTCGGCAGCTTCTTGAAAATCTTCCTATGTACAGTGAATTTCTTTCGGAAGATATCCGACAGCGTTACCAGCTTGCAGACATTAATTATGCACTGCGAACTATTCATTTCCCGCTCAGCATGGAAGAACTGCTTGTTTCCAGGAAGCGTCTTGTTTTTGATGAATTTTTGCTGTTCATCCTGTCCATCCAGATGATGAAAGAAAAAAATGAAGAAACTCCCAACTATTTTCCGATTCAGAAAACCTGGGTTACCGAACAGATCATCGAAAATCTTCCTTATTCTCTGACAAATGCACAGCTGAATACCTGGCATGAGATTGAACGTGATATGTCCGGTCAGGCGCTTATGTCACGTCTGATACAGGGTGATGTAGGAAGCGGAAAAACGATCATTGCGTTTCTTGCCATGATTCTTTCCTGTGAAAACGGTTATCAGTCAGCATTGATGGTTCCGACAGAAGTCCTTGCCAGACAGCACTATGAAAGTTTTATGGAACTTTTAGCACAACAGGGACTTGATTTTTGTACAGTGCTGCTTACAGGTTCCAACACTGCAAAAGAAAAACGTGAAATTTATGCCAAAATTGCTTCGGGTGAAGCACAGATCATCATTGGCACACACGCACTGATTCAGGAAAAAGTTGTCTACAAAAATCTTTCACTTGTCATCACTGACGAACAGCACCGCTTCGGTGTCAAACAGCGCGAATCTCTTGCCGAACGCGGAAATCCGCCCAATGTCCTTGTCATGAGTGCAACACCGATTCCCCGGACACTGGCGATCATTTTGTACGGAGATCTTGATATCTCGGTAATTGATGAGCTTCCCGCCAGGAGACTTCCGATCAAGAACTGTGTCGTGGACACTTCTTATCGTCCAAAGGCGTATTCCTTTATTCAAAGACAGGTGCAGGAAGGCAGACAGGTATATATCATCTGCCCAATGGTAGAAGAAAGCGAGGGCCTCGACGCAGAAAACGTCCTTGACTATACTTCAAAGATCAAATCCATCTTTCCATCGAATATTCAGATAGAATATCTTCACGGTAAAATGAAAGCCTCTGAAAAAAACAAGATCATGGAGCATTTTGCAGCAAACGAAATACAGATTCTCGTTTCAACGACAGTTGTCGAAGTCGGTGTCAACGTGCCGAATGCCACGGTCATGATGGTTGAAAATGCCGAACGTTTCGGTCTTGCACAGCTTCATCAGCTCCGCGGACGTGTCGGTCGTGGAGAGCATCAGTCCTATTGTATTTTTGTACAGGGAAACAAAGAAGACACTACCTCAAAGAGACTGGAAATCCTCAACAAATCCAACGACGGATTTTATATTGCAGGCGAAGACCTGAAGCTTCGCGGACCGGGAGATCTGTTTGGCATCCGCCAGAGCGGTGTGATGGAATTTCGCATTGGGGACATTTATAACGATTCCTCCATTTTGAAATCCGCCAGTGAGGCAGCTTCGGAAATCCTTTCACTGGACCCGGATCTGACGCTTCCGCAGAATCAGCTTCTAAAAGAACAGTTGCAAATTGTAACAAATCGTAGTATTCTAGTACCGTAAAAAACATAATCATCTTGTAAGGAGGCTATTATGGCTACAAGAACTACCACAAAAAAAGCAGAACTCAAGACATCCACTGCAAAACCGGCTACCGAAAAAGAGGCTCCTGCAAAAAAGACAACTACTGTAAAAGCTGCAGTTAAAGGAACTGTTAAAAAAGCAACTACCAGAAAGACTACTGTCAGAAAAACTGCTTCCAAAAAAGCTGTTTCTTTAAATACCGAAGTATATGTACAGTGGCTTGGTAAAGAAGTATCCGAAAAAGATATTGTAGACAGCATCAAAAAGATCTGGACAGAAGAAATGGGCAAAAAAGAAGCTGATCTTACAGATCTTAAGATTTATATTAAACCAGAAGACAATGGTGCACATTACGTAATCAACAACGATATCACAGGCTTCATCGGTTTATAATCTTTCATTCAATATTACAATATTATTTTTTATTCAGATTCAGATGATCTTTATGGTCATCTGAATTTTTTATTTCCAGATCAGCCAGTAAGTTCCAGTTTATTTTTCTGTATCTTTCATATACTAGCACTGTAACATCCAATTAAACGAAAACCAAGGAGGAAATAATCATGACAAAAAACACTTCTTCTAACAGAGCAGTTGTACCAGAAGCAAAAGGCGCCCTTGATCGTTTTAAATTTGAAGTTGCAAACGAACTGGGAGTACCGCTTACAGACGGATATAACGGAAACCTGACTTCCAAACAGAACGGAAGTGTCGGCGGCTATATGGTCAAAAAAATGATCGAACAGCAGGAACGCCAGATGTCCGGAAGTTCCCAGAACGAACAGTACTGATCATTCTGAGTAATAAACAAAATTCCTGAATTATTCAGGATACAGACAGTGCAACCCTGAAATCTGTAATCAGATCACGGACTGCACTGTTTTTTTGTATAAATTTTCAAGAAATAATTGCCAATTTTTTGTTGACTTGTTATAATATATGAGAATAGCAGTATTTTAACTAAAAAACCAGTAATGTATTGGTGAAAATGGAGAGATGAACAATGAATTTAGGAATCATTGCACACAACAGTAAAAAAGTACTTATCGAAGATTTCTGTATCGCATACAAGAATATACTCGCCAAGCATGAGGTTTATGCCACAGGAACTACCGGTCGTCGAATTGAAGAAGCCACAAACCTTCATGTGCATAAGTTTCTTGCAGGAAGCATTGGCGGAGACAAACAATTTATGGAAATGGTAGAGCGTCAGGATCTTGATATGGTCATTCTTTTTTATAATCCTGTTATGATGGATCCAAAAGAACCTGATATTCAGGCTATAGTCATGCGCTGTGACCAGTATAATATCCCGGTTGCTACCAATATCGCAACCGCTGAACTTCTGATTCTCGGACTTGCCCGTGGTGATCTGGATTGGAGACTGAATTTAAAATGAGAGTAATAGCAGGAACAGCCAGACGGCTTAATCTCAAAACCGTACCTGGCATGGAAACACGACCGACAACTGACCGTATAAAAGAAACACTGTTCAATATTCTGCAGCCTGAAATGCCTGACTGCCGCTTTCTTGATCTTTTCAGTGGAAGCGGAGGAATCGGCATTGAAGCGTTAAGCCGTGGTGCTGCATATGCTGTATTTGTAGAAAAAAATCCAAAGGCCTGCAGCTGTATACGTGACAATCTTTCATTTACAAAGCTTGCCGAACATGGTAAACTTTTGAACATGGATGTTTTACAGGCACTCCGCTCCCTCGAGGGCGAAGAAGCCTTTGACTGTATTTTTATGGATCCGCCATACAATCACGATCTGGAACGTCAGGTACTTGAATACTTGTCCGACAGCTCACTTGCTGATGATCACACACTTATCATCACAGAGGCTGATTTGCATACGGATTTTTCCTATGTGACTGATCTCGGATATGAACTGGCACGATCTAAAGAATACAAAACAAACAAACATATATTTTTGTATAAAAGAAAGTGAGATCACACATGGTAACAGCAGTATACCCCGGAAGTTTTGATCCGGCGACCTATGGTCATCTGGATGTCATCCGGCGTGCAAGCGTCTCTTTCGACAGAGTAGTAGTCGGAGTTTTGCATAATTCTTCAAAAAGTCCGTTGTTTTCTGTGGAAGAACGTGTTAATATATTGGAAAAGGCGACAAAAGACATACCAAATGTAATCATTAAACCATTTGACGGTCTTTCTGTTAATTTCGCAAGAGAGAATCACGCACAGGTAATTGTGCGTGGTTTGCGTGCTGTCACGGACTTCGAATATGAACTCCAGATGGCACAGACAAATCGAGTTCTTGCTCCTGATGTAGATACTATATTCCTCACTACCAGTCTGGAATATGCTTATGTCAGTTCCACCATCATGAAGGAAGTCGCCCGCTTCGGAGGAGATTTGTCCAACTTTGCGCCGCCGGAGATCATCAAGACATTACGCATGAAACTTCAGCAGGTAAACGAGAAAAATTAAAGAGAATGGAGAATATACTATGAGCAGCAGAATCGAACAGATTATTGATGAAATTGACGAGTTTATAGAGAGCTGTAAATTCCAGCCTTTATCCGCAACTAAAATCATTGTAAACAAAGAAGAAATCGAAGAACTTTTAAGAGAACTCCGCCTGAAAACACCGGACGAGATTAAACGTTATCAGAAGATTATCAGCAATAAGGATGCCATTCTGGAAGATGCACAGTCCAAAGCAGACGGTATTATCGCCGACGCACAGGCAAAGGCTCAGGAGCTTGTTACACAGCATGAGATCATGCAGAAAGCATACGCACAGGCAAATGATACCATCAATGCAGCCAACAAACAGGCTCAGGAAATTCTTGATTCCGCAACTCAGGATGCAAACAGCATTCGTTTAAGCGCAATCACTTATACAGATGATATGATGGCAAACATCGGTTCTGTACTGACCCAGACACTGGAAGACGCAGGTGGTAAATATAAAGGATTCATTGATTCCCTTCAGAGCTGCCTTGATGTTGTAAACCACAATCGTCAGGAATTGGCTCCGCAGACTGCACAGGCTGCAGCTATGACTGGATCTTATCACGAAGATACCAACAATGCACCGGAAGAAGACAGTCTTTTAGACGATCTTGGTGACGAGTAATATTAAAATTACAGCAATTACTCCGTTCAGAAGTTTTGCCACGATATAAGACCGTACAGATAGTTCTTTTGTCACAAGACTTCTGGTCTGGGCTGCTATACAGACTCCGCCGGATGCAGTAAGAAAAACAGCCAGTATACTTTTTGTTATGTCTGGCAGTATAAGTGGCTGCAGGCGATAGAGTCCGGTAGTCAGCTCCAGTATTCCTGTCAGCAGATATCCCGGAACATTATGTGGTATATACCAACGACTGATGCAGGCAGACAAAATGGCAAACATAAGAATGTATCCACCCAGCCGGGTAATTGTTTCAAACCCATTCATAATGGAGACATCCAAAAAAGCTTCTGATGAGCTTGTGGCGGGTGTCTCTTTTTTCATAACTGTTTCTTCACCGAAATAATTTTTCTTTCGAAAAATTATAAAACGAAAAAATTGTGCCGTCATCCATTCAGACACCCAAAGAATCAACATCATTTTAAAAAATGGGACTCTGTCATTCAAACAGATCTGACACAGATATGTACGGACAAATACAGGACTTGGCTGATTCACAAAGGTTAGCAGATATTCCGCTTCCTTTTTTGTGATCTGTCCATTTTCATAAAGATCCGATGTTGTTTTTGCCCCCATAGGATAACCGCACAGCATTCCGACCAGAACTGCATATGCACCGGCAGGAGATATGCCAAAAACAATCTTCCATAACGTTTTGAACGGTGCCAGCAACCGGCTGATCAGGCCTGTCTGCACCAGTATTCCGGTACAGATAAGAAAAGGCAGGAGTGTCGGAATCATTACATTCAGCCACAGATTCAATCCTTCCCTGGCTGCTTTAAGTGCTTCCGTCGGATACACAAGTATAAAACCAATCTGTGTAATACAGAATATTGTAAATAAAAGTTTTTTCATATTTATATTTTTTATATGCTTTGCTTTACTTTATGCCACATATCAGACAGATATGTCGATAAAATATAACAAACAATGATTGTCATCATTTATTTCATGGAGGAAATCAATATGAGAGTATTAGAAAATTGCGAACCCAAAAAAGTCTTTTATTATTTTGAGGAAATCTGCAAGATCCCGCATGGTTCCAGAAACACCAGACAGATCAGTGATTATCTTGTAAATTTCGCAAAAGAACATGGTTTCAAATATGTTCAGGATGAACTGAACAACGTCATTATCTACAAACCTGCAACCGCAGGATACGAAAACGCTCCGACCGTCATCCTTCAGGGACATATGGATATGGTCTGTGAAAAAAGACCTGATGTAGAGCATGACTTTACCAAGGACGGTCTGAACCTTTCTGTCAAAGACGGATACGTATCTGCAAACGGCACCACACTCGGTGGAGATGACGGCATTGCAGTTGCTTATTCCCTTGCACTTCTTGATAGTACAGACATCCCACACCCGGCGCTGGAAGTGCTGATCACTGTAGATGAAGAAATCGGTCTTCTCGGAGCTTTCGGGCTTGATTGCAGCGTACTCAGCGGCAAACGTATGATCAACATGGATTCCGAAGCAGAAGGAAGTCTCTGGATCAGCTGTGCCGGCGGTCTTTCCGCAGTCAGCCATATTCCGGTTCAACGTGTTGCAGCAGAAGGCGAAAAGCTCGAAGTTAAAGTCAGCGGTCTTATGGGCGGACATTCCGGTTCTGAAATTGATAAAAAACGTGCAAATGCCAATATTGTTATGGGAAGATTTCTCTATGCCCTCAAACAGGAGGCAGATTACGAAATTATTTCTTATGAAGGTGGTCAGAAAGACAATGCCATCACAAGAGAAGCCATATGTGAAATTCTTGTTGCCAGAGAAGATGTCGAAGCAGTAAAAGCCAGTGCAGCCAAAGCAGAAGATGGTTTACGCGAAGAGTATGCCGGCACTGACGGCAACATCACTGTCCAGATCACAGAAGAAGGACATGCAGAAACTGATGTTCTTCATCCGACCAGCCGCGAAAAAGTATTATTCTATCTCGTACAGATTCCGTTTGGCATCCAGAAAATGAGCGGCAACATTGAAGGTCTGGTGGAAACATCCACAAACATCGGTATCGTTAAGCTGTCCGACGATGAATTCTTCGCCAGATCCAGCGTCAGAAGTTCCGTAGAAGTAGCCAGAGATGCACTTTCCGACAAAATCCAGTATCTGACCGAGTTCCTCGGTGGAGAATACGAAATTCAGGGTGCTTATCCGGCATGGGAATACCGCAAAGATTCCCCGCTCCGTGACAAAATGGTATCTGTTTACGAGGAAATGTACGGACAGAAACCGGAAGTTGTTGCCATCCATGCAGGTCTCGAATGCGGTCTTTTCTACAAAAAGATCGAAGGTCTTGACTGTGTATCTCTCGGACCAAATATGAAAGACATCCATACTTCTGAAGAAGTGCTTGATATCGCATCCACGGAACGTGTATGGAATTATCTTGTCAAAGTTCTGGAACAGTTAAAAGACTGATTTTGAAACAGCTTTTTTTAATCATATATCTGCCTTGTAAAAGATCCCTCACTTCGATGGGATCTTTTTGCATATATTGTGAAAAAGGACTTTTTCAGTATGAAATCATCCCGTCTGTTTTTCCTCCTCATTTTATTTATTATAAACTGCTTCATCCTTGTCTGGCTGATTCAGGACAGAAGCCATGTCTCAGGTCTGACAGCTACAACCTGTAATTCTGATGAATTCCGTGAACAGTTTCTGTCTCCGTCTCTCTACAAAGAGCTGTCCAAAACAACTTATCCCGGTCATTCATTTGCCGAACTTCTCACCTCAACCATGCTCGACGGAGATTTTTTTCCAAAAAACGTCTCAGCAAATGCCGCACCTTATCTAAAATACAAAAGAGACGAATTTCTTCTTCTGGAAAAATATTATGAAATGATCTGGTCAGATCTGAAATATTTCCCAGTTGCCAATACGGCAGTCTTTTTTGAAGACAGCTGGCTGGCACCACGCAGCTACAGAGGAGAGCGCCGGCACGAAGGTACCGATATTTTTGCCTCGCGCAACATTTCGAACTATTATCCAATCATCAGCATCACCGATGGCATCATCGAACAGAAAGGCTGGCTTCCTCTAGGCGGTTACCGAATTGGAATCCGTTCTGAATCCGGTGCCTTTTTTTATTATGCGCACCTTGCCTCTTATGAGCCGGATCTCACAGTCGGTGATACTGTTTCTGCCGGAGACATTCTTGGATTTATGGGAAATTCCGGCTACGGAAAAGTGGGAACCGTCGGAAAATTCCCTGTTCATCTGCATCTGGGAATTTATATTCCCACCTTATACACTGACGAGATGAGTGTAAATCCCTACCACATCCTGGACATTCTTCGAAAAAACACAAGAAAGTATACATATTCTTAACATAATTTCTGCAATCTGTGTTATAATGTACGAGAAGTTTTGTCTTCCGGTACTATGGAACATTTCTTCAATGCAACAACTCGTCAAGGAGCGATTTATATGGAAATACAGTTATGGAGAAGTATTTTATGTCCATATGAGCTTGCCGTCAGAGAACTGATGGTAAAATTTGAACATATTATAGATGAACATAAGCAAAACGACCTGTATTCTCCGATAGAGCAGGTCAGCGGTCGTGTAAAAAGTCTTCCAAGCATTCTGGAAAAAATGCAGCGCAAGCATATCCCGATGGATAAAATGGAAGAAGAAGTAGAAGACATCGCCGGAATCCGTATCATATGTCAGTTCGAAGAAGATATTGATACTGTTGCCGCGATTATCCGAGACCGCAGCGATATGGTGATAAAAAGTGAAAAAAATTACCTCAAACACATCAAACAGAGCGGATACCGAAGTTATCATCTGATTATTTATTATACTGTAGATACGATCAGCGGTCCGAAGAGACTGCAGGCAGAAATCCAGATTCGTACTATGGCAATGAATTTCTGGGCAACGATTGAACATTCTCTGCAATACAAGTACAAAGGTGAAATGCCTTTGCATGTAGCAGAACGACTCAGCAATGCAGCCGACGCTATCATTGCACTGGATCATGAAATGTCCTCTGTCCGCAATGAGATCATGGATGCGCAGAATTCTTCTCAGATGCAGTCCAATCTTGTCAAAGATATCCTTCTCAGCATCGAAAATCTTTACAAGATTTCCAACAAACGGGAAGTCGAAAAAATTCAGGACGAATTTTTACGTGTCTTCCGCACGAAGGATCTGCAGCAGCTTGCACGTTTTCACCGTCAACTTGATATTATTGCCGAGGGCTATCGTGCACAATCCGTATCATTTTAGGAGTAACGCATGCAGGATTTTTTACCAATAAACAAAAAAGATATGCAGAAAAGAGGATGGGACTGCGTGGACTTTGTCTACGTTACCGGTGATGCCTACATCGACCATCCTTCTTTTGGTTCCGCGATCATCAGCCGGCTGCTGGAGAGCAGAGGATATCGGGTCGGAATCATTGCACAGCCTGACTGGCGCAAAAAAGAAAGTATTCAGGTATTTGGTGAACCACGTCTCGGATTTCTTGTTACGGCCGGAAATATGGACTCGATGGTAAACCATTATACCGTATCACGTAAACACCGTCAGAAAGATGCATATTCACCGGGAGGACAGATGGGGCTCCGACCGGATATGCCAACGGTTGTTTACAGCAACCTTATCCGCCAGACCTACAAACATACACCGATCATTCTCGGCGGCATCGAGGCAAGTCTTCGTCGTCTGGCACATTATGATTACTGGAGTAACCGTGTGCGCCGCAGCGTCCTTATGGATTCCGGTGCCGATCTGATTTCATATGGAATGGGAGAGCATTCCATCATTCAGATTGCAGAAGCTCTTCAGAGCGGAATTCCGGTCGAGGAAATCACCTATATTCCGGGGACCGTCTTCAAAAGCAAAGAACTTTCCCGTGTTTATGATCCGATTGTACTTCCATCTTTTGAAGCCGTCACTGCAGACAAAAAAACATATGCCGAAAGTTTCAATATACAGTATCGCAATACAGATCCTTTTACCGCGCATCCTCTTGCAGAGGACTACGGCAACAGAGGATATGTTATCCAGAACCCTCCGGCGCTTCCTCTTACGCAGCAGGAAATGGACGATGTCTACGATCTTCCGTATCGTGAGACATGGCATCCGGTCTATGATTCCATGGGCGGCATTCCTGCTCTGGAAGAAATCAAATTCAGTCTCACAAGCAACCGTGGTTGTTTTGGCGGCTGTAGTTTCTGTGCGCTGACTTTTCATCAGGGAAGGATTCTGCAGACCAGGAGTCATGAATCTATACTCAGAGAAGCCATAAAAATGACACAGGATCCGGATTTCAAAGGTTATATTCATGATGTCGGCGGACCTACTGCCGATTTTCGTCAGCCTTCGTGTCAGAAACAGCTGACCAAGGGTGTCTGCTCAAACAGGCAATGTCTGTTTCCTGAGCCCTGCAAAAACCTCAGAGTGGATCATTCCGACTACGTTTCTCTGCTTCGGAAGCTGCGTGAAATTCCAGGTGTCAAAAAAGTATTTATCCGTTCAGGTGTCCGTTTTGATTATGTAGTTGCAGACAAAAGTCCTGTTTTTTTGAAAGAACTTGTAAAGCACCATATCAGTGGACAGCTCCGTGTGGCACCGGAACATGTTTCCAATCAGGTACTTCATTATATGGGGAAACCAAACCATCAGGTCTATGAGGCTTTCCTTAAGGCTTATGACAAAGAAAATCAGGCTACCGGCAAAAAGCAGTACGCGGTACCTTATTTTATGTCATCCCATCCGGGGTGTACGCTCAAAGACGCGGTAAAACTTGCTGAATATGTACGCGATCTCGGTTTCACACCGGAACAGGTACAGGATTTCTATCCGACTCCGTCTACGCTGTCTACCTGTATGTATTATACCGGCATTGATCCCAGAGACGGAACACCGGTCTATGTACCACGTGATCCACACGAAAAAGCAATTCAGCGTGCCCTGATGCAGTACAAAAATCCTGCCAACCGCAAACTGGTTCTCGAAGGACTAAAAAAAGCAGGTCGGATGGATCTGGTTGGCTTTGGACCGAAATGCCTGATTCGTCCGGAGCGAGACAGCAAAGACAACAACCAGCGTACAGAACGTACTTTCTCTGGTCATAAAGCATCCTCCGGAAAAAGAACCGGTCGAACGATCCGCAACACCCATAAGAAAAAGACCCGAAAATAACTAAAGGAGCGTTTCATGAGTAAAAAAAATATATTTTCCAACAGCAGCAAGGGCGATTTCGGATACCTTTCCTCGGAGAAAAAAAGGCGTATTCTCATCACATCCATTTTGTTTGCTGTACCATTGTTGATTTTTTTCACTGCATTATTATATTTTCATACAAGACTGACTATCTGGACTGTCGTAGCAGTTGTCGGCTGTCTGCCTGCATGTAAATCACTGGTCAGCCTGATCATGATCTTTCGTGCCAGACCACTGGATGCTTCTGTTTATAAAAAAATCAGCCAGCATGCCGGAAAGCTTACCATGTCCTACGAAATGTACATGACCTTTTATGAAAAAAGTGCTTCCATCGACGCATTTGCAATCTGCGGAAATGTTGTCGTCGGCTACAGCAGCGATCCAAAAATCAATCTTGCATTTATGGAACAGGAAGCGCAGAAGATTCTCCGCGGAAACGGTTTCAAAGTCAATGTAAAGATATTTACCAGACTGGAGCAGTTTCTGGAACGTCTTGATTCTATGAATGAACATAAAGAATCTCTGGAAGAGGACATCAAATTCCGTCCGGATGAAAAATACCCGGATCTGTCAAGAGACGAGCTGATCAAACACACCATCCTTGCGATCTGCCTGTAAAGGAGCCATATGAAAGAATTTCAGATTACAGATAATGAAGCGGGGCAGCGCTTTGACAAATATCTTGCAAAACTGCTGGGAAATGCACCCAAAAGTTTCTTTTATAAGATGCTCCGCAAGAAAAACATCACCTTAAACGGCAAAAAAGCAAGTGGAAACGAAAAGCTTCAGACCGGAGATCAGATAAAACTTTTCTTAAGTGATGACACTTTTGCAAAATTCAGCCAGCAACAACAGACTGCGAGAGCAGTAACAGATCTTGATATTCTCTACGAAGACAGTGATATTCTTTTAATCAACAAACCTGTCGGCATGCTTTCTCAGCCCGATGATACAAAAGAACCATCACTCGTAGAATATCTGATCGGATACCTTTTAAATAATGGTTCAATTACAGAAGAAGGACTGCGTACTTTTCATCCATCTGTATGCAACCGCCTGGACAAAAATACAAGCGGTATCGTCGCAGCAGGAAAGTCCCTCGCCGGACTTCAGGAATTGTCCTCCCTGTTTCACGACCGCACGATCCATAAGGATTATCTCTGCATTGTCAAAGGTATCCTGACCGAAAAGGAACAAATCCGCGGATATCTTCACAAAGACACAAAGCTTAATAAAGTAACGATATCAAAAACAAAAACAAAAGATTCCCAGCCCATAGAAACGCGCTATGAACCGCTGGGACATACCAGTCATATGACGCTTCTGCGTGTGCGTCTGATCACCGGACGGACACATCAGATCCGCGCCCATCTTGCCTCCGAGGGACATCCCCTTGCCGGCGATATGAAATACGGTCAAAAAGAATTTAACCGTTATTTCCATGAAAAATTTCATCTGAATCATCAGCTGCTTCATGCATACCGGCTGACTTTCCCGGAGCTTACCGGAAAGCTCGCCACATTGTCCGGCAAATGTTTCCTTGCACCTTTGCCAAAGCAGTTTTTAACCATATTAAAAGAAGAACACTTAGAGGAGAGTTATTATGAAAATCTGGAATGAAATCTGGGACTATATAAAAATGATCATTATTGTTGTTGTCGTTGTTCTTGTGGTAAACAACGTAGTTCTTATCAATGCAAAGATTCCTTCTGAATCTATGGAAAACACGATCATGACCGGTGACCGTATCTTCGGATTTCGTATGGCATACGGACTTAACTTTGATCTTTTCGGCAAACATATTTCACACCAGACAAAAGACCCGGAACGTTTTGATATCATCATCTTCAAGTTCCCGGATGACGAAAGCCAGCTGTTTATCAAACGTCTGATCGGACTTCCAGGTGAGACTGTTGAAATCCGTGACGGAAAAGTCTACATAAACGGTTCCGATGAACCTCTGGATGACAGTTTTGTACCAGAAGTACCGACCGGAAATTATGGTCCGTACACAGTGCCTGAAAACAGTTACTTCATGCTCGGAGACAACCGTGAATATTCCAGAGATTCCAGGTTCTGGAAGAACACCTTTGTTTCCTTTGATGAAATCGTAGGAAAAGCAATCGTTCGCTATTATCCATCCATCAAGCTTCTGAAATAAGAGGAATATATATGGCAACATGGAACAGCAGAGGCCTCCGGGGTTCTACCCTGGAGGATCTCATCAATCGTACAAACGAACAATACGCCGAGAAAAAGCTTGCCTTGATCCAGAAGATTCCCACACCGATCACACCAGTCCGCATGGACAAAGAAAACCGGCATATCACACTTGCTTACTTTGAACAGAGAAGTACCGTCGATTACATCGGCGCTGTACAGGGAATTCCTGTTTGCTTCGATGCCAAAGAATGCAGTGTTGATACATTCCCATTAAGCAATATCCACCCACACCAGGTCGAGTTTATGAATGCATTCGAACAGCAGGGGGGCATTGCTTTTTTTCTTATCTTTTTCAGTCATGCTGATTTATTTTATTACCTGCCATTACGTGATCTGATGATTTTCTGGAACCGCATGAAAGAGGGCGGGCGCAAAAGTTTTCGACGCGAAGAATTAAATAACATTTATTATCTTCAGAAAAAAAATGGATTCCTGATTCCGTATCTTGATGGAATCCAGACAGATTTGAAATTGCGGGATTGACAATTTGGGTTTTTCCTATTATAATTTCTTTGTTTTATATAGTAGCATGGTAGCACGTTAAAGTGTTTCTTATGTGATGAGGAGGAAACGATTATGCAGCGAATTTTTCACACGCCGGAAGGTGTACGCGATATTTACAACGGAGAGTGCAGTCAGAAGCATCATCTTCAGACAGAAATCCGCACAGTATTTGATTCCTATGGATATGAGGAGATTGAAACTCCTTCTTTTGAATATTTTGAAGTTTTCAGCAGAGAGGTTGGAACGATTCCATCCAAGGATCTTTATAAATTTTTTGACCGTGAAGGAAACACTCTGGTATTACGTCCGGATTTTACCCCATCTGTTTCCAGAGCCTGCGCCACTTATTTCAATCCAGAGCAGGAAGTTGTCACACTGTCCTATACAGGAAACACTTTCATTAATAACTCCAGTTATCAGGGACGTCTGAAAGAAACGACACAGATGGGTGTCGAGCGTATCGGTGATGATTCTGCCGAAGCAGATGCGGAACTTCTTGCCATGACTGTAGAATGTCTTCTTAAATCCGGTCTGAAAGAATTTCAGGTCAGTGTCGGACAGGTGGATTACTTCAAATCACTTCTGCAGGACGCAGGATTGGATACCGAAGCAGAAGAAAATCTCCGTTCTCTGATTTCTCAGAAGAATTACTTTGGCGTAGAAGATCTTGTCCGCAGCCAGAATATCCCAAAAAATCTGGAAAAAGCTTTTCTGGAACTGCCTCATCTCTTCGGCTCTGCAGAAGTTCTTGCAAAAGCGCGCAGCCTGACAGACAATATCTGTGCGATCAAAGCAGTAGAACGTCTGGAAGAGATTTATGAGATTCTTAAAATCTACGGATACGAAAAATATATCAGTTTTGATTTTGGTATGCTCAGCAAACTGCAGTACTATACCGGAATCATTTTTCAGGCATACACCTATGGAACCGGTGAACCGGTCGTAAAAGGCGGCCGTTACAATGAACTTCTGAAACATTTCGGAAAGCCTGCTGCCTCCATCGGTTTCGGACTTGCTGTAGATAATCTGCTCATGGCATTGTCCAGACAGAAGATCTGCCTTCCGAAAAAGAAAGCGCCGGTCATCCTGACTTATACGGAGGCAAACCGCTGTGAAGCCATCCGGGAAGCTCAGGCACTCAGAAGCAAGGGTACATCCGTTGCCCTGCGCCGCGAAAAGGAGGACTGCTGATATGAGATATCTTACTGTTGCACTTACAAAAGGACGACTTGCCCAGAAAACCCTGGACATGTTTGAAAAAATCGGTATCACCTGTGAGGAGATGCGTGATAAAGATACGCGTAAACTTATTTTTGTCAACGAAGAACTGAAATTACGTTTTTTCCTGGCAAAAGGTCCTGACGTACCTACCTACGTTGAGTACGGTGCCGCTGATATCGGCGTTACCGGCAAAGACATCATCCTTGAAGAAGGACGCAAAATGTATGAAGTCATGGATCTCGGTTTCGGAAAATGCCGTATGTGCGTCTGCGGACCGGAAAGCGCCCGTGAACTTCTGCAGAATAATCAGCTGATCCGTGTAGCAACCAAATATCCGAATATTGCAAAAAATTATTTCTATAACAAAAAGCATCAGACCGTAGAAATCATCAAACTGAACGGTTCCATCGAACTTGCTCCGATTGTCGGACTGTCCGAAGTGATCGTCGACATTGTAGAAACAGGAAGCACACTCCGTGAAAACGGATTGAATGTTCTCGAAGAAGTCTGCCCGCTTTCTGCAAGAATGGTCGTCAATCAAGTCAGCATGAAAATGGAAGATGAACGAATCCGCAATCTGATCCGTGATCTTCGAAATGTAATTGATAAATAAAAACAGAAGGGATGAGCACAATGCGTACAGTAGCACTTACAAAAGAAAGTACAAAAGATATTCTGGAAAATCTCCTGAAACGAAGCCCAAATAACTACGGCAAATTCGAATCTGCCGTTGATGAGATTCTTCACAAAGTAAAAACAGAAGGTGATTCCGCCCTTTTTGCCTATACTAAAGAATTTGACAAAACTGAGATTACCGCAGATACGATCAAAGTCACAGAAGAAGAGATCAAAGAAGCTTATGAAGCTGTGGATCCGGCGCTGATCGATGTCATCCGTAAAGCACTTGTCAATATCAGAAGCTATCACGAAAAGCAGAGACAGAACAGCTGGTTTACCAGCGAAACAAACGGAACCATGCTCGGTCAGAAAGTAACTGCCCTTCAAAGAGTCGGTGTATATGTACCGGGTGGCAAGGCAGTATATCCTTCCTCCGTTCTTATGAACATCGTACCTGCCAAAGTTGCAGGTGTTGACCAGATCGTTATGACCACCCCTCCGGGCAAAGACGGTAAAGTAAATCCGTCCACACTTGTTGCCGCAAAAGAAGCCGGTGCTGATGAAATCTACAAAGTCGGCGGTGCACAGGCGATCGGTGCTCTTGCCTACGGTACAGAAAGTATCCCGAAAGTTGACAAGATCGTGGGACCTGGCAATATTTTTGTTGCTCTCGCCAAAAAAGCCGTATATGGATATGTCAGCATTGATTCCATTGCAGGACCAAGTGAGATTCTTGTTCTTGCCGATGAAACTGCTAATCCGAGATATGTAGCTGCAGACCTTCTTTCTCAGGCAGAACACGACGAACTTGCTTCCGCAATCCTGATTACCACAAGCAAAGAATTTGCGGCAAAAGTCAGCGAAGAAGTTGATGGTTTTGTCAAAGTTCTTTCCCGAAAAGAGATCATCCAGAAATCTCTCGACAATTTTGGCTATATCCTGATTGCCGAAGACATGGACGAGGCAATTGATGCAGCAAATGCCATTGCTTCTGAACATATGGAGATCGTGACTGCAAATCCGTTTGAAGTTATGATGAAAGTACGTAATGCAGGTGCCATCTTTATCGGAGAAAACAGTTCTGAACCTCTCGGTGATTATTTTGCAGGACCAAACCACGTCCTTCCGACAAACGGAACAGCAAAATTTTTCTCCGCACTTTCCGTAGACGATTTTGTCAAGAAGTCAAGCATCGTATATTATTCAAGAGAGGCACTGCGTAAGATTCACAAAGATATCGAACAGTTTGCTACATCCGAACAGCTGACCGCACACGCAAATTCCATTGCGGTACGGTTCGAAGACGAAGAACAGTAGGAGGAGAAGCCATGGCAAGAGAAGCTTCTGTAGAACGAAACACCAAAGAAACTGAAATCAAATTAAAACTAAATCTCGACGGAACCGGTTACTCAGATATTGAGACCGGTGTCGGATTTTTTGATCATATGCTGGATGGTTTTACCCGCCACGGACTTTTTGACCTGGCCATACGGGTACACGGTGACCTCCAGGTAGACGATCATCACACGATCGAAGATACCGGTATTGTGCTTGGTTCCGCGATCAAAGAGACCATTGGGGACAAAAAAGGCATCCGCCGCTACGGAAGCTGTATTCTGCCTATGGATGAAGTTCTGGTGCTGTGTGCTATTGATTTATCCGGACGCCCTTATTTTTCATGGGATGCAGAATTTACATCTGAAAAAATCGGAGATATGTCCACCGAAATGGTAAAAGAATTTTTCTATGCCATTTCTTATTCCTGTGGAATGAATCTGCATATCAAAGTTCTTACCGGTGGCAACAGTCACCATGTCGCAGAAGCAATGTTCAAAAGCTTTGCAAAAGCTCTGGATCAGGCGGTTTCTTTTGATCCGCGTATTACAGACGTACTTTCTACTAAGGGAAGTCTTGCATAAGGAGGAAATTCAGCCATGGCAGATAAATTATTGATTCCCTGTCTGTATCTGCAGTCAGGAAAAGCAGTCACCGGTTTTGGTCAGAGAAATCTGTTCGGTGACGGAAACATAGAAAATCTTGTCCGTTTTTACCGAGACAATGGCGCTGATGAACTTCTCATTTTTGATATTTCTTCCGGAGACACAGAGCATGAACAGGCCATCTCCAACATTAAGAGCATCTGTTCTGCTGCCGAAATTCCTGTTATGGCAGCAGGCAATATCAACCGCATGGAAGACGTCAAAAAACTTCTTTATGCCGGCTGTGCAAAGGTCGTCCTGAATTTTTCAAAAGCCAATAATATTTCGCTTCTTGAAGAAGTATCCAAACGTTTCGGCAAAGAAAAAATGGCAGTCTGTATTTCTTCTACGGAAGAATTCACCGCAAACCAGGCACTGATCGAGTCATTTGCAGATGAAGTCCTTGCACTTGATACCATTCAGGATGAAATTCATGCATGTTCCTCTATCAAAATCATCCTTCATACAGAAGTAAGCAAGACTGCCGCACTTAAATCTCTGCTTCAGAAGGATTCTGTGTATGCTTTAAGCGGTGCTTATATCAGCTCTCTTGATATTTCTCTTCAGGATTTCAAGGCAGACTGTAAAGCAGACGGAATTCCTGTTGTTACCTTTGAGAGTGCCATTGCATGGACTGATTTTAAACTGAACAGTGACGGACTGATTCCGGTAGTCGTTCAGGATTGTAAAACCGATCAGGTACTTATGGTTGCATATATGAATGAAGAAGCTTTTAATAATACACTCAAAACAGGAAAAATGACATACTGGAGCCGCAGCCGCCAGGAACTCTGGCTTAAGGGACTTACGTCCGGCCATTTCCAGTATGTCAAGTCACTTGCTCTTGATTGTGACAACGACACGATTCTTGCAAAAGTAGATCAGATCGGAGCGGCCTGCCATACCGGCAGCAGAAGCTGTTTCTTCAAACCTCTGGTTCAGAAGGAATCCAACGACACCAATCCGCTTCATGTATTTCAGGATGTATATGATGTCATCGCCGACCGCAAACTTCATCCGAAGGAAGGCTCCTACACCAACTATCTCTTCGACAAGGGCATTGACAAGATCCTCAAAAAAGTTGGCGAAGAGTGCACAGAGATCATCATTGCTGCCAAGAACCCGGACAAAGAAGAAATCAAATACGAGATTTCTGATTTTCTGTACCACGCCATGGTCCTCATGGTCGAAAAAGGCGTCACCTGGGAAGAGATCACCAACGAACTTGCCAGAAGGTAGGTAATTGCCAATGAACAATTTCGACTATCATCTGCTCGCCAATTTTCAGGATTTTTTTATCCGACACAGAGGAGTGTATATTTATCTGATCATCATAAATCTTGTCACATTCGCTGTGTTTGGAATTGATAAGTTTAATGCGATACATCATCGTTCAAGAATACGGGTTTCTACACTTTTCAGACTTTCTCTGATCGGCGGCTCCATCGGCGGACTGGCTGCCATGTACCTGTTTCGCCACAAAACACGAAAGCTTAATTTTACATTGGGTATTCCCCTCATCCTTTTTGTACAAATAATTATATTGTTTTTTGCAATAAACACCGGATGGTAGATCTGACCTTATTGCATCTGGCAAATTGTTCCTTTATGTGATAAAATAAAGCAAAAACAACGAGGGAGGATTAATGATGACCTATACAGAAAAAAAGCGTTCCATGTTTCTGGGCTTACCATGGACTTTTACCTCTTATACTGTTACAGATGAGATCATAACAATAAACAACGGATTATTACGAAAAGAGGAAAATGACTGTTACCTTTATAAAGTAATTGATGTACGTCTGGAGAGTACTCTGCTGGAGCGTATGCTGGGACTCGGCACCATTCATTGCTTTACAGGAGATGTTACAGACCCGGATCTCAAACTGTGTCATATCAAACACTCCAAAGAAATCAAGGACTTTATCCTGAAACATTCCGAGGAAGAGCGTATGAAAAGAAAAACATTAAACATGCAGCATCTGGACGGCAATCCAGCCATGAGCCAAATGGCAGAGACCGACAGCTGCAGATAAAATCATACTAAATGGGCAGGTCTGCTACAGGCCTGTCCTTTTTGTTTACAATTAGAGATATACCGGAGCTACTGGGGCTGCCGGGCCTGCCGGAACAGCGACACCGGCAATGGTAAAGCATACTTATGATTAAAGTGAGTGAAAAATCCGTCACACCGAATTATTGCTTGAATTCCCCATACAAACCATATATAATAGGAATACTGTGAAGAAATATAGTTACAATTTACCGTAGCAAAATATTTTTTTATGTAACCTGTTATATGAACCTTTGAAAGGAAAACTATGAGAAAACTAGCATTACGCGATGAAATACTCCTGCAGATCGACAAGGCCGCCCGTTACATCGGCGGGGAAGTCAATGCAGTTATGAAAAACAAAGAGGACGTGGATATCCGGTTTGCGATGGCATTCCCGGATGTCTATGAAATCGGTATGTCAAACCTCGGCATGATGATTTTATATGATATGTTTAACAAGAGAGACGACGTATGGTGCGAGCGTCTTTTTTCTCCGTGGACAGATCTTGACAAAATTATGAGAGAAGAGCATATTCCTCTGTTCACCCTGGAATCTCAGGATCCGGTAAAAGATTTCGATTTCCTCGGTATCACTCTCGGTTATGAAATGTGCTATACGAATGTCCTTCAGCTTCTGGATCTCAGTGGAATTCCGTTTCATTCCGCCGACCGTACCGAAGATACTCCAATCGTGATCGGCGGTGGTGCCTGCGCATACAACCCGGAACCTCTGGCAGAATTTTTTGACCTCTTTTATATCGGAGAAGGCGAAACTGTTTATGATGCTCTGTTTGATGCATATAAAGCAAACAAAAAAGCCGGTGGCAGCAGATCGGATTTTCTTCTGAAAGCCGCACAGATTCCGGGGATCTATGTGCCATCACTTTATGACATCACCTATAAAGAAGACGGTACGATCGAATCTTTCCATCCGACATGCGAAGGTGTTCCGGAAAAAGTTGAAAAGCAGCTGATCATTGACATGGACAGAGATTATAACAACCTTGAAACTCCGGTCGTTCCTCACATCAAGGCAACCCAGGACCGCGTCACTCTGGAGATTCAGAGAGGATGTATCCGTGGATGTCGTTTCTGTCAGGCTGGTATGATCTACCGCCCGACAAGAGAACGCGATGTAGAAAAACTGAAAGAATCTGCAAGAACCATGCTCCAAAAAACCGGTCATGAAGAAATTTCCTTAAGTTCTTTAAGTTCCAGTGATTACAGCCATCTGAAAGAAATTGTAAATTTCCTGATTGACGAATTCCGCGATGAGGCAGTCAATATTTCCCTGCCATCACTCCGAATCGATGCATTTGCACTCGATGTCATGAGCAAAGTACAAGATGTCAAAAAGAGCAGCCTGACTTTTGCCCCGGAAGCCGGTTCTCAGAGACTTCGTAATGTAATCAACAAGGGACTTACTGAAGAAGATATCCTGCATGGCGCCGGTGAAGCATTCAAGGGCGGCTGGAATCAAGTAAAACTTTATTTCATGCTCGGTCTTCCCACAGAAACAGAAGATGATATGAAGGGTATCGCACATCTTGCCCAGAAAATTGCAGAAACCTACTACGAAACCGTTCCGAAGGAACAGCGCAAAGGAAAGGTTCAGATCAATGTCAGTACCTCATTCTTTGTACCGAAGCCTTTCACCCCATTCCAGTGGGCTCCGATGTTCCGTGAAGAAGATTTCATCGAAAAGGCCAAAATTGTCAAAAATGAAATCCGCTCTCAGTTAAATCAGAGAAGCATCCGCTACAACTGGCACGAGCCGGACGTTACCGTACTTGAAGGTTTCCTTGCAAGAGGTGACAGACGCTGCTCCAAAGTTATTCTCAAAGCATACGAAAAGGGTGCTCTTTACGATGCCTGGTCTGAAAGTTTTCACTATGATATCTGGAAAGAAGCTTTCAAAGAGACAGGTGTTGACATCGAATTTTACACCCTGCGTGAACGCAGTACTGACGAAATCCTTCCATGGGATTTCATCGATGCAGGCGTAACCAAAAAATTCCTGATCCGTGAATGGGAACAGGCAAAAGCAGAAACCGTAACACCAAACTGCCGTCAGAAATGTTCCGGCTGCGGAGTACTCAAATACAAAGGAGGTGTGTGCTGTGAAAGTAAGAATTAAATTTGCCAAAACCGGACATATGAAATTTGTCGGTCATCTGGACACCATGCGATATTTCCAGAAAGCAATCCGAAGAGCAGAACTTCCGGTTGCCTTTTCCGGTGGCTACAGCCCGCACATGATCATGTCTTTTGCAGCACCCCTCGGTGTCGGAACGACCAGTCTCGGCGAATACTTTGATATGGAACTTACAGAAACCGTTCCAACCGTAGAGATTGAGAAACGACTCAATGCAGTTATGGTAGATGGTGTTTCTGTATGCTCCGCCCGTCAGGTAGAAGACGGCAAAGCAAGCACCGCCATGGCTCTGGTAGCAGCAGCAGACTATTTCGTACAGTTCCGTGAGGGAAAAGAGCCTGCTGCATCCTGGAGAGATAATCTGGACGGATTTCTTGCCCAGAAAGAGATCATCGTAACCAAGAAAACAAAACGCAGTGAAAAGACCATAGATATCCGTCCGTATATTTATGAGATGCGTCTCGATGGCGAAGGCATTTTCATGCAGCTCGCTTCCGCAAGTTCCAACTACACCAAACCGGAACTTGTCATGGATACATTCCTTCGATGGATGGAAGAGGAACCGCTTCCGTTCGCATATATGATTGAACGCCGCGAGATCTATGCCAACAAAGGCAATGAAGAACATCTGAAACTTGTTTCTATGGAAGCATTAGGTGAGGAAGTTGAATAAGCTTGTAATTACAGAAATGTATCTTCGCGAAGTTCTGTGTACTGTCTGCGCAGTTGTAAAAGACCAGAAAGTCATTGAACTTCGTCTGGAACCTTCCGGGAAGAAAAATATCTTAAATAATATTTATGTAGGACAGGTAGAAAAAATTGCAACCAACATTCAGGCAGCATTTGTTCGCCTGAATGATTCTGTCAATGGTTATCTGCCACTAAACCAGTGTGAACATGCCATATTCGCAGACGGTCACAGGGAAGGACAGCCGCTTCGTCCCGGTGACCAGATTCTGGTACAGATAAACCGGGATGCCATGAAGGGCAAACTTCCAGCGCTTACCGCCAATCTGAATTTTTCCGGCAAATTTCTGGTTCTTACCACAGGCAATCGCAAAATCGGAATTTCCAACAAACTTTCCAAAGAGGAAAGCAGTAAATTGAGTAAATGGTTGGATGATGAAAGAAATATTCCTGACCGTGGATATGGACTTATCGCCCGCACAAATGCCGCCGATGCTTCCAAAGAAGAATTTTTTCATGAACTGGATATGCTTAAGAAACAGTACGAAAAGGTTGCCGTATATGGAAGAAACCGCACCTGTTTCAGCCTTCTGTATGAGTCCGAGCCTTTTTATCTTTCTGCTGTGCGCGACATTTACGGCAGAGATCTGGATGAGATTGTTACAGATATTTCGGAAATGCACACAAAAATTTCTGATTATCTGAATGAATTTCAGCCTGAAAAACTGGCAATACTTAATTTATATCAGGACAAACTCCTTCCATTATATAAGCTGCATAGTCTGGAAAGCGCCATCGATGAAATCTGCCATGAAAAAATATGGCTGAAGAGTGGCGGTTTTCTCGTGATCCAGCAGACAGAAGCATTTGTATCCATTGATGTCAACAGTGGCAAGTACACCGGTAAGAAAAAAGCAGAAGAGACCTACCGCAAAATCAACCTCGAGGCAGCAGCAGAAATTGCCAGACAGCTTCGCCTTCGGAACCTTTCCGGCATCATCCTGATCGATTTTATCAACATGCAGAATCCCGACCACCAGGACGAACTTTTCCATGTTTTACAAAAACATCTGCGCAAGGACACCGTCAAATGCACAGCAGTTGATATAACCCCACTTCATATCCTCGAGATGACCCGCCAGAAAGTCCGCCGCCCCGTAATCGAAGACATCCACAGCCTTTAAAGTAATTGACACTTTCTTCATAATTACTTTCTTATTTAATTCCCTTCTCCATACCCGCCATTCGCTTTTCAGCGGTGGCCAAAAAGGGGGAGCGCGAGGGGGAGATTCGGCCGTTCGCAACTCCGAGATCCTCCCCCTCGCATACCTTTTTAGATTTTAACTATTTTTTCTTTAAAAAATAAAATTATCTCTTGACGCATTCCAAATCCCATGCTATTATATAACAGATGCCGCACAGAGAGGTTTAAGCGCATGAGATTTTATCATAAATCCTCATCCACCATATCTGGCGAGTAAAGATTATAGGAGGTGCCACAGATGTACGCAATTATTGCAACAGGTGGTAAACAGTACAAAGTTGCCGAGGGCGACGTAATCAGAGTTGAAAAGCTCGGTGTTGAAGCTGGTGAAACCGTTACTTTTGATAACGTTCTTGCAGTTAGCAACGAAGGTTTAAAAGTTGGAGCTGACGTAGCTAATGCCAGTGTTACCGCTTCTGTAGTTGAAAACGGAAAAGCTAAAAAAGTTATCGTTTACAAATACAAAAGAAAAACTGGATATCACAAGAAAAACGGTCACAGACAGCAGTTTACAAAAGTTAAAATCGAAAAGATCAACGCTTAATCTGGTGTTTGCATGATTACAGTGACAGTCAGCAAGAAAAGTAATTCCTATATCAGTTTTGTTTCTGAAGGACATGCCGGTTATGCAGAAGAGGGGCAGGACATTATATGTGCCGCTGTTTCCGCTCTGGTAATCAATACCGTCAATTCTCTGGAACAGCTGACTAAGGATTCCATTAAAGCAAAAGAAAAGGACGGTTTTGTTTCTTTTACTTTTACGGCTCCGATTTCGGAGGGTGGAACACTTTTGATGGATTCATTACTTCTTGGTCTGACAGAAATTGAACATAGTTATTCAAAACGTTATTTAAAAGTAAAAGTCAGGGAGGTGTAACGACATGATGAAAATGAACCTTCAGTTATTCGCACATAAAAAAGGTGTTGGTTCTACAAAGAACGGCCGTGACTCCGAATCCAAGAGATTAGGTGCCAAAAGAGCAGACGGACAGTTTGTTAAAGCTGGAAACATCCTTTACAGACAGCGTGGAACCAAGATTCATGCAGGTGAGAACGTAGGCTGTGGTAAAGATTATACATTATTTGCACTGACAGATGGTGTAGTAAGATTCACCAGAAAAGGACGCGATAAGAAACAGGTTTCTATCGTTCCGGTAGAGGCAGAATAATCAAGTTCAGCGTGAGGCTTCAAATCGTTCAGGTTTGGAGCCTTTCTTTGAATCCAAAAATAATAAGGAGCGACATATGTTTGCAGACAGAGCAAAAATCATCATCCGTTCAGGAAAAGGCGGAGACGGACATGTAAGCTTTCGCCGGGAGCTTTATGTACCCAATGGCGGTCCTGACGGCGGCGACGGCGGACGCGGCGGTGATGTGATCTTTGAAGTAGATGAAGGCCAGAACACACTTGGCGAATACCGTCATAAACACAAATTTAAAGCACAGGACGGTCAGGAAGGCGGCAAGAAACGCTGCCACGGTGCAGACGGAGATGATATCATCCTGAAAGTGCCGGAAGGAACCGTAATCATGGAAGCACAGTCACACAAAGTAATTGCTGATATGTCCGGTGAAAACCGCCGTCAGATTGTCTTAAAAGGCGGACGCGGTGGTAAAGGCAACCAGCATTATGCAACTCCTACCATGCAGGTCCCGAAGTATGCACAGCCGGGACAGCCTGCGCAGGAGCTTGAAGTGCTTCTTGAATTAAAGGTGATTGCAGACGTTGGTCTTGTAGGTTTCCCAAATGTCGGAAAATCCACATTCCTGTCTCGCGTCACCAACGCCCAGCCCAAAATTGCCAATTATCACTTTACAACATTAAGTCCGAATCTCGGTGTTGTTGACACTGCAAACGGTGGTTTTGTTATCGCAGATATACCGGGACTGATTGAAGGAGCTTCCGAAGGTGTTGGTCTGGGTCATGAATTTCTTCGTCATATCGAACGTACCAGAGTTCTGGTGCACATTGTAGATGCAGCATCTACCGAAGGCCGTGATCCGATTGATGATATTTACAAGATCAATCACGAACTCGAAGCATATAATCCGGAAATCGCAGCCAGACCACAGCTGATTGCAGCCAACAAAGTCGACTGTATTTTTGACGGTGATGATGAAAACCCGATAGATAAATTAAAAGCAGAATTTGAACCAAAAGGTATCAAAGTCTATCCGATCTCTGCAGTAACCGGACAGGGTATCAAAGAGCTTCTCTTTGCGATCAAAGAGCTTCTTCTGAGTGTCCCTGCCGAGCGTATCGTATTTGAACAGGAATTCTTCCCTGAAGATGAGCTGTTTACAGAGAATCTTCCATTTACAGTCGAAAGACTTCCGGAAGATCCTGAAATTTTTGTTGTAGAAGGTCCGAAGATTGAAAAAATGCTTGGCTATACCAATCTGGACTCCGAAAAAGGTTTTGCTTTCTTCCAGCGTTTCCTGAAAGAGGGCGGTATTCTTGAAGAACTGGAAAAAGCCGGAATCGAAGAAGGCAATACGGTTCGTATGTACGGTTTTGACTTTGATTATTACAAATAACAGAAAGGTCGTAAAAATATGACAAGTAAACAGAGAGCATATCTAAAAAGCCTTGCGATGAAAATGGATCCGATCATGCAGCTCGGAAAGGGCAGCGTGACACCGGAAAATACAGCTTCCGTTGATGAGGCTCTTGCAGCCCGTGAACTGATCAAGATCAGCGTTCTCCAGAACTGTCTGGATGACCCTCGTCAGATGGCAGAAGTCCTTGCAGAAAGAACACATTCTGAAGTTGTTCAGGTAATCGGAAGAAAAATCGTTCTTTACCGCGAAGGTAAAAAAGACAAAAAGAAAATCATTCTTCCATAAACCGGCATATATTATCCCAAATATATTCAGGAAGGAAGTAAAACCCGCATGGATACCAGACGAAAAAAAATCGGGATCATGGGCGGAACTTTTGATCCGATCCATATAGGTCATCTGATTTTGGGTGAAAAAACATACGAACAGCTTGGGTTGGACAAAATATGGTTTATGCCTGCTGGCAATCCGCCTCATAAACGTAACCGCGCCGGCCGTGCAACCGATGAGCAGAGAGTTGCCATGGTAGAGCGGGCAATTTCCGGAAATCCACATTTTGAGCTTTCTCTGATCGAGATGCATGACCATGGTTTATCTTACACGTATCACACACTTGAAAATCTCAGAAAGCAGAACCCTGATACCGATTACTACTTTATCATCGGTGCAGATTCCCTTTACAGTTTCACCACCTGGATGAAGCCAGAGAGAATTTGTGCTGCATGTACGATTGTGGTTGCCACGAGAGACCATACACCCATAAAAGAGCTGTCTGAAGAAATAGAACGCCTGACACAGCTTTATCATGGTCATTTTGTACGGCTGGACACCATGAATATTGATATTTCCAGTCAGCTGCTGCGCCAATGGCATCAGGAGGGCAAAAGCCTTCGTTATTATGTACCAGACGCAGTTGCCGACTATATCAATGAGCACCATATTTATCACATTACGGAAGGAGCACCCGAAACGAATGGCTGATTACGATTTTATAAAAATGCAGAAAAAACTTTCCAAATATCTCGATGAAGATCGTTTTGAGCATACTCTCGGTGTTATGTTTACCTGTGCCTCGCTGGCAATGGTCCACGGATATGATCTCAAAGATGCCCAGGCTGCAGGGCTGCTCCATGACAGCGCAAAATGCATTCCAAATAAAAAGAAACTAAAAATGTGTGCAGAACACAATATCCCGGTTACTCCATTTGAAAAGGAACATCCTTTTCTTCTTCATGCCAAACTCGGCGCTTATGTTGCACGTGCAAAATACGGAATCACTGATGAAGAAATTCTTTCTTCCATCACATTCCATACTACCGGTAAGCCAGAGATGAGTACCCTCGAAAAGATTGTTTATATTGCAGATTATATTGAACCGGCGAGAAATAAAGCACCGAACCTGACTGAAGTCCGTAAGCTTGCTTTCGAGGATCTGGATGAATGTATGTATGCAATTCTCCGGGATACCCTGACTTATCTTGACAAAAATCCGGGTGATGTCGATTCTGCAACAAAAGATGCATTTGCCTATTATGACACCTTACATAAGGAACGGCAGGAGAGCAGATAATACCTGATTTTCTGTCTGACCGGAAAGGATGAGACAACTATGAATAAAGAACAGGAAATGGTACGTATCGCCTGCAAGGCGATCGATGACAAAAAAGCAATTGACATCAAAATAATCGACATTCACGAAGTATCTGTAATTGCTGATTATTTCATTATCGCAAGTGGAAACAACCTGAATCAGGTACAGGCAATCGTCGATAATGTAGAAGAACAGCTCGGAAGAGCCGGTTATGAGCCCAAACAAGTAGAAGGAACCCGTGGTTCCAACTGGATCCTGATGGATTACGGCGATGTGATCATCCATGTTTTCGATGAAGAAAACCGTCTTTTCTATGATCTGGAACGAATCTGGAGAGATGGAAAAGAACTGGATGCTGCTGATTTTTTAAAATAAGTTTACAATAATAAAATTATGTAAATCAAATCAAATCATGACCACCCGTCCAACGGGTGGTTTGCTCTAGGGCTATAAGCCCTTGTTACTAGGCCAGCGTCTCAAGGCGCTGGCTTTCTCTTTAGGCTATGGGAATTCTGTTTTCACATTCTTCCCACAGCTCCGTTCAAGCCATATTGCTCTTGACTCGTCGCTACCCCTTAAGGGGCATTGTTACTACTTAGCATTAACCCTTAAAAGGGTCTTCATATTCTTTTACACTTAACTTATCCATTGCAATATCATGCTTTTCCTGTTCCTGGATATACTTTTTTATTGTTGCTTCATTTAATCCTACTGTGCTAACATAATATCCTTCTGCCCAGAAATGACGATTTCCAAACTTATATTTTAAGTTTGCGTGCTTGTCAAATATCATAAGTGCACTTTTACCTTTTAGATATCCCATAAATGAAGATACGCTTATCTTCGGTGGAATACTTACTAACATATGAATATGATCTGGCATCAGATGTCCTTCAATTATTTCAACACCTTTATAACTGCACAATTGTTTTATAATATCTCGGATGTCTGCTTTATATTGATTATAAATTACTTTTCGTCTATACTTTGGTGTGAAGACGATATGATATTTGCACATCCATTTTGTATGTGCGAGTGAATATTCTTTCTTCGCCATAAATTACCTTTCCTTTCTACAATATAGCCTGAACAACTTTATTGTACACGGAAAGGTAATTTTTTTGTATAACAATCGACGCGCACCCGCATAGCGGGTGGTTAATTATTTCGTCCATCTACATTTTTCGGATCAACGAAAAACTCCAATGGACTCAACAGACTAAAGTCCATAATCCAAAAAAGCCGTCCAGCTTATGATACGTGAACGACTTTTCATTATTTTACTGCTCATCTTTTTTTTCTTTATCAGTCCTGGCGGCAGGGGTATCCTGCATGGCTGTGATCTGGCCTTCTTCGACGCCTTCTGTGCTCTCCGGCATAAATAATATTTTTACGGTTGCAAACATGATCATCATATCTTCCAGAAGGCTTGGACGACTGATATATGTCAGATCCATCAGAAGTTTATCATATGGTGTCGTATTGTACTTGCCGTAAACCTGTGCATACCCGGTCAGACCGGCTTTTGCCTGAAGGCGCAGGCGAAATTCCGGCATAACTTTCTCGTATTCTGCTGCAATAGACGGTCTTTCCGGACGTGGACCGACGATTGTCATATCCCCTTTCAGAATATTAAAAAGCTGTGGCAGTTCATCGATACGGCATTTCCTGATAACTCTGCCGACCGGTGTGATCCTCGGATCATTCTCACCACTTGAAAGACGCGCCACACCATCTTTCTCTGCATTTACTTTCATGGAACGGAATTTCAGCACGCCAAACTCTCTCCCGTTTTTGGTCAGACGGGTCTGTGAGTAAAAAACAGGGCCTCCATCGTAAGCTTTGATCGCAATTGCTGTAATAAGCATGATCGGTGACAATATAATGGCCGCAGCACCGGCAAAGACAATATCCGCCAGCCGTTTCAGGAAAAGGTATTCCGGCTGTGGATCGTATCTTCCAATCCGCAGCATAGGCAGATGGAACATGTGGATCTGTTTGGCTCCACTCATCAGGACATCTCCCACACGTGGAATCACATATACACGCACATGCCTGTCAATACAGTATTTCAGGATGATATTTCTTTCACGGCTGTGGATACCACTGAGAAAAACCGTCTCCATCTCATCCAGTTTTTTCATATCGTTCAGGCATTCTTCTACCTGAAGTACTTCTTCCACTTTGAATTTTTTCTGCATGTCATACTGGCTGATCAGTTTCTCCATTCCTTCACGGACATCATAGACGATCATGGTCTTCTGTGGCGGAAACGTACGGAAATACCAGAGATGTGCCAGTGTACACCATACAAAAGAGATTGCAGTCTGACCGGCGATCGCCAGCAGTCCCGGTATCACACTCGGAAATCCCTTAACAAGAAGCACGATCACCAGATAGGTAATTCCATCTGTAATCAGCACAGCCAGCACCTGACTGTAGACCATTTCGGATATACGATTTACCGAGACAAGGAATGCGCTGTATACTCTGGCAAACATAAAATATACCAGCATAAAGAGAACCAGCATCAGCAGGTTTCCTTTTTTATAGAAGCTGTTTTCCATCTGTCCGACATAGTACCCATACCAGCACCAGGCAAACGGTATTGTCATAAGAATGACATTCAACAATTTTACAGCACGAAGCGGAATGTCATGAGCAAGCATTTTGGTTCTTGATTGTTCTTTCATGTTTTCTCCTAATTATTTTCTCCTGCTCACGGACGGCTCCAGCAGTACCTTCAGTGTTGACGCAATAATGCTCAGATCCAGTGCAAAGGAGTAGTTCTGGATATAATAGAAATCCATTTTTAACTGATTTGACTTGGAACTGCTGTATTTACCGTGAACTTTGGCATATCCGGTCAGGCCGGCTTTTACTGCCTGACGGTACGTAAATTCCGGGAGTTTTTTCTGAATGTGCTCTGCCGATTCCACCTGTTCCGGATACGGACCGACCACTGACATATCTCCTTTAAGAACATTGAAAAACTGCGGAAGTTCATCAAGGTGCGATACCATCAGGAAATATCCGCCCGGAATCCACGGATCCTGATTCTCGATCGTTTTGCCCGGCTTCATGGTGCGGAATTTGTACTGCCAGAAATGCTTTCCGTTTCTTGTAAGGCATTCCCTCTTAGTCAGAATCGGGGCACCTGCCGCAATCCTTACGTATAAGGCAAGAATCAGATACAGCCATGACAAAAGCACCAGCACCAGCGCAGAAAAAGCAACGTCAAAAACTCTTTTGGCCGCTCTCTGCTCGACCGTCAGACCGCAGTTACGAAACAGCTGCAAAGTCTTATCTGAAAGTGAGATTTTTTCGGAACTCATCAGCAAAATATCAGCTAATGTCGTCTGGCAATAGCATCTCTTCTTCTGTTCGAAACAATAGCGGATATAGAAAGTTCTTTCTTCCTCCGGCATTTCCCCGAGCATGACTGATTCGTGCCGCCGGATTTCACGAATGATGGCTTCCCGGCCTTCCTTTAACGAAATTCTGGTTTTAAGATGGAAACGTTCACCCTGTTTCAGAAGTTCTTCTTCTAAGGATTCCATGTTGTTTTTGCCATAGATCAGAAGTACTTCGTGTGCCGGATAAATGTTGGCATACAGCCACCGTACCAAAAGTGACCACACCAGACCGATCAGCAGGTTGATTGCTGCTACAGCGATCATCGGTGCAATATGCATACGGAATCTCCATCGTCCGATCAGAGCCAGCTCGATATATGTCGCAGCGTTTGCCAGAATTACGGTAAATCCATGCGAAAGCAATATTTCGATATATTGCTGATGCACAACACGAAAAACAGAAAACACCTTTCCGATCAGGATATTTAATGCCGCATACAAAACAAATAATGCCACATATCCCCAGAAGGAATACTGTCGTCCGATAATCGCTTTATAGTTGTATTTCTGATACCATGCATGCGCAAATACGCTTGTCCATGCAAGGAGCAGCAGTGCATTCATGATCATCAGAAACAGTTTTTTGAACCGTTCTTTTCTCATCATCAGACGATAACTTCTCCACCATAACATGGAATATTTACTGAGTCCATGCAGGGTATAGCTTACCATATAATAGACGCGGCTTATCGTCGGCACACCGGCTTTAATGTATGTCTGCCAGTTCATATGCGCGGACTTGCCCTTTTTGCCTGATTTGGACGCAAGTGCTCTTCGATAAACAAGCAGCGGCTCATCTACCCCATATGCGCATGGAATTTTGGAAAGGATGGCGAGCCATGTAGCAAAATCCTCGTGAATTCCGTCTTCTTCCGGCATCGGAAATTCCAGCATCAGTTCTCTTCGGATCAACACGGATGAACAGGAAATCACGTTTTGCTTCAGAAGTTTTTTCCTGCTTACTTTTTCCGGTACATGAAGTACATGGGCAATGGTCATTCCATCATCTTCTATAAAAGCCGATCCTGTAAACAGAAACGAAGCATCCGGATGTTTTCTCAGAACTGACATCTGCCGTTCCAGCTTCTCCGGTCTCCACAGATCGTCACTGTCCAGAAACGCGATCCACTCACCTTTCGCCTGTCGGATAGCATTATTTCGGGTTGCCGCCGAACCGGAATTGTGCCGGTTCTGAAAAATTCGTATTCTGTTATCTTTCTTTGCAAGTGTCTGCATCCGCAGCCATGTTGCATCCTTTGAACAGTCATCAATGATCAGCAGTTCCCAGTCTTCGAAACTCTGTGCAAGAACACTGTTTACTGCCTCTTCTAAATATTTTTCACAGTTATAAGCCGGAGTAACGATTGATATTTTTGGCATAAGAGCCCCTTTCTTTTCTCCTCGTAATTCTCTGATGTCTGTATTTTACCACAACATTCCCATAGTTGTCATCTTTTTGAAAAATAATCACATTTACTCCCTTTTTCAAAACAATTTTCATTTAATGAAAAAAGCACCACCCTTGTCTGACCTCTCAGAAATCATTCTCAGGTGATGCATTTTATTATTTTATTTCTGCGGAAATTTATTCTACAGTAACGCTCTTTGCAAGGTTTCTCGGCTTATCAACGTCAAGACCTTTTGCAACGCTGACAAAGTAACCCAGAAGCTGCAGTGGGATTACTGCAAGGGATGTCGCAAAGTGCGGATCTGTCTTCGGGATATATACGGTAAAGTCTGCAGTGTCCTCAATATTGTAATTGCCGAATGTAGTCAGTCCCATCAAATATGCACCACGGCTCTTACACTCTACCATGTTGCTGACTGTTTTTTCATAAAGAGCCGGCTGTGTCAGTACACCGATAACCAGTGTACCATCCTCAATAAGGGAGATGGTTCCGTGTTTCAGCTCACCTGCTGCATACGCCTCAGAATGGATGTAGCTGATTTCTTTCATCTTCAGGCTGCCTTCCATGCTGATTGCATAATCAATACCACGGCCGATGAAGAACACGTCTTTTGAGTTGGCCTGTTTGGATGCAAACCACTGCAGGCGTTCTTTGTCATCAATGATTCGCTGGATTTTATCCGGCAGAGTCTCAAGTTCTTTGATATATGTGCTGTACTGTTCTTCAGAAATTGTACCTTTTACTTTTGCGAACTGGATTGCCAGTACATATGTTGCGATCAGCTGTGTGCTGTATGCCTTCGTAGTTGCAACGGAAATCTCCGGACCTGCAAGTGTGTAGAATACATTGTCTGCTTCACGCGCAATAGAGGAACCGACTACGTTTACGATACCCATTGTGCGGATACCTTCGTTTTTGCAAAGGCGCAGTGCCGCAAGGCTGTCTGCTGTCTCACCTGACTGGCTGATGATCACTGCCAGTGCTTTCTGATCCAGAATCGGGTTGCGGTAACGGAACTCAGATGCAAGCTCTACACGTACCGGTACACGCACTATATCTTCAAATACATACTGTGATGCCATGCCTACGTGGTAAGCGGAGCCGCAGGCAATGATATACACCTGGCTGATCTCCTGAATTTCTTCGTCGGAAAGTCCGATTTCAGAAAGATCGATCTGTCCATCTTTGAGTACGGAATTAAGTGTGTCTCTGACTGCTTTTGGCTGCTCATGGATTTCTTTCATCATGAAATGCTCGAATCCGGCTTTTTCGGCTGCTTCTGCATCCCATTCGATCGTCTTCATTTCTTTCTGGATTTCTTCTCCATCAAGATTGTAGAAAGTGATCTCACCCTTGCGGACGCGAGCCATCTCCAGATTGCCGATATAGTAAACATTTCTTGTGTATTTCAGAATCGCCGGAACGTCGGATGCCACATAGGATTCTCCATCGGCCACACCAAGGATCATCGGGCTGTCTTTACGTGCCACATAAAGTTCTTCCGGATAATCTTTAAACATAATTGCAAGTGCGTAGGAACCACGGATACGAACCATTGCATGGTTGATTGCATCGACCGGAGTTCCTTCGTATTTTTTGTAATAGTAATCTACCAGCTTGACGGCAACCTCTGTGTCTGTCTCTGAATAGAAAGTGTATCCTTTGCGGAGCAGTTTGTCTTTCAGTTCCTGATAATTCTCGATAATACCATTGTGTACGGCAACTACGTTTCCGTCATCGCTCACATGCGGATGTGCATTGTTTTCGGACGGTTCTCCATGTGTTGCCCAGCGGGTATGTCCGATACCACAGGTTCCCGGAACAGATTCTCCGCCGTTTGTTTTTTCTGCGAGTACTTTCAGACGCCCCTTTGCCTTGATGACTTCTGTCTTGCCTTCTCCGCTGCGAATAGCGATTCCGGCTGAATCATATCCACGGTATTCAAGCTTGGACAGTCCATCCAGAAGAATCGGTGCTGCCTGATGGTTTCCTGTAAAACCTACGATTCCACACATAAATATTTCTCCTCTTCTCTTTTGCTTAATATATGCAGCTTACAATATAATGTAAAAAATAAACATAATTATACAAAAATCAATTTTTCGTCTATGATAACACAAAACCGGCAGATGTTCAACCCGGTTTCGCCGGACAGCTCTTATCTGAGTATGATGTAGATGGTGTAGATCAGGTACAGACACACCATCGACGCGCCCTCTGCTCTGGTGACTTTTTTGCCCGTTATTGCATAAAACAGAACAAGGATTGAAAATCCAATAAGCACCAGAATATCGATCAGATTGACGCTGATCAGAGCTACAGGACTGATGGATGCCGCAACACCAAGTACCATCAGGATATTAAAAATATTGGAACCGACTGCGTTTCCGACTGCCATGTCAATTTCGTTTTTACGTGCTGCCACAAGTGAAGTAACAAGCTCCGGAAGGGATGTTCCGATGGAAACGATCGTAAGACCTACCAGCGTCTGGCTCATACCGAGGTCAATCGCGATCCGGCTTGCTGCATCTACTGTCAGGTCTCCGCCAAAAGCAATTGCTGCTGCGCCGCCTACAATATAAAGGATGCTCCTCGGATAGGAAAGAAGTTTCTGTGTGCTTTCTTCTGCTTCTTCAATACTCTCGATTTCTGTCTTTTTTCCCTCTGCCCTGGCTTTCATTGCTGTGCGAATCATCACGACAATGTAGGCTGCAAACAGTACCAGAAAAATGACTCCATCGAGGTGTCCCAGAATCATGTTGTGTTTATCTCCGATTGCCAGATATCCAAGTCCGAGCAAAAGCAGGGCGCAGATGATAGAAAGCGGGATGTCTCTTGTGATGGTCTCATACTGTACCATAATCGGTGTGATAACAGCGCAAACTCCGACAACAAACATCAGGTTAAAAATATTCGAGCCGACTACGTTGCTGACGGCAAGTTCATTATTATGTGCCAGAGATGCGGTCACGCTGACTGCTGTTTCCGGCAGGGATGTTCCCATTGCTACGATCGTAAGTCCGATGATAATGGACGGAACTTTTAGTTTGTGTGCAATACTGGAACTGCCTTCTACAAAGAAGTCTGCTCCTTTTATCAGAAATACAAATCCTATTACAAGAAATACCAGCACCAGTGCAAATGGTGACTGATTAATAAAATTTTCCATAGTCTGCCTGTCTCCTTTTTCGTTTTCGCTTCAGTTGTTGACAGTATATCCCAATTTGACAGATACAGCAAGGGGAAGTATGATTGAGTTGTTTTATAGAAGAAATAATGTTATAGAAAAGTATGATTATATTTTTGCAGAATTATATCAGATGTGAAATGACTCCCACCTCTGCAGGTGGCGAGCAACAAATCAGTATCAGTGGTGGGAGTCAATCCCCCATCTGATATAGCCTCCGGCAGGATTGCAGAGATGCGCAGAAGAAGTATGTCATGCATTGCATGACGCGCATCTCGCAACAAGAATGCCGAGGCATTCTTGAATTTATGAGAAAGGACTACCCTATGCAGATCACACGCCCTGATTTTTATAAAGAATTTTCCTGTATTGCCGGATCCTGCCCGGATACATGCTGCGCAGGCTGGCAGATCATGATTGATAAAAAAAGTCTGAAAAAGTACCAAAAACTCAAAGGACCTTTTCGTAACCGGCTGCACAATGATATTGACTGGTCAGAACAGGCTTTTCGCCAGTATGACCATCGCTGTGCATTCCTGAATGAAGAAAATCTCTGTGATATTTACAGTGAGGCCGGAGCGGATATGCTCTGTGATACCTGCCGTAAATATCCGCGTCATATTGAGGAATTTGAGGGGCTCCGCGAATACTCGCTTTCTCTTTCCTGCCCGGAGGCTGCGCGGATTTTTCTTTCACACAGGAATAAGATTTCTTTTGTGACACGGGAAGTTCCTTCAAAGGAAGAAACTTATGAAGAGTTTGATTATTTTCTTTTTACAGCTCTGATGGATACAAGAGATTATCTTTTTTCCATTATTCAGGATCGATCTGTTCCGGTGAAGTTGCGCTGTCAAAAACTGCTGGTATGTGCGCATGATTTCCAACTGGCGTTGGATAAAAATGAACTTTTCCAGTGGGAGGATATTCGTGCACGACATGAAAGGTCAGGATTTACGGCAGAATTTCAGGCTAAAGTGCGGAGCTGGACTGCAGGTAAAGGTGTTACTGCAAACAAAGATACTGATGTTATGGCATCTGATTCAAATTTCCGGAATTGTGATTCTGCCTCATTGGAATTAAGGAAGCAGATCTGGCAGACAGTAATTCCGCAGATGGAAGTCCTTCGTCCGGGCTGGCATGAATATCTGGTGGAAACGCTGGTGCCGCTTTATGACGGTGATTTTGCTGAGGAACCTGATATTTATAAATCCTTTATCACAGCATACCCCGACTGGGAAATTCAGGAAGAACAGCTCCTGCTCTACTGGATTTACACATATTTCTGCGGTGCTGTATACGACGGGCGTATCTTCGCCAAAGTAAAAATGGCGATTGTATGTACTTTTATGATCCATGATCTGGCAGTCGGAACTTATCTGAAAAATGGCGGAAGTTTTTCTTTTGATGAGATGGTTTCCATCTGTTATCGCTTCTCACGCGAGTTGGAACACTCTGATCTGAATCTGAATAAATTTGAAGAGTTGATGGATGAAGAAAATGTATTTAGATTCAGTAACTTCATATCTAAAACCACTTAATCTTCTCGACATTCCAGCCTTTTTAGTAAGCAAAAACACATGGCATCATATTACTCATATGATATCATGTGTTTTCATAAACTATGGAGAATATCTATATTTTTTATAATATTCAGATGATAATGCAGACCATGCCGCCTTTGCTGTCATTGACAATTTTCTGCATGGTATCCTGCAATTTTGACTGGCTTTCTTCACCTATCGAGGCAATTTTACTGCGGATGCCATCCTGCACAAGCTGCTCGATGGATTTGCCGAAAATATTGGTCTCCCAGATGCTTTCGCCTCTTTGTCCACTCTCGCCAATGTACTGAATCAGGTCTTTTGCCTGCTGCTCCGTGCCTACGATCGGCGCGATCTCCGTCTCGATTTCTGCTTTGATCATATGGACAGATGGACTTTTTGACTTGATTTTTACTCCGAATTTGCTTCCCTGCCGGATCACGGATGGATCCTCAATCTGGATTTCATCAAGCTCCGGAACAACGACACCATAGCCGGTATCGCGAACTGCTTCCAGTGCCGACTGCACCTTTACATACTGCTTTTTCATTGCAGCAAGCTCTTTCATCGTGTGGATCAGATCGTATTCACTTTCCATCTGAATTCCGCTCATTTCACTGAGTATTTTGTAATAATATTCATCTTTGACCTGCACTCGGACACGGACACGCCCGCTCGACAGACAGACTTCCTCCAGCATGGTTTCCTGCACACACGGAATTCCGAGAGAGACTGATTCTCTGGTGATGTCTTTGATATGATGAAATCCCTTCATCTTCGAGCGAATGCAGTCCAGAATCTGTGCTTTCAGCTCGTGATCTGCCGGAAGCATCTCCACCCATTTCGGAACAAAAAACTGAATCTCTGTCACAGGGAATTCATACAGCACATTCGAAAGAATTTTGGTGACATCTTCTTTGCGAAGCTGTTCACAGTTTGCCGCCATAGTGATGACACCATATTTTTCCTGAAGGGAGCGGACAAGTTCCTGTGTTTCTTCCTTGTACGGTGCCTGAGAATTCACAAGAAGCAGAAATGGCTTACGTTGTTTTTTTAACTGACTGATGGTCGCCGCCTCTGCTTCGACAAAGTTTTCTCGTGGCAGTTCCCCGAAGCTGCCATCCGTCGTAATCACAAGGCCGATCGTTGCATGTTCTTCAATAACTTTACGTGTTCCGGTCTCTGCTGCCTCATGAAACGGAATTGCTTTTTCAAACCACGGGGTCTTTACCATTCGTTCTTTTCCTTCTTCGATGTGTCCGCTGGCATCTTTTACCAGAAAGCCGACGCAGTCGATCAGACGGATGCGGACTTTCTGCTCATCTCCGAGAGGCACTTCTACTGCCTCTTTCGGTATGAATTTCGGTTCAACTGTCGTGATCAGTTTTCCAGATCCACTTAGCGGAAGCTGATCACGAACCTCTGCCTGTTTTGCCGGTTCCATCTCCGGCAGTGCGACCAGCTCCATAAATCTGCGGATAAATGTGGATTTCCCTGTGCGGACGGGTCCCACAACGCCTATGTATATATCACCGCCGGTTCTTGCCTGAATATCCCGGTAAACCTGAAATTTTTCCATAAAAAAGCCCCCTTGCATATACTCACACAATCCCATGTATTGTTACATATATATGCATAAAGGGCTTCTGTTATGATTTTCTCTGTTTTCTTATAGAATAAATCTGCGCAACCAATTCATGTTTTGCATAAGATTTATGATTCTTTTGTACCATGTTCTTTCAGGTATGATTCTCTTCCCTGGTCGTAAAGATTATTTCCTTCGCAGTCAATAATGACTATCAATGGCATTTCTTCTACATAAAGGCGGCGAAGTGCCTCTGACTGGAGATCCTCATAAGCCACCAGTTCTGCTTTTTTGATGCATTTGGCAAGAAGCGCACCCGCTCCGCCGATCGCACCGAAATAAACACCATTATATTTTTTCATTGCTTCTACAACTTCCGGAAGGCGGGCGCCTTTTCCGATCATGCCGCGCGCACCTACAGACATCATCGTTGGTGCGTAGGCATCCATTCGTCCACTTGTAGTCGGTCCTGCGGAACCGATAACCTGTCCCGGTTTGGCCGGAGTCGGTCCTACATAATAAATCGTTGCATCTTTCGGATCAAAAGGAAGTTCTTCTCCTCTGGCAAGTGCCTCGCACATTCTCTTGTGTCCGGCATCGCGGGAGGTGTAAATAGTTCCGGTAAGGTAAACGGTATCACCGGCATGAAGGCTTTTTGCAAGTTCTTCTGTCAGAGGAAGTGTAATATGTCGTTCCATTCTCAGATCACCTCCGTTTTGTGTCTTGTCACATGGCAGCTGATGTTGATCGCACATGGCATGCCGGCAATGTGAGTCGGCATGGTCTCGATGTTCAGGCCGAGTGCAGTTGTTTTACCACCGAATCCCTGCGGTCCGATGCCAAGCTGGTTGATTTTTTCCAGCATTTCTTTCTCAAGGTCTGCATAATACGGATCTTCGTTTTCGGAATCTACCGGACGCATCAGAGCCTTTTTCGCAAGGAGAGCCGCCTTGTCAAAAGTACCGCCGATTCCTACTCCGACAACCATCGGCGGACATGGGTTCGGACCTGCTGTCTCTACAGTTTCGAGGATAAAATCTTTGATTCCTTCGATTCCCGCGGATGGCTTAAACATGCGGATCGCGCTCATGTTTTCACTGCCAAAGCCTTTCGGACCAACGGTGATTTTGATGTTTTCGCCCGGAACAATTTCTGTATAAAGCATTGCCGGTGTGTTGTCTCCGGTATTTCCTCTGCGAACCGGATCTTTGACAACGGATTTACGCAGATAACCGTTGGTGTAGCCGCGGCGTACTCCTTCGTCTACTGCCTCGCTCAGATCTCCGCCTGTAATATGTACGTCCTGTCCGATTTCAAGGAAAACACAGGCCATTCCGGTATCCTGGCAGATCGGAACCTGTTCGTTTTCGGCAATCTCATAATTTTCGATAATATTGTCAAGAATACCGCAGGCAATCTGTCCGTCCTCACAGGAACGACAGGTCTGAATGGATTTTTTGATGTCATCCGGAAGCACCTGATTGGCTTCGATGCAAAGTCTCTCGATGGTGTCCGTAATCATGGATGCTTGTATTTCACGCATGTCGGTTGCACTCCTTCGTGTTTTTTGTTTTATTGTATCGTATCGGGAATTTTTGTGCAAGGGTGGATGAAGGAATTTGTGCGGAGGAGAACCGATAGTTCACGAAAGAAAGGCAGATGGTCCAGTGACACGCTTCGTTTCCTGTGTCCTCCCGTGCGCCTATGGATGAGTAATTTTGTTAACTCGCTGACGCTCAAACAGAACAAAATCACTCATCGCTGGCACAGTCGTCCACTGGGAAGCCTCGCTGAGTCACCGGACCGCCTGCATTTCTTTCTGTGAATTGATATCCCCTCCGCACAATTTAATTCCATCGCACCCGTCAAAAATTTGCCTGGATGCGAAGTTGGCTCAGGGCCGGGGCGGAACGCCCCTACCGGGAGCTCTAATGAACTGGAGTCATAATGCTTGATTCATTTGAACTTGAAGGTATCTATGAGAGCATGTGATATAACCGCCGAGATGACAATCATAAAACATGAGGAACTAGAAAAAGCTGACCGGGATCTGTCTCCTGTAACCTGGTGCAGCTTCCGAAATTTTTTCGTTCCAGCGATAACTGCGTTGCACTGTCTGAGCGCTTCAGCGCGAGTTTGCAAAAGCAGTTATCAATAGGCGAACGAAAGAATTTCGAGAAACGCAAGCCGGTTGCAGGGACAGATCCCGTGTCAGCTCTTCTCATTGCACCTCAGTGATACGTCCCTCACCTCGGTGTTATATCACATTACTCTCATCATACCCTCAAATTACAAATCAATAAAACTCATTATGAAGCAGTTCATGCTCCTTGCCTTTGAGCAATCCGGCATACAGTTCCTGTACGAGCGGATTCTCATCGGACTTCTTGATGATCATAGTATTATCTGCATTGTACAGACCTTTTGCTCTCGCATACTTGGTTCTGTCACCTGCTCTGGTCGGCTGGCCACCACCCATGATACATCCACGACGACATGCCATGATCTCAATCAGATGATACTCGGCTTCGCCGTTCTTTACACGTTCCATAACGGTTCTTGCATTTGCAAGACCGCTGGCAACGCAGACTTTTACATCAATTCCTTTATACGGAACTGTGAATTCTTTGATGCCTTCTTCTCCACGAACACCGCACTCTGCGATTTCATTCATGGTCTCCTTGGAATGATCCGGATTCAGACGACGGAGAACTGCCTCTGTAACACCACCGGTAACACCAAAGATTACACCACCGCCGGAACCAAATCCAAACGGCATATCACATGCTTCCGGATCAAGTGTTGCAAAGTCAAGACCGAAGTTATCGATCATACGGATCAGTTCGGTAGTCGTAATAACGATATCCGTATCTTTCTCTCCATGTGTATAGCTGTTCGGCCGAACTGCTTCTGCTTTCTTTGCAGTACATGGCATAACAGAAACCATAATGGTCTTCTTTCCTGCTGCATGCTCCGGATCGCGGAAATATTCTTTGATGACTGCCGACATCATTCCCTGTGGAGATCTGCAGGTAGAAAGATTCGGAATAAATTCCTGATACTGGTCAGTGATGAATTTTACCCATGCAGGACAACAGGATGTCAGAAGAGGAAGTTTTTCACCTTTTTCAATTCGGTCAAGGAACTCTGCTGATTCTTCCATAATGGTAAGGTCAGCGCTGAAGCTTGTATCATAAACTTCATCAAAGCCCATACGATGCAGTGCATTGACGATTTTGCCCATTACACTTCTGCCTTTCTGGAGGCCGTAATGGTCACCAACAGCTACACGAACTGCCGGAGCGATCTGTGCGACCACACGGATTTCCGGATCTGCCAGAGCCTTCCAGACTTTGTCAGAATTTGTATGAATGGAAATCGCACCTGTCGGACAGAATACACGGCACTGACCACAGTTTACGCACTGTGTCTCTGCAATTTTTTTGTTGAATGCCGGCATAACCATAGCTTCTGTTCCACGGAATGCAAATCCAAGTGCACCGATTCCCTGAATCTCCTCGCAGGCACGTACACAGTTGCCGCAAAGAATACATTTATTCGGATCACGTACTATGGATGGCGAACTGAAATCCAGTTCATGCTGCTCTCTTGTATTTTCGAATCGGATGTTTCTTACGCCGAGACGATGTGCCAGTTCCTGAAGTACACATTCACCGCTCTTGATACAGGTTGTACAGTCACGGCAGTGTGCTGCAAGAAGCAGCTCCACGATCAGCTTACGATAGTTTCTCAGTCTTCCGGTATTGGTATAGATTACCATTCCGTCTCTCGGCTGTTCTGAACAGGACGCAAAGGTTTTGCCTCTGTCATCTTCAACCGTACATAAACGACAGGCTCCGAATGTGGAAATCTCTGAATGATAGCACAGTGTCGGAATGTTGATGCCTGCATTACGGATCACGGTAAGGATATTTTTTTCATCGGTAAATTCCACTTTTCTACCGTCAATTGTCATTGTACCCATAAGTCAGCCCCCTTCCTATGCTTCCACATAAATTGCATCAAAGTTACAGTTATCTTTACAGGTACCGCACTTGATACAAAGCTCATTGTCAATATGATACGGATGTTTGATCTTTCCGGAAATTGCCGCTGCCGGACAGTTCTTCGCACATTTACCGCAGCCGATACAGAATTCCGGATTGATATGGAACTGACGAAGTGCGGTGCAGACTTTTGCACGGCATTTCTTGTCGCGGATATGTTCTTCGTATTCATCGCGGAAACGTTTCAGAGTACTGATGACCGGAAGCGGTGCACTCTTTCCAAGTCCACAGAGAGCCATACTCTGAACCATGGTTGCAAGTTCTTCCAGTTCATCAAGGTCGGACATTTCGCCCTTTCCTTCTACGATTCTTTCGAGGATTTCCAGCATACGTTTGGTTCCTTCACGACATGGAACACATTTGCCGCAGCTTTCGCGCTGTGTAAAGTTCATAAAGAATCTGGCAACTTCTACCATACAGGTGTTTTCGTCCATTACTACCAGACCACCGGAACCCATGATCGCATCCAGTGATTTTACGGAGTCAAAATCAAGTGGACGGTCGATCTGATCTTCAATCAGACATCCACCGGAAGGTCCACCGATCTGTACACCCTTGAAAGCTGCTCCGCTCTTTAAACCGCCACCGATATCATAAATGATATGACGAAGGCTTGTTCCCATCGGAACTTCGATAAGACCTGTGTTTTCGATTGCTCCGGTCAGGGAGAAAGTCTTTGTTCCCGGGCTTCCTTCTGTACCGATGGTACGGAACCAGTCAGCACCCTGAAGAATGATCTTCGGAACATTTGCATATGTCTCTACGTTATTAAGAACAGTTGGTTTTTCCCAGAGTCCTTTTTCTACGGTACGCGGTGGTTTTACACGCGGCATACCACGATTTCCTTCGATAGATGCGGTAAGGGCAGAGCCTTCACCGCAGACAAACGCGCCGGCTCCACGATTGATATGTAAATGGAAATTTATACCAGAACCAAGGATATTGTCACCAAGGAGACCATACGCTTCCGCCTGCTCAATAGCCATGCGGAGACGTTTTACGGAAAGCGGATATTCTGCACGTACATAAATGTATCCATTCTCAGCGCCTACTGCATATGCTGCAATGACCATACCTTCGATCATCTTGTATGGATCACCTTCCATTACGGAGCCATCCATAAATGCACCCGGGTCACCCTCGTCACCGTTACATACAACGTAGCGGACTTTTTCTTTCTGACGGGCTACCTGTGACCATTTCTTACCGGCAGGGAAACCTGCTCCGCCACGTCCGCGAAGTCCGGATTTCGTTACTTCATCGATAACATCCTGCGGGGACATATCAAAGAAAGCTTTTGCCATAGCCTGAAATCCGCCGGCTGCAATATATTCATCAATAGATTCTGCATCAATATTTCCACAGTTTTCAAGAACGATTCTTGTCTGCTGATTCAGAAACGGAATATCAGATGGATGTGGACAGACAGTATCATGATCACGATAAAACAGTCTGCTTACCGGCTGACCTTCCATAACAGTACGCTCTACGATTTCCTTACAGTCTTCCACCTGTACATGCACATACTGATAATCGTAAGGCTCGATTTTCATAAGAGGTCCAAGTTCGCAAAGTCCCTGGCATCCGGTCTTAACAACACCGACATGCGGAACATCTTTCTGCATTTCCACGCTTACCCAATCCAGATTCTCGCATAATTTCATCATTTCGTCGTAAATCTTCTGTGCGCCGGAAGCAATACATCCTGTACCGGAACAGACAAGTACACGACAGGTAAAGGATTTCAGGGTATTTTTTGCTTCAGTCTGCTTGTTGAGCAGATCTTCTTTACTCACAATACTCATACCGTCTCACCTCTCAATTCATTTAACAGATCGATTGCCTTTTCTGGTGTCATCTTCGGGTGTACTTCATCATTAACCGTAAGCGTTGGTGCCAGTCCGCACGCACCAAGACAGGATACGGTTTCTACTGTAAAAAGCATATCGTCCGTCGTATGCTTCTTATTACTAAGTCCAAGCTCTTTCATCAACGCTTCCTTAACCGGCATGGATTTACGCACATGACATGCAGTTCCGTCACAGACTTTGATCACATATTTCCCTTTCGGCTCAAAAGAAAAATTCTCATAGAAAGTAGCTACGCTGTATGCCTTAGCCTCTGTAACTCCGATCTTGGATGCAACATAAGTCAGAAGTTCTCCCGGAAGATAACGGTATTCTGCCTGAATGTCCTGCATAATTGGAATCAGTGATGCTGGTTTACGTCCGTAATGCTCGATGATCTCATCTGTCTTCGCGTAATAAGACTGATCTAACATTCAATTCCCTCCTTGTTTGAAAATAGTTTTTCCTGCGCTCATCGTTTTTGTCTAATTTACACAGCTTTGTTAGCTCCAATTATACATTAAATATATATTTTAAACAAGGAAAATATAGATATTTTGAATTAATTTATTTAATTTTTTTATTTTTCGCGACTTTTTCGTGACATTTTTAACATATTGTATAATTTTTTATCAATCTTGTTTTCTTCATCTAACTTTTGCATAATTTGTTATTTTAATGCAACTTTGTATAAAATATATTTCTATTCAGGCTTTTGTGCTTGTAAAAATACATAATATTTATTGCTTTTGGAATTTCTTTACACTATTATAGTGAAAGGTAGATAAAAAAATTTCTTATTAAGTTTAAGGAGATATACATATGCGAAATTATGACACACCAGTCAGGGCAATCCGACACAAAGTCTTTGCCGAAGTTGCTAAAGCCGGATTCGAATCTTCTGATGAAACTCTGATCCATGATATTGAAGCAATTCCTTACAATATCGTGGAAGAAAAAGCAAAATACCGCGAAAGTATCTACAGAGAACGCGCCGTTGCCAGCGAAAGAGTCCGTCTTGCCATGGGTCTTTCTCTTCGCCCGGAAAACAAAGCCGTCCATCTGACAGACGGTCTTGCAGCCAGCAATATCAACGAAAAATATTATGAGCCGCCTCTTATGCAGGTCATCCCATCTGCATGTGCAGCCTGTCCGCCAAACAAATACATCGTCAGCAATATGTGCCGTGGCTGTGTGGCTCATCCATGTATGCAGGCCTGTCCAAAAGGTGCGATTTCCATGAAAGACGGCAAATCTTATATCGATCAGGAAAAATGTATCAAATGCGGCAAATGCAAGGCAGCCTGTCCATACGATGCCATCTCACACAACGTACGTCCATGTGAGCAGGCATGTGGAGTCAAAGCGATTGGAAGTGATGAGCAGGGCCGTGCAAGCATTCTGGAAGACAAATGTGTATCATGTGGTATGTGTATGGTAAGCTGCCCGTTTGGTGCAATTTCTGATAAATCTCAGATTTTCCAGCTTTCTCACGCGCTTCGCGACGGAGACAAAATTATTGCGATCGTTGCCCCGGCATATATCAGTCAGTTTGGCGATGATGTAACACCAGGTAAATTCAAAACCGCGCTGCAGGTTCTGGGCTTTTCCGATGTACATGAAGTTGCTTTCGGTGCTGATGTCGGTGCAATTTCCGAAGCACACCATTATGCCAAAGAAGTCGCTACCAGTAATCTCCCGTTCCTTCTGACCTCCTGCTGTCCATCCTGGTCCATGATGGCAAAGAAATTTTTCCCGACCATGATCGACAATATTTCTCAGGAACTGACACCGATGGTTGCCACTGCACGTAAGGTAAAACAGGAACAGCCTGACGCAAAAGTCGTTTTTATCGGACCATGCGCTTCCAAAAAGCTTGAGGCAATGCGCCGCACCGTCCGCAGTGATGTTGATTTTGTTCTTACCTTCGAAGAACTGGATGCCATGTTTGATGCACGTGAAATTGATCCTGCTTCTTTTGAAGAAGATGGTTCACTCCATGATGCAACAGCAGCCGGACGTGGTTACGCTGTTGCAGGCGGTGTTGCCGGTGCAATCGAAGCGTGCCTGAAAGAATATTATCCGGATGTACCGGTTCACATCGAACATGCAGAAAGTCTTGCCGAATGTAAAAAAGTCCTCGCGCTTGCCAAAGCCGGCAAACTCAATGGCTGTATGATTGAAGGTATGGCATGCCCTGGTGGATGTATGGGCGGTGCCGGAACCAATGTACCGGTTGCAAAATCTTCAAAAGAACTGAAGAAATTCCTTGCTTCCTGTTCTAAGAAACTTCCACCGAAGGGACTTGTCGACATAGAACTTAACTGATATATTTCCAGCTCTTTTACAGGAAATATTATTAAAGATTTTCTTCTATATATAAATACCAGAGATCTTATCAGATATACTTTTTAATCTGATAATCCTCTGGTATTTTTGTTTTGTACTTTATTTCAAACTTCTGTTCTGTGTTTCTCGTCTATATTTTTATCATTCAGCTTTCAGCTGAGCAAGTAATTTTCTAAGTTTTTCTCCGTAATCAGATCCAGCCGCCCATCCTCCGCCATTCGGATTTTCCTGCTGTCCGAGCCATTCTACATAAGGCGCACTGCCTCTGGCCACAAGGTCAAATCTTGTATCTACACAGTCCTGATTGAGTGCTTCCTCACATGCATAAGCCTTCAGATGCTGCACCTGTGCGCGGATTCCTGTACGGACATCAGGATAAGATACCCCGGCAACTCCGCCTCCGGTCGTTCCAATGCCTGCAAAATTAAACTGTGATGCACCGGAATCCCCTCCATATTGAAGCCATCCGGTTTCCAGCATTGCCTGTTCATATACAACTTCTCCACGTACACCTTCTGCGTTCGCTTCCTCAAGAATTATTGTGCAAAATTCATCGATGTTTGATGCTCCGCCTTCTTTCAAGGTTGCTGCCGGGTATTCTACGCCGCGTTCTTCATACTGTGAAGTCATCTGTGCAAGGGAAACTGTCGTTTCGCCCATAATGGTGTAATAACCATACGTATTGTCTGTAGAATCATCTACAAAATCCGGATCCGATGTATAATCCGGTGCCTCTAAACTTTCCGGTTTATGAATCTGTCCTTCTCCGGAGTAATCTGGTTCACTCCCAGATGCCAGACAAGGTGCCCCTGTCAAAAGGGCACCTGTCAATATTATCTGAGAACAAAAGAGCATTGCTTTTTTGTTTCTTATCATCCATTAACCTTTCTCATTGCAGCTTCTACTACATGTCCTACAAGAACAGATGTAGTAACACTTCCAACACCGCCCGGTACCGGAGTGATTGCATCAACGATCGGTTCAACTGCTGCATAATCAACATCACCACAAAGTTTTCCTTCTGCATTTACGTTGATTCCTACGTCGATGATAGTCTGTCCTTCTTTTACATATTCCGCACCGACAACACCAGCACGACCGGCTGCTACGATCACAATATCTGCCTCTCTTGCTACAGATGGCATATCCACTGTTCTTGTGTGGCAGATTGTTACAGTTGCGTTTTTCTTAACCAGCATCATTGCTGCAGGTTTTCCAACAACAAGGCTTCTTCCGATAACAACGGCTTTTTTGCCTGTGCAGTCGATTCCGTAGTGATCAAGGATTTCCATGCAGGCCTGTGGTGTACATGGTGGGAAACCGATTTTCTTTCCTGTATAAACACCGGACATAGAAAGATCTGTCATGCAGTCTACGTCTTTTTCTGCTGCAAGCGCATTCTCGATCACTGCCTGATCCAGATGTTTCGGAAGTGGACGGAACAGAAGAACGCCATGAATGTGGTCGTCTTTGTTTACTTTATCGATGGTTGCAAGAAGTTCTTCCTGAGTTACATCTCCCGGAAGAAGGATTTTTTCACATGCAACGCCCAGTGTTTCGCAACGTTTTGTTGCTCCTCTTTCATAAGAGATGTCACTTGGGTTTTCGCCAACACGGATGATGCACAGAGTCGGGTTTACACCCTTTCCCTGTAACTCAGCTACGTTTGCTTTGATTCTTTCGTTCAGTGCTGCTGTTACTTCTTTACCTAATAACTGCTTTGCCATTTTTTATATTTCCTCCGCTAATTTTGTTGCTGCTTATTTCAGACGTCCCAGAACGCTTTCGAATGTTTCATCTGCAATTTTGGTATATTTTTCAAGCATTGCATCTGCTTTTTTGTTCAGTTCTTCTGCGTATTCTCTGTCAGCCATGGATTTTGTGTTGATGTAAACATTCAGGCTGGCACCTTTTAATGCTGCCTTACAGAATGCTGCACCGACACCAGCATCGCTGATTGCAAGTTTGGATCCTTTTGCACCGAATTCCACAATCAGTTCGATTGCTTCGCAGCATTTTTCCATAATCTCCATCGGAACGGAACATGCATCTTTCAGCACGATTTCCATAACACGTGCTTTTTCTGCTTTTTCTTCTTCTGTTTCTCTCGGCATTCCATATGCTTTGGAAAGCGGCTCAAAAACCTCTGCATCTCTTTCAATCAGACGCAGAAAATCTTTCTGAAGCTGATCACATTTTGCTTTCAGTTCCCACATCTCGTCTTCAACATCTGCATATTTTTTCTTGCCTACTGTCAGGCTGCCTACCATGTTACCAAGTGCAGTTCCTACTGCACCAACCAGAGCAGACGCTCCGCCGCCACCCGGAACCGGGGCTTTAGAAGCGAGTACCTCTACAAATTCTGTACATGTGCTTGTGGAAAATCCCATTTTTTTATTTTCCTCCTGTAATAAAATAAATCTAAACAAAAGGGGAGTCCTTTTGAATTTTATTCTTTTTTATAAGATGGAAATCTTATATATCTTTTCTTTCTCAGGATAGATCCTGGGAACCTGTTCATATTTGGATTTTCAGGATAATTCCTGAGGACTTGTTCATATTTGGAAATATGAGAAAACCTACGAGGGGAGGCGCTCAAAGTTGCGAAGGCCGCTCTCCCCTCGCGCACCCCACCTGGCCACGCAAAATGGAAATCACAGGTATTGGATATCAATGTTACATACAGACACCAACACCATATGTCCCCTAACGCTTCTCTATACAAGTATCACACGCATTGCCAAATTATTACATCTCCGCAACTTGCTCTTATCTTTTCAGCGGGGCCAAAAAGGGGGAGTCTGAGGGGGAGCTTCGGCCTTTCGCAACTATGAGATGCTCCCCCTCAGGGTTTTCACAGGTTGTCAAACCATTGACGGGCTGACGGGCAGTTCCCGGTACTTTTAGAAAAGTCCAGTAATTTTTCCGGTCTCATCTACATCGATTCTTTCTGCAGCCGGTACTTTTGGCAGTCCTGGCATAGTCATGATCTCGCCTGTCAGAGCTACGATGAATCCTGCGCCTGCGGAGATCTTCAGGTTACGTACAGTAACTTCGAAGTCTGTCGGTGCACCGAGTTTGGTCTGGTCATCTGTCAGGCTGTACTGTGTCTTAGCCACACAGATCGGGCAGTTTCCGAAGCCAAGAGCTTCGAGCTGTTTTGCCTGTTTCTGGGCATTTGCTGTAAGTACAACTCTCTTGCCACCGTAAATTTTCTGTACGATCTGGTTCAGTTTGTCCTCGATGGAGCCTTCCAGTTCATAGGAATAAGTAAAGTCGTTTGGCTCTTCAACCAGACGCAGAACTTCTTCTGCAAGTTTGATTCCACCTTCGCCGCCTTTTGCCCATACTTCGGAAAGGGCTACGTTTACACCAAGTTCTTTACATTTTGCTTCTACAAGATCAAGCTCTGCCTTTGTATCTGTCGGGAATGCATTGATAGCAACAACACAAGGAAGCTTGTATACATTCTTGATATTGCTTACATGTTTCAGAAGGTTCGGAAGTCCTTTTTCAAGTGCTTCCAGATTTTCATTGTTCAGGTCTGCCTTCGGAACGCCGCCATTGTATTTCAGGGCACGTACGGTTGCTACGATAACAACAGCGCTTGGATGCAGTCCTGCCATACGACACTTGATGTCGAGGAATTTCTCTGCACCGAGGTCTGCACCAAATCCAGCCTCTGTGATTGTGTAATCAGCAAGCTTCATACACATCTTTGTAGCTGTTACAGAGTTACATCCATGAGCAATGTTTGCGAAAGGTCCGCCATGTACAATCGCCGGAACATGTTCCAGTGTCTGAACGAGGTTCGGTTTCAGGGCGTCTTTCAGAAGTGCTGTCATAGCGCCCTCTGCATGAAGGTCACCGGCTGTTACCGGCTTCTGCTCTGCAACTTTGCCATATGTGTATCCGATGATGATCTTGGAAAGTCTTTCCTTCAGATCCTTGATGTCGCTTGCAAGACAGAGAACTGCCATGATCTCGGATGCAACGGTGATGTCGTATCCATCTTCACGCGGCATGCCGTTTGTTCTTCCGCCGAGTCCGTCTACTACGTTACGAAGCTGACGGTCGTTCATGTCCACGCATCTCTTCCATGTGATCTTTCTCGGGTCAATGTTCAGTGCGTTGCCCTGGAAAATATGGTTATCGATCATTGCTGCAAGAAGGTTGTTTGCTGCGCCGATCGCATGGAAGTCGCCTGTAAAATGAAGGTTGATGTCTTCCATCGGAACTACCTGTGCATATCCGCCGCCTGCTGCGCCGCCCTTAACACCGAATACCGGTCCGAGGGATGGCTCACGAAGTGCTACCATAACGTTCTTTCCAAGTTTCTGCATAGCATCAGCAAGACCTACGGTTGTAGTAGTCTTTCCTTCACCTGCCGGTGTCGGGTTAATTGCTGTCATGAGGATCAGCTTGCCATCTTTTCTGTCGCTTTCTCTCAGAAGATTGTAGTCAATCTTTGCTTTGTATTTTCCATACTGCTCCAGATATTTGTCATCAATCCCTGCTTTTTCTGCAATTTTTGTGATTGGAAGCATTTCGCACTCCTGTGCAATTTCGATGTCAGTTTTGAATCCCATAAAAATTACCTCCTTTTTTATGAACATATTCTTCTATTAAAAAGGCTACCCGCCTCTTTTTCAAAAACATTTATAAAAACGATCATTTAGCAGATTGCCACTTTTGCATATGATTTCAATGATCCGATGATCACATCTCCCATGACTGCCATATCTTCTGCCTGGAAAGATATCGGGAAGTTGTCCGAAAACAGGATCTGAGAGGACGGTGGAAATTCTTCATCACCCTCCCACAGGATCATCTGCACCAGATATCCCGGGAAAATTTCAAGCTGATAAGCAATGTCTCCGTGTTTCACCGGAATGCAATGCATATGTTCCATGATTGTCTGAAAATCTTTGATACGGTTTCCATAGGAAAAAGCCAGTCGCTTGATACATCTTCCATCAAACTGACGGAGATACACTTCGCCCCACGGCATTTCCCGATAAGTTTTAAATTTACCGGTTCCCTGCGCACAGGCACCGTTCAGCAAAAAGCGAATGGTCAGAGTTCTGGCATAAACCATCGTTTCCAGAGGATAAAATCCCATATCATCCTCTTCATGACTGACCTCAAAATCCGGCCACGAAATCTGATATACTGTCCCAAGGAATTTCAAAGTAAAATACTTCTCTTCTTCATTGTAAGAAATGCCAAGTCTTGTAGCAATTTCCTTTGGATCAGCGTCTCTGTACTGGTTCAGATAATGTTCCCATGGGAGACGTTCTTTGCTGTCTTTTTCATATCCGAGTTTATCTCCTACAGATTCATTTTCTGTCGGATCAAATGTTGTTTTTGCGTCAGAACTCATAACACACCTCTTAAAATTTAAGTATTGTCATATTTACGACTCGCTCCGCTGTAACACAGCTTCACGATTCTAAATATCATCTTTGCTTCACGTTAGGGAACATGGATGCATCGGTATGCGGGATAAAGCAGGCTCCCACAAATTCATCCATGTAAGTCGGAACTGTCGAAAGTTCCATATAAGTCATATTGGATGCAAGCTCATATGTTTTCTTCTCTGCTGCTGTTGAAAGAAGCATCAGATATGCACCGGTCAGGGAAGAGTTGCCAATATAATGGAATTTATCCAGCGGTACATCCGGGAACATTCCGATATTGACTGCATTCTGCATATTGATTCCGCTGCCGATACCACCAGCAACATAAACATCATCAATCATGGATACATCAAAATCCAGTGAAGACAGCATGGTACGGATTGCTGAGAAAATTGCGCCTTTTGCACGGATGAAGTTGTCAATATCTACTTCTGTGATCTCGACATCTTTTGCAGATCCTGCTTCCTCTTCAAATGCGATCACATAACTTCCCATTCCATAATGGTCGTGACGGACTCTCTTTCCTTCACGGACAAATTTGCCCTTTGGATTGATAATTCCTGTCATATAAAGTTCACTGATTACATCAATGATACCTGATCCACATAATCCAACCGGCTTCGTACCCGGTTCACCGACAACTTTGTAAGTCGGCTCCATCGTTTCTTTGTCAATTGTACATGCTTCAATAGCTCCGTCAGTTGCACGCATACCACAGCTGATATCGCCACCTTCGAAAGCAGGTCCTGCTGAGCAGGCACAGCTCATCATGAAATCAGAGTTTCCAAAAACAAGCTCGCCATTGGTACCAAGGTCAATGAACAGTGAAAACTCCGGTCTGTTCCAGATCATACTTACCAGAGTACCTGCTGTAATATCTCCGCCGACATAGCTTCCGATATTCGGCGCCATGATGATGTGTGCATCTTTGTTGATTTCAATTCCCACATCCGATGCAAACAGAGAATTTGTCTTAAAGAATGCCGGAATATACGGCTCTGTACGCAGATAATCCGCATTGATTCCTGCAAAAAGATGATTCATTGTTGTATTGGATGCCACACACATACGATAAATCTGGCTTTCCGGAAAATGAATGCTTCTGCACATCTCGTGAATCATCGGATTAATCGTCTCTTTGATCACAGCATCCTGCAGTTTCTTGATTCCGCCCGGTTTTGTCGTCTCAATGATACGGTTGATTACATCTGCACCATAACGGATCTGGCCATTACCGGAAGAACTTTTTGCAAGGATTTCTCCGGTTGCCATGTCAATGATCACAGCAGAAACCGTTGTCGTACCTATATCCACAGCAAGTCCGCCCATCACAACGTCTTCTTTGCTGTCAAAAATATCGTATACAAACATATCATCCGGGGTCACACGTACCACGCATTTTACCGAAAACTTACTTGCACGAAGTACATCCGGAAGTTTACGAAGAACTGTGTATGGCACTCTGATCCGTTTCAGATTCATAAATTTCCGAAGTGCTCTTGTCAGTCTTTCTACATCCGGCATGGTATCATCCAGAGTAGGTTCATTCATCTGAAGTTCTACTACTTCCAGACTGTTTCTTAACTGAATCCCGGTTTCTTCTACCTGATCTTTTGCTTTTTCAAAAATTGCAATTTCTTCCCTGGAACTTAAGTCAGCCACTTTCATTCTGCTCTTATATGCAGAAGCGATATCCGGCACCAGCACTTCCACGTCAGCACTGATCTTGCTCATACATGCAAGACGCCAGCCCTTCTCAAATTCCTCATCAGAAATATGAAGTGTTTTCTTTGAGTCCAGTTCTCCGCTTTTTAACTGCACCCGGCACTTTCCGCAGGCTCCGTTTCCGGAACATGGGGCATCGATTGCTACATTGGCACCACGTGCAACCTCCAGAAGATTATCCCCCGCATTGGCAAATGCTTCTACCTCACTGCCATTTTCAAATGTAAATGTCACCTTAAACATGCGGTAACCACCTTTCTCGCCTCAATATGCAATGCAAAAAAGGCCAGAGGCCGCAAAGCCTCCAGCCCTTTTGTACCTACAGTCGTAAAAAACGACAGACTGATTAGATTTCCAGATAAGAATCTGCGTACAGATAGTTATTTTTGATGATGTCACAGGATTTGATTGTTTCCATCAGACGAAGGTCGTTAGGGTTAACGATTGCTGAGGTAAGTCCCTGCATCATAGCCATAGCTACCATAGCGGAGTCCATGATCGGACGGATATGTTTCGGCATACCGTTGGAGTTATTGGAAAGACCACCGGTGCTCTTCATTCCCATGTCAGAGATCATTTTGATGAATTCAAGAACTTCCATCTGTTTGTCCTGCATTCCTTTGATAACGAGGAATAACGGGTCGAACCACATATCGTTCTCAACGTCCATACCCTGTTCCATACCTCTCTCCATCAGAGTCTGCATGTACATCATACGTTCGTCATTGTCTTTTGCGATTCCTTCGCCGTTGCAAAGAGCGATAACGATTGCATCGTTTGCTGCCGCAACATCAACATATCCGATTCTTCCAGCTGCATCAGCGGAGTTTACGATCGGTTTTCCTTTGGAACGGTTGTATACAGAAATACCAGCTTCGATAGCTGCTACGTTGGAAGTATCCAGTGCAAGCGGAACATTGTCGAAGTTGCTCTGCAGAAGTTCTACAGCCCATTTCATAAGTTCCGGTCCATCGTTTTCTGCTGGTCCGATATTAACATCCAGATATGTAGCACCTGCGTCGAGCTGCTGTTTTGCTCTCTTGAGGATCGGCTCAGCATCTCTTTCTGTGAATGCTTTATTAACTGCCGGTGCTGTTGTGGAAAGTCTCTCTCCGATTGTAACAAATTTTGCCATACCTGTGTTCTCCTTTACATGGTTTTAGATGTCTCAGGGAGTATTCGTTCTCCCTGAGCATAAATTTTATTTTATGCGGCTTATGCCTGCATATCTTTTAAGAATTTCACAAGCTGTACTGCTTCTCTAGGTCCTACGATAATCTCCCATCCCGGAAGTTTTGCTTCAAGGTCACCCTTGAGGACTGCTACTTTACCCGGAATAACGAGTTTACGGCATTTTACCTTCGGCTCTACTTCTTCTTTGATGTACTCAGAAATGCTGGTGCTGGAGAATTTACCAGCTGCCCAGGATGTCAGTACGGAAAGTCCGCCTGCATCATTGATTACAAGATTAAGCGGAACACCGGAACGCTCCAGCTCACCGGAAACTACGAAATATGTAAGAGCGAAGTCTACAGTTGTAACAACGAGAGAATTCTCATCTGCTCCGTTGAGTGGGTAGATACCCGGCTCTACTTTCATCGGTTTCTGTGGGTCTGTATATACGTTCTGACGAAGACCGAACAGTGGAAGTGCCTCTGCATAGGTCATCTGTTCCATAACGATGATGGAACCGTATTTCATTGTAAATACGGAAGCAAGTGCTGCCTGTAAATGATGATCTCCCTTAGCAATTTTAACCAGGTTAACGATGGATGGATATCCAAATGTTCTGTCCTGATCTTTCAGTGCTGCACGACGAACCTGTACAGTGTTTGCAAAGGTTTCTTTAACGTCAGCGCCTGTTGTGTCAAGAACAAGGTTCTTGTTGCCAAGTTTTTCAAGTGCTGCTACTGTGTCATATAATTCGTTCAGGTCTTTACCGGATACACCGAGAACAACACCAGCTTCTGTAGCAACAGCATTCATTGCTTCGTAGTTAGAAGCATTTGCACCGTTCAGAACCGGTTTGCCGTCTTTGCATACTTCAAGAGCTGCTTTTGCGATCTCAGGATCTGTACATCCAAGAACCAGAGTTCTTTCAAGACCTTTTGCTTTTTCTACAAGTGCTGTATATTTTGCTGCGTCTGCATCTGCATCACAGTTTACATATACAAGCTCTACATGCATTCTCTCACCGATACGGTCATAGTCTACATGTGGGATTGCTGCAAGCTTAGCATCTACTTCTGCATCATCCATGCATGTGCAAAGGGATACAGCGTATCTTGGTTTGCTTACAAATGTTTTTTCATGTCTGAACAGAACAGTTTCTCCTCCGAGAGTGAATTCTGCATCACCTGTTCCGATCTTGATTGTCTTCATCGGCGGAGCAGTTGCCTCAGACAGAGAAGCCAGTGCTTCGTCAGACATATGTGGACACTGCTCAATCTGCATTGCGCCCTGTGCAACTTTCATGGAGAAAGCCATACATGTCGGACATCCACATTCCTTACAGTTTTTCTTTGGTGTTAATTTAAAAATCTGAATACCATTCAGTGCCATAGCTATTTTTTCCTCCTATTATTCCTTACGCAAGTGCTTTGATCAGTTTGGAAATAGTCTTGACAGACTCCGGATGTCTTAAGATTACGGCATCAGAACCAGCTGCAAGGTCTGCTGCTGCTGTCATAACTTCCATATCGATTCCACGCTCGTCTGCTGATCCCCATTCAGGCATATCAGCTTCAGAAGCGGTTGCTTCTTTAACTGCCCATGTCTCTGCGGATACAGGCGTAATAATAGGCATCTGCAACATATTGTCGTTCTGACCTAATGCTGCACCTTTGATACGGTCCATTGTAGAAACAACGTACTCATATCCGTAACCAGCTGCTGCACTACCGATGTTCATAACGATTTTCTTCGCATCAACACCAAGCTGTGTAGTAACAACGTTTAACTGTTTTGCAAGGTTGATATCAACGGCTGATTCAGCGCCGACGATCTGATTGTAAGCAAGACCTGCTGCTGCACCGATTGCTTTGTAGTTTTCTTCTTTTTCGGAAAGAAGAAGGGCATTTCTTCCCTGAAGGACTTCTGCTACTTTCGGGAGAAGTTCCGCATCCTTCTCTACGTTTTTGCAGCCTTCTACAACCAGTGGACAGTCAATAGCGCCTGCTACTTCTTTAACAACCTCGATCAGTTCATCAATAGATTTGTTTACCCCGTTCGGATCTCCACCGTCAAGGATGAGGGCAACAAAATCTGCGCCTTCGATAGCTGCTGCTTTTTTTGCGATATCAGCCATGGAAGTAGCGCCTTCATAATAAGCTTTTACACCTTCTGAAAACTCATCCAGACCCAGGTCTGAAATCTCAACACCGATCTTTGGTGTGTTCTCTGTCGGTGCATCAAAGGTGTAGAACGGGAAAGAATTTTCTCCGCCGATTGTCACAGTCTTATCTCCGCTTCCGATTGTGACAGCGTTAATCTTTGCATTAAATTTCTGTGGTTTCTGATTAAACGGCATTTCTCATAAGCCTCCTCTAAATTATTAAAAACTCAACTACTATTATACTACATAAAATTACCAGTGACAAGATAACACAGGTCTTTTACGTTAAAAAAATATCAAAAATCGTCACATGTGCAAAGATTTTGCACTGTCACAGCCGGTTGTTTGTAACAGCTTTACGTTGTGATTCGATTTTCATTTCAGATAAACCCTGAATTTTTCCTGCGTAAACCTTAAAACTCTCTCTCAGCTCGTTGCTTACGCAACTTTACGCTGCGATTCGAGTTTCAAGGTTAAACCCCCGGGTCAGGAGTTCAAGCACTCCTGGCCCTCGAGGGGTTTACATCATTGGATCCATTGCAAGTGCCGGATGTCCTTTTTCGGTCAGGTATTCAACCAGTGCTTCCGGATCTGTTGCTACTGTCTCATCACCGATCATATCAGTGAAGTTTTCAATTCCGTAAAGTTCCTGTGCTGTCTTATTCAGACGTTCCGCAACGAATTCTTTCAGTTCTTTCGGCATCCATACGATACGTTCGATACCGCCTTCAGCCTTCATAAATTTCTTAGAGGAAATGAAGTGTTTTCCATGTCCCATGAAACCAGGTGTCTGAACACCGCCGCCTGTCATGGATGCCATTTCAGGGAATGTCATTCCAAGTGGTGTCATGCCTGCATACTCACGGTTTGCAATTACAACACCGTTGGAGAATGGCTCGATACCGCATATACACTCGAAGCATCCACAGGAAGTCATAGGATCCTGCATGATGGAGTACAGTGTAACGTGCTCCAGCGCACCCTGTGAGAATTTCTGAACTGCTTCATCAACGTCTTCGTAAGAACCAAGATTCTCATCGATCGGACGTTCTTTTGTGATAACCTGGCAAGGTCCGTTCGGATCAAGCTGATGTGTTGCTTTTGCATCCAGCCATGAAACGGCACCGCAGAGACCAAGTCTTTCTGGTGTTACTACGCAGACATGGCTCGGGGAGAATGCCTGGCAGAGGATACAGCTGTAATATACGTCTACAGATTCATCTGTCAGAGTATCAAGACGTTCATCACGTTTGTCAAAGATCGGGATTGCAACTTCATGACGTACTCTTGTACATTCTGCCGGATCTGTATAGATAACAACTTCACATTTATCAACAACTGCGTCAAATTCATTTTTAACAGATGCGTAAAGAACTTCACCAATATGTTTGATCTTGAATCCTGCGTTGAATGCATCAATGCTGATACGGATACGTTGCATATCACGCTGTCCTGTATGGTATACACCTTCGATACAGTTGATGTAGTTATGGAATTTACGCTCGATAACCGGTTCAAAGTCTGGCTGCATGTTCTTGCCTGCAACTTTAACAATATAGGCGATGCTGTTCTTGCTTCCAAGTTCCATGTCGTCTACTTCCGGTCCAACTACTGTGATCTTGTGATCTTCTACTTCGGAAGCGTCACATGTCTGTACAAGCTCTGCACAGTCTACACGGGAACCATCGAACTCAACCTGCATGTCTTTACGACGGATGATCTCACCTTCGAATGCGGATGCAAATGCAACCGGAATATCGATATTTGTGATCTTAATCTTGATATCACGTGCTTCAAGAGATGTAGCATTGAATTTGCTTACGTCTTCCTGAACGATCAGGCTCTTTGGTACACGGAAGATGTTTTCTGTTTCGTTTGTGATTACCGGGAATCCAAGTGCGATAGCACCAGCTCCACAGGCTACGATCACGTCATCCAGAGGTTTGAATGCGTTAACGAATGCCGGTACACGATCCATTGTGTATTTCATCAGTGTGCCTGCATCTCCAGGTGTTACATTACCGAAGATCAGAGCCGCACGAAGTGCCACAGATACTACATGGATAACTGCTGTAACGTCTTTGCCAAGCGGGATAACACGTACATTTGCGCCTGTTTTCATTCCGGCTTCTGCAACCTGGTCGATGATTCCGCCAACCAGTGTTACGAGGATACCCTGTGCCTGATAGCTCTTTACAAGAGCAACACCTTCTTCTACGGATGGAGCAGATCCAAGGATAACTGCTACACCAGGGATATCGCCTGTTACAAGCGGAACACCAAGTTCACGGATTACTGCATCTGCAAGATGTCCGTAGCATGGTTCTTCGTATGGTGTTGCACCATCAATATATTTGAGAACTTCAATGAATTCTGCGCAAAGTGCTGTAGCAACACCGGACATGAATGCATCGTTTAATCTTTTTTCTCTTGTCATAAGTGTTTTAACAACACCAAGAGCTTCTTTTAATTCTTTTAAAGTCGTAACTTTGGTTCCTGTTACAGCATAGTAACATGGAAGGCTGTAAGCGGTGTTCGGGAAGCTGACAGCTTTGTCTTCGCCATACTGAGCGATTGCTCCATCAATAGCGCCCTCTGTTAAACCATATACAGCATCATTTCCGCTGAATACTCTATCAAATAAAGTCACTTTAATACCTCCTGTTTTTAAAGATTTGAATTCTGATCAATCTTTTCTTTTATTTTTGTGATTTCAGCTGTTACAGTCTCACTGAAATCATAAGGGGATTTACCCTGACGGTCAGCGTCGATAACCTCCGTATTGTAATGGAGTATACCAAGAAGGTCTTCTGCCGGAATTCTGGAACGGATAAATTCCTCATCTTCTGTGTTTCTGACCTTGTTTGCCACAACCTTAACCTGTGCTACTCCAAGATCACCGGCAAGTCGCTTGACATTCTTGTAGGTCTGTACGCTTCTTGCACCTGGTTCGATCACTACGATAAATGCGTCAACTCCCTCTGTGGTTCCTCTGCCGAGATGTTCCAGGCCGGCTTCCATATCAAGAATCACCACATCTTCTCTTCTCAACACCAGATTATTAATAATACGTTTCAGCATTACATGCTCCGGACATACACATCCGCCGCCGCCTGTCTCGACAGTTCCCAGGACAAGGAGCCGTACGCCGTTGCAGACCTTACCGTATTTATCCGGAATATCGTCTACCTTTGGGTTCAGATGATAGAACTGATTTCCTGCAGTTGCTCCTGTACGTTCCTCCACAAGCTTACGCATTTTGGAAATCGGAACGATAGAATCCAGTGTTTCTTCATCAAACCCCAGTGCCAGGCCAAGATTTGCATCCGGATCCACATCTGCTGCAAGTACCGGTCTGCCCTCTGCTGCATACAATCTCGCGAGCGTTGCTGCAAAAGTAGTTTTGCCTACGCCGCCTTTTCCTGTAACTGCTATTTTCATTTTATGTCATCCACCTTTTATTACAATTTTAGATTACAGCAGATTAGATTCCTAATGCTGTTCTCTTTTCTTCAATTCTTTCGATCATCAGATCAACTAATTTCTCGATATCTGTTTCTACTGTGTAAGCAGCACCTGTCCATTTTCTTGTTCCTTCTGTAAGAAGTTCACCCATCTCTGAAGAACCGGAAACATATGGATCAACACCAAGGAAGGTATCAATACCAGTACCTACTACGTAGTTACCGATGGATACCGCTTTTTCAGACATCCACTCAGGAGCACATCCGACTACCGGAAGCTGATTGATCTGAAGTCCTGAATCTTTTGCAAGTTCAGCAGCCAGGATCATCATACGGGAGATATCTACGCAGGATCCCATGTGGAGTACCGGCGGGATATCAGCCAGCTCACAGACACGTTTCAGACCTGCACCGCAGAGTTCTCTTGCGGATTTGTCCATCAGACCAGCTTTTGCAGCTGCCTGTGCTGAACATCCGGAAGCGATGACAACGATATCGTTTGCGATACATTTCTTCATCAGTTCGATATGTGCATAGTCAGGACGGATCTTAGGATTGTTACATCCAACCATAGCAACAGCACCACGGATAACACCGGAAGTGATGCACTCAAGTAATGGTTTGGTTGTTCCTGTTTCGTCTACCTGAGAGTTTGTAACACCGTCAAGAACTTTAACAATTGCTTCTACTGAGTAACCAACAGTAGCTTTCTGTTTCAGCTGCGGGATATGTACAAGTTCTGGTTTTCTGTTCTTGAAGTTATCGATAGCCATCTTAACGATTGCTTTTGCGTTTTCTCCTGCTGTCTCAGCGTTGAATCTGATGAATTCAGAATCCGGCATCTGAGCGATCGGAGAAGTTGTGATAAATTTGGTGTGGAAGCATTTGCTCAGAGGTCCTAAGGCCGGGAAAATACACTGAACGTCTACTACGATTGCTTCGCAGGCGCCTGTCAGTACTACGTTTTCCTGCTGCAGGAAGTTACCAGCCATCGGAACACCACGACGCATAGCTACTTCGTTTGAAGTACAGCATACACCGGAAACTGTGATTCCTTTAGCTCCTACGGATTTTGCATAATCGATCATTTCTTTGCTGTCTGCATATTCACAGATCATCTCAGAAAGGCTCGGATCATGTCCATGTACAACGATGTTTACGTTTTCTTCAACCATTACACCAAGGTTAGCTTCTGTATCAATCGGCTTCGGAGTTCCGAACAGTACGTCAGAGAACTCTGTTCCCATCATGGAACCGCCCCATCCATCAGCCATACCGCAGCGAAGGGACTGTTTTACAAGTGCTTCCGGAAGAGAAGAACATCCCATATGGGCCATATGCATAGAAGTTGAAACCTCACGGTCGATAGCACGTGGTGCGATTTCGTTCTCGATCAGTTTTTCTTTCTGTCCTTCCGGCATTCTGTCAAGGAATCTCTGATATCCGAATGGTTTACCATATTCCATCAGACCAATCTCAGCCATCTCATGAGCCAGATCATAGATATCTTTTCCTTCTGTTTCTACGCCCCATTCTTTTGCAATACGGATCAGTTTCTCAGGATCTTTTACCTTATAGTTTCCGTCTTCTTTTGCACAGTACAGTGTGTGGCAGATCTCACGACCGTGATCAGAATGAGTAGCTGCACCGCCTGCTGTAAATTTCAGGAAGTTTCTTCCTACGATACCGTGTGCGTCACATCCGCAGATTCCTCTCGGAGCCTTAGGTGTGATACGGCATGGTCCCATAGCACAGATTCGACAGCAGATACCCTGCTCGCCGAACTTACAGTGTGGAGTCTGGTTTTTTACACGAAACTGCCATGCATCTGCGCCTACCTTTGCGCCAGTTTCCAACAGTCTGTTGGTAGCAGCTTCAAATTCTTCCACTGTAGTTAATTTGAATTCACTCATTATAGACCTCCTTTTAACGATACATGATTTGACATGTATTTTTCTTTTCTTTCTTTTTTTATGTAATAACCTCACTGACAGAACCCATCCCCCGCCATGGGTTATTTTTAAATTAATAAAAAGTGCTTTTTCCAGCACAAATGCCCTTGCTGCCAGTTTTGACAGCAAGGGTCTTTTTTACAGATTTAAGTTTTTGATAATTTCTTTCAGTGCGACTTTCACCGGATTATCTTCCGGAAGAGACGCTGTCGGACGGCCTTCGCAGTCATATTCATAGACTGTGTCATCCTGCGGAACTACACCGAGAAGGTGCAGACCCTGTTTCTCTATTTCTTCTTTGATTCCATCATTCAGTTCACCTTTCGGTGCACGGTTCACAATAAGCCCTACTGATTCCGGATGCATATTGCATTCGTCGATCAGTTTTGCAATTCTGCCAACCGCCTGAACTCCTCTTCTGGAGCAGTCACTGACAAGGATTGCTGTCTGCATGGACGGAAGGACACCTCGGCTGATATGTTCCATACCTGCCTCGTTATCCACAACGATATAAGGATAGTGGTTCTGATATTTTGCAAGCTGCGCCTGAAGCAGACCATTTACATAACAGTAACAGCCTTTTCCCTGTGTTCTTCCCATAACGAGAAGGTCAAAGTCATCTTCTTCAGTTAACGCATCCTCAAAACGCATCTCTGCGTAATCTGCTTTGGACATTCCTTTCGGAATCGGGCTTTCTTTAACCAGTTCTGCCTGTGCAATTTCTTCTCTGACGTCGCCGAGAGTTGTCTCAACTTCCACTCCGAGGACTTCATTCAGATTGGAGTTTGCATCTGCATCTACTGCAAGGATCGGTCCTTTGCCCTGTTCGCAAAGATACTGAATCAGCATTCCGCATAAAGTAGTTTTACCAACGCCGCCTTTTCCGGCGACAGCAATCACGTGTGCCATAATAATAGAGTGCCTCCTGCTCTAATTCCGCATTTATAAAATTATAAATCCGTAATTTAGTCTTTCTAGTCTTACTTCGAGTTATACAAGTGTACGCATACCGGATTCTTTGATGATCTCGCTTACGTCTTTCCACTTGTTCAGTGCATACAGATGGATACCTTCTACGCCGAGAGCGCGATATTTATCAATCTGTTTGATTGTATATTCGATGCCGGCTTTCTTGAAATCTTCTTTCTTCTGCTCAAGAGCATCGTCGAATGGAGCTTTGTCGAATGGGTTCGGGAAAATCCAGTATTTGGAAATCAGTCTGGAAAGTTCACGATCCATTACGCAGCCGTTACGGGACAGTGCCATGTTGATTGTAGCAGCCTGATCAAGGATTGGCATAATACCTACATCGATCGGCATTGTAACACCGGCTTTGCGGATCTTGTCCTGCCAGCGTGCAAACTGTTCCATATCCCAGCAAAGCTGAGTCATGATATAGTCAGCACCGTTGTCCTGTTTCATTTTAAGGACAGATATATCAGCATCCAGGCTGCGACATGCAATATGTCCTTCCGGTGAACCTGCTACTGCGATTTCAAATTTGTCACCAAATTCTTTACGGATAAATTTAACAAGGTCTGTTGCATAGTTGAAATCTCCGCCTGTGGAATTCTCTCCACGCGGGAAGTCACCACGAAGTGCAAGGATATGATCAACACCTTCGCTTAAATAAGTTTCAAGCTGATCTTTGATTCCTTCTTTTGTGTTTTTGATAACTGTGAAATGAGTTACCGGTACAGTGCCGGCTTTCTTAACCATCTGACATACTTCTCTGTTGGTGCCGACGTTTCCGCCGCCTGCTCCGTATGTAACAGAAATGTATTCCGGTTTGAACTCACAGAGATGTTCGATTGTACCCGGAAGGTTTTCCATTCCCTTGTCTGTCTTCGGCGGGAAGAGTTCGAAGGAGAGGAGCTGTCTTTCTTTCATCAGTTCTGTTAATTTTACTGTTGCCATAATACATACCTCCACATATATGTTTTTTATCTAATGGGTTTTCGTTATCACCCTTAAGATCTGACTAAGATTTATTCACAGGCAAGTTTTACAATGCTGTTGGCCAGATCCACCATAAGGATACGACCTTCTACAACTCTTTCATCACCCATGATATCTCTGAGCACAAGTTTGTTACCGTCTACATCGATTCTGGCTACATTTTTGAAGATTACAGAATCGTCACTTTCTTTATATACTGTTGCAAGACACATATTTCTGCCTCCTAACTATGTCACTGTCTTTCTTTATACTTACGAATTGCTTCATTATTTAATAATTTTCGCATTCCTGTGAACCTTCGAAATCCGCTGATTTATTTCATCTCTTCTTTAACTAAAGTCAGCGCAAGGCCCAGACGCATGTTGCCTTTCTGGAAATCAGCCACAGCTTCTTTAATTGTCTTAGCAGAGCTGCTCAGTCCCATTTTCTCAAGGTTATCTGCCATCTGATCAAGTTCCGCTGCGTGATGTTCGTTATGCTGAAGCATATATGTCAGCAGTGCAACGGTTTCTTTCTTGCAGTCACCACCCTCGCAGGATCCACAATGATCTGTACTTCCACAGTCACCATGAGAATGTGCATGTTCTCCATCACCATGTACATGGGAATGTGTATGTGTCACACCGTCCGCATGAGTATGTTCATGAGAATGCTCCGGTGTATGTTCATGTCCGTGCTGAACGAGATTTCCGTTCTCATCTTTAATAAGATGCATATCGTGCTCCTTTCTCCGGTTCTACCTCCGGAACGCCTGTAAACAGGCGCACTTATGACAAGAATTTATCAATATAATTCATTATACATCTTTTATTTCGGTTTATCAAGGATATAATAAGAAAAAATAGACAAAAGCAGTTGTCGTTCACTCACTTTTTTTTACATTTTTTTAAATCGGTATGTTTTTTATTTGTTACACAAATAACACCCTTGTCAAATTAATAACGACAAGTTATTTGTGTTTTTCTTTCCCACTTGTATTAATTTTTTAACATATTTGATGTTCTTCTTTCACAATTTCATGTTATAATAAACAAAGATTATGGATTTTGCTAACAAGGAGGAATCATTTTGACCACTTCCGTATTTTTAAACAATGATTGCACCATGCCATTGCTTGGTCTGGGATTATATAAGATTACTGACGATGCCGAGGCAGAAACAGCAATTACCGCTGCTGTCCAGAACGGTTACCGCCTGTTTGATACGGCATCTGCTTATAAAAACGAAGAGTTCGTCGGACATGCACTTGCAAAATGCGGTATTCCCCGCAAAGATCTTTTTGTTACCACAAAGATTTGGAATAATGCACAGCGGCTTGGTGATGTAGAAGGTTCTCTGCAGCGAAGCCTTGACCGTCTCAGCCTGGATTACATTGATCTCTACCTGATTCACTGGCCGGTTCCCGGCTGTTTCTTAAACACATGGAAGGACATGGAAAAAATCCTTGAATCCGGTCGTGCTCTTTCTATCGGAGTCAGCAATTTCGAAATTCGCCACCTTGAAGAGCTTCGCAGAGTTTCCGGTATTGTGCCTGCTGTTAACCAAATTGAATGCCACCCTCTCTGCTACCCGAAAGAACTGATCGAATACTGTCAGTCAAACGGAATTCAGGTACAGGCCTATGCCCCTCTGGCGCGAGGTGCTTATCTTGACAATGATATTCTTTGTGTTCTCGGCACCAAATACGCACATACGCCGGCGCAGGTCGGACTTCGCTGGGCAATCCAGAAGGGAATTTCCGTAATACCAAAGTCCACACACCCGGAACGCATTGCTTCTAATGCCAGAATTTTTGATTTCACTATTGACCAGGAAGATATGGATCTTCTTGATACACTGAATCAGAATTATCACAGTGCTTCCATCCCGGAAGATCTCAGGGATATTGTTTTTTAATTTTTATTTGAGAATTCAGAACTGCATCCACACATTTATGCAGCAAAATAAAACCGACTGGTCAGTGATCAGCCGGTTTCTTTTATGTGTACTTCTCTTAGTCGTTATTTTTCGTTTCGAATATTGCTTCTCCTGTGATATTTTTTGCCCGGCTTTCCTTCCGGTAATGTCTAAGAATATTACCACGGAAGCATCGGTGTTTCCACTTTTTTATCGCGGATCATCAGATCGCGTACTGCATCTGCAGCCGGCTTGTCCTCAAATAATACTTTATTTACTTCCATGATGATCGGCATATCCACATCATATTTTTCTGCAAGGCTCCTTGCAGCTTTTGCGGAATATACACCTTCTACTACCATCTTTACTTCATCCATCGCCTGCTGCATAGTATAACCTTTGCCCATAAGATATCCGGCTTTACGATTACGGCTGTGTACACTTGCACATGTTACGATCAGATCCCCCATACCGGAAAGGCCATAGAAAGTCTCCTGGCTTGCTCCCATTTTTGTACCAAGACGGGCAATCTCTGCGATTCCACGCGTAATCAGAGCCGCCTTTGTATTGTCTCCGTATCCAAGGCCATCTGCGGTGCCTGCCGCAAGTGCAATGACATTTTTCAGTGCTCCGCCAAGTTCTACCCCGAGGATATCCGGGGTCGTATACACACGAAATACCGGACTCATAAAAATTCCCTGAAGATATTCTGCCGTTTCTCTTTTTGCAGCACTGACCACACAAGTTGTCGGAAGACCTCTGCCCACCTCTTCTGCATGGCTCGGACCGGAAAGAACGCAGACATTCGCTGCCGGAATCTCTTCACTGATAATATCGCTCAGTGTCATCAATGTGTCTTCTTCAACACCTTTTGCTACATTAACAATAATCTGGCCTTCTTTGACAAACGGAGCCATCTGTTTTGCCGTACTTCTGGTAAAAGGGGACGGCACGGCAAGAACTGCTACATCAACATCCCGCAGACATCCCTCAAGATCTGTCGTAATTTCCACTTCTTCCGGAATTCGTACTCCCGGAAGTTTTGATTCATGTTCACGTTTTTCGTTCAGCATCTTTACTTCATTTTCAAGTGCCGACCACAGTTTTACCTGATGTCCGTTTTTGTGCAGGAGCAGTGAAAGGGCCGTTCCCCAGCTTCCAGCTCCCAGTACATTTACTTTTGCCATTTGCCCCACCATTTAACCTTTCTTTGTTTTTGATTTGCTCAGAAAGACCTTGCTTTCTGTTCCTTTTGATAATCGTACAATATTTGCTCTGTGACGCCAGAATGCCAGTACAGTCAGCGCAGCCATCACAAGGTACATTTCCGTCGTATGCATTCTGTCCATACCATATCCACCGGTCTCTCCAATTACAATCATCGCAATCAGCGCCGTCAGATAAGATGTCAGCGAGCACAAAGAAACATAGTGCGTCGTAAAGAAGAGTGCAAAAAATACCACTGCACATATCACAAACATTCTCCAGTCAAATGCAATCAGGAATCCAACAGACGCTGCAATTCCCTTTCCGCCTCTGAATCCAAGAGTGATTGGGAAATTATGTCCGAGAATACATCCTGCAGCAGCATAAATGCAGAGCAACGGCATCATCTCTGTCTCCCTGCCCGCAAAAATCAGTCTGACCACCATAATTGCAAGTACACATTTCAGGCAATCGCCAAGCAAAGTTATTGCGCCGGCTTTCTTGCCAAAGGTACGCAGTGCATTCGTTGTTCCGGCGTTGCCGCTTCCGTGCTCCCGAATGTCGGTTTTATGCATTTTCCCAATGATATAGGATGTCTGAAAAAGTCCAAACACATAACCGATCAGAATACTAATCAAACGTTCTGTCATTTTACTCAGCTCTTTTCCCCGCGTTCACGGATAATAAATTTCAGGGAAGTTCCCCGGAAACCAAACGCATCTCTTACTTTGTTTTCAATGTATCTGGTATAAGAAAAATGCATCAGTTCTTTGTCATTGACAAAAATAACAAATGTCGGTGGTTTTACCCCCACCTGCGTCATATAAAAGATTTTCAGACGTTTTCCTCTGTCTGACGGCGGCTGCTGCATTGCAACTGCCTCGGAAAGGATTTCATTCAGGACACCTGTCTGAATACGTAAAGTCTGGTTCTCGATAACGGCATCAATTGTTTCAAACAGTCTCGGCAGACGCTGACCTGATTTCGCAGATATAAATACCAGTTCTGCATACGGCATGTATGCAAGTACTTCACGGATACGGTTTGTATGCTTGTAAATAGTCTTGTCATCTTTTTCGACTGCATCCCATTTGTTAACCGCAATCACAACGCCCTTGCCACGTTCATGTGCAATACCGGCAATCTTTGCATCCTGCTCGGTCACACCTTCCGTTGCATCAATCACAACAACGACCACATCTGCACGCTCTACTGCAGTAACTGTACGGATTACACTGTAACGTTCCAGTTCTTCTTTGATTTTGCCTTTACGGCGAAGCCCTGCCGTATCAATAAAGATATATTCTCTGTCTTTCCATTTAACTTTTGCATCGACGGCATCTCTGGTCGTTCCGGCAATGTCAGAAACAATCACGCGATCCTCACCGAGAAGCTTGTTGATCAGGGAAGATTTACCTACGTTTGGTTTTCCGACGACTGCAATCTTCGGAATATCATCATCTTCATCTGTGTCTGCATCTTCCGGGAATTCCTTTACGATTTCATCCAGCATATCACCAATACCGGTACGGTTTGCTGCGGAAATTGCAATCGGTTCTCCGATTCCCAGATTATAAAACTCATAGACATCCATCATGTATTTCTGGACACTGTCTACTTTATTTACGACCAGAACAACCGGTTTCTGGCTTCTGCGCAGCATATCCGCTACTTTTGCATCAGAATCCACAAGTCCCTGCTGTACATCTGTAATAAACACGATCACGTCTGCTGTATCAATCGCAATCTGCGCCTGTTCTCTCATCTGTGATAAGATGATATCTCCACTGTCAGGTTCGATACCGCCTGTATCAATCAGCGTAAATGACTTGTCCAGCCACGTCACATCTGCATAAATCCTGTCTCGGGTAACACCCGGGGTATCTTTTACAATTGATATCATTTCGCCTGCCAGCGCATTAAATAACGTGGATTTGCCTACATTAGGCCTGCCCACTATTGCCACTACCGGTTTGCTCATACATTTGTCTCCTTATCTGTTTTTTATTTTCTGTCGAATCCAGCACTGCTGATACAAGGTCAGCCCCTGCCGGATCTACAACGATAATCTCTCTTCCAAGTTTCTCGGAAAGTTCAGTTACTGTAATGTCATCGAGAAAAACATTTTCCCCACTCCTCAGCATATTACACGGAATCAGAAGTCTGTCTCCAAGCTTTCTGTCGGAAAGCTGTTCTGTCAGATCCTGTCCGGTAATAAGTCCGGACACCGTGATTTTTTCGCCAAAAAAATTATTCTTGATGGCGATCACCTCAAACGTGATCTTCGGATATTTTTCTCGAATGGTTTCCATACATTTCTCTATATAGGGTGCTGCTAGTCTGCCTGTCGCAACGGTAACATGATATGACCTGTCATCGCCATCTCTATTGGCAACGGCTTCGCGTACCTCAGTATCCAGAAGCCGGAGCATGCCAACTCCGTTTTCGAGCTGCAGATAACCATCATAGCGTCCTTCTTCCGGAAGTTTCTCCCCTGCAAGAATGTACCATTCATCTGACGCATGGATAAAGTGGATTCCATGTTTTTCGTACATAATCTTCTGCCAGCGGTGTATCTGCTCCAAAACTGCTTTTGCATCTTCTTTTGTAAATGACTCCAGCGGATAAAGTCCGTCACGGAATTTCGTCAGACCGACCGGAACAACGGACACACTCTGAAGAACCGGTGCATATTTCGCCATTTCCTGCAAGCTGTATTCCAGCTCTTCTCCATCATTGACACCTTTGCAGAGAACAATCTGCCCATTCATTGTAATCCCTGCCTCATAAAGCTGATCCACTTTTTTTAATGCATCTCCTGCAAAACGGTTGTGCAGCATTTTGCACCGAAGCTTCGGGTTCATCGCCTGAAAAGATACATTGATCGGTGAAAGATGGTATTTGATCACACGATCTATATCTTCCTGACTCATGTTCGTCAGTGTCACATAGTTCCCCTGCAAAAAAGAGAGCCTGGAATCATCATCTTTAAAATACAGGGTCTCTCTCATACCCGGCGGCATCTGATCGATAAAGCAGAACATACAGTGATTGCTGCAGGAACGGTAATCATCCATCAGACCATTCTCAAATTCGATTCCAAGATCTTCGTCGTAATCCTTTTCAACTTCGAGTTCCCAGAACTCGCCATTTGCTTTCTCTATCAAAAGCTCTATATATTCATCATTCAGGAGATAACGGTAATCAAACACATCTTCTACCGGCTGGTGATTGATCTCCACCAACACATCTCCCGGTTCCAGTTCCAGTTCTTCACCAATACTGCCCGGAAGAACGCTGGAAATCACATGTTTCTTTTTTTTCATAGAATTCCTTTCTGATTTATGACCATATCTGGGCTGCGTCATATGAGAATTTGATTTTAATATCCCAATGGACATATTACCCCAGATAGTACTACTATAACAATTTCACAAGTAAAAATCAATAAATTCCTTGACTGGATTTAGGGCAAATGTTATAAATGTATTAGGACTCAGTTTGAAAACTACACCTAGGAGGAATATTATGCCAAATATAGAGTTACTTGAAAAATCAACTCCAACTGCTCCGATTCGTATCGTAGCACTTGCAGGATGTCAGGATCTGGCGAAGGAGGTTGACAAGAAACTTGTAAAATTCCGTAAAGAACTTGCAGCAAAGAAAAAGCCAAGTACAATTCCACAGGGTTACAGCCTTCCTTCTTTCCTGGTTGATTCCGAGATCATCCGTTTCGGTACAGGTGAAGGTAAAGGATACATCAAAGAATCTGTTCGTGGTACGGATCTTTTTATCATGGTTGATATCACAAACTACAGCCTTACTTATAAAGTCTGCGGTCATGAGAACCATATGTCTCCGGATAACCATTATCAGGATCTGAAACGCATCATTTCTGCTGCTACCGGTAAAGCACACAGAATCAATGTCATCATGCCATTCCTTTACGAAGGCCGTCAGCACCGTCGTACCAAGAGAGAGTCTCTTGACTGTGCACTGATGCTTCAGGAATTAAGAGATATGGGTGTCTCCAACTTCATTACCTTTGATGCACATGACCCACGTGTTCAGAATGCAATTCCTCTGGACGGCTTTGATAACTTTTTCCCGACTTATCAGTTCCTGAAAGCCCTGGTAAAAGAAGTCAACGATTTCAGACTGGACAATGATCATCTGATGATCATCAGCCCGGATGAAGGCGCTATGTCAAGAGCCGTGTACTTCTCCAACATCCTCGGCGTAGACATGGGTATGTTCTACAAACGTCGTGACTACTCTACCGTTATTAATGGTAAAAACCCGATCGTTGCACACGAATTCCTTGGTGATTCCGTAGAAGGCAAAGATGTTGTCATCATCGACGATATGATTTCTTCCGGTGAAAGTATGTTGGATGTTGCAAAACAAATCAAAGAGCGCCACGCAAAACGTGTATTCATCTGCACCACATACGGCCTGTTCACAGATGGTCTCGACAAATTTGATGAGTACTATGAAAAGGGCTGGATTGACAAAGTCATTACTACCAACCTCAACTACCGTCTGCCGGAGCTTCTGACAAAACCTTACTACATTGAAGCAAATATGAGCAAATACCTTGCAAGTATTATTGACATCATCAATCATGATGTTTCCGTGGAAAAGGTTCGTTCCAGCAACGAAAAGATCATGGAACTTATGGAAAAAGTAAATAACCGCTAAATTCAATGGGAGTTCGCATTATGCGAACTCCCATTTTTACTGTATTATTCAGATACATTGCATCATTTTCTCTATTTTAATCCGAGAAATGCCCCAAGATTTCCTCTTTTGCCATGCGATGCACGATGAGAAAACAAAAATTCCGGATTGCAGCAGGTACAAATTCCCGGCATTGAAATGTGATTCTCCGTGATGCCTGCTTCCGTAAAAATAGTCTTATTTGCTTCCCAGAGATTTAACTGATATTTTCCGTTTTCCTTCTTATAAAAAAGCTTTTCCCAGTGTTCCGGCGCAAAAGATTTCTTGAATTCCAGTATCACATCTTCACTGACCTCATAGCACTCCTGGCAGATAGACGGTCCAATGGCCGCATACACATCAGCCGGATCTGTGCCATATGTTTCCTGCATTTTCCTCACTGTAACCGCACCGATTTTTGCAACAGTCCCCCTCCATCCGGAATGAGACAGGCCAATCGCATGATGCACCGGATCAACAAAATACAGCGGTACACAGTCTGCATAAAATGTCGCCAGAACCAGTCCACGCACATTCGTGATCATGCCATCTACATCCGTGTACGGTCGCGGTTTCGTAATCCCATTTCCACGGTCTTCATCTGTAACGATACGTACATTCGCCGTATGTGTCTGATCCGAAGTCACGATATCTCTTTCTGAAAAGCCAAGTGCAGCCGCAAATCTCCTGTAATTTTCATGAACAGCAGCATCCTCGTCTCCACGTGTAAAGCTGAGATTCATGGATGCATAAATCCCCTCACTTACTCCGCCCAGCCTTGTGCTGAATCCATGCACAATATCTGTAAACTGCTCAAATGCCGGATATGTAAGCCAGGTCACACCTTTGTTTTCTTTTATCTGCATATGTGAGGCAGTTCCCTCATGCCATCTGATTTTCGTCATCCCATTCGTCCTCTCTTTTGTCAATCGCAATAATCAAATGCATTTTTGATCCACTGAATCTGTTCTCCGTCAATTGCAACTACATCAAATCTGCATGGCGGCTCCTGATACCCATAACGAATCAGAAAATAACTTGCTGCACGACTGATCCGTTTCTGTTTGTGCCAGTCTACTGCTGCTGCCGCATACCCATTACTACCGGAACTTCGGTATTTTACTTCGATAAACACCAGGTATCTCCCGTCTCTGGCTATCAGATCGATTTCTCCGCTCTTGCAGCGAAAGTTCTTCTCAATCACCAACAGTCCCTGTTTTTCCAGAAAGGCAGCCGCCTGTTCCTCATAGCGACTGCCCGTTTTTCTTTTATTGATACAAAACACTCTTTTCTGCTTTTATGTCGGTATCTTTCGTACTATATTTTATGACATTATAACGCAACTTTGCTGTCACACAAAGTTTTTGATAAAGGTTGTCCGATGGATCGGTGTCGGTCCCAATTTCTTCAATGCTTCAATGTGCTCTGTCGAGCCATAACCTTTATTGGATGCAAAACCATATCCCGGCAGTGTTTTGTCGTATTCAACCATCAGACGGTCTCTCGTAACCTTCGCCACAATACTTGCCGCTGCAATAGAAGCACTTTTAGCATCACCTTTTATGATCGGTACCTGTGGAATCTCGATTCCCGGAATCGTAACTGCATCATTCAGAAGAAGCTGTGGCGCAACTTTCAGCTTGCTTATTGCCTGACGCATGGCTTCATAGGTTGCCTGCAAAATATTGATCTCGTCAATCTTCGCCGGTCCGACCATGCCTATGCCAACAGCTACCGCTTCTCGAAGAATCACGTCATACAGTTCTTCTCTTTTATGTGCTGTAAGCTTCTTCGAATCATTCAGATATAAAATCTGATGATTCGCCGGAAGAATTACCGCGCATGCTACTACCGGTCCCGCCAGTGGACCTCTGCCGACCTCATCGATTCCACAGAGATATCCCAGATGTTCGTATTTATGCTCATACTGCATCATCTGTTCCATGCGGAGTTTCTCTGTTTCCAGTGCCTTTATTTTCTTTTCGTACTGCAAAATCAGTTTCTGCACACCACTTCTGGAATCTTCACGGTACTGGTTACACATGCTCTGCCAGTCAGCTTCTTTCGCCGCTGTAAATTCATCTTTTATTTCACCGATCTTTTTCATCAGTTTTTCTCCTGCTCTGCCCACTCCAGAGTGATACGTCCGATCTTTCCGCTTCGAAAATCATCAAACAACAGCCCGGATGCCTTTGTATAATCAAGCTCTTCCCCTTTTTTGAGGCAGCCACGCGCTTTTGCGATCTCACCAAGGATTTCCACGGCATTTCCCTCCTCAGAAATGCCATAGCGTTTCTCAAGAAGTCCTGTATAACACTCTTTCAGATAGTCGATCAACTGTAATGCCAGTTCTTCCATATTCAGAATATCGTCTTTGATCGAACCGACAAATGCCAGACGGATTCCAACTTCCTGATCCTCAAATTTAGGCCAGAGAATTCCCGGTGTATCCAGAAGTTCTACATTTTTATTCAGACGGATCCACTGTTTTCCCTTTGTAACACCCGGTCTGTTGCCGGTCTTTGCACAGGCTTTACCTGCAAAAGTATTAATGAAAGTAGATTTTCCCACATTTGGGATTCCCGCAACCATGGCACGAATCGGTCGATTTTTGATTCCTCTTCTGCGGTCGCGTTCGATTTTTTCTTTACATGCTTCCTGAATCACATTCTGTATGGTCTTCATGCCGGCTCCATTTCTGGAATCCACTTTTACTACATGAAAACCCTTACTCTGAAAATATTCTTTCCATGCCTCATTCTGTCTCTCATCTGCAAGGTCCGCCTTATTCAGAAGAATCAGACGTGATTTGTTCTGTCCGAGCTGATCAATGTCTGGATTTCTGCTGGAAAGCGGCACTCTGGCATCTACCAGCTCTATAATCAGGTCTATCAGCTTCAGGTCTTCCTGCATCTGTCTCTTTGCTTTGGTCATATGACCCGGATACCACTGTACGTTCATATATTACCTAACCTTTCGTAAATCCCAGTTTTTCAAAGGGCGCACACGTAAACCAGATTTTTCCTGCGATATAACGTTTCTTTATCATACCGATATCTGCATAACGGCTGTCTTCACTGTTGTTCCGGTTATCTCCAAGAACAAAATATTCACCGGATTCCAGTGTGATAGAGCTGGATGCAAGTCCCGGATTACTGATCATAGGAAAATCTTTGCCCTCTTTATATGCTTCCCCATCTATCAGGATTCGTCCACCCGAGATCTGGATGGTTTCTCCCGGAAGTCCGATCACACGCCGGATATGCAGTGCTGCATCATCACTGGCGTTCGTTCGAAACACGATCAGATCTCCTCTTTTGGGGGAAGAAAATTTATATACCACACGGTTTATAAAAAAACGGTCACCTACCGCAATCGTCGGTTCCATAGAACTTTCCTGCATCGTCACTGTCTGAAACAGCATAATGCCAACCATAGCAGCCAGTACCAGTGTCACAACAATTTCAAAACCCCACCGCATAAAACCGCGTACTTTTTCGTCTTCCAGTTTTTCTTTTGCTTCCTGAATTTTTGGACTTTGTTTCCAGTTTTTTATATCCATATTCATTCTCCCATAATGGAATCACAATATAATCAGCGGATGCGCCACCGGCGCCTCCCCGATATGCAATGCAAAAAGAGGGACAATAGCTGTCGTTATTGTCCCTGCTTCTGAAACCTTTGAAATTTTCTTATCTAACGCGTTCTTTAACTTTAGCAGCTTTACCTACACGATCTCTCAGATAGTTCAGCTTAGCACGGCGAACTTTACCATGACGGATAACTTCTACTTTAACAACGTGTGGGGAATGAAGCGGCCATGTTTTCTCAACGCCTACACCATTGGAGCTCTTTCTTACTGTGAAAGTTTCTCTGGTGCTTCCACCCTGTCTCTTAAGAACAGTTCCTTCAAAGATCTGAATTCTCTCACGGTTTCCTTCTTTGATCAGAGCGTGTACTCTTACTGTGTCACCTACACGAAACTCCGGTACTTCTGCTTTTAACTGAGCAGCTTCGATGTTTTTGATAATGTCGTTCATTTTATTCTCTCCTATTCTTATCTGGATGTTCTTAATACATACGACTGTAACAGAGGACCATCTTTTTTACAACATTGTTGATTATACTATACTCTCCCTGCTAATGCAAGAAGTTTTTAATTGTTTTCTGTATTTTCCGCATCTGTCTGATCCACGGTGTCTGACTGGCTGTCTGTGCCCGAAAGAAGCTGATTCAGTTCATCAATCATTTCTTCGTCTTTCAGACGGAATTTGACTTCTACTCGTCTGGATGCGTCTTTATCTACATTTCCATTCGCATCCAGAACCGGATTTGCCATTGAATGTCCGTTGACTGTCAGATACTTCTCGAGTTCCTGTGACTGCTCGTCATTCAGGAAATTACCCTGAATGTCGATCAGATACTGTGCCACTGCCAGTGATCTCTGCTGAGAAAGCTGCAGATTGTAACTGTAATCTCCGTCTGTATCTGTGTATCCATCAATAATGATCTCTGCAAGGTAATCTTTGTAATCATCCTGCAGAAGTACTTTACAGTAGATCGGAAGAATCTGCTCCAGTGCCTGTTTACCGGAATCGGTCAATTCTGCCTGATCGTAATCAAACATAACACTTGCTTCCAGAGTCAGCGCACCGGTCTGTGCATCAATGTCAACGTTTATGTTGTTTTTGGAAAATTCATTTTTCAATGCCTCAATAACATCGGCTTTTACACCGATAATCTGATCGATCTGCGCCTGCTGGTCTTTCAGCTGTGCCGTCTTTTCATCAAGTGCTGTCTGCTGTGCATTCAGCGTTGATTCCTGTTCTTTCAGTTTTGCAGCAAGAGCTTCCAGCTGTTTCTGCTGCTCGGCAAGCTTCTCATCCTGCGTCTTTAACTGCTCATCCTGATTCTGCAGTGTCTCATTCTTTTCATCAATGGCATTCTGTTTATCCAGAAGTTCCTGCGTATACTGCTCCTGCATTGCAATCTTCTCGTCACGCTCCTGCAGACTTTCATTATAACTTTTCTGTGCCTGAAAAAGAGTCACACACATAATAAGTACAAAAAGCAGAAGCACACCTGCCATCATATCAGAATAAGAACGCCAGACGTTAAACCCATTGCCTTCTGATTTTTTCTTTTTGCGCATCTGTTTCTCCTTTTATCTGAATAAACCGAATTTGCCTTTCTGGACTCCCTTGGAAAGTTCACGGATATTTCTGGAAATTTCTTCCAGAAGTTCCTGCTGCTGGTCACCCTGTTCCTGAATAGTTTCCTGAAGTCTCTCCAGCGTCTCTTTCTGAGCCATCTGTCCGCCGCTGAGCTGAACATTATTTCCGCTTCCTGTCGCCGAGATATCTGCAAGCAGACGACGAACCTGTTCCATCGTCTTACAGGATAATTTCTGATACTGAGCAAAATCCTGAAGTTTCTGTTCAAACGCCTCAACCACTTCACGATTTGCTTTTGCCACATCTGCATTACCTTTGCCCGCTGCAGAAATACGTTCCATTCCATGCGCTGCAGCCTCGACATATTTCTGCATGGTCTGGTTACATGCAACCCAGAATTTTGCAGAAGAGGTCTCTGCTTCCTTAAGATAATCAGCAAGATGCTGGTAATCTGCCTGCTGCTGTTTCTGGATTGTCTGATTGTCCTGTACAATACGGCCAGCCACAGAAATATATTCTTTCTGAATGCTTACGGACTCTTCAAGCATCTTTTTCATTGTAGTCTCATGCTCTACATAAGCATCACTGAGCTGCCTGCTCATAGCCTGATAGAGATTTGTCGTATAGTTTACATTGTCCGTCTGTGCATCTTTCAACTGAGTAAGTGCTTTCCCGAAATCTGCAAACTGTGTTTCAAATGACGCATTCATTTCTTTCAGGAATGCATCCAGAATCTCTTTTACCGCATCTTCCTGGCATCTGGTCACGGAATCAACCAGTGTATCCAGAGAATCATTCATTTTTTTGAAAGTTGGTGTAATAACCTTTTCAAAACTGTCCGCCATTTTTACGGAAAACTGCTCTGCCATCTGATTCATGGCCGCTGTCTGATTCTTCTGGCTTGCAACCAGAAGGTTCATCGACTCACTCTCTGCGCTTGGCATGACATATGTATGAAAGCGATCAAGAAACAGCTGAAGATTTTCTGTCATAGATGAATATTCACTCTTCATTCCTGAAGTATAAACGATGGAAAATGCAATACCGTAAATAGATGTCAGGAATGCAACCTTGATACCATCGACCAGAGAAGAGACAGAACTTGTCATTGCCTGATAATCCGACGGCTGGAAATCCTTAAGTCCCCATACCAGACCTACGAAGGTACCCAGGATACCAATACTGGTAAAAAGATCCGGCGCCATTTCCAGAAGCCGCTTATGCACATGCATATCGAGGTCATCCTCATTCAGAAATTCTTCGATGTCCACGATTCCTTCCTGACTCTTTGCAATACTGTCTGTAAATGCCTTCATCTTACTATCCAGATAGGCATGATGAAAAATTCCGTTCAGTGATGCCACTTTATCCGGTGCTACTCTTCCCGGCATTTTAAAGGCATCCTCCAGCTCGTCCGCCGCATCCTTCAATGCAAGCGAAAGCTTATTCATGCGAAACATTCCGCCCAACAGCCCCACGATATAGACAACTGCAATGATACCGAGAAAAATAAAGTTGTAGATCAGCACACTTGCCGCACTGTTGCCTACGTACAATGTCATTCCGAGAGCAGCTGCAAGCACAGCCAGAAACAACACGACATTCATGATTTTTTTCCTCATAGCTAACCTCCCTGTAGTGTTTAATTTATTCTTGTTTTTTTGCAAAAAAGCATTGATTTCATACTATTTTCTGCCTTTTCTATCATATCATATCACAATTTTACGAACAAGCTGTTTTCCTGACTTTACCCGTTTCTCACAAATTTTTCATATTTCTGGAACAAAGCGGACAAGTCCGCTTCAACCTCCCTAAATCCCTCAATCTTTGATGGACTTGTTACATAAAAAACAGGCGGCTCTTTTTCGAACCGCCTATCTCATTATGCATATACTTTATCTTCTTCCAGAAGCACAGCCTCACCATCTTTTACTTCGACGATATTCACACCACAGTTCGGCGGGACATGTCCATGCCAGAAATCTTTCGGATCCTGATAAATGTTCTGTAGAAGTGCGCGCACTGCACAGCCGTGTGATGCGATCAGAATCGTTTTGTCCTGATAATCCGGATTACCGGTTACCTCTTCCCAGAATTCTTTTGTCCGTGCAAGAATATCTGAAATATTTTCTCCGTTCTTCGGACGTTCAAATTTCCATGGATCATTAAAAAACTTCTCCATCTGCTCATTCAGAAATACATGCTCATCTGTAAAGCAGACAACACCTTCCAGTTCGCCAAAATTGATCTCCTGGATTCTTTTGTCCTCGATGACCGGCACCTTATGTGGCTGCTTTTCAAGGATCAGTTCTGCCGTCCTTCGCGCTCTCACAAGAGGGCTTGTGATGCAGAGATCAAACGGGACTTCTTTTAATGCTTCACCCGTTTTCTCTGCAAGCTCGATTCCCTTCTCTGCAAGTGGGATATCCGCCGTTCCCTGCACTTTGTGGAGTTCGTTCCACACGGTTTCCCCGTGCCGTACAACATAAAGTTTCATCAGCTTCTCAGCTCGATTCCAAGGTTTGTCAGGCCATTCAGGATCTTCTTCATTGCAGCTGTGATCTCAGCCTCTTCCAGAGTCTTGTCATGATCACGGAACACAACAGAATAAGCCATGGATTTGTATCCGGGTTTGATCTGTGCACCTTCATAAATATCAAAGAGCTGATAAGATTCAAGAATCTTTCCGCCTCTCTGCTCCAGAACGTCTTCAATCTGGCCTGCAAGCACATGTTTCGGAACAACCATACTTAAGTCACGGGTAACTGCCGGATATTTGGCAATTCCGCTGAATTTGTGGTTGAATCCACAGAATTCAAGGATATCCTGAATATCGATCACTGCGACATATGTTCTTTCTCCGATTCCATAATTATCTGCAACGATCGGATGTACCTCACCGAGATAGCCGACTACTTTGCCTTCGTAGCTGATGTTGGCCTGTCTGCCCGGATGCAGGTATGTCTTGTTGCTGTCCGGTGTATAGTGAATTTTTTTCTTCATGCCGGATTTTTCGAAGAACTCTTCTACAACACCCTTCATGTCAAAGAAATCACCGGCTCCGTACATGCCAAGAGTAAAATGTGTTCTCTCATCCGGAAGTTCTGTCAGCGGAAGTGCCTTTGGCAGATAAACTTTACCGATCTCGTACAGACGAACACCTTTGTTTCTTCTGTTGTAGTTGGTTGCCAGAGAAGACAGCATACCATGCAGTGTGGTTGTACGCATGATACTGTAATCTTCACCAAGCGGATTACTGAGCGTAATAACTTTACGAAGATCACTGTCCTGCGGAATGCGAAGTTTATCGAATACCTTCGGGCTTTCGAAAGAATAAGTCATTCCTTCGGAGAATCCACAGTATTCTGCGATATCTCTTGCCACATTCTCGATGCGGAGTTTGAACGGAAGTTTACCTGTAGTAGCTTCTCCGTTTGGAAGTGTGGTCGGAATCTTGTCATATCCGAAGAATCTTGCAACTTCCTCTGCTACGTCTGCCATGCAATGGATATCCTGACGGAAAGTAGGCGCTACGATCTCGTTTGTCTCTGGATCCAGTGTCAGTTCAACTTTTGCAAGGTATGCAAGCATTTCTTCTTTTGTAAGGTCTGTTCCGAGAAGTGCATTGATGCGCTCCGGCTCAAACGGTACTCTGGAAGGTTCTCTCGTCTCATTACAGATATCTACACATCCGCCTACAACTTCACCTGCTCCCAGTTCTTCCATAAGCTGGCAGGCACGGTCGATTGCTGCTTTGGCATTGTTCGGGTCAAGACCTTTTTCGAATTTACCGGATGCATCGGTACGAAGTCCGATTCTCTTTGAAGAAAGACGGATATTTGTACCATTGAAGCATGCTGCCTCAAACAGAACTGTATGCACATTGTCTGTGATCATGGAGTTTTCGCCGCCCATGATACCTGCGATACCGACAGCCTTTCTGCCATCGCAGATCATCAGAACCTGGTCGTCCATCTCACGTTCCTGACCATCCAGTGTTACGAATTTCTCTCCGGTTTTCGCACGGCGCACAATAATTTCTCTGCCTTCGATAGTATCCAGATCATATGCGTGCATCGGCTGACCGTATTCTTCCATAACATAGTTTGTAATGTCTACAAGGTTGTTGATCGGACGGATGCCGTTAGAAGCCAGGCATCTCTGCATCCATTTCGGTGACGGGCCGATCTTGACATTTTTCACAACTCTTGCTGTATATCTCGGACAAAGTTCCGGATCTTCTACGGTAACTTTGATATAGTCAGATGCTTTTTCATCGTTTCCTGTTTCTTTGACTACAGGAGGAATGAATTTCTTATCAAAAGTAGCAGCTGCTTCTCTTGCAATTCCAAGTACTCCGTAGCAGTCTACACGATTGGATGTGATCTCATATTCGATAACAACATCATCAAGACCAAGTGCTTTGATTGCACTTTCTCCTACTACCGCATCTTCCGGGAAAATGTAAATGCCGTATTCCGGTGCTTCCGGATACATTTCTCTTGAGCTTCCCAGTTCTTCGATAGAGCACATCATACCGCAGGATTCTACGCCTCTGAGTTTTCCCTTTTTGATTTTGATCCCGCCAGGAGTCATTTTACCGTCATGACCGCCGGCAACACGACCGCCGTCCAGAACAACCGGTACTTTATCTCCTTCTTTGACGTTCGGAGCACCTGTTACGATCTGAACAGTCTCTGTTCCGATGTTCACCTGACAGATGATCAGTTTATCTGCATCAGGATGTTTTTCTATTTTTTCAATCTGTCCGATCACGATCTTGTCCAGATCTGCATCCAGTTTTTCGAAGCCTTCCACTTTTGTTCCTGACAGTGTCATGGCATCTGTGTATTCCTGGGCTGTTACATCCAGATCCGGCACATACATTTTAATCCAGGACATTGATGTATTCATGTTTTATATCCACCTTTCGAATAAAGTTCATTTAAATTAATTCTGTTGAATTGAACTAGAATTGTTTTAAAAATCTGACATCATTCTCATAGAGAAGACGCATGTCATCGATTTCATATTTCAGGAGCGCGATACGTTCCAGACCTACACCAAACGCAAATCCTGTATATTCATCCGGATCAATGCCACACATTCTGAGCACGTTCGGGTGAACGGTACCGCAACCGAGGATTTCAATCCAGCCGGAACCTTTACAGAAACGGCAGCCTTTTCCGCCGCATTTAAAGCAGGAAACATCAACCTCTGCACTCGGCTCTGTAAACGGGAAATGATGTGGTCTGAATTTTGTCTTTGTCTCCGGTCCGAACAGTTCCTGTGCAAACTCCTGCAGAGTTCCTTTAAGATCTGCAAATGTAATATTCTTGTCGATGACAAGACCTTCAATCTGATGGAAGGACGGAGAATGTGTCGCATCTACTTCGTCAGAACGGAATACACGTCCCGGTGCGATCATACGGATCGGCAGTTTGCCCTTTTCCATAGTACGTGCCTGTACCGGAGAAGTCTGAGAACGAAGAAGAATAGAGTCATTGATAAAGAATGTATCCTGCTCATCTCTTGCCGGATGATCTTCCGGAATATTCAGTTTTGTAAAGTTATAATCTGCATATTCTACTTCCGGACCCTCTACTACTTCATAGCCCATTCCGATAAAAATACGCTCTACTTCTTCGAGTGCAATGCTGTTTGGATGACGATGACCGATCATTGCTTTCTTTGCCGGAAGTGTAACGTCGATCACTTCTGCTTTCATTTTTTCTTCACGAAGTGCTTCTTCCAGTTTCTTTCTGGTTGCTTCCAGATGTTCTTCAATCTTCACACGGGTCTCATTTACCATCTGACCTACTTTTGGACGATCTTCCGGAGCAACATCTTTCATACTCTTTAAGATTGCAGTCAGCTCACCCTTTTTGCCGAGGTAAGCAACTTTTACTTCATTCAGCCTTTCCGGACGATCTGATTCCTCGATCCGTTTTCTGGCTGCTTCAGCTAATTCCTGAAGTCTTTCCTTCATATCCATGATTTTACTCTCCTTTTTTTTACATAAAAAAATCCGTCCCCAAAAAGGGACGGAATTATAACCGCGGTACCACCCTGCTTCCCGTGAAACTATCCACAGGCACTTGAGTCATGCTTAACGCGCATCCACGTCGCTTCCTACTGAAAGTTCAGAAACGAAGCTCCGGCGGGAAAATAAGAAACTGTCTGAACTTAAAGGAGCTTACAGCCGACGACTCCTTCTCTCTGTAAGAAAACAATTTCCTGAAACGCCTTCACAGCTTTTCGCTTATCAGTCTTTATGATGCCACAGTGCCCAAAATCTGTCAAGCAGTTTTTTTATCTGCTGCCATACGGTATACTGTGCCTGGCGGAACTGTTTTTCAAAATATGCATTTAATTCTGCCCCATAAAGCAGGAGATTCATGCACACATAAAGCCACAACATGACCATGATCAATGCAGACAGACTTCCGTACATATTACTGAAATTTGGAAAAAATGTAAAATACAACGAAAAGAAATAGGAAAACAATGACCATGCCACAGCAATGATAAATGCCCCCGGCACCTGACTTTTCAATGAAGCCTTTCTGTTTGGCAGGTATCTGTACAACACCAGAAAAACAAGAAAGAGTACAACAAAAACAAGAAATGTCTTGGCACTCAAAATTCTCCCTACTACCTTCCCGAGTAATGGCATGTGAACAACCAATTCCGCATGTATCCGGTTACCCATAACCAGAAGCAGAAGACTGGTAATAATCGCAATAATAAACAAAAACATATATAACATCGAATACAACCGGTTCGTCAGCCAGTTTCGAGTTTCTTTTACGTGATAGATCTCGTTCAGTCCCGCAATCAGGGACTGCATGCCTTTACCGGAGGACCACAGTGCGAACAGACCTGAAATCGGTACAACAGCTGCACTCTTCGTAAATATCTCTGCAATAATCTTGAGGACAAAATCCTGTAAATTATCCGGGACAAACCCGATGATTGCCTGTCTGAGCATCCGGTAAGTAAGTGGTGTATACTGAACAAGTGCAGTAAGTACCAGCACAAAAGGAATAAACGACATGATCAGGAAATATGCCGTCTGCGCAGCATATGCACCGATATGATCCTCCTGCATACGCTTTATGAAGCCAAGGATCAGCGCTATCGTGCTTTTTTCTGATTTTTTTTCCATATTTTTTCTCCCAGGGTCAAATATGTTTGTTGTACATTTTACCACGAAATCATCTTTCTGTCATCCCAGATTTTCGATTGTAATATTTTTGAAAAAATAATCCAGTATTTTCCTGTAATCATATCCCTGTTCCGCCATCACATTGGCTGCTGTCTGGCTCATCCCGACACCATGCCCGTAGCCGCCGCCTGTAATCTTCACGGATTCATCTTTTTTCATTTCCAGTTCAAAATATGCACTCGGTAACAGCTTTCCTCCTTCCGTCTCTGTGCCATCCTTTTCTGTGATCGTACAGCCCTCCGGAGAAAAGAACTGCCGGATTTCATATTCATTTTTTAATTCAAAAGAACTGTCTTCCATACTTACTGTCAGCCTTGTCACTGCACCGCTTTCATTTCTTGTATTTATGGTAATTGCTGTCAACACACTGTTTTTGTCCTGATATGCTTTTGCCTTCTCTTCTATTGTTTCCCACGGAATTTCAACACTCCAGTGACTCCATGGTTCCAGTTCATCAAATTTGCATGGAACACTTTGCAGATAGGACGCGGCCTTTGCAGCACCCCAAATCTCATCCGTACTGGTCACACCAGCCGAAGTTGAAAAATAATACGCGTCAATTGCTTCTCCATTCTGACATATGATCTGCCCCTTTGTTTCTTCGACGGCATGTGTCGTGGAATCCTGTGGCCGAACATTTCCATACACCTGAAAGCTCACGCTGTCATCCACATCCGCATCATACTCTGTCAGTCTGCCCTCCTGTATCTGTTTCCATGCATAGGTTCTTGCACATACTGCCTGTGCTTTCAGTGCTTCAAGCGAATACGATGACGGCATTTCACTTGGTACAACACCTTTCAGATATTCTTCCAGACACAGTTCATTTACCAGCAGAATTCCCTGCTCATCCGGTATGAGTTCCATACTCCCATGATATACCGGTGCACCATCCTGGCGCTTCAATGATTGAATACAGATGCCATCTTTTTGCGCCGGAATACGTATGGTTGTTTTTTGCTTTTGAAGTTCTTCTGCTTCATATCGTATTTCCCTGCCGTTATAAGCAACTGTCACAGACGAATGATAATACGATTGGAAATCACTGTCCGATATCAGCACACGAATTACCGGATCCGGCACTTCCGCATAAATTTCTGCTACACATTTTGCCACTGTGACACTATAAAAAATCATACTTATCCCAATAAAAAATCCGACTTTCTTCATATTGCATTATATGAAGAAAGCCGGAAAAATAACTTTTATTTATTTTCTGACGGAGAAACAATAAATGGTCTCGGAATAATATCGCTCACCGGCATCCAGAATCGGGGAATGGAACGCTTCTACATTAACTGCATTCGGCTCTACCTGTGTTTCCAGACAGAACGCTTCTCTCTGATTGTAGACATGTCCATTCTTGCCATGCTCGTTTTCTACAAAGTTTGCTGCATAGAACTGCACGCATGGGCAGTCACTCAGTACGCTCATCTCGATACCGGTCTTTTCGGACCATGCACGGGCAATCTCACGGACACTGGCTTTGTTATAATAATCGGTCACATAGTTGTGATCATAGCCACTTGTAATCTTTAACTGCTCAAAGTCGGCTTCAATCTCATCACCAATCTGATGTGGTGTGCGGAAATCCATCGGAGTACCCTCAACCGGCACATTCTCTCCAAGCGGAATAGATCCTTCTCCAACCGGTGTATAGGATTCAGCATGAATCGTCAGGTACTGATCCATTGCTTTCCCACTGCCCTCTCCTGCAAGATTAAAATAAGAATGGTTGGTCATATTTGCAACTGTTGTCTTGTCACAGACTCCTCCGTATACTATCCGAAGCTCATTGTTTTCTGTCATTTCATATGTAACAGAAACCTGAAATTCTCCCGGAAATCCATTCTCACCATCCGGACTGATTCTTGAAAACGTTACTGCATTTTTATCTTCGGAAATCTCTGCTGCATTCCAGATTTTTTTCTCAAATCCATTCGGTCCACTGTGCAGATTGTTTTTGCCCTCGTTCGGTGTAAGGGTGATTTCCTGTCCGTCCAGCGCAAATCTGGAATTCGCAATACGGTTTCCGCTTCTTCCAATCGTCGCGCCAAAGAAACATCCGTTAACCTCATAGCCTGCAAGATCATCATACCCCAGAACTACATCTGTAAGTTTACCTTCTCTGTCCGATACACAAAGCTTTACCAGAATTGCACCAAACTGTGAAATTTCTGCATAGGCACCGGCTTTATTTTCCAGATGGAAAATCTGAATTTCTTCTCCTGATGATAATTTTCCAAATGTTCGTTTTGTTACCATAATTTCCTCCCAAACCTGACTATACATAATACATCTTCAAAAAAAGAGCCATATCTCTATGACTCATTTTTTTCTTTAAGATCCGGAATGCCGTTCCCTTCCATTTGACGCCTAGCCTAAGCCAGGATGGGTGTCCGCAACTGAAGATCTGCCTACCACAACGAGAGGTCTGACATCACTTCAACAATGTAGGAGTCCCTATTTGTCAATGTAGGTTCAAATAAAAAAGGGGTCTCGCACATTCCAGAAGTTATTTTCTTTTTTTATTGTACTCTATTATATGTGATTTTTCAACACATAATACTGGAAAAAGTTTCTGTAAAAAGATTCTTTTTCCATATGCCGGATCAGTGGATGCCGAGAACTTTTTTGACAGTATCCGGCATATCCGGTGCATCTACTACAATATCATGCAGTACCGGTGCTGTACGGATTTCTTCTACTGCTTTCGGCACTTTGACACCGGAAATGGCAGAAAGCTGATCTGCCAGTGCAAAATCATCTTTGTCTTCTGCTTTATCGGCAACAGCATCCATTACGCTTCTTGTGAACTTGTACGGACTTGCTGTAGATGCAATCACCGTTACAGTATGATCGTCTGTATCCTTCAGATATTTCTTATAAACGCCTGCCGCAACAGCTGTATGAGGATCGATCACATAATCACTGTTTTTGTAAACATTATGGATGGTCTCTTTTGTTTCTTCTTCGCTACAGTAATTTCCATAGAAATCTGCAAGACCTTTTTTCATTTCATCAGTGATTGTATATTCTCCGCCTTCACTTAAGGACTTCATCAGTTCTGCACACTTCTGTGCATCTTCGCCTGTCAGACGATAGATCAGACGTTCCAGATTGCTGGAAATCAGAATATCCATGGACGGAGAAGTTGTAAGGATAAAGTCTCTCTTTCTGTCATAAGTTCCTGTACGGAAGAAATCAAAAAGGACTTTATTCTCATTGGATGCGCAAACCAGTTTGTTGATCGGAAGTCCCATCTGTTTTGCATAGTAAGCAGCAAGAATATTTCCAAAGTTACCTGTCGGAACTACAACATTGATCTTGTCTCCTGCTTTTACTTTACCCTGTCCAACCAGTCTGGAGTAAGCATATACATAATAAACGATCTGCGGAACCAGTCTTCCGATGTTGATAGAGTTTGCAGATGAGAACTGGAATCCTGCTGCATCAAGCTCCGCTGCAAGTTCACGGTCATTGAACATCTTCTTGACTGCTGTCTGCGCGTCGTCAAAATTTCCGGTGATTCCAACTACATAAGTATTGTCACCCTTCTGTGTTACCATCTGCTTTTCCTGAATCGGGCTGACACCGTGTTTCGGATAGAATACAATGATCCTTGTACCCGGAACATCCGCAAAACCGGCTAATGCTGCTTTTCCGGTATCACCTGATGTTGCAGTAAGGATAACGATTTCATTCTTAACTGCGTTTTTCTTTGCAGCAGTTGTCATAAGATGTGGCAGGATGGAAAGTGCCATATCTTTAAATGCAATCGTCGCACCATGGAACAGTTCCAGATAATAAGCACCATCTGCCTCATGAAGCGGTGCAATTTCAGAAGTGTCAAATTTCTCATCATATGCATTTGCAATACAGTTTTTCAGTTCTTCTTCTGTAAAATCTGTAAGGAAACGACTCATAACCTCATATGCAGTTTCCTGATATGTCATCTGTGCAAGCTTCTCTGCCGGCACATCCAGTTTCGGAATCTCAGTGGGTACAAACAGACCTCCATCTTCAGAAAGTCCTTTTAAAATTGCCATGGAAGCAGTTACTGTTTCACCTTTGCCTCTTGTGCTCTTGTATAATACCTGCATGTATCCTTCCTGCCTTTCTTCGGGTTTGTTTCATTTTTGGTCACAGTATACCACGTTGCCGTGTAAAATTCCATACAAAATTGCAGAAAAACTTTTCCGTCTGTTTATTCATTACCTGCCGTGAAAAAAAGGATTCCGGTAAAACATCATGTCTCTCCGGAATCCCTGTTATATATTTTGTAAAAATTTACTGCTGAACTGCCTCAGGATATGTATAGAATTCATGCACACCATGCTTGAACAACTTCTTAAGGTTCTTATCAAACCACTGAATATTACTCTTGGCTGCAGCTGATTTCTGGATAAAAAACAACGCACCTTCTGAATAATCTACACCTTCCAGTGCCTGTCTGACAGCTTCTTTTGTTTCGTCAGTAGGTACAACTTCTGCAATTCTGCCATCAGCTACCGGTGAAAACTGTGCCACACCATCTATATACTGCCAGATGACATCTGTCGCATTATTCGGAAACTCCGGATATTTAATACGGTTCATAATTACGTTTGCTACCAGAATACGGCCTTTGAGATCTTCTGTACCCGCCTCTGCCTCTACAATCTGTAAAAGGTTCTCGTAATCCTCATCCGACATCATCTTCGCAGAAGAAGAAAGAGAAACTACCTGCGCATCAAAGTTATCTACCGTGGTCGTCATCGAGTCACTGACATTCATCTCCACTGCACTGCTGGTAACTTTGCTGACACGCTGACCAACAATTACATCATCGCAGGAAATACCGATACGTTTGACAGTCATACCGGCAGACGGTGTTGCATTTACCCCGGAAACCACACCGGCAATTCCGGTTGGCAGCGAATCATCTGTATAGTCTGTATATGTGCTGCTGTTCTGCTCAGACGCAGCATAGACCTGATTCTGTCTTCCGCTTCCAATGAGCTTACATCCGCCGGTCACAGTCAGTACTGTAAGCGCACAGACACTAAGAGATACAAATCCATGAAGGGAAGAATTCTGTACTTTGCCGTCTTTATCCTTTCTGTTATGCTGTTTTGTTAATCCTGTTTTTCTCATACTCAAACATTCCTTGCATCTTTGTCATTACTTTTTGTCGTTACTGTTTCGTGTTTTTAATTTTTTGTAACATTTCTGTAATGCATAAGAAAATTATATTTAATATGCGTAGATATGTCAAGTAATTTTTTCCAGTACTGTTTTCCCTGACAGGATCATTATAACTTTCATGCTGCTGTATGGTCAATCATTTTCGTTCGACGTTTGTCTCTCAAATCCGACAATCGCTACTGTTCACTCCGTTCACAGCAACTTGGATACTGTTTTAACTGGTATAGCGAAGGGCCTCGATCGGCTTTTTTGCCGCTGCTTTCCTTTTTTAAACATCCTTTTCCTCCATTTATAACTTTTGGGGATTCCTTTTTCTCTGTTTCTGATTATTACTTTAACGAAAAGATGTGTTTACTTCTTGAGAGAACTGTGAAAGGCGAATGAATCAACCTTAAAGATACCTTAAAGCTTGTTTTAATTCGTCAGTTTTATTGCGAATATAATAAATTATTATCATTTTATTTTGTTTTTTTATTGAAGTTTTCCAAAAATTGTACTATTATAAAAGCAAATAAAAGTTTGATTCTTTGAGAGGAGGCAGCTATATGAGTAAACGTATTATCACAATCAATCGTATGTATGGAAGTAATGGACGGATAATCGGAAAGGCTCTTGCCGAAGAAATGGGAATCGGATTTTATGACCGAGAACTGATTGAGCTGGCAAGCAGTAAAAAGCAGATTCCGCTCAGTCAGTTTGCAGAAGTGGATGAAAAGCGGCCAAGTCCATGGGGATTCCCTATTGACAGTGAGCTGCAGATCGGTGTTGACCGTTATCCGATCCCCATGAATGATGTTCTGTTTGGCATCCAGAGGGAAATCATTCTTTCTTTAAGTGATCAGGAAGACTGTGTGATCGTCGGCAGGTGTGCAAACAACATTCTCACTGACCATGCTCTGAAAGTTTTTATCTATGCACCATTTGAAGACCGTGTGCAGACAGTTATGAAACGGCTGGATCGTGAGGAAAAGAGTGCAAGGAAGCTTGTTAAGAGAATGGACAAGGAACGTCGTGCGTATTTTGAGTTTTTCACGGATCAGAAGTGGCTGGATATGGGACAGTATGATCTGTGTATTGACAGCAGTAAGTTCAGTCTGGAGGAGGTTGTGAAGATTCTGAAGGAAGCTGCAATGAAGAAATAGATGGGATTGCAGGTAACGAGCTGGATGGATATTATTGTATAATTCACAAAAGAACCCAGTAACAGGGAGTTCGCAGACGGCTTCGTCGTCGGTAATTTCTAAGATATGACCTGTCTGTAAAAGGCATCCCCTGAAATCGTAAACTCGCATTTTGCTCGAACAGTACGATTTCAGGGGATAATACAGCCAGAACATATCTAAGAAATTGCACGACTTCTGCAGATGTCTGCGAGACTCCCTGCTCAGGGTTCTTTCTGTGAGTTCAAAGAATTAAATTAATATGGCTTCCGGCTCTTGAACTTTGGAATTGGGGAAAGTGAGATTTCCTGTTGTAAGTGAATTCAATAGTTTAAGAGAGCATTCAAACGGAAAGGGAAATTCCTGTTGCTGAATAGTGAATATCTTACGGGCTTCTCTGAACATACATAGTAGATTGAGTCCATTCCGTAATAGGAATAGATTCTGATTTTTATTCTTTAGGAATGTTGCTCAATATACGCCTTCAAATATTCGTAGATCTGAGTTTCGGTTGGCGGGCAGCCTTCTACGTGGCATCGAAAGTTTCGGGTGCAATGGCCGACACCGAGTTCGCCAGTCTTTCCACGGTAGCCCTGTCCGATACATATTTTTTCGTGGAGTTTTTCGAAGAGGCCTTCTTGTTTCAGCATATCAAGTGCCGGAATCAGGTAGCCGTAGCAGGCGCTGCAGGATTCTACTTCTTCTACTGCATCTGCCACATCGACTACTTTTCGTCGTTCTGCAATGTGATGTTCTGCTGCTTCTCCAAGGATCTGGATGTCTGCTTTTGAAATATCAGCGCAGCCTACACCAAGTTCTGCTGCCATTTTTACATATGGCACTTCTTCTACTTCATAATGTAACTGCTTGCAAACACAGGCATCAACCAGTACCGGATCCATCGCAGTCCAGATGCGGTTCATCACAACCGGATTTCCTCCGTCTTCAAAATCCAGATCTCCGCAGATGTTATCAACTACAATGAAATCCTGATGGATTCCTGTATTCAGATGTGCAATCGGCTTGTGCAGTCCCATTGCATGGAAATGTCTTTTTTCTGTATTTGGAATCAGACCTTTCATGTTTTTCAGTGCACAGGTGATTTTTGTCTGACAATGTCCTTTCATGACCGGCACATTGATAAGAAAATCGACTTTTTTCACGCTTTCGCAGATTTTCAGTTCCAGTCCGCTGCAGTTTTTCACATAACTCTTATCTTTCTGGGTGTCATAAAATTTTACATCATAATTCTCACAGAGGCTGCGATATCCGCAGACTTCAAAGGCATCCGCCGTACGGTCTCCCACCCAGGATCCCTCCAGAATCATCATATTCTGAAATCCGTTTTCTTTCAGATATTCCAGAATCCCGGCTATGATTTCCGGATGTGTGGTGCCGCCCTCGGATGGATCGGATGGCGACACCAGATTCGGTTTGATCCCGACCATTTTATGCCGGTCACCGATCAGTTCTGCAAGATTACTTGCTGTAAGCAATTCCTTTGTCATCTTTTTGTATTCTGTCCCACTCTTTATAAAAATCTGATTTTTGTTCATGAAATGATTCTCCTGTTTTTTATACTGCTCTTTTATGCTGCTGCATTCGCATTTATTGTGTCTATTACTTTCCTGATTCCCATCCACACATTTAAATCAGTAAATATTTCTACCACACTTCCACGATCCGTAAATGGTGATTCCTGAAGAACAGAAAGATCTTTCAATACTCCGTTATGAACAATATATTCTACAATCTGATTCACAAAATAAATCTGTCTGCTGTCAAGATTTGCACCTGTAAGATATTCAGAAAATGCTTCTTTAGCCGCATTCATGTCAAGTCCTACAATTTCACGGACAAATTCACCAAGTGGCTTGCTTCCAAATTCGTGTTCATAATCTTGCTTTGTTCCAACTTCACGCCACAGTATTTCCTCTAATGATGCGATATCCCCGGATGTCAAAGGCTGATTCGTTTTTAATTTGGCAATTGCAATATTATCCTGATGCTGTCTGATATAATATTCTGCTTTCGCTTTGTAATTTTTCAGCTCATCGTTTTCAAGCTCAGCTTCATTCCATTCCATTGAAAGCAACTCATCATCAAAATTAGTCACATATTTAATTGTTCCTTTCTGAATATATTTCATCAAATCGCGAAGTTTTTCTCTGATTTCTTCGAACTCATTAATTCCTGCATTATCGATATAATCTGTATTAAGAATCTTATTAATTAATTCTGACTGTGCCTGAATTTCAGGAATGTTTGCCACATTTGCAATTCCTTCTACTTTCTTGCGCAGATCAGTACGGGCTCTTGTATACTTCTTTCCAATTAAATAAGCCAGCTCAATTCCGTACATAAGCGCATCAAAGCGAACTGCATTTACTTCATCTCCATCTGGTGCTATCAGAGGTGCTATTTCTGTCCTGACAATCAAAGTATCTTCATATGTAAGCGCATTATAATTCGATTCCTCCGAATATAAATCCACATATTTTAAATGCTGACGAACCGCAAAATTATCTCTTTGCAATTCCCGCACTTTCTCACTCATCTGCCTGACCAGATTCTTACGATATTCAATCAACTTATCAATCTGATATTCGATATCCTGAAGTTTATATGATATCTCAAATTTAAGATTAAAAATTGCTCCCTGAAGTGCAATCATGTTAGCCGTTGCTTTTCCTTTATTCATTCGGAAAAATTCAAAATTTCCACAGAAATCAAAAATATAAAATTTCTGCTTATCTTCTCCATCAAGCAAACCAGGACAAAGCCGTGTACCTCTTCCTATCATCTGCCAGAATTTTGCTTTGCTCATTACTTTTTTAAAAAATACCAGATTCAGCACTTCCGGCACGTCAATACCTGTATCCAGCATATCAACAGAAATTGCAATCTGAGGCATTTTCTTTGGATCAGAGAACTCATCAATTGCACTCTGTGCATAAGTCATGTAATTATCTATTACTTTTGCGTAATTAGTAAGATTCGAATACTCCTTATTAAAAATTTCCAGTATTTTCTCAGCATGGTCATGATTCTTTGCAAAAATAATAGTCTTGCCAATTTTCTGTCCATAATCAATCTTAATACCATTTGTCATTAAGATGTTTAAAACCTGTCTTATGGTGTCTTCATTAAATACCCATGTATTAAGCGCCGATGAATTTATTGTTTTCGGCAAGTCTCCGTGCTCATCTTCAAATGTTTCTTCATATGCTTCCTTGTCTTCTTCTGATAATTCATCATATATAATTCCCTGTTCTATGAACTTAAGCTTCGACTCGACAGAAACATAATCAACAAGATATCCATCTTTTACAGCCTGCGCCAGATCATATCCATATGTCGGAACACCGTTTTCCAATTCAAATATCTCATATGTGTTTTTATCAATTTCATCTTTCGGCGTTGCTGTAAGACCAACCAGCGGTGCATCAAAATATGAAAAAATATCTCTGTACTTATTATAAATAGATCTATGCGCCTCATCACATATCACAAGATCAAAATGTCCACATGTAAAGAGTTTTCCTTCACCATCATTTACCATGTCAATACAATTCATCATTGTCTGATAAGTCGAAAAAACACAATGCGCATTATAATTGTCTTTTTCTTCAACCAGATTTGTACACGACAGATCCGGCAACATATTTACAAAACTTCTTTTTGCCTGCGTGACAAGTGAATTTCTGTCGGCAAGAAACAGAATATTTTTTACCCAGCCTGCCTTTAATAAACATTTGCATAATGCAATGACAGTTCTTGTTTTCCCAGATCCGGTAGCCATAACAAGTAACGCTTTTCTTCGATTCTTTTCATCAAGGCTGTTACATACTGATTTAACTGCCGCTTCCTGATAATAACGTCCGGCAATATTTTTATCCACTGTTACATGCTTCAGACTGGTTCTCATCGCTAATAAATTAAACCATTTCTCCAGATCTCTCTTTGAATAAATCACTGCACATTTTCTTTCAGGATATTTCCCATCAATAATATGTGTTTCAAATCCATTTGTCAGGAAAATAACCGGTCTTCTTTTATACTTTTCTTCCAATAAATCCGCGTAAAGCTTCGCCTGCTGTCGTCCCTTCGAAACATCCACACAGGTTCTCTTGGCTTCTATAACGGCCAATGGACGATGCATATCGTCATAAAGAACATAATCTGCAAAACCAACTTCTGATTTATTTGGCATTCCAGAAAGTTCTACTTCATTGATCCAGTCTTTTCCCTCTGTCCATCCGGCATCTATAAGCATGGAATCAATGTACAACTTTCTTGTTTTATATTCTGACAGATCAATCGGTTTCGGAACATAGGTCTGCTGTTGCTCCTGTCTTCTGGCTGAAAGTTCTTCCTTGAGTGATGCATTTTCTGCAATTAATTTCTGCAAATCAAGTTCCTGCTTCGCAGACAGTTCCTGTGCTTTTGTCAATTCTGCTTTTATGGCATTGGCTGTCTCTTTTGATTCCTTTGCTTTCTTAATTCGAGAGGTAATGAGTGTTTTATCAAAAGAATGTTCTTCGTATTGATCCGAATAACAATATGCAATGTAATCTAAATAAATAAACAAATTTTCCAGACAAAGCATTGCTTCATCTCTTCCAAGTTTTTTATTGCTATGAGCAGCATTATTTCCACTTCTGCGAATATAATCCATACGTTTCCATAAATCCGGACCAACAATCTGTCGATACTCTTCCGCATTCATCAGGCTCTGTAAATTATCCTGATACGGCATTTCAAGTTCAGAATCCACAGAATACATCCACTTTATTGCAAACTCCATTGCCTTGCGGCTGTTGAGAATACTCGTCTCCGGATCCATGAGAATAATCTTTTCTGCTGATATAGCAACACTTGCGAAACTTGAAAATTTAGGATCATTTTTTAAATAATCAAAATTGGTTATCATAGAACACCTCCCGTAAAGAGTTCTTACAGCCTATCCATCTGCATTAGTGCACTCTCTCTTGAATATTGATTAATTAAATTATCATAATTAAAAAACTTAACATACCTACGAATACTATTGTAAATATTTCTTTCCAATAAACTATTAAATTGATTTCGCCGACTTTCATCTGCAATAATATAAAAATCCGCCCTAAAATCCTGAAGTTCATAAAACTTATCCAATGAATTGGTAATATTCGTAGAATGTTCTACCTCATAAAATCTGAATGGCATTCTTCTTTCATTGAACCAAATCACATCGACTGTTTTTGCTCTGTTAGCTATAGATTCATATGTAAAATTTGGAAGTTCTGGTTCTGTAGTAAGTTCACTAAGTTTTCTCTCAAGAAACTTTTTATTTTTATCCTGATTCGGAACATAGGTCGTATAATTATGCATATTTCCAAGTTCCACAATGATTCCCTGATAATAAGAATGAGTAAATATTTCATCACTCCTGTTATTATTTTCCTCTATATCAAAACGACTCAATACATCATCTTTGCATTCTGTTAATGCCCATAACCCTGGTCGAATTCTGAAAAATTCATTATGTATCTGCACAATCTGCCTGATACTCGCCTGTGGCGTTTTTGTTTTCCATGTGCTAAAATCTACCATTTGATTCAATTGCTGAAATGTAGCATAGCCACCATTTCTACGCATCGCTTCTATAACATTGTCTTTTTGTGACATCCCATTCTCACCTTCTCTTCATTAGTAACATTCTTAATTATAATAGAGTGTATTTGATACTACAACTTTTGATTTGTTGACTTGTTTGACAAAACCAACGAACTCATCTTGTAACGTCTTTGGCGGTAGCATCAATTGTAATTTATTATATTTTCCAACATTAAAATGCTGTTGAGCTGCCCCGCCAATCCCTTCGTCTATCTGTTTTTTTCCATGTGGCATATTTGTAAAAGTACATAGATAATAAGGATTTACTTTTTTACAATCTGGGTGAGCAATTATAATATCAACTGCATTACATCCCGCATATTCTTCTGTAACAACACATGCGGTACCCGGTGCACCAGATCTTACTATTAACAAATCATCCTTTTTAAGAATAGATTTTGAATTCTTCTGATGTCCTTCTTTAGTAAAATATACCCAATCAATATCTTTAATAAATCCTGCACCTATATTAAGAGATCGAAAAGTCCTTACTCCTTCACTTTTATCTGTATAATACTGAGATGGCTTTATAACAACACCAACTTGGACATCTGCTACTTCTTCAACATTTACAACATCCCAGTTTTTAGAATTATTTTCATCCCCAAACATCTCGACAAATCGGGCTTTGATGAGATCGTCTAAAAGTTGCAATTCCTGCTGACGTTGTTCCTTAATTTTAATAATACAATTTAGCTCATCAACAATATGTTTCTGTTCTTCCATACATCTTAATGGAATTTGCATTTTTCGCATAGCAGCCTGAGTTAACTTCTGTCTTGTCGCACCATTTACCATTCCATCTACTTTATAAAACATGAGTGAATAACATAGATAATCCACATCTAAACCAACTTTAGGTTTCAAAACATGAGCATGATTATTAACCCAACATTTTCCAGAAACTCTATAAGCAATAGGTCTTTCCTTAGATTCAAAATTACCGCCATCCTCAGCTAGTAAAACCAGCTCATCATCAAATATATAATCCGCAACATAGTCTTGAATACCATTTGCTCCATAATAAGGATATTCTCCTTCTTTTCTATCTATTGCTGTAATTGGGATTCTCATCGAATCTAATATCTCACAACAATCTTCTACAAACATCATGTTCATCTTTTCATCCCTACAAATCCGAATTTGAGTTTTCCATCAACTCATATATTTCTGGTGGGATGATTTTACATTATTTTGATTTACCATCGCATATTGCATTGTCGTGTCGATCTGGGAATGTCCTAATATTTTCTGCACCTGTTCAATTGGCATTCCCTTATCTATTGCTCTTGTAGCCATTGTTCGGCGGAATTTATGTGGATGTATCCTTTCCAGTTCCAGTTTTCGTCCCAACTGGCGTAACCGAATTTCTACACCACTGATTTTCAACCGATCATGTGGTGCATCTAAAGTTACAAACAATGCCGGGTTAGCATCTTTTCGCTCTGCAATATAACGCATCAAATGTACTTTAGATTTTGCATCAAAATAGACTCTTCTTTCTTTATCTCCCTTTCCATAAACAACACATTCTCGACCTTCTAAGTCTATATCATCTATATTCAAATTGACTAATTCTCCTACACGAATTCCTGTGGAATAAAGCAAATCAATAATTGCAAGGTCCCGGATTTCCATACAATTATCACGAAGTTTTTCTATTCCTTCATCTGTAATAACACTTTTTACCACTGTTTTAGTCCTAATCTTGTGGATCCTTCGCATAGGACTTTTCAAAATATAGTCCTCTTCCTCCAACCATGAAAAAAAGCTTGATATATTTCGCCGTATATTATCGATTGTGACATTGGAACACTTACTGTTTTTCTGATAATCAGCCAAATATGCTCTAATTTCCTCTGTTGTAATCTTCCTGACAGATGTTTTTATTTGTGAAAGCAGGTGTTCTACAGTAACTTTATAATATTGTAGTGTTCTGTCTGAACATCCTTCTATTTTCTTTGCATCCAGAAACATTTTTAAGAAATCTGTATTCGGAACTTCTATTTTATTTACTGTATCCTCTGAAAATGTCTTAAGAATAACCTCCTGAAGTTTCTTCATCTGTGTAATCGAAAGATACTCGGACATTTCATTCAATATTTTGACAATTTTATCTTCCATGCTAGTATACTCCTTTCAAAATATACCAGCATCCTTCAACCATTTTATTTAAAGTATTTGATTTTCTTTATATGATTCGAATATATACGAAGGATTCTCGTAATATACACTGCTGTTATAATCATCAATCTTGGCACTGATAAATGAATTGTATACTTTAATTAATGCATCAATAATACTTATCTTTTCATTCTCCGCCACCTGTTTTATCAGGCGTTTATACACCTTTCCGATATCCCAATGAGATGGAATTGCGTATTTGCATTCCCCAACATTATCAAATGTGCCATTCTTTATCTGAGCCTCTTCTATGAAGTCATCACTTACTTGATCGATGTTATCGCAATGATAAACATCCGCAAGATCATATATCCTCTCTAATCGTTCTTTACCAAGTTGATTTACAACATCTGCCCTGATATTCTTTGTTTTTCTGGCAATGTAATCAATTAAGCTACATGTAAAAAACAAGTCTTTATCCTTCTGTGGTTCTCTTCCCATTCCTATCATCAAAGCACCTCATCCAAAATACTGTTGCATAAGACTATCAAATAGTTTCTGTGTCTCATCAAGAGATTTCTGCACTGCAACTTTTGATTTGTCGACTTGCTTGACAAAGTCCGAAAACTGGTTTTGAAGTTCCATCGGTGGGATATGCACATAAATTTGTTTTAATTTTGTGACATTTACTCCAGCCATAATCGCACCTGAACTTACCAGTTCAATTTGACGAGTAACAGCTCCGCTATAATGTAGCTGTCTCATCATAAACATAGGATTCACTCGCTTCGAATCTACTCTTATACGAAGTACATCTGAATGAATAATACCGTCTGGATATTCTTCAGGATAAATAGCACATTTCCCGACGTTTCCTTTTCGTGACATAGCAATATCGCCTGGAATTAGTGAATAGGCACGTAACTGCTCCGCCTTTTCATTTGTCAGATAATGCGTTGGTTTAGTTTTAAAAGATGAATTAATCTGTGGGATTTCCCATACCGCTATTCCTGTATCCGTATACTCATCCTTGCTTAGCTGCGTCCCGAACGGTCCACACTTTATGTCATCTGCTTCTTCACAGGCTTCAACCAATTTACACCTATCCCAAGCACATGATGGATTTGTAAGATCACCAAACATCTCGACAAATCGGGCTTTGATGAGTTCATCTAATTTCTGAAGTTCCTGCTGTCGCATTTTAATAATTCCATATAACCGATCCAAGCGTTCACAGATTTCCATCTGATTCTCCATAGAAGTCTCTGACACTTCATATCTTGAAACATAATCATCTGTTTTTAGATTATGAAGCCCTGTAGTTTTATTTTCAAAAGCTCTTGTTCCGCCTCTACGATAATTTGAATACATAGAGTAAAAAACATATCTTGGATACCATGTAGTTTGATCCTTTACTCGCAGTAATCCCGTAAAATTATTAAAAAGATACGTTTGTTCAGGTCCATCAAAAAAAACAACTCGTCCTACTGGTTGCTTATCGCTTCCGCCTGATTTTTCAATAATGATATCACCCTTTCGAAGGTACTTTTCTTCAATCTTCTTTTTGGTTATAGTTCTGGTTACTACATTTCTATAATCTACAACGCCTTCGTTTGTAAAATTAGTTGTCCTGAGAACTGGAATTCCGTCACCCGTCTCGTCATCAGTTCCCCATTCACCTGAAAGGGCTTTCCCTGTAATTTCAATTAATTTTGCCATCTACATCATCCCTACAAATCCGAATTTGCATTCCTTTCTGTCTAATTAATTGGCATTAACCGCAATCAAATAATTCACAAAAGCACTACATGAAACCAACATAAATTTTGCTTCTTCAAATGTTGATGCAGGACCGCCAATATTACCTGCATGCCTTATTCCATTAGCATCCGAAGTATATCCATACAACGAATTAAACGCTGCTTTCAATCCAGAATGGATTACTACACCGTTCTCTTCTAATTTCTTAAGCATTTTCCCAAGAGTGGCTTCTCTTCCTGTAATACCGGTCAATACCTCACATATTGCTTCAACAGCACTAATACTTTCTTTTATAGAATTTTCATAATCAGGTTTATTCCTGTCTGCAATCAACTTATTAGCCTTAGACAAATGATCATATACCGAACTATATGGACTATCTAATGCTTGTTCTACTTCTTTCAGTTCAAATTCATCACTTATTGGAGTAAGCTTTCCATCTACAAATCTATATCCAATAAATTCACGTTGAAAAATACTATTAACTACTTCATAGATAGATTCACCTTGATATCTTCTATTATACTCATCATAATAGTCACATCCTTCTGTGTCTCTAAGATATGAATCCCAGTACTCAATAATTGCTTCAATCAAAGTCAAAACGTCATAGTAACTATCTTCTTGTATTGTCTTATTAATTATTTCAAACACATTGCTATCATAATAAGTATGTCTGCAATCAATCGGTTCAGCATAAATTTGCCCCATCACATACATAAAAAAATTCTGTATAACATCTCTCCCATAATATATATCCTCATATACCTTTTTATAAAGCAGACTTAGCATACTTTGTAATTGATTTCTAGTCCGTTTATCAAAATCTTTTAACTAAATTTCTGTATTTTCAGGTTTTATCTTATTACGGTCTGAAAAACCGCCTCGTCTACTTACTTTTGCCAAAACTCATACCTCCAATAATTTTTCCAGCTCATCCATCTCTTTCCCAATCTCCATTTCGATCTCACGGATATTAGCTATAATTTCCGATGTCGGTGGATATTCGACCGGTACATATTCAATTTCTTTGTATTTATTGATACTTAGATCATAATCTTTCTCAACGATGTCCTGTTTCGGAACCATGAAGGATTTGTCTGTGCGTTTTCTGTCTACTTCTTTATCCAAATTTCGGAATCTTTCGATGATATCCGGAATATCATTTTCTGCAGTCGGAACTCGTTTATCATCCAGACTGAGTCCATCTGCTGTCATATCATAGAACCACACATTATCAGTTCCACCATGTTCAGTTTTTGTAAATATAAGAATAGCAGTCGACACCCCTGCATATGGTTTAAACACACCGGAAGGCATTGAAATAACTGCCTCTAGTCTCTGGTTTTCCACAATTTCTTTTCGAATACTTTTATGGGCTTTGGATGAACCGAACAGTACGCCATCTGGAACGATGCATGCACATCTTCCGCCTATCTTCAGCATGCGGAGAAATAGTGCCAGAAATAGCAATTCCGTTTTCTTTGTCTTGCAGACTTTAAGTAAATCTCCCGATACCGACTCAGCATCAAGACTTCCCTTAAATGGCGGGTTGGCAAGTATTAATGAATACTTATCTTTATCCTGATTCTGGTCTGATAAACTGTCTCTGTATTCAATAAACGGATTGTCAATCCCATGTGTCATCATATTCATGGCTCCAATGCGAAGCATTGTTCTGTCCATGTCATATCCATGAAACATATGATTCATATAATGATCTTTTTTCTGTTTATCAAAGAAAATTTCTTCTTTTCTCTTTTCTTTCAGGTATTCTCCTGCTACAACAAGAAATCCCGATGTTCCGCAGGCCGGATCGCAAATCACCTCATCACTTGATGGATCCATCATTTCTACCATCATACGAATGATATGTCTTGGAGTTCTGAACTGACCATTCAGGCCAGACTGTGCAATTTTGGATAAAAGATATTCATAGACATCTCCTCTTACATCTGCCGTCTGAATTTCATTCATCATTATATATATTTCGTCTAATGAATCCACTACCTTCGATAAAACAAGTGGTGTTGGCAGTTTAAAAATTGCATCATCCATATATTTGGAATACGCACTGTTCTTATCACTGTGTAATTTTTTTATAAAAGGAAATACCCATTCCTGAATTACAGAATACATTCTATCAGCAGGAAAATCGTGAAATACCGACCACTTAAGCTGTGCGCCATCAATCGTTCTTTCTCCAATTTTTACTTCATCCGCAAAAATACTCTGATATGGAAGTCCGAGCATTGCACTTTCTTTTGCTCTTGTATTATCTGAATCATCCAGATCATGAATAAACATCAGATAAGTAATCTGCTCAATTACCTCAAGTGGATTTACCAGACCACCGGAAGCAAAAATATCCCATAAACTGTCAATTTTATTTTTTAATTCACCTGTAATCATTTCGTTTCCTCTTTCCACAAGTACTTTGTATAACGTCCCCCGCCGATTTTTTGTATTTCCCCATTCTTTAATAAATCTGCCAGAGTTCTCTGTATTGTTGTATCGCTTATATCCGGATTCATTGCTATTAATTCCGATTTTGTGATCATACCTATATGATTTTTCATTATTTCACGGATACGATCTGGTTTTGATAAATCAGAATCTGTCACTAGTTTTACCCTGGTCTCAAATTCTCTATAAGCATTTATAATAACTCCAAGCATGTAATTCACAAAAGGCTTGTAATCATTTTGATTTTCATGCCAATTTATAGAACTGTCCTGAAGTACTTCGTAGTAAGTTTCCTTCGACTCTTCAATGATTTTTTCAATACTGATGTATTTACCCACAATAAAACCCGACTGATATAATAAAAGCAGCGTAATCAGCCGACTCATTCTTCCATTTCCGTCATTGAATGGATGAATACATAAAAAGTCCAAAACAAACATAATATCTAAAAGCAACGGATCCACTTCTTCCTTTGCCGCACGAAATGCTTTACACAACTCATCTATTGAAGCCGGAGTTTCCCATGCTGCTACTGGTCTGAAACGAATATATTCATTTCCCTCCATATCCATCTCTCGAATAATATTATCTGCAGTCTTAAAGGTTCCCCCATCTACATTTCCAAGAAATTTATATAAATCTCTGTGTAATTGCAGAAGATAATTTGCGTTTATCGGAATATAGTCATAACTCTCATGAATTGTGTTCAATACATCCCTATATCCGGCTATTTCAGATTCATCACGATTTCGTGGAGTTGTTTTCGCCTGTACCAGATTCTTTAATCTGTCATTCGCTGTCGAAATGCCTTCAATCCGGTTGGAAGCTTCTGTACTTTGAACTTTTGCAATTTCTACCAGCTCATTGAGTTCATCCTTGTGAGCTTCAATAAACAACCTCTGTTCACCCTTATATTCATGAATAAGAGTAAGTTTTTTGACTATTTCCGGTGTCAATAATTTCTTCCATTTTTCTTTGTAATTATAATCCCTCATCCGATTGCTCCACCATTTTTATTTTAGTCATTTCTATCCTATATTGTTTACTTAATTATATTCATACTACAATAATTCAATTTCGTCGTCAATGATTTTAATTTAGTCATTTTTATATATTTTGACTAAATTAAATTTTAAATGACGTAATTGAAATTTTTTTATTTTAATAAAAAACAACTCCAGCAAAAGTCATCAAAGGCTCACCTGTGGCAATACCTCCTGACATTCTCTACCGAAGTTGTTCTACTATAAGCATCTGCACTTATATAAAAATTACTATTATATTTAAATTAAAATTCTTCCATCTTCTCCATAATATGTTCGCTGCTTTTTATGGAAATCCCCAGGCAGCCAACGCATACAATCACCATCCCAACCGCAATCCAGGCTCCATTCCGGGCGAAGGAAAAATTCTCCACATTTCCGTTTATATGAAGCTTCTGCAGTATTTCATTACACAAAGCAATGACTGCAAAAACAGCAACGGCAAGACCTCCCATAAGAATTCTTCCTCTGTCTCCGTATTTCAGTCTCAACGGCAGCACCAATGCCAGACACAATATCGCGCAGTAAAAAACAGCGCCCGCACTTACCAGTAATTCCATATTAACCTTCCTATAGACCAGCATACTGATCAACAAAGAGATTACTCCAAACACTGCAGTCAGGCCGATACAGAACAGATATTTTTCCTTCACGTATTCTCTGCGTGTCACAGGCAGTGTCAAAAGAAATTGCATTCCGTGATCTGATGTATCGTAAGAAATTGTTCCGGCAGACAGTCCAATGCTCACAAACATCATATATGCAGTAAAAAAGCTGCCACCATCCATGCTTTTGCCACTGAACAGATATATCACTCCTATAAAAAACAGGACTCCCCATATTTTGATGTTTAATCTTGCCAGTTCCAGATCTTTCCGCAATAATCCTCTCATACCCTTTCCCCCTTCACAAGCATAGCGATTACTTCATCTATATTTCCTTTTTCATTCACGATCATCGGATAATTTTCCAGATAATAGGTTCTCTGATCTGTCAGACAGCTATATCCAAAGGATTCTTTTCTGACACGAAGAAGATATTCTTTATCAAGACCGGTGAATTCCTGCTCCGACATTTTGAGCAATCCATATTCTTCCATAATGCGGTCTGTATCTTCATGCAGTACTATTTTTCCCTTATCGATCATGTACAGATCGTCACAAAAATGTTCAAGATCTCCGGAAATATGTGAACTGAGTACAACAGACCGCCCCGGCACCTCCATGTAACCCCGCAGAATATCCAGGACCTCTTCTCTTGCAATCACATCCAGACCTGCCGTTGGCTCATCAAGAATCAAAAGACGACTATCGTGGCTGACTGCCAGCAGAATTTTCAGTTTGGCCTTCATTCCAGTAGAAAACTCTTTTATTTTTTTCTTCTGTGGAATATGAAAGTACTCACACCGCCTGTAAAACTGTTCCGGCTCAAAGTCCGGGTAAAATTCCTGCATAATTCTGCCCACCTGCTGCACTGTCAGGTATTCTGAAAAACCGCTGTCCGAAAAAACAGTTCCCATCTTTTGTCTGTCTTCTGCACTCAGCTCTCCCGCTTTTTTCTCAAACACTTTCACGTCTCCTGCGTCCGGCCGGATTAATCCCAGCATCAGTTTAAATGTCGTACTTTTACCGGCTCCATTTGCACCGATCAGACCAGTTACTCTGTTTTCCGGTATATGCATATCCAGTTCAAGTGTAAAATCCTCATATTCTTTCTTCACATGATCCAACTGTATTAACATTCCCCATCCTCCATTATAATCTGAAATGTTTCGCAGATTTCCTGTGCGGTCAGTCCTCCGATCCGCGCTTTGCGCACTGCTGCTTCCAGTTCTTTTTCCAGTTCCCTTCGCCGCTCTTCCATCAGAAGTTCCTGATTCGTAGCTGCAATAAAACTGCCTTTTCCATGGACCGTTACCACCAGCCCTTCCGCTTCCAGACTGTCATATGCTTTTTTTACCGTAAGTGCACTGATCTTTAAATCCCTGGACAGTGCCCTCACTGACGGAAGTGCTTCTCCCGAAACAAGCGTTCCATTGATTATTCCAGCCTTGATCTGTGCAATAATCTGCTCATAAATTGGTTCCATGGAAGTATGATTGATGATCAGATTCATATCCATCCCTCCTTGATAAACAGTATATAACAGCATAGTACTGTTGTCAACTGTTATATACTGTTTACTCAAATTAATTTCATCTCAACACAATTTTCTCAAAAAGCAGCGTAGTAATTTTCTATAACCAACATAAAAAGCCTCTCTCTATCTGCTCTTCGATAGAAAAAGGCTTTATCCTGCTTTGAAGCAATTGCTTTTTAATATTTAATTTTTCTGGTCTCACCCCTGAGGTATCTGTATTTGATATAATGAAGTAATTTTTCCTCTCCATGATCATTCAGAATACGAAGAAGTGCCTCAAGTTCTTTCTTTGTCTGCGGATGGATAAACCAGAGCTTTTCTTTACTTTTCAGGAAATAATCCAGCGGCTGGCTGTCATCATAAGCATCCCCAAGATAGTTTCTGGATGCACTGATACGGTCGACTACCATCTCAGCTACGTATTTTCGGGGCATCTGTGCACCCATGATCACATGCTCGCCATCAATGGAATAATCTACCCAATGTTCAAAGTGATGTTTGTTTCGACCTTTGTGATGCAGCCAGGAAGTAGATACACCGATGTCTTCTCTCTCTGCATTATTCGGACTTCTCGTTCCCTGATAGTATCTGCATCCGACAAGAAATTCTGTCGGAGAATATTTTGAAAGATCGTGAAGCAGTCCCTGCTTATATAACCCTATACGGAAACAATATTTCATTACAAGTAGTTTATGCCTCGTTATCGTTTTGAAGTGGAGCCACGGATGCATGTTCTGATTCCTCCTGCCTTGCTGTCAGCACCACGATCGTTCGTGGATTGATCTTGACAGATTTTTTGTATGGTTCCTCCTGTTCACGGAACCACGGTTCTCCCGTCTCGGATGTGTCTGCTATCTTTTTCCAGTTCATTCCCTCCGGAAGATTCGGGAGTGCAATATTACGTTTTTCCCAGTGAAAATTCATCCCTATATAAAGGAAATCATCTTCTGTGCCATCGTCCTTCGGTGCATAGGCACCGCAGTACATGATACCAAGGAGGCGGCTCGTATTATCGCGGTTTAAAAACCATGCGCGCTCTCCGTGCACAGAAACATCCGGGAAACCTTTTGCCATATAATCTACCCCTCGCATTTCCTTCGGCATATGGAGAATCGGATGATTTTTGCGAAAAGCGATTGCCTCCTTCACAAAAGAAGATAGTCCGATATGTCTTCTGGCATTTTTCCAGTCCGTCCATCCGGTCGGATTATCCTGACACCATACATTGTTGTTGCCAGCCTGTGAATTTGCAAATTCATCTCCGCCATAGATCATTGGTGTACCCTGACTGAGCAACAGCATCAGAAACGCATTACGCATCTGCTGTTCTCTCATCCTGCGTACCGCCGTCTTTCGCGTACTGCCTTCTACTCCGCAGTTCCATGAATAATTAAATTCACTGCCATCCCGGTTATCCTCGCCATTGGCTTCATTGTGGCGATAATTATAAGAAACAGTATCATACAGCGTAAAACCATCCTGCGTCGCCATATAATTAACTGTACCAAAATTCCCGGTATTTCTTCGCACATGGAACTCTGCGCCGGAGATCATTCCTTCATCACTCTTAAGGAAACGTCTCATATCAAGCATAAATCCGGCATTATATTCTGCAAGCATATTTTCTGCATCTGCTTCCCCTGAAACATTTGAAAACAGCTTTTTTGTTCCATAAAGGATTGGGTCATGCTCGATCACATCCTGCTGCACCCCATCTCCCAGCAGATGAAAGCCGTCTACATGATAATAAAGTTTCCAGAACCACAGTGAGCGTATCATCTGTAAGGAAGGTGTTCCCTTAGGGAAATACATTTCCATGAGGCACTCAATCCCTGCTTTGTGCAATGCCCGGATCATATCGCGAAACTCTCTGTCCGGTTCCTTCGTTGCACAGTAAGATTCTTTCGGTGCAAAATAAAATCCCCTGGTATATCCCCAGTAATTTATTCTGTCATCGGATTTCTTACGAACTGCCAGATTCACAGCATGATCTGCCTGTACACATTCCTGAAATTCATATGCCGGCATCAGTTCTACCGCATTGATCCCAAGCTCTTTCCAATACGGAATCATCTCAGTAAGTCCTGCAAAAGTACCTCTTTTTCGAAGTGCAAGCTTCGCCTGTCTGGTATATCCACGTACATGTATTTTGTAAAGGATCATTTCACTGTACGGAATCTCCGGTGCGGTGTCCCCCTCCCAGTCATATTCTTTTTCTGAAAGAAATGCACAGCGAACCTCATGTTCATCTTTCGATAACGGCGCACCAAATTTCTCGCGCCCACGGATTACGCAAGCAAAAGGATCCTGTACGATTTTTCCATCTATACGGAAATTATATTCATATCGTTCCGGTCTCAACCCGGTTACCAGCATCGCACACATCCTGCCGGTGCGATACTCCTCTGTAAAAGGAAGCTCTGTTTCCGGTTCCGCAGCCCCCTTTCGATATAATACCAGTGAAGCTTCTGTATCACCCGAAACCTCCACTGCAAAATTAATGCCGTTTTTCTTTTTGTTTACACCGGGGACTACCGGATCTCCCTTATACGCACAGATTCTGTTCTTTTTTTCCATTCCCGGTTCTCCTTGTCACTTTATTTCGCTCAGATCCATTATTTCTCAAAATCAATATCCAGCTCTACCGGACAATGATCTGAGCCCATAATTTCTGTATGGATCGATGCATCCTGAAGTCTGTCTTTCAACGACGGAGATACAATAAAATAATCGATTCTCCATCCTGCATTCTTTTCACGTGCCTTAAATCTATAAGACCACCAGGAATAGATTTCTTCTTTATCTGGATAGAAATAGCGGAAAGTATCAACAAATCCACTTTCCAACATACGTGAAAAACATGCTCGTTCTTCATCGGTAAAACCTGCATTTTTGCGATTGGTCTTCGGATTCTTCAGATCGATCTCCTGATGCGCCACATTCATATCACCGCAGCAGATCACAGGCTTCTTTTCCTGCAATTTCAGAAGATAGGCCAGAAAATCCCGTTCCCATTCCATTCTGTATTCCAGGCGGCGCAGTTCACTCTGGGAATTCGGCGTATATACCGTAACAAAATAAAATTCTTCAAATTCAAGTGTGATCACACGGCCTTCTTTGTCGTGTTCTTCTATCCCGATTCCATTTACTACCGACAATGGCTCTTTCTTTGTAAATACGGCTGTGCCGGAATACCCTCTGCGGTTCGCATAATTCCAGTACTGGTGATACCCCGGAAGCTCCAGCTCCACCTGTCCCTGCTGGCATTTCGTCTCCTGCAGACAGAAAATATCTGCATCCAGCTCCTTAAATCTATCCTCAAAACCCTTTGTAATACAGGCTCTGATTCCATTTACATTCCATGAAATCAATTTCATTGTCTCATTTACTCCTTCAACTCGATCAAATGTCTGATATTTCCATTATACATGATTCACGATACAGTTTAAACACATTTTTTTATTTTCTTCTCACGCATTTTCTCTGTCTTTTCTCCGGCATTTTTGCTTTCCCGTTGTATTCGCTTCTGTTATCTGTTAAAATAGACTGATAATGAAAACAAAGTGAGGAAAATCAAATGAGTGACGAACTGAAAAATGGCTGTACGCCAAGCGACTGTGCTTCCTGCGGACTGGACTGCGGCAGCAATTCTTCCACCGAAAACCATAATACCATCACCCTGACTCTGGACGATGACACAGAGATCGAATGCGCAATTCTGACTGTCTTCCCGGTAGATGCCCAGGAATATATTGCCCTGCTTCCACTTGACGAAAACGGACAGAATCAGGACGGAGAAGTTTATCTTTACAAATTCTCCCGTACCGAGAAAGGTGACCCGATCCTTGCAAACATCGAATCCGATGACGAATATGCAAAAGCTGCCGAAGCTTTTGATATCGTACTGGACAATGCACGTAAAGCAGAAGCTGCCGGTGCACCGCTCGAATAATTTATTTTATCTTAAAGAAAACGGAGGTTTCCGCCATTATCGGCTGAAACCTCCATTTTAATTACGTCTTATTTCTTTTCTGTGGTGCTTCCGAATCCACCATTGCGGACTCCGGTTGCTTCATCATCTACCGTGATTCCATACTCTACAAAGATTCCCTGCATAAAGCCTGTACCGGCTGCAATGCTGACAGTTTTATCTTCGTTGCTGTCATTTGTGATCTTTGAGAAAATATGACCTTCATTATCCGAATAGAAATAATCACTGTCAATGATTCCCACTGTATTATTTAACTGCAGACGGAATTTGAATCCAAGTCCGCTTCTCGGGTAACATTTCAGTACCCAGTCCTGTTCCATTTCCACGCGGATACCAGTCGGGATCTTTGCAGTCTCTCCCGGGGCCAGTGTAATATCAACAGGGGCAAAAAAATCATATCCGGCACTTCCGGCGGTTGCCCTTAATGGAAGACGGATGTTTTCGTAAACAGATAAAATTTCTTTCTCATCTGCTGTCGGAAAGGTATCTTTCCAGTCCTTTGCAAACTGTGCAGGACTTACTTTATGAAATTTTGCGATTCGTCTCATGCTTCCTCCTGTGCCTCATTATATAACAGGTATTTTGCTTTTGATCTGCAATTTAAGCTTGCTTAATTTGCACAATGTAAAACAATTTTTCCCTCGCGAAGTGTCGCGGGAACATTAATGACACGCTGATTGGAAGATCCTTTCCATCGAAGAGAGGTATCTGCTTTGTCAGCCTGAAACTCTCCATCTACACAGACATCCAGATACTGTACGACTGCTTCATTCTGAATTTCTTCCCATGTAGAACCGGTATACAGCCAGATTGTCTTGTTCGGGTATCTTTCACGGATTTTTTTTGCCAAAGCGGTAACTGCTGAAATGTTCGATGGATGCAGTGGATCACCTCCTGAGAAAGTGATCCCACTGACATAATCTTTATCCAGCTCTGTAAATATCTCGGTTTCCTCCGCTTCTGTAAATGCAAGTCCACCATTTGGATCCCAGGTAATCGGGTTCTGGCAATCCCGACAGCAGTGATTGCAGCCGGCAACCCACAGAACGACCCGAAGCCCGTCTCCGTTCAGCATATCATCTTTGGTTATATTATGATATCTCATATTTATGCTTCTTCCGGTACATCCTTAATACTGAAACTCATTCTTCCCATCTTGTCTTTACCAAGGCAGATAACTTTTACCTTGTCACCAAGAGTCAGAACATCTTCTACACGGTTGATTCTGTGATCACTGATCTTGGAGATATGAACCATACCTTCTTTACCAGGAGCAAACTCAACGAATGCACCGAATTCTTTGATGCTTACAACAGTACCTTCAAAAATCTGTCCTGCTTCGAAATCTGTTGCGATCGTCTTGATCATTTTCTTTGCTTCATCCATACCGTGCTGGTCAACACCGCAGATAGATACTGCTCCTTCATCTGTAATGTCAATCTGTACACCTGTACGCTCGATGATCGCGTTGATGGTCTTTCCTCTCTGACCTACTACATCACCGATCTTCTGAGGATCGATCTGGATCTGAACGATCTTCGGTGCATATTTGTTTACATGATCACGAGGCTCTGCGATACATTTTTCCATAACCTCTGTGAGGATGTACTCTCTTGCTTCTTTTGTTCTGCGGATTGCTTCTTCTACAATCTGTCTTGTCAGGCCATGGATCTTGATATCCATCTGAATTGCAGTGATACCGTCATGTGTACCTGCAACCTTAAAGTCCATATCTCCGAAGAAGTCTTCCAGGCCCTGGATATCTGTCAGAACGATGTAATCATCATCTGTAGCACCTGTTACCAGACCACAGGAAATACCTGCAACCGGTTTACGGATCGGTACACCTGCTGCCATAAGAGACATAGTAGATGCACAGATACTTGCCTGAGAAGTAGAACCGTTAGATTCGAATGTCTCAGATACTGTACGGATTGCGTACGGGAATTCCTCTGCTGACGGAAGTACCGGTACGAGAGCTCGCTCAGCCAGTGCTCCATGTCCGATCTCACGACGTCCCGGTCCTCTGGACGGTTTTGTCTCACCTACAGAGTAGGACGGGAAGTTGTAGTGATGCATATATCTCTTGGATGTTTCGAATTCATCCAGGCCGTCGATTCTCTGTGCTTCGGAAAGCGGAGCCAGAGTTGTCATTGTACAGATCTGTGTCTGTCCACGTGTGAACATTGCAGAACCGTGTACTCTCGGAATAATGTCTACTTCTGCTGCCAGAGGACGAATCTGTGTGATCTGGCGACCGTCCGGACGTTTGTGATCTTTGAGGATCATCTTACGTACAGTCTTCTTCTGGTACTGGTATACAGCCTCGCCGAGAACTGCCAGCCATTCTTCATTGTCTGCAAATGCATCCTGAAGTCTTGCTGTGATCTCGCGGATATTTTCTTCTCTTGTCTGTTTGTCGTCTGTGAATACAGCTTCTTCCATTTCTTCGGAAGGTACGATTTTTTTGATTGCCTCGAACAGTTCTTCCGGAACTGCGCAGGAAGCATAAAGATGTTTTTCTTTGCCGCATTCTGCAACGATCTTGTCGATGAAACGAATGATCTCCTGGTTTACATCATGTGCCTTGTAGATTGCTTCAATCATGGTGTCTTCCGGAACTTCGTTTGCACCTGCTTCGATCATGATAACTTTTTCTCTGGTAGAAGCAACTGTAAGCTGAAGGTCAGAAAGTTCTTTCTGCGCAAGTGACGGGTTGATGATGAACTCGCCATCGATCAGACCTACCTGTGTGGTTGCACACGGACCGTCAAACGGAATATCGGAAATGCAGGTCGCGATAGAAGAACCAAGCATAGCCGGAATCTCCGGATTACATTCCGGATCTACAGACATAACCATGTTTACCAGAGTAACATCGTTTCTGTAGTCTTTCGGGAACAGAGGACGCATCGGACGGTCAATAACACGGGATGTCAGGATTGCATGCTCGCTTGCCTTTCCTTCTCTCTTATTGAATCCTCCCGGAATTTTGCCTACTGCATACATTTTTTCTTCGTATTCAACGCTCAAAGGAAAGAAATCGATTCCTTCTCTCGGCTCTTTGGATGCTGTTGCTGTGGAAAGTACAGTTGTGTCACCATAATGCATCAGCGCTGCACCGTTTGCCTGCTTTGCAACACGGCCGATATCTACAGTCAGTGTTCTGCCGGCTAATTCCATAGAATAACTTTTGTACATACTTTTTCTCCTTTAAAATCTGTGTTTGACATTGTAAACAGAAGCCCGAAACAACTGAAAAAACCATTGACCGCAATGGACTTTTCAGTAGTCTCGGAAAAAGTTACTGTTCACTCCGTTCACAGCAACTGGAAATAACTTCTGTTATAAATTTTACATGCAAAAATGGGGCGGATGGTTATCCGCCCCGTCCGCATACTAATTATTTTCTTAAACCTAATTTTTCAATCAGTGCACGGTATCTTTCGATGTCTGTTTTCTTCAGGTATGCCAGAAGTCCACGTCTCTGTCCAACCATCTTCAGCAGACCGCGTCTGGAATGATGATCTTTGTGATGTGTCTGTAAATGCTCTGTCAGTTCCTGAATTCTTGCTGTAAGAACTGCAACCTGTACTTCCGGTGAACCTGTGTCGCCTTCACATCTTGCATATTCTTTCATGATTGCCTGTTTTTTTTCTTTTGAAATCATTCTGATTTCCTCCTTAAAATAATTTAATAATGAATGAACCGCCACATATTAAGAAACGGTTGGAGATTCCAATCTCTGAATATGGGCTGATTTACACCTCGACTAGTATAGCATAAAACAAATGACGTGTAAATAATTATTTTGATTCAAAGCGCAAAGTTTTTTGCAAAATATTCTCATTCTGAAAATATTCTTTGCCGGACTGAATATCTTTCCGAATCTGCGCCTTGAGTGCTTCAAACGAAGTAAACTTCTGTTCCGGGCGGGTATATTTATAAAAATCCACGGTACATTCCCTGCCATAAAGATCCAGATCACAGTCAAACAGATTCGTCTCCACACCAAGAAAACTCTCTCCGACCGTCGGTTTGTATCCGACATTGGTGATTCCCGGATAATCTCCGTCTTCAAAATGAGACATCGTGACATACACTCCGTTTGGCGGCATCAGCTTCGACTTTGGCGGAATGATATTTGTAGTAGGAAAGAAATCCCTGTGTCCCAGCCCCCGGCCATGTTCAATTCTACCTGACACGCAAAAAGGTCTTCCGAGAAGATCCTGTATCTTTTCCATGTTGCCTTTTTTTAGTTCTTCACGGATATAGGTACTGCTGACCTTGCGGTTTCCCTCCATCTCTTTTGAAATGACAACAGTCTCGTATTCATATTTTTCGCCGAATTTCTGCAAAAGCTCCGGTGTTCCCCTGCGTTCATATCCAAAGCGGAAATCCTCACCAACAACCACGCACTCTGCCTGCAGATCACCTTTTAAGATCTGGCGGATAAAATTTTCGGCTTTCATATGTTTGATCTCATCATTCAGCGGACACTCCAGAAGAACATCAACTCCCATCTTTTCGAGATATGTCTGTCGTTCTTCGGATGTAAGGATCGTCTGTCTGTCAGAGATAAATGCCATCACCACAGCAAGTTCACCATATTCTTTTTTGCGCTCCAGAATCGTCCGGATCAATTTCCTGTGTCCACGATGGATACCATCAAATTTGCCAAGTGTCACTGCACTTCTGCCAAGTTTTGGAAATTGTCCATTCAGTTTTACGTATTCCATATTATGCTGTTACTCCTGCCTACAAAAACATCTTCTGGGGCTGATAGCGGTTCTTTGCCTCATCCCACTGATAAATCCCTTTAAATTCGCCCTGACTGTCACACATCCGAATCCATCCTTCTTTGTGGCTGCCTTTTACAAAATATTCCGTAAGAGCATTTCCGTTTTTAAGAAGGCGGTCACCTTCACGTGTACAAAAAATTTCCGGATAATCTTTCAGTACCTGCCCGATACGGATCACCCGGTCTTCAATCGTACCATCTTTGACTGCCTCTTCTACTTCTGCAAGTGTCATGCTGTCTTCCCATGTGAAATTCCCCGATCTGGTACGGATCAGTTCTTCCATACAGCCACCGCATCCAAGCTTCTGCCCGATATCATGACAGAGCGTACGGATATAAGTTCCCTTACTGCACGTAACAGAAAAACGAACATACGGAAGATTTATTTCTTTTATATCAATTTCATAGAAATGAACTGTCCTTGCCTTACGCTCCACGGTTTTTCCTTCGCGTGCAAGCTCATAGAGCTTTTTGCCATCTACTTTCAGCGCAGAGTACATCGGCGGAATCTGCTTGTATTCTCCGACAAATCCCCGAATCACAGCCTCGACTTCCTCTTCTGACACTTCAACAGTTTTCTCACAGAGAACGGTTCCTGTCATATCCTGTGTATCAGTCTCCAGCCCCAGATGCATAAGCGCCTCATATGTCTTCTGCTTATCAGTCAGAAGATCTACGAGTTTGGTCGCTTTGCCAAGGACTACCGGAAGCACACCTTCTGCTTCCGGATCCAGTGTCCCTGTATGTCCGATTTTTTTCATATGGAGGATTCCGCGCAGTTTCGCAACGACATCAAAAGAAGTAAAACCCTTTTCTTTGCGGATATTCAGTACGCCATCCATTATGCGTTGTCCTCCTCTGTAAGCTGACGTTCAATTTCTGCTGTGATATTATTGATCACATCGTACATAGAACCATGCAGATCACATCCTGCCGCTCTTGTATGGCCGCCGCCGCCAAAGAAAACAGCGACTTTACTTACGTCCACTTTGCCATTCGAGCGAAGAGAAACTTTGAATGTCTGTGTCTCTGTCTCATAAATAAAGATTGCAACTTCTACTCCTTTTGTAAGGCGGAGCTGGCTTACGATACCATCCAGATCACTGCCCTCAACACCGTAGAAATCCATATCTCTTCTTCGCATATAACCAATAATGCATGTGCCGTTCTGGAGAAGGATACTTTCTGCAAGCACACGTCCCATAACCTGATTCTGAAGATATGTTTTCTGATAGAAAGATTCATCAATGATCCTGCTGAACGGAATTCCGGTCTTCATCAGCTCACCGGCAATGCGCATGGTCTCCGGTGAAGTAGATGAATACTGGAATACACCGGTGTCGTGTACCATTCCTGTATAGAGTGCAGTTGCGATCGGAAGTGTTACCTTCTCAGAATCGAGGATTCCGTACAGCACCTCACAACAGGAACTGATATCTCCCTGAACATGGTTGATATCCGCAAATCCCGGATTGCTCACATGATGGTCGATGCAGACAGTCTTCTTTGCTTTTTCAAAAAGAGCACCTGCAAGTGCCAGACGGTCTCTGGCACTGACATCACAGGTAATAAAGAGGTCAAATACGCTGTCATCTGCCTCTGTTTTTATTTCATCGATACATTCAATATGTCCGAAGATCGGCTTCGGATGATCAAGATAAACGGTCACATCAATATCCGGAAAATATGTTCTGATATACAGGTACAGCGCCATACAGGAGCCGACACAGTCGCCATCCGGACGGATATGTCCGCCAATCCCGACAGTTTTTACACCTTCCAGTACTTCTGCTATATTTTTCATGGTCATTCCTCTTATTCTTCCTCAGGCTTGCCCAAAGAAGCATCTCTTTTTGCAACATCGTCAATCAGTTTTGACATATTTACACCATATTCGATCGATTCGTCCAGAATAAAACGAATCTCCGGTGTATTTCGAAGGTTCAGGTTTCTGGCAAGCTGGCGGCGGATATATCCTTCCGCACTGTTCAGTCCCCTGATCGTAGCTTCCTTTGCTTCCTGATTGCCCAGCACACTGATATATGCCTTGCAGGTTTTTAAGTCCGGAGCCACTTCCACAGCCATGACAGAGGTCATCGGGTGAATCCGCGGATCTTTGATTTCTCCGCGGATGATGGAACTGAGTTCCTTCTGAACCTCCCCATTGATCCTTGTATTCTTAATGCTGTTTTTTCTCATTTATGATCTACTCCTATCTTGGCACTTCTACCATGATATACGCTTCTACTTTATCTTCTTCTTTGACATCGTTGAATCCGTCAAATACAAGACCACATTCGTATCCTGCTTTTACTTCTTTAACGTCATCTTTAAATCGTTTCAGAGATGCAAGCTCGCCTTCAAATACCAGCTCGCCTTCTCTTGTAATACGTACTTTGCAGTTTCTCTGGAAAATACCATCCAGAACATAGCTTCCTGCGATTGTACCGACACCGGATGCCTTGAAGAGCTGACGTACTTCTGCATGACCGATAACTTTTTCTTCAAATACCGGATCAAGCATACCTTTCATTGCTGCTTCCACATCTTCGATTGCCTGATAAATAACTTTGTAAAGACGAAGATCTACGCCTTCCTGATCTGCAAGCTGTTTTGCCATCGCATCCGGACGAACGTTAAATCCGATGATGATCGCATTGGAAGTTGCTGCCAGAGATACGTCGGATTCATTGACTGCGCCTACACCGCCGTGGATCACACGAACAACAACCTCTTCATTAGAAAGTTTGATCAGACTCTGTTTCACGGCTTCTACAGAACCCTGTACATCTGCTTTGACGATGATTGGCAGTTCTTTCAGATCACTTGCCTGAATCTGATCAAAGAGATTATCAAGGGAAAGTTTGCCTTTTGTTTCTTCAAGGAGGTGTTTCTTATTCTCGGTAACAAATGCTGCCGCAAAGTTTTTCGCTTCTTTGTCACTCGGGAATGCCATCAGGATCTCACCTGCATTCGGCACATCACCAAGACCAAGAATCTCAACCGGTGTGGACGGTCCTGCTTCTTTGACACGTCTTCCTCTGTCATCCATCATTGCACGTACCTTACCGCTACATGCGCCTGCTGCAATAAAATCACCTACATGAAGAGTACCCTTCTGTACAAGAATCGTTGCAACAGGACCTTTACCTTTGTCAAGCTGAGCCTCGATAACAAGACCTCTGGCTGCACGGTTCGGGTTCGCTTTCAGTTCAAGTACTTCTGCTGAAAGAAGGATCATCTCAAGCAGTGTATCAATTCCTTCTCCTGTATGTGCAGATACCGGTACGAAGATGGTGCTTCCACCCCAGTCTTCCGGAATCAGTTCATATTCAGAAAGTTCCTGTTTTACTCTTTCAATGTTTGCACTTGGTTTATCAATCTTATTGATTGCAACAATGATTTCTACACCTGCTGCTTTTGCATGGCTGATAGCCTCAACAGTCTGTGGCATGACACCATCATCAGCCGCAACAACGAGTACTGCAATATCAGTAGAGTTTGCACCACGCATACGCATTGCTGTGAATGCTTCATGTCCCGGTGTGTCAAGGAAAGTGATCTTCTGTCCGTTGATTTCAACAACAGAGGCACCGATGTGCTGTGTGATTCCACCTGCCTCGCCTCTTGTTACATGTGTATTACGAATTGCATCCAGAAGGGATGTCTTACCATGGTCAACGTGACCCATAACGCAGACAACCGGCGGTCTGGAAACCATTGTGGATTCGTCTTCCTCTTCTTCTTTCAGAAGTTCTTCGATAACATCTACTTTTTCTTCCGGTTCTGCAATGATGTCGTAATCAAGTGCGATTTCCTGTGCTTTTTCGAAATCGATCTCATGGTTTACAGTTACCATGATGCCTTCCATAAAGAGCTTCTTAACAATTACAGACGGCTGCATCTTCATTGCTTCTGCAAGCTCGCGGATTGTCATTTTCTCCGGAAGAGTGATCTCTTTTACTTCTGGTTTCTTCTCTTCCTGTTTTGGCTGAGGAGCAGGTTTCTGAAGAGCTTTCGGAATTCTGGAAAGATTTCTTCTTCCGCCCTGATTCGGTCTGTTGTGACCTGCACCGGAATTTTTCTCAAAATCTTTCTTTTTGTTCTTATTCTCTCTGTCACGCTCTCTCTTGCTGTCCTTGGATGTTTTTGTCAGTTCCGGTGTGAATACGGCATCATTATCTCTTCTTCCGCCGCCGGCTCTCTGTCCGCCACGGTTATTTCCGCCAAAGCGTCCTTCACCTCTGTTGTCCGGTCTTCCGTTTCCGCCCTGTCCTGGTCTTCCCTGACCACCCTGCTGCGGACGGCCATTACCTCTCATTGGACGGCCATTGCCTTCACCCTGACGCGCCGGACGGCCTTCTCCCTGTCTCTGCGGACGGCCACCACTGTTGCGGTTGCCCTGCGGTCCACGGTCAGATGGTCTTTTGTCTCCATTGTTTCGGAAATCACGGTTTCCTCTGTTATCACCGCGGTTATCTCCACGATTCTCACGATTATCTCTGTTCGGGCGGTTCTGGTTTCTGTTGTTATTATAGCCACCCTGCTCGCTTCTCTGCGGTCTTGCCTGAGTCTGAGCTGCTTCTGCTGCCGGTTTCTCAGCCGGTTTCTTAGCTGTCGGTGTTTCCTGTACCGGAGTACTCTGCGGTTTCTTCGGTGCAGTAGTTTCTGCTACCGGTTTCTGAGCTACTGTCTCAGCCGGTTTTGCTGCCTGTGTTCTCTGCTGCGGTCTTGCAGCCGGTTTTTTATCTGATGCCGGACGTTTCGGTCTGTTTTTGCCTCCGTCACTGGCATTCTGTGCGTGATATACGCGAATAATATTTTTTTTCTTTTTGGGAGCCTCTGTCTTTTCTGCTTCCGCCTTCGTTGTTACCATCTTTTCATCTGCCACCTTGGTAATCTGCTCCTTTCCCTCTTGTGTTGATTTTTCTTTTATTCTGACATGTTCTTGCTCTTTGATCTTCGGCACATTGGTTCCTCCTTTACGTCAATGAATCAAAACCAGTTTTCATTCTTACTTTTCGGTTTTCGCAAGTTCTTTCATCATTGCTTTCGCAAAGTTTTCATCCTGTACCGCCAGACTGGCACGAAATTCTTTTCCGCAGAATTTTCCGAGTTCTTCTTTATTTGCAATGAAGTAAATCGGAACTTCGTAAAATTCACACATATTACTGAATTTCTTTCTGGTGTTTTCTGATGCGTCAGCCGCTACCAGAACCAGAAATCCTTTGCCGGTCTTTACAGATTTTTCTGTAGAAAATTCACCGCTGGCAATCTTGCCCGCTTTTGTTGCAAGACCAACCAGTGATAACACTTTATTGTTGTTTTTCAATATTAGCTAACTCCTTTTTCAGGTCCTCATAGACCTCAGCCGGTACCGCCATCTTCAATGAGCGCTCGAGCCCACGGCTTTTGACTGCTTTTTCCAGACACTCCTGTGACAGACAGACATAGGCACCTCTGCCGTTCTTTCTTCCGGTAGCATCCAGCACAATCTCATTTTCCGGGGTTTTCAGTACTCGGATCATTTCTTTTTTGCTTTTCATTTCTCTGCATCCGGTACACTGACGCAGAGGTGTTTTATTTTTTGTAGCCATAAATTATTCTTCTGTCAGCTCTTCGGAAACAGCTTCTTCTGCTTCTGTATCTTCAGCAGTTTCTTCTGTATCTTCTTCGCTGTACTCGTCCTCATCATAGTACTCATCTTCATCATCATAATCATAGAGCTCACCGGATTCTCTTGCCTGTGTCTCGCTCTTGATATCGATCTTGAATCCTGTCAGGCGGGCTGCCAGACGTGCATTCTGTCCCTCTTTACCGATTGCAAGAGAAAGCTGATAATCCGGAACGACTACCAGTGCCGTCTTTTCATCCGGATCTGCCATAACAGCGATTACTTTCGCCGGGCTCAGTGCATTCTCGATCAGGATTGCCGGGTTTTCATCCCAGTTAATGATATCGATTTTCTCGCCGCGAAGTTCCTCTACGATGGAGTTTACTCTGGCACCGTTCATACCGACACATGCACCAACCGGGTCAACGTCCGGATCGTTGCTCCATACAGCGATCTTTGTACGGGAACCAGCTTCTCTGGCAATGCTCTTAATCTCAACAGTTCCGTCCTTTACTTCTGCAACTTCAGATTCGAAGAGGCGTTTTACAAGGCCCGGATGTGTTCTGGAAAGAAGGATACGCGGTCCTTTCGGTGTATCTTTGACTTCAAGAATATAAACCTTGATTCTCTCAGTTGGTTTAAATTCTTCACCTTTTACCTGCTCGTTTTCACTGAGGACACCGTCTGCCTTACCGAGGTTTACGCTGACGTTCTTGCCCATCACACGCTGTACGATACCGGTAACAACTTCTTTTTCCATTCCATAATACTGATCATAAAGAACTTTACGCTCTTCTTCACGAATTTTCTGAAGGATGACGTTCTTTGCATTCTGTGTTGCGATACGTCCAAATTCTTTGGAGTGGATCTCAACTTTAATAATATCACCGAGTTCTGCATTGGTATTAAGCTTCTGAGCTTCTACCAGAGAAATCTCCATTGCAGGATCTTCTACGAATTCCTTAACCTCACGCTCTGCATAAACACTGAAATCGCAGGTTTCCGGATTAATTGTCACATGCACATTATCTGCTTTACCGAAATGGTTCTTGCAAGCCTGGATCAGGGACTGCTCGATAGCTCCCAGTAATGTATCCTTGCTGATATTTTTTTCTTTTTCCAGGATATCCAGCGCTTCCATTAACTCTTTGTTCATTTTTTTAATTTCCTCCTCATTTTATCAAAGCCTATCTGAATCGTACCTAAAATTCAATTGCCAGTCGGATCAGGGCAATGTCCTTCTTTTCAAATGTGCGTAAGGCACCGTCCTCGTTAATCGTAACACTGTTTTCATCATATGCATCCAGAACACCACAGAATTCTTTCTGTTTGTCGATTGGACGATATGTCCGGACTTCTACCAGTTTGCCCATGCTTCTGGCAAAATCCTTTTCTTTTTTCAGTGGTCTGTCAAGACCCGGCGAACTGATCTCCATAATATAACTGTCTTCAATAAAATCGTTTTCATCCAGTTTATCGCTGAATGCCCTGCTGACTGCCTCACAGTCATTGACCGTGATTCCGCCCGGTTTGTCGATGTAGCCGCGAAGATACCAGTTACCTGCTTCTTTTACGTATTCTACATCTACAAGCTCGAATCCCTCTCGCTCTACGATCGGCAAAAGCAAAGCTTCTGCTTTCTGTTCATATTCATCCCGTCTGCTCATTTTTACACCTGCCTTTCGCACATTCGGATTATCTCGCAAAAAGAGTGGACCGAAGCCCACTCTCTTGTTTATCCGTTATCATGTTATCCCTATCATATCACCATCACTGATGAAAAGCAAGGATTTTTTTATATTCTGGGCTTTACACCCTTTGTATCACGTTTTGCCAGACGCACTTTGTTCAGGGAATATTCTTTGTCATGATAAGTGATCGTATATTCCTGATGTCCCGCCAGAAGATATGCATGTTCCAGATAGTCATCATCGGCAAGTTTCATTCCACGCACACCAATGGCCGTCTTTTTCATAATGGAAATCTCCTGTTTCAAAAAACGCAGGAAGCATCCACCATGACTCTGTAATACGATCTGCTCCATTTCCGCCGAACCGCCTATAAAGATCAGTTCATCATCTTCTGCAAGTTTCGTCGATGCGATCGTACGTTTCGCCACATCAAACTCAGCGCCCTCTACCAGTTTGCACATAGATGACTTTGTCACAAACAGCAGGCGGTCTGTGCGGATCTGTCCGACCGGTGCCACATACAGCATCCGTTCTTCTGCACTGTTGTAATTGCTTAAGTTATCTGCCGGAGTGCCTTTGTCTCTGAAGCGTACCAGTGGAATATCTGCCGCCTTGATCGTATGCATCTTGCCTTTGTCTGTAAAGATACAGATCTTATCTGTATTCATACAGTTGAAGACATATTTGCTTTCGTTGTGAATTGCTTCTTTATTTCGTTCGTACGCATTTTGGTCGATCAGTTTCATATAGCCGAAGCGATCCATCAGGAAGCAGACTTCCATCTCTTCCATCTTCTTTTCTTCGTAAACGGCTTCCTCTGCATTCTCGACTGCCGTACGGCGTTTTCTGCCATATTCTTTCTTGATCTCATCCATGTCTTTGATGATCACTGCCGCCATGGAATCATAGTTTTCCAGAATATCTTTATAAAGTGCGATATTTTTCATCGTCTCCTGGTATTCTGCCTGCAACGCTTCGATTTCCAAACCAATCAGTTTATACAGACGCATATCCAGAATCGCATTTGCCTGTCTTTCTGTAAATAAAAGTTTCGCAGCCGCCTTTTCACTTGCTTTTGATTTAAACCTGATGCCCTCTGTAATGCCTTCGACCAGACATTTCTTTACCTGCTCACGGTTCTTGCTTCCGCGAAGGATCTCAATGATCAGGTCAATAACATCGCAGGCTTTGATCAGACCTTCCTGCACTTCCTGTTTTTCCAGTTCTTTGTCCAGAAGTGTATGATATTTTCTTGTGGTGATCTCAAAAACGAAATCTACATGATACTCGATGATCTGTTTCAGACTGAGTGTTTCCGGACGTCCGTCTGCAACTGCCAGCATATTAACACCGAAAGTATCTTCCAGACGAGTCTTCTTGTACAGCATATTGGTCAGGTTTTCCACATCGGTATCTTTTTTCAGTTCAAGTACGATACGAATACCTTCTTTGGAAGACTGGTTTGAAATATCTACAATGTCTGTCGTCTTCTTTGTCTCGACAAGAGATGCCACGTCATTGAGAAACTTGCCAATGTTTGCTCCGAGCATGGTATATGGAATCTCGGTAATGACGAGCTGCTTTTTGCCGCCTTTGAGTTTCTCTACTTCTACTTTGCCTCTCAGACGGATCTTGCCGCTTCCTGTCTCATAGATCTTACGCAGATCATCTTTATTTACGACAATACCGCCGGTTGGAAAATCAGGACCTTTGATATAACGCATCAAACCTCTTACGCTGATAGTATTATCTTTCATATATGCCTTGACCGCATCGAGCACCTCACCGAGGTTGTGCGGCGGAATGCTGGTTGCCATACCAACTGCAATACCGTCTGCACCGTTGACCAGAATGTTCGGAATACGAACCGGAAGCACGGATGGTTCTTTCTCCGTCTCATCAAAGTTCGGCACAAAATCCACTACGTTTTTATCGAGATCACTCAGAAAAACTTCCTGCGTGAGCTTTTCCAGACGCGCTTCAGTATATCGCATAGCCGCTGCTCCGTCACCTTCGATAGAACCAAAGTTTCCATGTCCGTCTACCAGCGTCCTGCCTTTCTTGAAATCCTGTGCCATCACAACCAGTGCATCATAAATGGAACTGTCACCGTGCGGATGATATTTACCCATGGTATCACCGACAATACGGGCACATTTACGATATGGGCGGTCATAACGGATTCCCAGTTCATACATATCATAAAGTGTCCTTCTCTGAACCGGTTTCAGACCATCCCTCACATCCGGAAGTGCACGTGAAATAATGACGCTCATCGCATAATCAATATAAGATTTCTGCATGATTTCCGAATAATCGGTACGAATTACATTTTCCTGTTTTGTTTCCATATCAGTCTCCCACCTTATACATCAAGTTCCGCATCTGCCGCATGTTCATAGATAAATGCTTTACGCGGAGGTACTTCGCTGCCCATCAGAACTTCCGTTACGCTGGAAGCAAGACGTGCATCTTCGATCTCAACACGTTTCATTCTTCTTGTCTCAGGATTCAGAGTTGTCTCCCAGAGCTGCTCTGCATCCATTTCTCCAAGGCCTTTGTAGCGCTGTAGTGTAAAACTGCCCGGTTTGTGAGTCTTACGGTATTTTTCCAGAGCTTTATCATCATAGAGGTATTCTTCCGGACCTTTTTTCGGCATTGCCTTGTAAAGAGGCGGCATCGCGATATACACATGTCCCTCATAAATCAGTTCCGGCATAAAACGATAAAACAGTGTCAGGAGCAGGGTAGAAATATGCGCACCATCCACATCGGCATCAGCCATGATCACAATTTTGTCATAACGAAGCTTACTAATGTCAAAGTCATTGCCGTACCCTTCGGAAAAGCCACAGCCAAATGCATTGATCATAGTTTTGATCTCAGCATTCGCAAGCACTTTATCGATTGTCGCTTTTTCTACATTCAGGATCTTGCCACGGATCGGGAGGATTGCCTGATAGTTACGGTTACGCGCTGTCTTTGCTGAGCCACCTGCAGAATCACCCTCGACAATAAAGATCTCGCACTGCGCCGGATCTCTTTTTTCACAGTTGGCAAGTTTACCATTGGAGTCAAAGGAGTATTTCTGTTTTGTAAGAAGATTCGTCTTAGCCCGTTCTTCTGTCTTGCGGATCTTTGCAGCCTTTTCCGCACAGGACAGAATGGTTTTCAATGTTTCCAGATTACGGTCAAAATAGAGAACCAGCTGTTCGCCCAGCACTTTACCTGTTGCTTTGGCTGCATCCTGATTATCCAGCTTTGTCTTTGTCTGGCCTTCAAAACGAGGTGCAGGATGTTTGATAGAAACAACTGCAGTCATTCCGTTACGGATATCAGCGCCTGTAAAATTCGGATCTTTGTCCTTGAGGACACCGATCTCTCTGGCATAGGTATTCATAACGGTCGTAAACGTTGTCTTAAATCCGGTCAGATGTGTACCGCCCTCTGCGTTGTAGATATTGTTGCAGAATCCCAGTACGTTTTCACGGAACTCATTGGTATACTGAAATGCCACTTCCACCTGAATGCCATCTGCCTCGCCTTTCAGATAAACAGGCTCATGAAGTGATTCCGTATTGTGGTTCATGTCACGGATATAGCCAACGATGCCCTCCGGTTCATGATATTCTTCTTTTACCGGTTCTGTTCCTCTGAGATCCTCAAATACAATCGTCAGTTCCGGATTCAGATAAGCGGTCTCATGAAGACGGCTCTTGACATCTGTCGCAGAAAAACGTGTCTTCTCAAAAATCTCCGGATCCGGAAGAAAGTTGATACAGGTTCCGGTTTCTTTTGTCCTGCCAAGTTTTGGAAGGAGACCGTTTTCAAGTTCGAGAGTCGGAACTCCCCGTTCATAATGGTCATGATGTACATAGCCATCACGACTTACTTTAATATCCAGATAAGTAGAAAGTGCATTTACTACCGAAGAACCTACACCATGAAGTCCACCACTTGTCTTATAAGCAGAATTATCGAATTTGCCGCCTGCATGAAGCGTCGTAAACACCAGTCGCTCCGCAGACATTCCCTTTTCGTGCATATCTACCGGAATTCCACGTCCGTTGTCTGTTACAGTACAGGAACCGTCCTTCTCCAGAACTACATTGATCAGGCTGCAGTATCCTGCCAGATGTTCATCTACTGCATTATCCACGATCTCGTAGATCAGATGATTCAGTCCCTTCCGGGATACACTTCCAATATACATGCCCGGACGTTTGCGTACCGCTTCCAGTCCTTCCAGAACAGATATGCTCCCAGCATCGTAGGTCTCCTTTTTCGCCATCGGTCTATTTTCCTTTCTTTTCTTACTTTACTCATTCAAACATTTGTTCTTTATCATACATGATTTTCCCCGAAAAAGTCAAATATTAATCTTAATCGATTTCAGGGCAAAAAAATAATCAGGACCTCGATCCTGATTATCTGTAAAATATTTATAGCAGCCAGTACGGGAATCGAACCCGTGTTTTCGCCGTGAGAGGGCGACGTCTTAACCCCTTGACCAACTGGCCTTGCGTCAACCGACTTGCTTAGTATATATCAGCGAGTCGGAAAATGCAAGCCTTTTTTTTAATTTTTTTAAAAAATTTTAAAAAGCAATTTTTATGACAATTTTCAGCCCAGATCAATCTTCAGATCTCCCGGCTTGATGATTCCTTTTGCACGGAAAATCTTACCGATCACCCAGGTGATCACAAGCGGCAGCACAAAACAGATCAGGATCATGCCTGCCCACTCAAATGCTCCTGTCTGATATCCCTCCGGCATCTGTGCCCATCCGGTTACAACACCGATTGGTCCAACCAGGCCGGAAGTTCCCATTCCTGATGAGATTGCCGGTCCGTTATTTCTCATATGGAACACACAGGTAGCAATCGGTCCTGTAATTGCAGATGTGATCACAGGAGGAAGCCAGAGAACCGGCTTTTTCATAAGGTTCGGTACCTGAAGCATGGAAGTTCCAAGTCCGTGCGCCACAAAACCGCCGATTCCGTTATCCGGAAAACTCAAGATTGCAAAACCAAGCATATGTGCACAGCATCCTGCGGTTGCCGCACCGCCTGCCAGCGCAAGACCATTCCAGATTTCCATTGTCACACTGCCGTCTGCAAGTCCGGCAAGCACTGCTCCGCCGCTGATACCTACCGCTGCACAGATTGCCGCAGAACTGATTGGGAGAGTCAGCACGATTCCGACAACAACAGAAATGATCATTCCCATCCAGAACGGACGCAGATCAGTTGCCCATCCAATAAATGCGCCAAGCGCATCACAGATGTTTTTGCACACCGGTGCAAGCAGCATTGCCAGCACGACACCGACAATAACTGTCACTGCCGGTGTTACGATGATATCAATCTTTGTTTCTTTTGAGACCAGTTTACCGATCTCACAGGTGATCACTGCGACAAAAAACACCGCCAGTGGTCCGCCCGAAGCGCCGATCGCATTGCAGGCTGCCCCGACTGCACAAAGAGAATACATGACAAGCGGCGGTGCCTGTAAGGCATATCCGATTGCAAGTGCCATAGCTGCACCTGTCACACTCGTTGCATAACCACCGATTTCCAATAGTTTCTCTGATACGAAACTTCCCGGGCAGATGTTTTGCCCGATCGTGTTAATGATCGTACCGATCAAAAGTGATGCAAAAAGTCCAAGTGCCATGGATCCCATCGCATCAATGCCATATCTTTTGAAGGATATGATCACGTTCTTTCTTTTCAGAAAGCTTTCTTTTTCGTTATTCATTTTTCTTTCCTCTCATTTTAATTACTCCGGATCAGCTACCGGTTCCGACGGAATAAAGACACGGGTATGCTTCTTTTCTTCCCTTTTCTGTTTTTTAGCTTTCTGCTGCGCTTCTTTGCAGAATTCCATCTGGGAATTTACAAGCACTTTGCCACGTTTGTCCTGTTTTTCGTATGTGCCGTCCGGCTGTAAAATATGTGCTTTGACATTATCACGGAATTCAAGATCCAGCACATGCAGAATTTCCTTTTTGATATTTTCGTCTTCTACCGGGAAGACAATTTCCACTCTTCGATCCAGATTTCGCGGCATCCAGTCCGCACTTCCCATATAGATTTCATCAATGCCATCATTTTTGAAATAGAAAATACGGCTGTGCTCCAGAAATTCTCCGACGATTGACCGCACATGGATGTTTTCACTGATTCCCGGAATGCCGGTTCTCAGGCAGCAGATTCCACGGACAAGCAGATTGATCTGCACTCCACAGGAAGATGCATAATAAAGTGCTGCAATGATCACAGGATCACAGAGTGAATTCATCTTTGCAGTGATCTCTGCCGGTTTTCCCTGTTTTGCATGCTCAGCTTCTCTTTCAATCATCTGAACAAAACGGTTCTTCATCCAGATCGGAGCTACGATCAGGCGGTTCCATTTCTTCGGTTCAGAATATCCGGAAAGCATATTAAAGACTGCTGTTGCATCTTCACCGAAACGCTCATCGCAGGTAAAAATACCACAGTCTGTATACAATTTTGCAGTGGAATCATTATAGTTACCGGTTGCCAGATGTACATATCTACGGATGCCTGTCTCTTCCCTTCTTACCACAAGCGTGATCTTACTGTGAGTCTTCAGTCCTACCAGACCGTAGATAACATGGCAGCCTGCTTTTTCAAGCATTTTCGCCCAGACAATGTTGTTTTCCTCATCGAATCGTGCTTTCAGTTCAACCAGCACAGAAACCTGTTTGCCATTTTCGGCAGCCTGTGCAAGCGCCGCAATGATCGGGGAATGACCGCTGACACGATACAAAGTCTGCTTGATTGCAAGTACGCCTGGATCCTTTGCCGCCTGACGGACAAAATCCACAACCGGATCAAAACTCATATATGGATGATGCAGGAATACATCGCCTTCACGAATCACTTCAAAGATATCTTTGTCATTCTGGAACTGCGGAACCGGTGCCGGTGTATATTTCGGGCTCTTGTACTCATCAAATCCGTCCAGACCGTAAACTTTCATCAGCATAGTCAGATCCAGAGGTCCCGGAATATTATAAATGTCTACATCTTTGATCTCGAATTCTTTTTTCAGAATGTCCAGCAGACGTTTATCCATCTTTTCTTCTGCTTCAAGACGAATCACCTCGCCCCACTGGCGTTTCTTGAGCTGTTTCTGGATCTCTACCAGAAGATCTTCTGCCTCATCCTCATCAATCGTAAGATCTGCATTTCGCATGATTCTATACGGATGTGCGCAGACCACATCATTGCTCAGGAAAAGTTTGCCGATGTTTCTTTCAATAATCTCTTCGAGAAGAATTACCGTTCTCTCACCTTTCTTTACAGAAGGGATCTCGACGACTCTCGGAAGGACGGACGGCACCTGAACAGTTGCAAATTCCAGTTCTTTTGTATGCTTTTTATTGTTTTTCTTTGCAATCAGTGCACCGATATTCAGTGTCTTATTACGGATCAGCGGAAATGGTCTGGAAGAATCCATTGCCATCGGTGTCAGTACCGGATAAACGTTATCTTCAAAATAGCGGTCTACAAATTCTGCCTGTTTATCATTCAGATTTTCGTGTTCTGCCACCAGATGAAGGCCGACCTTTTCCAGTGCCGGAAGCACAGAACGGTTGAACGTACTGTACTGCACACGTACCAGCTCATGGGTCTGTGTGCTGATTTCCTTTAACTGCTCCTCGGAAGACATTCCGGCAATATCTTTTTTCTTATAGCCGGCATGCACCTGATCTTTCAGAGATGCCACACGAACCATAAAAAACTCATCCAGGTTTGAGGATGTGATGCTCAAAAATTTCAGTCTCTCAAATAACGGCAAATTTTTGTCCCTTGCCTCACTTAAAACACGTTCATCGAATTTCAGCCAGCTTAATTCTCTGTTTACATAGTATTCCGGTTTTTCATATTTACTAAAATCCATATTTTTCCTCCTCAGCCGCTCACACTCTGCGTTTGCGCTTTAATACCAGACGAATGCCAAAAACTTCTTCAAAGAACTGTACCTTATCACGAAGCAGTCCAAGTTCCAGAGAAATATCTCTGCTTGAATCAATGATCATCTGCAATTCACGATCTTTTAGCACCACTCTCAGTGCCTCAACCTTCTGATAATGGCTGCGGTCCATGGCATTGGCAAGCCGAAGGATTGCCGTCAGTTTTGCCACAAGCAGATACTGCTGCCTGTCAATGCCCGGTCCTCTGTCATAATTTCCGCAATATACAAACTCTGTTGTATTGTATCTCACTGCACTTGCAATGATCTTTCGTTCTTCGGTAGAAAGTCCGATAATTTCCGTTGCCATAATGATCCGGTAGGAACACTCTGCCACATCTGCCATACTGATATACTTGCCACAGTCATGGAGCTGAACCGCAATCTGCAGAAGCAGCCGTTCTCTTGCTCCCATTCCATGGATTTTTTTCATGCTGTCAAAAATAGTCAATGCGATATCCGTCGTACCTTTGATATGGTCTTTGCCGGTAGAATAGCGCTTTGCAATATTTCGCGATGCCACCAGTATATCATTTTCGAAATTATGGACGCTCTTTATGAATTTTTTCTTTTCGCCGTAGTCATAGGCAATTCCATCCAGAAGTGAAACACCCGGAACCCAGATGGATTCAGCCTGGAAGATTTCCAGAAAACTCTTGCAAATGACCATAGTCGGAATCACAAGCGATGCGTATTCCGGATCAATGTCCATTTCTTCTGCAAGTGCCTGCTCTGTTTTATAAATTATTTTTTCATAGCGTTTTGTAAATTCTTCGCTGGTGATAATATGATCTTCGAGTTCTTCCTGAAAGATCGTATCTGTCAGAAAATCACCCATCAGGATCACATTTTTGATATCCCGGTCTTTCAGATACAGTCTCTGAAAGGCTGTCAGATCATTACGGATAAATTCCTTGATCAGCTGGTCGTAATGCGTTGTCGTTTTTTCCAGTTCTTTCAACCGCTCACGAATACGCATGCTTCCCATCTTGAAACTCTGCGTCGTTACCAGCGCATCCTTATCAAACAGAGACACCTGAAGATTACCACCACCAACATCAAGGATCGCCGTTCCTTTCTGAATGATCTTTTTGAATCCGGATTCAATCGCAGCAATAGATTTGTATCCCAGAAAATGCTGCTCGGCATTGCTTAAAACCTCGACTCGAATCCCTGTCCGCTGAAAGATCTGTTCCTGCACGATCACTGGATTTATGATTTCTCTAAAGGCACTTGTCGCGCATGCACGATAATCTGTTACCCCAAATTCTTTCATCATGCCGGGGAAATCCTTTAAGATCACGCAAATTGCATCTATTGTTTCCGGTTCCAGCCTGCCGCTGGAATAAGCCCCCTTACCGATTTCCAGACGGTATCTGACATCATTCAGTTCCCGAAATCCGATCTTCTTCGAAAATTCAAAGATCTTCATACTGATCTCATAAGAACCTATGTCGATCGCCGCAAAAGTTGTCATTGCCATACACTCCGCTCCTTCCAGTTATTATGCTTCCTGTGTCTCCTCTTTTCCAAGAAGGTGATCAATAAACTGCTGTGCCGTACGTCCGGTCAGACCGCCATGAGAAATTTCCCACTTACCGGCTTCCAGAAGAAGCTGATCTTCCGGCATTGTGATTCCGTTACGTTTCGCAAGTGTTTTGACAATCATGTGGAACTCTTTGCGATCCGGAGCACCAAAGTAAATACGAACGCCAAAACGATATACCAGTGAAAGCTTTTCCTGCACGGTATCGGAGGAATGGATATCGTCATCTGCGCCTACTTCCAGCTTATCCCCTGCACGCTCTCTTACGAGATGGCGGCGGTTGCTTGTCGCATAGATCAGAATATTCTCCGGTTTGCGTTCCAGTCCACCCTCGATCACGGCTTTCAGATATTTATATTCAATCTCAAATTCTTCGAAAGAAAGATCATCCATGTAGATAATAAATTTGTAATTGCGGTCTTTGATCTGGGCAATAACCTGATTCAGATCTACAAACTGATGCTTATATACTTCGATGATTCGCAGTCCCTCATCATAATACTGATTCAGGATACCTTTGATGCTGGAAGATTTACCTGTTCCTGCATCACCGAACAGCAGACAGTTATTTGCCTTTCTTCCACGTACAAATGCCTCTGTATTTTCGATGAGTTTCTGTTTCGGTATCTCATAGCCGACCAGATCATCCAGACGTACATGCGCGATCCTTGTCACCGGTACGATCACTGCTCTGCCGTTCTCATCATGGTCAATGCGGAATGCTTTGTGAAGTCCGAGTTTTCCTACGCCGAAGTCTTTGTAGAACCGGACCATGTCTGCCATAAATTCTTCAGTATCTTTGGCAACTGCCAGTGTTTTGCTCATCTCACAGATACGGTCACGGATACGTTTGTTAAACATTTTGCCGGTATCCTGCGGTGCTTCATAATTGCAGAGGATTCCACAGCAGGATGTATGAAACAGTTTGTCCAGCACTGTCAGATCAAAGTCATAGAGTTCTTTAAAAATCGCAAAATCATGAAGTGCAAGCTGATTGATACTGCCTTCGATCGCACCTCTGATCTCGCTCGCAGTACTGAATGCATTTTCATGATTTACTAGAAGAAGTGTAAGATAATCGTGCCACAGATTTCCAGTAAATCCATAAGAACCTGCAATTTCGATCAGACCGTTGACGCATTCATAAAATTCTTCTTCCATCTCGCTTGCATTGACTGCTGATTTTTCACTTGCATCCATAAGTGCTGTCATTTTGTCCAGTATATCTCCATGCTCAAATCCCCGATAGAGCACGCATTCTTTTACACGTGTCATTTTATTCTTCCTCCTGCTGTCCGTAATTTCCAAGTACTCTCATTCGATTTGCTTCTGCTTCAAGACCGCGCAGTGCATTTTTGACTGCCGGATCTTCCAGATTGCCTTCAAAATCTACAAAAAATCTGTATTCCCATTTCTTTCCGGTAATCGGGCGGGATTCAATCTTTGTCATACTCAGTCCGTTATAAATAAAATGTGACAGCATATGATAAAGTGTTCCACTCTCATGAGGCAGCTCGAAGCTTACACTGATTTTGGCCGCGCTCTTTTCGTAAACCGGATGTGCACTTACAATAATAAATCTGGTGACATTTTCCTCATTATAGCAGATGTTTTCCGCCATAACAGACAGTCCGTAAAGCTCTCCTGCTGCACGGCTTGCAATCGCCGCCTGTGTTCTGTCCAGTTCTTCATGGATCTTCTTTGCTGCACCTGCTGTGTTTTCGGTCTTGACAGTTTTCCAGTCCGAATGACTTTCCAGATATTTTTTGCACTGCGCAAGTGCCTGCGGATGAGAATAAACGGTTTTGATCTCTTCAAGAGAAGTTCCCGGAATGCCGAGCAGTACATGTTCTACTTTCATCCCCTGCTCTCCGACAATATAGAGCTGATATTCTGTAAGCAGATCGTAGATATCTGTCACGATTCCCTCCGTCGAATTTTCAATCGGAAGCACTGCATAATCCGCCTTGCCGGAAGCAACTTCTTCCATCGCATCGCGGAATGTCTTTACGTGGTAGCTGTTGATCGCATCAGAAAAATATGCACGCATGGCGGCATAGCTGTATGCGCCCTCGACACCCTGAAATACTACATTGACTCCGGTCAGCGGCAGTGCATCGACCATCTTGTAGTCTTTGATGTCATTTTCGACACCATTTTTTGTCAGGAGCTGATACTGACGTTTGCGGCTGATCGCCATGATCTGCTGAAACAGTTCCTGTGCACCAAGTTCATTAAATTCACCATGCGCAGAATCCTTAAGAACCGTGATTTTATCCTGTTCCCTTTTAGGATCCAGTACCTTCTTGCCTGTATGTATCTTGTATTCTGCAACATTTTCACAGACTTTCATTCTTTTTTCAAAAAGCCGTAAGATTTCCTTATCAATGATATCTATTTCTTTACGGCATTCCTGTAAATCTGTCATAAGTTCTTTTCCTCCCGGTTTTTGACAATTGTTGTGATCTCTCCGATAAAAGAAAGAGATCCAAAGGAAAGGATGACATCCTCTCGGTCTGCCATGGCAAACACCTTATTTACCGCATCCTGTATATTCTCTGCTGCCTGTACATGTGGATTGCACTCCCGCACGGCTTCTGCCAGTTCCTGCGCCGGCAGTGCCCGTGGGTTATCCGGTGTCTCGATCGTAACGATCTGCTCTGCATAAGGACATAACTTCCGGATAATATAAGAATAATCTTTGTCGCGGAAAACGCCCATGATAAAGTACATATTCCGTCCTTTAAAATATTTGCGAACTGAATCTTCAAGCATATCTGCTGCTGCCGGATTGTGTGCCCCATCCACAATAAACAAAGGATCTCTGTGGATGATCGTCAGGCGTCCGTTCCATTTTGTCTCTCTAAGTCCCTTTTTACGCTGTTCGACAGTTGTCGGATAGCCTTTATGATTCAAAACCTCCAGTGCGTCCAGTGCAAGTGCTGCATTCTCTGTCTGATAGGATCCTGCCAGTGAAAGCTCATATGTTTCTCCCCGGTACTCCAGTGTCTGTCCGGCAAAGTCTTCCTTAACCGCTTTTGCAGAACTTAAATCTGTCTCGGTCAGATCTGCTCCTTTTTCCCGGCATACCTCCCGGATAACTTCCATCGTCTCCGGCCTCTGTCCGACCGTCACAACACTGCAGCCCGGTTTGATGATACCGGCCTTTTTCTGCGTGATCTCGGCAAGTGTATTTCCAAGAAAAGCCTGATGATCCATACTGATCGGAACCAGAACTGCAAGCACCGTATTTTTAATAATATTTGTCGCATCCAGATCACCGCCCATTCCGACTTCCAGAATGACAAGATCACATTTTTCTTCTGCAAAAAATAAAAATGCCACCGCCGTTTCTATTTCAAATGGGGTGGGATGTGCAAGACCTTCTGTGGTCATTTCTTCAATTGCCGCAGCAACCCTTGTGATATATCCGGCAAACGCTTCCCTGCTGACTGCCCTGCCATCCACTTCCATCTTCTCCCTGTAAGAATATACCGAAGGAGAAATATATCTTCCGACACGATATCCTGCATCTGAAAGAGTGGTATACAGATAAGCGATCACCGAACCCTTGCCGTTGGTTCCTGCCACGTGTACGTATTTTAACCGGTCCTGGGGATTCCCAAGCCGGTTCATCAGTTCTTTTATATTTGTAAGATCCAGAGCGCCTCCCGCGTACTGATCCGCATCTTTTACATACGCCCTGCTTTGCTGATAATCCATTTTGTGTACTCCTATTACTGATAATTGTTTATTACTAGTTAATATAGCATTTACGTATCTTTTTTTCAAGACCGGGGCATACTAGAATCAAAGTTTTACAACAATTTTACATGATCAGGAGGGTCTGCCATGAATCAGAATCTCTCGAATTTTTTCCTCTGCGGATCTGCCGGATGGTGTCTCGAAATACTCTGGACCGGACTGCATTCTCTACTCGCCGGTCAGCGCACCATGAACGGCAAAACTTCTCTTCTGATGTTTCCCATCTACGGCTGCGCAGCGGTCATCGCCCCTCTGTATGCCAGAATTTACACGTTTCCTTTTTTCTGTCGGGGACTGCTTTATATGTTCGGTTTTTATCTTGTGGAATTTGTCAGCGGAAGTATTCTGAAAGAGTTTGAAATGTGTCCATGGGACTACAGCGGTGCCGCATTTCAGTACCGCGGAATCATCCGTCTTGATTATGCTCCGCTGTGGTTTGCAGCCGGATTAATTTTTGAAAAAATCCTTACGAAAGCATCTTGAAAAAATGATTCCACTAGTATATGATTGTGCAAGAGAGAATTTTTACAATTTTCCGCACCAACAAGGGAGGTATTACATGAGACATTTAATGAGCCCGTTGGATCTCACAAAAGAAGAACTCGACGATCTTCTTACACTGGCCAGCGACATCGAAAAAAATCCAGTCAAATACGCGCATGTCTGCGATGATAAGCGACTTGCCACCTGTTTTTACGAACCAAGTACACGTACACGATTAAGTTTTGAAGCTGCTATGATGAACCTCGGCGGCAAAGTTTTAGGTTTCTCATCAGCCGGTTCCAGTTCCGCAGCCAAAGGCGAAAGCGTTGCCGATACAATTCGTGTTGTTTCCTGTTATGCAGATATCTGTGCTATGCGTCACCCGAAAGAAGGTGCTCCGCTGGTCGCTTCTATGGCATCTTCTATTCCTGTTATCAACGCCGGTGACGGTGGTCATCAGCATCCTACTCAGACACTCACCGATCTTCTTACTATTCGTTCCCTTAAAGGAAGACTTGACAATCTTACCATCGGTCTGTGCGGTGATCTGAAGTTCGGGCGTACCGTTCATTCTCTGATCGAAGCTCTGGTACTTCGTTATTCAAATGTTAAATTTGTCCTGATCTCACCGGAGGAACTTCGCGTACCAAGCTATATCCGCGAAGATATCCTTGAGAAACACAATGTGGAATTCGAAGAAGTAGAACGTCTGGAAGATGCACTTCCGAAACTCGACATTCTCTACATGACACGTGTACAGAAAGAACGTTTCTTTAACGAAGAAGATTATGTCCGCATGAAAGACTTCTACATACTGGACAAACAGAAAATGGAACTTGCTCCGAAGGACATGTACATTCTTCATCCTCTTCCGCGAGTAAATGAAATTGCCGTTGAAGTTGATGATGATCCGCGTGCCGCATATTTCAAGCAGGCACAGTACGGTGTCTATGTTCGTATGGCACTGATTCTCAGATTACTGGAGGTGGAAGTATAATGTTAAACGTTGGAGCACTTCACGAAGGTTTTGTCCTTGACCATATCAAGGCCGGCAAAGCCATGACAATCTATCATGACCTGAAACTTGACAAACTTGACTGCACAGTTGCAATCATCAAAAATGCAAAGAGCCACAAGATGGGTGTCAAAGATATCATCAAAGTAGAATGCCCGATTGAAAACCTTGATCTGGACATCCTCGGTTTCATCGATCACAACATCACAGTAAACATCATCAAAGATGAAAAGATCGTCGAAAAAAGAATCCTGAAACTTCCAAAACAGATCACAAACGTTATCAAATGTAAAAACCCTCGCTGTATCACTTCAATCGAGCAGGGTCTGGATCATGTATTCATCCTTGCTGATCCTGAAAAAGAAGTATACCGCTGCAAATACTGCGAAGAGAAATACAGAGGCAAACGTAATAAATAATTACATAACAAAAAAGAAACGTCGTAATGACGTTTCTTCAGACTGTAGACAAACTTGGTGTTGGGTCTTATGCCCAGCACCATTTTTCGCTAA
>ERZ1106941.66-NODE-66-length-151922-cov-20.579395_pt1 | contig 151922 bp, 152 predicted proteins | sample MGYA00403670_ERZ1106941 | MGnify/ENA primary metagenome ERZ1106941 (study PRJEB35170, sample SAMEA104062400) | human gut metagenome | biome: human gut; feature: human-associated habitat; material: faeces | place: Denmark | collected 2012-06-04 ...
TTTACAATTCCATATTTGCTGAAACTATCAAATAGCACTACAAACCCAAATTTATCAAATTTATCTTTACCCACAGACAAAATTGAAAAACCCAAATTTGTCTTACTTATAATAATCTAAACAATAAGAATTAAAATAAAATAAAAATTAAAGTTTTTCCATTTTACAGAAGTTTGCCATTAGGGTTTTTGTACCGGCAGTATCAAAGGCAATTTGCAACATTTGGTCATTACCCATTTTGTCTGCTCTAACGATTGTACCCTTGCCAAAAACTTTATGCATTACTGCATCCCCTACTGCATATGTAGTTGACTTAGGAGTGGTTGTAGGTGTTTTCTTGAAGCCTGAGAAGTTCTTTTTAGGTTTACCGTATTTTAAGAAGTCTTCGCTGACTTTTTCTTTTCTTTCCTTACCCTGTAAATCAACTAATTCTTCAGGAATTTCCTTAGTAAATCTGGATGGTCGGTTATGCTGAGTTGAACCGAATAACATTCTGTCCTGTGCTCTCAGTAGGTACAGTTTTTCTTTTGCTCTTGTGATACCTACATATGCAAGTCTGCGTTCTTCATCCATTTCTTCAGGATTCATAATTGTCATATTTGATGGGAAAATGCCCTCTTCCATACCCGGAATAAATACTACAGGGAATTCAAGACCCTTTGCACTATGAAGTGTCATCATTACTACTGTGTCAGAGTCAGCATCATAGTTATCAATATCTGTTTGTAGAGAAATTTCTTCTAGGAATGTTGTAAGGTCAGCATTGTCCTCATATTCCTTTTCAAAATTAACAATATTAGAACGAAGTTCCTCTATATTTTCAATTCTTTCATCAGGCTTATCCTTTTCTGTTCTGATATATCTTTCATAATCAGTATGCTCAAGGATAAGGTTATAGATTTCAGCCAGGCTATACATATTGCTATTTACTGCATCAATGAAACCATCAATCAATGCAACAAACTCTTTTAACTTTTTAGCTGCTCTTGAAAGGTCAGGATAAGCATCTGCCTCTTTGATAACATTATAAATACTGTCACCTAGGTTTGTGGCAATATTAGCAGCTTTTTCAACTGTTGTTGCACCTATTGCTCTCTTAGGCTTATTGATAATTCTTCTAAGTCTAATATCATCATGAGGGTTATTGATAACATGAAGATATGCTACCATATCACGAACTTCTTCTCTATCATAGAATCGGTGACCACCGATAATTCTATGTGGAATACCTGCTCTTGAAAGTGAATGTTCCACTGCATTTGACTGTGCATTCATTCTGTATAGAACTGCAAAGTCAGAGAACTTTCTTCCCTCTTTTACACCATCAAGGATTTTATCTGCAATAAACATTGCTTCATCTCTTTCGGAAAAAGCAGTATAGAAAGTAACCTTGTCACCCTTTTTATTTTCTGTCCATAGTGTTTTACCTTTACGGGCTGAGTTATGCTTAATAACCTCATTGGCTGCATCAAGAATTGTCTGTGTACTTCTATAGTTCTGTTCAAGTCTAATTACTTCTGCTCCCGGAAAGTTATTTTCAAATGACAAAATATTTTCAATAGTAGCACCACGGAATTTGTAAATACTCTGGTCATCATCACCAACAACACAAATGTTGCCTGACTTTTCAGCAAGTAGTCGTACAAATTCATACTGTACTTTGTTGGTATCTTGATATTCGTCAACCATTATATATTTAAATAGGTTTTGATAATACTCCAGTACATCAGGACAAGTCTTTAGTAGATGAACAGTATTCAGTAGCATATCGTCAAAATCCATTGCATCTGAGGACTTAAGTCTGCCTGTATACTGCTTATACACCTTAGCAATAGAAACAAGACGGTTATCATAACCGGCTTTTTCTTCCATCATTTCAGGTGTTTCCATTTTATCCTTAGCGTGAGAAATTTCATTTAATACAGTTTTTACAGGTAAAAACTTTTCATCTATATTAAGTTGCTTTAAAATTTCTTTGATAAGTCTTTTTTGGTCATCAGAATCATAAACAGTAAAATGGTTTGAGTAACCGATTCTGTCACCATATCTACGCAAAATTCTTGAACAAGTGCTATGGAATGTTGCTGCCCAGATGTCGTCACCTTGTTCCGGTACTGCCTTACAGATTCTTTCCTTTAGCTCTGTAGCTGCTTTATTGGTAAAAGTAATAGCAAGTATCTGCCAAGGTCTGCAAAGTCCCATACGAAGAATATAGCTGATTCTGTTTACAAGAACTGTTGTTTTACCACTACCGGCACCTGCAAGAATAAGAACAGGACCTTCTGTTTGAAAGACAGCTTTCTGCTGCATATCATTCATAAAAGAATACTCTTTTTGTAATTCAGTTAAACTCATAATCTATCTCAAACTTTCCTTATATTTCTTTATTAGAATTATCATACAAACATATACATTATATCATAAAAAAAGAAAAGCCACAACAAAAAGTTGTGGCCGGAAATCTTTATTTAATTAGCTAAAATAACCATTGATAATCTTTTCAATATCTTCGTGATTCTTAGCAATAACTAACATTGAATATAGACCGTTATCCTGTACTTTACAAGCCTCAATAGTAGAAACCTGATCGGTGTTGTAAGACTGAGCATTGCTTAGCTTTTCGTTTAGGTAAGAATTAAGCTTTTCGTTAATCTTATCCTTACCTTCTTCGTCATTAGCCTTAGTTACAATAACTGTTGTTGGAAAGTCACCGTCTTCTGAAACTTCTGCAATAAAATCTGCAACAGTGTTAGGGTCAATATCAAACTGTTTCTGTAAATCTTTTGTATTTGAAATAGTCTTCATTGAAGAAAGATTACCATTATCATTTACATCAGAAAGAACCTTAGCAAGTTCAACATCCTTATTACTGCTACTTGAACCACAACCTGCAAATGCAAATAATACAAATACAAGTGATAAAGTAATAGCTAAAACTTTTTTCATTATGTTTGCCTCCATATATTCATATTTTACTGTATCAAATTATACTATTATTGACGAAAAAGGTCAATTAAAATAAATAACAAATTTTAGGATTTTTAATTATATTATATCACAATTATCACAAAATTATTATTAAAATTAAAACAAAAAATGAGCACTGATGAAAATCAGTGCTCTGTGGCAGGGCATAGCGTTCAGCATACGAACTTTTTGCTCTGCCTCAAATTTTTCTAAGTCTTTGCAAGCAGTTGTATAATCTACGGTACTTGCACTGTTAGAGCCATTGAAATAAATAACAATCTTGTCATCATAAAGATATATTCTATTAATTAATACATTAATGATTTGTTTTTTAAATTTATTGTCCTTAATGTCACCTCCTTGGATAAGACTTTCTACAAATTCAACAACATCATTAACAGACATTTTTGCAGTAGCAAGGGATTTTTCTCTTGCTATTTCTATATCTATAGTTGATAGTTGCTCGTCGATAGTATTAATTTGACAGTTTAACTTGTCAAGAACTCTAGCGTTAGTAGTCTTAACAAGAGCGTTAGTTAATTCATCAAGTTGTTTTTCTAATTTAATTTTATTCTGTTCTAAAATTTCAACTTGTCCGTTGTCAAGTTCGGAGTTGTACAAATCTACAACCTTTTTTGCAATCAACTGCAAATTTTGTTTGTCAGAGAAAAAACCGAGAGCCTGACGAACACAGTATTCTTCAATACCCTCTTTCCTTTCTCTCTTTTTGTCGCAAGTTCTTAATCTTTTCTTTCTGCTACCGCAAACATAGTAATAGTATCTATATCCGCTATGATTTACAGCAGACTCACCCAACATAGCTTCACCGCAGTGACCGCAATAAAGTTTGCCACTCAAAAGGTACTCAACTTTTGCTTTTTTGCGTGATGCATCACGCTTATTTTTCAATGCTACTTGTTGTGCCTTACAAAATAAATCTTCATCTATAATTGCCGGAATACCGTCTTTGATTTCCATATTCTTATATACATAGATACCGATATACCTTTTATTCTTTAACAGTTGAGACAAGCTAGTGATAGTAAACTTCTTGCCTCTCTTAGTTTTGTAACCTCTGTTATTTAGTTCCGTTATGATTTCTTTCTTGCCTTTTCCGTCTGCGTACTCTCTGTAAATATACTTAACGATTTCAGCCTCTTCTTCGTTGACAATATACATCTTGTTAACTACATCATAACCCAGCGGAGTACATCCGCCGATAGTCTGACATTTTAGCGCTGATTCTCTCATTCCACGCTTAACATTTTCTGCCAACTGCTTAGAGTAAGCGTCCGCCATGGCGTCGAGGATAGCCTCGAGAATGATAGCCTCAGAGCCTTCACCCACACTTTCTGTTGCTGATGTTACAGCAACACCGTTATTTTTTAAGGCTCTGCGATAAAAAGCACTATCATAACGATTACGGGCAAAACGGTCAAACTTCCACACCAACACCACTTGGAACTGCTTATTTTCGCTATCCTTAATCATTTTTTGAAAGTCGGGTCTATTATCGTTAGTTCCGGACATAGCTCTATCAACATAAGTTCCAATAATTCTCATATTGTGAGCTTCTGCATACTGAGTGCAGTAACGGACTTGGCCGTCAACGGACTGTTCTTGCTGATTATGGCTAGAGAATCTAGCATAAATCACTGCATTAATTTTTTCATTCATTTTTAATTCACCTTTTTATTTTTGAGTATTTTTAGTTTCTATAAATCTTCTATGCTTTTAACTTCTTTGACAATCTTAATAATATCAATAAAGAGTATTCCACACGCTAGTGCATCAGCAAGTGCAGTGTGATAGTTGCTACACTGTATATTCTGTTCTTCACACAAGCTAGACAGTTTATAACTATCTAAGTCTTTAATTTTAGTCTTTGCTAAGGTGTAAGTATCATAAGCCTTGTCGGTATGTCTTGATAAATCAAGCCCACTGACGTGGAGAAATTTCATATCAAAACTTGCATTGTGAGCAACAATCGCAAAATCTTGCACGAAATTTTGAAAATCTGCACAAATTTGCGCAAAAGTTGGGCTATTAGCCACCATATCGTCAGTGATATGATTAATGGCAGTTGCATCAGCTGGAATCGGATTTCTAGGTCTTAAATAAGTATGATATTTTTCTACCGGCTTGAAGTCAACAAACTTAAATGCTGCAAGCTCGATTATATCATTACCTCCGACTTTAAGCCCAGTGGTTTCGCAGTCAACTGCAACAAAGTTCTTAATCTTGTTGCAGTTAGTAGTTTTAGTTATGTTCTTATAATTCGTAATTGGATTGTGCAATTCTTTCTTTCTCAACACTTTGTCATTGCTTAATATAATCTTATGTTCTGCTACATTATCAGCAATGCAGTTAAAAGCATCAGTAAAGTACTGTTTATAGTCATAGATAGCAGGACAACTACTATGTTCAGTGCAACAATACACATTAATAGCTTCATCAAGCGTAAAGCTCTTGATTTCTTTCTTTTCTTCCTGAACCGGTACAGCAGTAATGCTATTATTAATTTGTTGTTGATTTTGTAAATTGGTGTTATTAGATGTGTTATTTTTACTGTCTTTATGCATAAATTTGTTAATTGCAATAAAAATAAAGCCAAGCACAATTAAAAAAGCTGAGCCAAGAAACAAATTTAGTTTGTCATTCTCAGTAAATAGCCCCAATAGTCCGATAATTCCGATTGAGATACAGGCAATTCCTACAATAGTCAATGCTGATTTCTTTTTCTTCATTTTTTAAACTCCTTTTATATTTTTCAAAAGTTTTAATCATTATATATGTGTAAGCACTAATATATAATATCTAGTTTAATTATACTATAAAAAGAAACAAAAAGAAACAAAAAATAATAAAAATAAATTGGAAAAATTTACTTGTTGAATTTGTAATATTTATAAAAGTATAATTTAGCTAATATATAGTATCATTTGTGCAACACAAAATACTACATAGGAGGTTCTCACTATGAAGAACGCAGAAGAATTAATCGAACGCATTAACAAAGCAATAGAAATTATTGCAAAGCAAAACACAAACGAAAAAGTGAAAATTCACAAGTTAGAACGAATATATACATATATTAATCGCATATATCGCAATCAATAAGTGAGAATAACGAAAGCCCAAGGCACTCAATGTGTCTTGGGCTTTCTTGCTTTCTCTATTCAGTTTCTTCGTTAAGAGTGTTGGCCAACATTCTTATAACATCTGCTACCTTTTCTCGCTGTTCTGACGATAACGAGAGAATTCCGCGAATGATTTTTAAGTCCGTTTCATTCAAAGAAAATTCTTTTCTTAAGTCTTCATAGATAGATAAGTCTGTTTCGATAAGCATTTCACCAGTTCCTTCGTTAAGCCAAACCATATCAACATTAAAAGTTGAACAAATTAGTTCAGCCAATAAAGGCTTTAACGGTACTCTTCCTTGTTCAACATTACTTATAACATCTCGAGATACACCTAACTTTTCACCAAATTTAGGTTGTGATAAATGGTAATGTTTTCGGACTAATTTCAGCCTTTCACCAAGCTTGAATTTTGATAAGCTATCACACATGTTACTCACCTCCTCTCTAGTTATTATTATACAATATATAGTATGAGTTGTCAACTCGTATTATAAAAATAAAATATGATTTTTTTTTGATTTTTTATGTTTTTAAGGTTGACAACTTAAAATAAAAGTAGTACAATATAATCAAGTTAAGGACTCGATATACAACAATAAAACAAGTTGTTTACTTAATTAGGAGGTAATTTTATGACAACAAAAAAGATTGAAATGGAACAAATCACACTTGATTTGCAGAAGTTGAAAGAAGCAGAAAAGCAGTACATTCTCGGTTTTATCGCTGGGCTGGAATCAGCTAAGACCGAGGACGAAAAGCAAGAGCCACCAAAGGCTTCATAATTAGGAGGTGATAAGATGAAGCCTTTAATTGCAAAGAGAACTGCTGACGGTCAGTTTGTAACAGTTCAGGAGTCCTCAGCGGTACAGATTGACGAAAAGCAAACTGAAAACTTAGCAAAAGTCTTGCTAGAGGCAATGCTGAGAAAGGAGGAAGTAAAAAAGTGAATAGAGTAGATTGCGTTGAAAACGATCAGCCAACACAAATAGCAGTTGTATATTTCGAAAGTCCAACAGAGTACATTGATAACGTCCAAAAGATATATATAAATGATGAAGATAAAAGGAACTAGTAATTGCAGTAAGTGTAGGCACATCTACTGTCAGAGTAGAGACAGAGGAATAGCTTGTAATTACTACTCACGAAGAAAGGAAGATTACATTGAACACAATAGGAATAGTAGTAATGATGATACTGTTAATCATCATTGTGATAATAACAAGTCAATGGGACAAGGAAGTCCAAATCAGGAAGATATATGACAAGTATTTTCTTGATATTGCTAGTTCAAGAAGAGAAATTAATGTCAAGGCTAAAACTTATCAGCAAGAAAATGTTGAACTTAAAAAGCAACTTAGCAGAGCCAAAAACGATATTAAGATTGTTGAAGATACATATAAGTCTAAGATTATTGAACTGGAAGCTGAGAAACTAAAACATCAAAAAGAAACTGACGAGTTAGTACATGAAATCATTCAATTAAAAAGCACTCTAAATCCGGATGAGGCATAAGAAAATGAAGAACAGTAAGAAACAGAAGATTAAGTTAATAGTCTTTCTATTATTAATGATGGTGATAGTAGTTATAAGTCTTACTTGTCATATAAGTATCAACACTAAGCACGGTGGCATCTTCTTGCTTCCGGCACTGTATATCTTAGCGACTTATACAATACCGAAAATGGTACAAGATTATGTTAGAGAGTTTAAAAACTCTTATAACAAATACGATTACGCAATCACCAAGAACCAGTTTTGTGATAGATGTGTGTATGAGGCTACCGGCAAGGAAGTTGAAGAAGTATGAAAGTTATACAAGATGTTGCAGACAGATTTGGCAGATACCCTATTATTTTCAAGGGCAAAAATGTCAAATTAGAGGATATTCACAATTGGCTTTTCTCACATTTTCAAGGTTATAAATTTGCGATAGTTATTGACGAAACTGTTGATGAATTTGAAGAACAGTTCACTAAACTGGTGTATGTTTACTTTCTTGATGAGATTACATCTGAGTTAGAAGCCTATTGTAAATAATTAGGGGTGATTAAATGAATGTCAACAGTGAAAGAAAATATGTCATTGTATGCAACGAGCATACGGCGATAGTTAAAGACGCATTGCTTTTTTGGGGAAGTCTTACGGACGATAGCAGAGAAAAAAGGTCTTTTGGCGGATATACTTGCCAAATTGACAAGTGCGAAAGATACACAAGGCAAGAACTTGAAGAATTTAGGGGCGACCTTAAAGCAGAGTACCCTTTCTTTGATGAACTTAAAAATGAGCGTGATTTTTTCAAAAAAGGCGAAGTGCTTATAAGCATTTACGATTTAAAAGAAAAGTTACACTATCGTGAATTTAAAGTTTTGGTGAGGTGAAAGAAAATGTTTTACAAAAATGAGGACAGAAAGTGTGAGTGTGTTAAATGTGAACTTAACACAAACTGCCCTTATGTTGACAAGTACCAAAGGCTTGGCAGAGAGCATAGAGGTGCTCTTGGGCTTTGTAAGAAGCTAGAAGAAAATCAAAAGAGAAAGAAGTGAGGTTTTAATGGACTGTAATAGCTTTATTAATTATCAGCTTGAGAAACAACGAATGACAAACGGATGCAGTATTAACTGCGATAAGTGCGTTTTAGGGCGAGTGGCAAGCAGATATGATATTAACTGCAAAGCACTTGAATTATTTAACCCAACAATGGCATTAAGGATGGTGCAGAATTGGTCTAAGCAGCACGAAGTTGAAACCAATTTAGAAATTGCGCTAAAGCAGTTTCCAAATATTGTTATCAATGAAAATGACGCTGTACCGTACATTTGTGTAAGAAGTTTAGGGTTAAAAGGCAGTGAATACTGCAAAATGACCGGTACTGAAGGATTATGTAATAACTCTAACTACTGCCGAGAGTGTTGGAATATGCCTTGTGAGGTGAAAGAAAAATGAATAATTTGAGAATTAAAGCACTACATAAGAAAGTTGATAGTGCAGCTAAAAAAGAAAATAACGCATATCTGCTTGTTACTGGCATCACAGATGTCAAGTCCGGTACGAATGTTGCTTACACTTCCATGAATGGAAGTGATACAGAGCTAGTGAATTTAGTTGCTCAACTTTGCTTGACTATTTGTCAAACTAAAAGCGTAAAAGATATGTTAAAGATAATTGAAGTGGCATATGAGGGCGCTATAAAACAGTACTATGAGGAACAGAAAAATGAATGATACAGAAAAACTACTACACAATGTTGGAATAACTCCAAACTTTAAGGGATATGCCTATATCTTAGAGGCGGTTGACATCTTGCACGAGCACCCCCACAAGTCAATGGAAGGTTTGTACAAGGATATTCGACGCAAATACAAAGTTAAAACTTGGCAGGCGGTAAGGAACGCTATCAGATACTGCGTAGCAAGATTGCAAGTCAAGAGCAACAAAGAAGCATTTGAGAAGATTTTCGGAATCAAACTACAAGAAGATACTAACATTAAGAATAGTGTGTTTTTGCAGTTGATTGCAAAAAAATAGACACTACTAAATTAATAGTAGTGTCTATCTCAAAAATAAAAAAGTGAGCGGTTTGTCAACCGTCACTTATAGTATAAAGAAAGGATAACTAAATGTCAAGTGATATGGATGAAATCGTACAGAAGAATATCAATGTTACTTACAGAGGTTGTCCTATTTTTTTAACTGATAACCCGTATGGGTACAGACTAAACTTGAACAACTTATATATAAGAAAAATATATGAGCGGTACAAATTTAAGAACGGTTTAGCAACTCGCTACCCCATCAGTGATGAGGAACGAGAAAAGTTTGAAGAACTAACAGTTAATTACCTGTTAACAAAGAAAATTATTAAAGAATAAGGAAGGAACTATGAGCATGGACAAAGATGTAATGCAGTATGTTGCGAAACTCGAAGAGCAAGAGCAAGCAAAGATACAAGAGGCTATCAACAAAATTGATAGTGAAGCAGACAAAATGAAAGACGATACAGCAGTAAGAATTACTAGCTATATCATAGATAACTACATTACCAGTGCAGAAAATGCTGAAAAGGTAATGAGCAAGACACTATCTGATTGTATCAGCAGTGTCAGAAGCAAAGCAAGAAAACAAGCAAAAAGCGGCTACGCAATGATTGAGGACAGAACCGTTTGGGATTGGGTCAAAGAATTTTACGAATTTACTGATGAAGTAGAAACTCAAGCTACTGCACCAGTACCGGTTGAAGAGCCAAAGCAAGAGCCGGACCAAGCAGGACCGGTTAACCTTCTTGACTTCCTTTAATTTTCCGGAGGTCAAAGAAAATGAACAAGAGAACTATTGAGATGGTAATGCACAACCCACCTGCATTGCCTCGAACTTTTGAGGATGACTTAAAAGAAGAATTGTGTAATAACTACGCTTTCGCTGACAAGAACGGTTTTTACTGTACCGCTTGCAAAAAATATCACAAGCGGCAGACAGAAAGACTGATTGACAACAGCTACAACTCCAAAATCGAATTTGTCGCAGAATGGAAGCACAGAGATGTGATAATGTGCCCCTTTTGTTTTAATCAAGTCAAAAAATATGATGCTTGGCGAGGCAGAAAAACGCTTGAGCAGAAAGAATACATAGTAATTCTGCAAAATAAAGCCGGTGGTGCCTTTATTCGCAGTTTTTATATTTGTATAAACTACGATATTCCTTTATTGAACGAACCAAGGATTACTTTTTCAGAAGATAAGCGAATTTTCTTGCGAAAAGGCGAAAGCCTCATCTTAGGGCGTGATGGCTATTATGAGCCTTATTGGGGCGAATATCCCGACAGTCTGTACTGTAGTTTTGATAATGTCAACAATCCAAAGCACCGTTTTTTTCAAGCTGACAAAATCAGAGAACCAAAAATGAACCGCTATGACCTATTTGGTCACTATAGGGACAAACCAACTCACTATTTTTATTTTAATGATAGTGCCTTAAAAAAGACCAGCTTGAAATACGCAAAGTTAGATAAGTACAGAAATTTTGAACCTGGTGTGTGTGATGAAGAAAAGTTACTTGTCTTATTTCTGTATTACAGTAACAAATATCCGGTACTAGAAAAGCTATTGCTTGAAGGTTTTGAAACGATTATAAGACAATTCGTAAGCTTTAAAAACGGATATTATTACCATTATGGTTCCAAGTTTAAAGGAAGAATTTTCAATTTCAGAAAATCTACAGTTGCAGAAGTATTCAAATGCAACAAAGCAGAATTAAGAGAAATCAAAGAGAGAATTCCGAACCCACTTGGAAGAACTCAAAGTGCCATTATAGAAGAATTATTCTTTTTAAGAAATAAAATATCTGTAACAGACGCGTACTACCTCAGAAGTACGGCTATTATCTATCATCAAAAACAACTTGAGTTACTGCACAAGTATCGTAGCTATCATAAGATTGTTAAATACTTCAAGCAACAAAATCTAGAAACTTTTCGTGACTATAATGATTACTTAATCTTACTAGATAGATTAAACATCAGCAAAGATAACGAAAACACCCTATTTCCTTCAGATTTTAAAGTCGCTCACGATAATGCAGTCCAAATGCTTCAGCAAAAAGAGGACGAAGAAAGAAAAGCAAAGTTAGAGAGAAAGTTGAATAAGTTTAACAAACTGCTTAAGAAGTATAAGAAGAAATACACATACAGCAGTAACGAACTTACTATTCGCCCACTTGCCTCAGTTGATGAAGTGTATGAGGAAGCCCAACAGCAGAATAACTGCGTTTACACTAACTACTGCGAAAAATACTTAAAAGGAAAAACAATCTTGCTAGTAGTGAGAAAGAAAGCAGAGCCGGACAGGTCTTACTGTACTGTAGAAATCTCTCTTAATGATGAACTTGTACAGTGTAGAGCAAAAAATAATGCCTCAGCACCGGCAGAAGTCAAAAAATTTATGGATGAATTTTTAGATTATATCCATAATAGCAAAAATCTCAAAAAAGAAAGGAAAGCAAGTTAATGAATGAATTAATCAATACCACTGCCACATTGGCAGAAACAAAAGAAGAAAGAGCAAATGCTCTACACGCTAGCATTATGCTTAATCAGCGAATGTTAGCGACTGCGTTAGTCAATGTTTGCCAAAATCTTAAGGCAATGAGAGACGAAAAACTTTATCTTTCACTAGGTTGTTCTACTTTTGAACAATATACAGAAGAAAAAGCAGGAATTAAGAGCCGTCAGGCTTACGCGTATATCAGTACCTATGAAAAGCTCGGTAACAAGTTTATAGAGGCTAACGAAAGCCTTGGCATTACCAAGTTGGAATTAATAAGTCAAGTTTCGGCACTTGACAGAGAAGAAATTACTGAATCTGCTGAAGAACTGACAGTCAGAGAGCTTAAAGAAGAAGTTAAGAGGCTCCAGGGTCGTGGCGAACAGCTCTCATTTAACTTTGAGCAACAGGCAGAAGAACTGAAACAAGCGAAAGCAGAGAGCAAAAAAAGTAGTGAACTTGTTGCGAACTTAGAAAATAAGAACAAGCAGTTAGAAGCTGAATTAGTACAGCAGAAAGAAAAATCAGCTACTACGATTGACGATGCAGTAGCTGAAAAACTTTCAGCAGAAATTGACAAGGCTCTAACTGCTGAGAGAGAAAAGCACGAAGATGAGTTGCAGTCAACTGCAACAGAACTAAAGCAGAACAAAGAACTTGCGTTAAAGTTAAAGCAAGAAATGTTGCAGAAACAACAAGAATACGAAAAGCAGATTGCTGAGCTTGAGCAGTCTGCTAAGAAGTCAACTTCTACAGTTGATGAAAATCTTATCAACTTAAAGCTACAGTTTGATAATCTGCAAACAACAATTGCAAAGATTGAGAATTTAATTGCTTTAATTGCTGATGAACAAACAAGGCAGAAGTTAGCTATCGCTATTGCAAACTTGCTATTTGCAAAAAGCGATTTAATTCAAAAAATTGCGGAGGCTAAAAAATGAAAAAACTAATCAAAATCAGTCAACACGCGTTTGTAAAAGGGGCACAAGGCGACTTAACAAGAGAAGAAATTGACTTAACAATTCAATTCATGAGAGATCATCCCGGATTTATTTCGTATGTTAATTTGGTGACGTATTCAAATTATGTAACAAAAAAACAAACATATCGAGGAGTTCTCAGAGAATTAGAAGATATATCTCGATATTGCAACAAAATGGAACTAATTTTTTCATAAAACTTCAAGAAAAAACGCAAGGGCTGAAATGCCCTTGTACGGCCCGCTTAAGTAATTAATTAAGCGAGGAAAATATATAAAAACTCAAAAATAAAAAAGTAAAAGGAATTAAAAATGTATTACTACAAGAAAACTATCAAGAGTGGTTATCTAACTGAAATTGAATACATTAAGAGCTTAAAACCTCGTAACAAGAAAAATGTTGCACGAGGCAAAAACATTTGCAAGACTAAAGAGCAACAACAGAAAGCAAATAAAATAAGAGCTATTAAGAACACTCAGAGACTTATTTGTTGTAATTTCTCAGCTGGTGATTATTTTGTGCGTTTTTCTGCTCCGTCTGCAACTTTCACCGAAAGTGAATTTAGAAAAGAAGTTAATAAGTTTATCAATCGCATTAAGTACCACGCAAAAAAGAAAGGCTTAGAAGTTAAGTATATTGGGTTTATTGAGTGTGGCGTGCGTGGGAAAAACTGGCATTTACATATTATTTTATCTGCTGAGATAGTTAAAATTGCTCGTGAGCAATGGAAGTGGAAAAACGGCATTAATCTTCAACCGCTTTACGAAGATGGGCAGTTTTTCAAGTTGGCTGAATACATACGCAAAGATATACAAGGCTCTAAGCGACTTATGACAAGTAGAAATCTCACTAAGCCGGAAGTCAAAGTTGTGAAATGCGGAAAAAGACGATTTGCCAAGCTTGAAAAAGGCGAAATTGTTGATACACCCGAAAAAGGTTATACTTTGGTATCTGATTACTGCCCGCTTGATGATAGCTGGGCTTGTAGTTATTCATTTACATTTTTTAATTCCTCAATTTTTTACGAAAAAGAAAGGAAAGAAAACTATGGAACTAGCTAGATTTAGAGAATTAGTGGATAAAGAAAAGTCTAGGGATAGTATGTCAAAGAAAATGGCAAAGCAAGGACTAAGTTGTAGTACTTCCACTATTGCTAAGCATTACAATGGTGATAGGTGTATAAGTACAAAGTGTCTTATTCAATATTCCAAATATTTCGGAGTATCAGCGGACTACTTACTTTGCTTATCTGATGTACCCGTTATTGCTGATGATAAAGCACTCGAACACTTATCAGAAATGTTGCAAGAAGAAAAGAATGTTACTAGAGACTGTCTAAGCGCTTTAACTTGCATTAACGAGCTTACAGCAAAAATGTGTAAGCGTCTAAAAAGGAGTTGATACAATGAAATGTAAATTTCCAAATTTAAAGTGCGTATCAAGGTCCGGCACAGAATGTAAGTTGAATATTTGCGCTCTTGAAAATGAAGAAACAGAAGTAAAACATACAGCAGTAAAAAGGCAAGAAAAAATCTGTCCGATTTTGAAGAAAGAATGTATCAAGAGAAGTTGTGAATGGTACTGCGGTTCAGAAGAATGTTGTAGAATCTGCAACATAATGACAAGATGGTAAAAAGAAAGGAATAAGAATGACAAAATACAAAGGCATTGCCTCAACAGAGGCAGAACAGCAGAAACAACTAATAGCATGGTGTAACACTATGTCACTTTATAAAGGCTATGAAGATTTAGCACTTATATATCACTGCCCAAATGGTGGAAGCAGGAACAAGTTAGAGGCTATGAATTTAAAGTGTGAAGGTGTGAAACCAGGTGTGCCTGACTTATTTCTGCCAGTGGCTCGTGGTGGCTTTTTCGGCTTGTACATTGAAATGAAATGGGGCAAGAATAAGACTACAGACTTACAGAATAAGTGGTTAACAGAACTAGCAAATCAAGGATACTACTGCGTAGTCTGTCGTGGCTTTGCTGAAGCTAGAGAAGAAATTGAAAAGTATATCGTGCTTGCAAGAACACAGGCACATAAATAAGATTTTGCAGTCGATTGTAAAAAAGGAGTAGTCAAAGTGAGTGAAATAGTAAAGAAAAAATGTATGCTTTGCGGTGACATTTTTACCGCAAGAAACAGCAAAAACAGAATGTGTGACAAGTGTAGAGAATTAACCTATCCACATTTAGCTAAGCAAAGAAGCAAGAAAAGTAACTTCAAGGACCATCTGTGCGTAGAAGTACACCAACTCAAAATGTATAATCATCAAAACGGTACAAGGTTGACTTATGGACAGTGGAAAGGTCAGAAATATTTAGGAAAGATTAAATAAAACGGTACAGCAGTAAAGGAGAAAATTATGACACTTGCGGAACTTAGAACACTTAAGAACAAATATCCGGGACTGAAAGCAGAAAAGTTAGACTTGGAAGACGAGAAAGAAGAGATTGAAAACAAGACTATCACCGACACCGTCATAGGCTCGTCAACAGAATATCCTTATCTGTCTGTACCGATTGGGATTGAAGGTCACAAACTAACCTCAGCAGATAGGCACAAGTTAGTATTGATAAATAGTAAGATAGATGCCATAATCAGTACATTAACTTTAATTGATGAATTGATTGATAGCATTGACGATAGTACAGTAAGATATGCAGTAAGACATTACATCAAGAAAGGCGAAAGCTGGAAAGAAATTCATCAGCAGCTAGAAAACTATAGTAGCAATCGTAGCGAGGCAGCCCTGAGAATGAAGGTGCAAAGAACAATAAAATATTTTTAAAAATGTTCTATTTGTTCTGTAAGTTCTATTTCATTATGTTATTATTACAATGAACTCAAAAGGTAGTAAGCCTACTAATTGATTTCGACTCATAGTTTTCTTGGTTCATTGAGATTTGAGCACTACCTTTGCTGGTTTATGGTGGTGCTCAACCGTCAATGAGAGAGGTGTTGCAAATGGCTAAAGAATTTGCAAAAGCATTTTATTCATCAGCAAGATGGAAGAAATGTAGAGACACGTTCATACAGAATAGAATGTTGGAAGACGGTGGCTTGTGCCAGGAATGTAGAGAACAACTTGGCTACATAGTTCATCACAAAGAACACCTAACACCCGAGAACATCAACAACCCAAATGTGGCATTGAATGAAGATAACCTTGAATGGGTTTGCAAAGAATGTCACGACAAGTTACATAATGTGTTCCAGCGTGAAGAAAGAAAATATTTTTTTGATAAGGAGGGAAATTTCATAGTCCCCCCTTAATTTTTTACCAAAATTTACCATTGTGGAACCGAGGGAGGGGCTCAATAAAAGACGCAAGTCGTGCGTATGACCCCCCCTCCCCTTTTTCAGAAAGGAGTTGAGCAGATATGGCAGAAGTTGATCTAACAAAGAAGAAGCAAAGAGAAATCAAGAAAGAAATAAAGCGACTTGAAGAAGTTTACAAAGATATTGATGTCAAGCGAAAAGACCTACTTCCGGGACTTATTGAAAACGCCGCTTTCACTCGAATAACACTGAAATATCTTGCAGAAGATTTGAAAGAAAATGGTACAACGGAAATGTTCAGCCAATCTGAAAATCAGACTCCTTATTCTAGACGCAGACCGGAGGCAGATTTGTACAATACAATGACTGGTAACTACTTAAAATTCATTAAGCAGTTGGATGATATGTTGCCGAAAGCCGTTGAAAAACCAACAGAAAAAATTGACTTTTTAGACGATTTCGTAAATTCTCGTGATGAAATATGAGTCAAAAATTTAAAAAATACCCTCTAAATTATAACCCAATTTTAGAATATTGGGATAAAATTGAGAGCGGAGAAGAAGTCGTTTCACAGAAAGTCAAAACTGTTTACAAGAAACTCGCTTGGGATGTTGAACACCCTGGCGAGTATTTTTATTCTAACAAAAGAGCCAACCATATTCTTGAATTTGCCGAAAATTTTTGCAGGAATTCAAAAGGTAAATTTGGCGGTCAATTAGTCAAATTAGAACTTTGGGAAAAAGCGTGGCTAGCTGCTACATTTGGCTTTGTCGGTATTGACGGACTTAGGAAATATAACCTATCTGTTTTAATCGTTGCGAAGAAAAACGGTAAATCTCTACTAGCCTCAGTCGTCGGTTTGTATATGTTAATCGCAGACGGTGAACAGGGTCCGGAAGTGTACGCAGTAGCAACAAAAAAGGATCAAGCGAAAATTATATGGCAAGAAGCAAAGAGAATGGTCCGCAAATCAGAATTTCTGCTTGAAAAGATTAAAACTTTGCATAATGAGCTATCATCAGAAGAATACAACTGCGGAATATTTAAACCTCTAGCGTCCGATAGTGATACCCTCGACGGCTTGAATGTACATTGTTGTTTGATGGATGAACTTCATCAGTGGAAAAACGGCAGAGCCTTATTTGACATTATGTCCGATGGTACGGCAGGTAGAGAACAACCTCTTGTTTTAATAACTACCACCGCCGGAACCATCAGAAATGACATATATGACGATATATATGATGATGCCAAGAACGCTATCAACGGTTTATTCGACGATAACGGCTTTAAGGACGAGCATAGTTTGTATGTTATTTATGAACTTGATAAACGAGAGGAATGGACCGACCCGAATTGTTGGAAGAAGGCAAACCCAGGACTTGGAACCATCAAAAAACTATCAACACTTAGAGACAAAGTAGATAAAGCAAAAAACAAAACTGAGCTTGTTAAAAATCTCTTATGTAAAGAGTTTAATATTCCTGAAACTTCTGTACAGAGCTGGCTGACCTTTGAAGAGCTGAACAACGAGAGAACATTCGACGTTAAAGAATTAAAGCCAAGATACGGTATCGGTGGTGCTGACTTATCAAGCACTACCGACCTTACAGCAGCAAAGGTATTGTTTTGTATTCCAGGTGATGAACATATTTATTGCTTATCTATGTATTGGATCCCTACTGACTTGCTTGATAAGAAAGTCAAGGAAGATAGAATTCCCTATGATGTTTGGGTCGATAAAGGATATATGAGATTATCGCCCGGCAATAAAATCAACGCAAAATGTGTAACAGAGTGGTTTGCAGAAGTTCAAAATGAACTTGATATATATATTTACAAAGTTGGCTATGACTCTTGGTCCGCCGTTTATTGGGTGGACGAAATGAAAAACACATTTGGTGATGTTATGGTGCCGGTTATTCAAGGCAAGAAAACCTTGTCTAACCCAATGAAAAACTTAAAAGCCGACTTGCAGAAAAAACTTATAGTTTACAACAACAATCCAATTGACAAGTGGTGTCTATCCAACACCGCTATTGATGAAGATATAAATGGTAATATTCAGCCGGCAAAAACTTCAAAGGCTACAAGAAGAATTGACGGTACAGCAGCATTGTTAGATGCCTATACCGTTTTGTGTAATAATCGTGATGAATATATGACCTTAATTTAGTGAGGCGAAACAGATGTTTGTTTTTAATTTTGAAGAGAAAAAGAAACTTGATACTGCAATTATCAATGATATTTTTGGAATCACTGAGAGTTTTGAACTACCAAAAGTGTTACTATCAAAATTAATGAATGAAAGTGAAAAAGACAAACTCTGCGATAAATTACTTCAATATGATTTTGACTATAAGAATGATTGCTTGCGAGATTACTTTCAGGAAAATAACGCAAATAGAAATGCATTGAAACAAGATTATACACCCGATTGCTTATGTACATTAATCTCGAAGTTAATGCCACAAACGGATAATGTCATTGATATTTGTAGTGGTACCGGTGCTTTAAGTGTAGGAATCGGCTCAAAGGAGATAAACTATCAGTGTGAGGAACTATCACAAATGAGCATACCTATCCTACTTTTAAATTTGTGTATAAGAAATTTAAAAGCAACAGTATTGCAAAAAAATGTTTTAGAAAATAAGGTTGAAAAAGTTTATAAACTCACGCAGGGCGAAAAATATAGTAACATAAATGTTACGAATGATTATGAAGAGCAGAAAACAAGTTGCGTAATATCTAACCCACCTTATTCTCTTTCTTGGAAACCGGTAACAGACGAAAGATTCAACGGTTACGAGTTAGCACCAAAAGCGAAAAGTGATTACGCTTTTGTACTAGATGGCTTATCAAGATTAAATGACAACGGCAAAGCATTCTACATTCTGCCTCATGGTGTACTCTTCAGAGGTGCGGCAGAAGGAAAAATCCGTCAACAACTTATTGAAAACAATCTAATTGATGCCGTTATTGGCGTACCAGACAAGTTATTTCTTAATACATCAATACCGGTTGCAATTATTGTTTTCAACAAAAATAAAACTGATAACAAGATTTTATTTATAGACGCTAGCAAAGATTTTAAAAAGAATGGCAAACAAAATTTAATGACCTCAGAACAAATTGAAAGGATAGTAGAAACTTATCGTAACAGAAGAACTGTTAATAAGTTTGCTAGCCTTGTAAATTTGCGAAAGATTATCGAAAATGACTATAACTTGAATATCCCAAGATATGTTGACAATTATGAGCCTGAACCTTTACCACCAATCGGTGAAACAGTTAAAGAACTTGTGAACATTGATTTGCAAATTCAACAGCAAGAAAGAGAAATCGCTGAGATGATACAAGACTTTGAATTTGCTACACCGGAACTGGAAGAAGAATATCAAAATGGTATAATGCCGTTTTTGAATTATCTTGATAAAAATCCGCTTGAGGAAGTCAACAAAAATTGGATCGCGTATCAATCAATGATTGCCATAGCTAAAGAATTACAAAATGAGCCTTCTAAGGTTGTGAAATTATATGATGTTGCAGAAATTGAAAGAGTAAAGAAAAATCAAGTGTATTCAAAAGGCACTTTATATTTACAGTTTTCTGCTACTGATAAAACTATTAGATATTTAGATAAGAGTTCAACTCTTGAAACTAAATTCGGAATAATCAAGCCAAAAGGCATAAATTCAAAATATTTATATTTCATCTTAGAAAAAGAATTACCTAAATTTTCATCTCGGTACTTGTCAGGAATTAATATCAATCCTGACATTTTTAAGTTTATGAAGTTTGAAATTCATACATCAGCAGTAGCATAAGCAAAAGCCGTTAAGGCTTTAGAACTTGCAGAACTTGCAGAACTTGCAGTTGATAAATGGAAAGACTTTAAAAAATATCATCTTGGAATGATGTTCTGTTGAAAGGTGGTGAGATATTGAAATTAACTAATAGATTTAAAAACTTTTTCACCGGAAAAGTTAGAAAAATTAGTAGAGTTGATGTAATTAAGGACAACAATGTGTTTTCGACCTGGGGCTTTACTCCCTACGAAAACGACATTGTCCGTTCTTGCATTAACGCTAAAGCAAAACGAATAGCAAAACTTACCATAAATCACATAAGAAGCTCAACGGATGAAAACGGCAACAAGGTGTTACAGATTAACCCTGAACCGTATATGCGTTTCTTACTTGAAGAACCAAATAGGTATATGTGCATTACCGATTTTTTGAAGAAGTGTTCGGCCATTATGGACCTTACGCAGAACTTACATATTCTTATCTTGCGTGATGAGAACGGTATGCCGTCGGAACTCTTCCCAATTTCTTGTTTATCCGCTACAGCAGATACGGACAAGCAAGGAAATCTGTACTATACTTTCAACTTTCCTCGTGGGAAAAGATTATCAGTATCTGATAGTGATATTATTCATATTCGTGGCGACTTTGCTTTTGACGATATTTTCGGTACTAGTAGAGCTAAGTCACTTTCACCACTGATGGAAGTTGTAGAAACTACTGACAGAGGCATTATCAATGCTATTAAGAATAGTTCAGTAATTCGTTGGCTATTGAAGTACACAACTTCAATGCGTGATGAGGACTTAAAAACTAACGCACAGCAGTTTGCGGACAACTACTTGAATATTTCTAGTGATTCTGTTGGCGTTGCTGCGGTGGATGCCAAAGCAGACGCAACTCAAATCAATGCTCAAGACTATGTGCCTAACGCAACGCAAATGGAGAAAACCCGAACAAGAATTTTATCTCTATTTGGAATGTCGGAAAAGATTTTGCAGTCAACTGCAAATGAAGATGAAGAAAATGCTTACTACGAAGCAGAGATAGAGCCATTTATCAAGGCATTACAAGAGGAAATGACACGAAAATTATTTACACGCAGACAAAGAGGTTCAGGAAATAAGATTTCCGTCGGTTCATTCAATTTGCAAGGTGCATCATTATCGAGCAAGTTACAATTTATGAACTTAGTTGATAGAGGTGCCTTAACGGTTAACGAATGGAGAGAAACTCTTGGACTTGGTCCGGTGCCTGGTGGCGATAACCCTATCCGCCGTTTAGATACCGCAACAGTAGTTGACCCTGAACCGGCTCCAAACGGTGGCGACGAAGGAGGTGATGAATAATGACAGAGATTAATGTTAAAGGTCCAATTATCAATAATTCAGAAGAGTGGATTTATAACTTCTTTGGTGAGGACTGTACAAGTGCAAGTCGTATAGCTAATGAGCTAAAGAACGCTAACGGTGATGATGTTACAGTTAATATCAATTCCGGCGGTGGCGATATGTTTACAGCAAGCGAAATTTTTCAACTGCTCAATAACTACGAAGGTAATGTTACTATCAAAATCGTAGGTATTGCAGCAAGTGCTGCAAGTGTTATCGCTTGCGCTGGTTATAGTGAAATCGCACCAACTGCGTTAATGATGATTCACAATGTTTCAAGTGGCCTTTATGGCGATAATCGGGATCATCAGCACGAAGCAGAAGTTTTGAAAAAATGCAACAAATCAATTTCAAATGCTTACAGATTAAAAACTGGTATGGCAGAAAGTGAGTTACTTGCGTTAATGAATAAAGAAACTTGGCTTACAGCAGAAGAGGCGGTTGAAAAGGGCTTTTGTGACAAAATTATTGAAAATAAGCAAAATAGCAACAATGCTAACTTATCTTTTGTAGCCTCGATCGGTGGTATGATTGCACCGGATAAGATTGAAAAAATGCAAAAGAAAAAGAAAGAAAATCAACTAAAAATTGAACTGCTAAATCTAAAGCAGAGAAAGGAATTTTAAAATGACATTTAAAAACAAAAAAGACTATCTCGAACAGAGAACAAATCTAATCAATGAAGCTAACAAGGCAAACGAAAACGGCGAACTTGACAAAGCTAGTGAACTTGTTGCAAGAATTGAAAATCTTGACAAGGAATTTGAAAAGTTTGCACAGGTACTGGCAAATCTAAATGCACTAGACAACAAGCAGACACCTGCGCCACTGCCATTCGCAGGCAATGCAGGCGAAAACAACGAAGAACCTACTAACATTTTCGCAAGTGTTGAATATAGAAAAGCATTTATGAATTTTGTTCAGCATGGTACAGAAATTCCGGCTAAGTTCAAAAACGAAGTAACAACTTCTAGTACTGCCGGTTCTATCGTCCCAACAACTCTATATGAACAGATTATTACCAAGCTAGAAAATTACGGCACATTCTACGCTAAGGTGTTCAAAACTAACTATGAATCTGCTATTGCTTTTCCTACTCTAGCAGTTAAGCCGGTAGCAAGTTGGGTTGATGAAGACAAGGGTGCCGACAAACAGAAGGTTGAAACAAGTAAGATTACATTTATGGCACACAAACTTAACTGTAAGGTTTCATTCTCACTATTTATGCAGGTAACAAGTCTAGAAATCTTTGAAAGCCAGTTTACTGACTTAATGGCTCAAGCTATGGTTAAGATGATCGATAAGGCTATTATCAACGGTACCGGTACTGGATGTCCTAAGGGCATCCTAACAGAAACAACTAGTAAGGTTGTTAATGTGACTAAAGCAGGTAAGCTAGACTATAAAACTCTAATTAGTGCAGAAACACTTGTCGAAGATGTATATAGTGAGTCAGCAGAATATGTAATGACTCGTGCTACATTCTTCCAATTTCTTGGAATGACAGACTCAAACGGTCAGCCTATCGCTCGTGTGAACCTTGGTCTAGACGGTAAACCTCAATTCCAACTACTAGGCAGAACTGTAAATACAATCAGTGAAGATGCCATCAAGAGTTATACAGATAGTCCGGCTAGCGATATTACATTTGCCGCTATCTTTGATTTTAAGGATTATGTATTTAATGAGGCTTTAAGTCTTACAACTAATATCTACATTGATAATGATACACATAACAAGGTACTGGATATGGTTATGCTTGCAGATGGCAAGGCAGTCAGAACTGATAGTTTAGTTAAGCTAGTAAAAAAATCTGCGTAATTTGAATAAGGAGGTTAAACAATGGCCTCACAAGACATTATTAAGGCGGTCAAATTATCTCTGAGACTTACAGCAGATGTATTTGACAACGAAATATCAATGTTAATTGACTCTTGCACCTTGGATCTTCAGGGTGCAGGAGTGTCAATATCTTCAACTAATTCTGTGTTAATAACCCAAGCGATTGTTTTTTATTGCAAAGGAAATTTTGGCGATGGTGACGAAAGATTTATTCAGCAGTATGAAAAATTAAGGGACGCAATCGCGAATCGTAAAGGGATTGATAGCAATGTTTGATTCTATTGCAACTTTAATCAGTGAAAGAATTGACTTTGACGAGCTAGGAAATGAAAAAATCATTACAGCAGAAAAGCAAATTTTTTGCAACAAAAAATCTGTAAATCAAAATGAATTTTTTAAGGCAAGTGAAGCAGGCTTAAAACCTCAACTAATGATTTTAATTTTTGCAGTTGACTACAATAATGAAAGCAAAGTTAAAGTTGATGATAAAGTTTATTACATCTATCGAACTTATCAAAAGACTAAAGATAAGTTAGAGCTTTATCTATCAACTAAACTTGCTGACGGTGTACAAAATGAATATTGATGTTAGCAGTTTCGCGGATGAAATCGCAAAGCAGATGAACACTTACACCGAAGAAGTTACTGAAGAACTTGAACAAGTAATTCAAGAAGACGCGAAAATTTTGCGCGACGAGCTAAAAAGCACTTCACCGGTCAAGACCGGTGATTATAAAAAGGGTTGGCGGGTTAAGAAAGTAAAACAAAATGGTCATTATACCGCTATCGTGCACAATGCTACAAACTATCAGTTAACCCACTTGCTCGAGAAAGGTCACGCAAAAAAAGGCGGAGTTGGAAGAGTTAAAGCCTATCCCCATATCGGTAGTGCAGAAGAAAAAATCGTACCTAAATTTTTAAACGATGTTGAAGAGGTTTTGAAAGGTTGAGAAAAATGAGCAAAACGAAACTAAAAGAGGTTATCAAAGAATTAAAAAATAATAAAATAGCGTGTGCTCATTTGTCATATAGTACAAAGCAAAATCTGCCATATGCAATTTGGAGCACTGACGAGGTTGTGAATGTTTGCGCAGATAACTCGATTATATATACGATAGAAACTGTCGCACTTGAAGTTTATTATGACAAAAGTGATACAGAAACAACAAAGAAAGTTGAAGAAATATTAAACGCCACTTGTGGAACTTATGATACAAGTGGCGAAATATATATACAAGGCGAAGGCATTTGCGAAGTAATTTACTACTTTGCAAGTGCCTGATTTTTATTTTACAAGGAGGAAAACAAATTGAAAAAGACGATTGTAAAAAATGGCTATGCTCTACTAACCACAACTTGGACAGAGGGCAAAGCGAAGGACACATACGAAAAAATCACATGGTTAGACTCAGCGGAAGCCGGATGTAGTTCTTTTGAAGCTGATCCACAAGGCGACACATCAGAAGTTTTTGCTGATGGCCAGTGTGTTTACTCTCAGGAAGAAAATGGCGGCTACTCAATTAAGACTACTATTATTGACGCTATCGACAAAGTTAAAGAAGTTTGGCTCGGTGATAAGAAACATACTAAAGGTACAGCAGAATACGCAGGCTCTACAAAGCCTTACTTCGCTTATTTAATCATTGAAGAAACCACAGACGGCAAAGGCAAGACTACTGTATATTACAACTGTCAAGCATCACGCCCTAAGCAGTCCGGCTCAACAAGTGAAAACGGCAAGTTTGACTTTAAGCAAACAGAGTTTGAAATCACTGCTAGAAAGAGAATGTCTGACAATCTTGTTAAAGCCGAATTTGAAGGTATGGAACTGTCGGATCAGGTACCACTACCTACCGAGGAGGTTGCTGCGTAATGGAAAAAACTATTACCATTGACGGCAAGAAAGTAAGATTTAGAAACAGTGGAGCCGTAATGCTCCGCTATAAGATGCAGTTCGGCAAGGAATTCCTCGCCGAACTTGCACAGATGGAAGAAGCGGTACAGACCAAGAAGGTTAAAGGCAAAGATACTGTAGTTAGTTATGACATTGAAAAATTTAATCTTGAAGTAATGTATAACATCCTATGGACTTTAGCCAAGAATGCCGATAACTCTATCCCTGAACCACTTGAATGGCTTGACTCATTTGAAGAATTTCCGGTTTTTGATATTTTCTCGCAGATTGAAGAAATCTTATCTAACGACTTGAAAATCGACAGAAAAAACGCGTAAACGGTGTTGGGTCAAATTCTGACGGCGACACGATGACAACAGAAGAACTGTTAGCGTGTTTAGCCGTTAGAGGGCTTAACACCGTTGATATGGATAATCTCACGATAGGTATGTGCTTGAACTTTATCCGGTCCTATGACCGTTTCGAAACTGTCCGCCAAGGTGGAAAATGGGAAGACCCTGAGTCTGCTTATAAGATAGCGAAGAAAGCATTGCCAATTGTTGAAAGAAGATACAAGGAAGGCGTTATTTCGGAAGAAGAATATCGCAGTTATGTAGCTGAAATTGAAGAATACGAAAGGGGCTGAGTGTAGTGGCTTCATCAATCAAAGGAATAACAGTCAAACTTGGAGCCGACACAACGGCTCTTTCTACGGCTCTTAAAGATGTTGATAAAGAGTCAAGAAGTTTACAAACAGAATTAAAAACTGTTGAAAGATTACTAAAACTAGACCCAACAAACACGATTTTGTTGGGTCAAAAGCAGGAATTGCTTGCAAAGCAAGTTGACAGTGCTAGAGATAAGCTTAAGCTACTTTCTGACGTGCAAGTACAGATAAAAGATAAATTTTCTCAAGGCGAAATTGACGAGGGACAGTATCGAGCATTTGAGCGTGAAGTCGCAAAAACTCAAGGTGAATTAAAGAAATTTAGTTCAGCAGTAGAAGAAGCTGGCACTAAGTCTAGTAATGCTGATGAAGAAATTAAAGACACAAGCACAGACTTGCAAAAAACCGGTACAGAAGCAAAAAACGCAAAATCAAATCTTCAAAATGTCGGGAATGAATTTGATAATGCAGGCAAAAAAGCAAATAAAGCCGGTGACGAAATTAAAAAAGTCGGTGAAAAATCTAAGACAAGCAAAACATCAGTTAAAGATGTCGGGGAAGCAGTCGAAAATGCTGGTAAAAAGGCGAAAGGTGCTAAAAGTGGCTTTACAATATTTAAAGGCGCAGTTGCAAACTTAGTTTCAAGTGGGATTTCTTCAGCAGTGTCAGGGCTAAAAAGTCTTGCCACTGAAACAATTAATACTGGCAAAAGTTTTGAAGCTCAAATGTCAAAGGTTGCAAGTATTGCAAATACCGATAAAGCGGGACTTGATAAGCTGACAGAATCAGCAAAAAAAATGGGTGCAAGTACAGTTTTTACGGCTGAAGAATCAGGACAAGCGCTTGAATACATGGCAATGGCTGGTTGGAATGTAGAACAATCTACATCAGCTCTAGGCGGTGTATTGAACTTAGCAGCTGCAAGTGGTGAAGACTTAGGAACTACTTCTGATATCGTTACAGACGCAATGACAGCTTTTGGGCTCAAAGCTAACGATGCAAACCATTTTGCTGACGTGCTAGCAAAAACTGCAACATCAGCGAATACTGATGTTGGCAAGATGGGTGAAACATTTAAATATGTAGCCAGTTTGTCCGGCTCACTTGGATATAGTGTTGAAGATGTTGGCGAACAAATTGGTTTAATGGCTAACAATGGTATCAAATCAACTCAGGCAGGTACATCTCTAAGAGCTATTATGACAAGACTATCAACCGATGCTGGTGCTTCATCTACAAGTCTTGGTGCTTTAGGCACATTAACAGAAAAACTTGGTGTACAGTTTTACGATTCTAATGGTAAAGCTAGAGCACTGTCTGATGTTATCAATGAGTCAAGGCAAGCATGGCGAGGATTGACCGCAGAGGAACAAACCAACTATGCGAAGAAGATTGCAGGCACTAACGCTATTTCGGGCTGGATGGCATTAATGAACAGTAGTGAAACAGATGTTAACAATCTTTCGTCTGCATTAAAAAACTGTAACGGTACAGCTGAAGAAATGGCTAACGGAATGATTGACAACTTGGACGGTGATATGAAAATTCTATCGTCTACTTTCCAAGATTTTCAAATTTCAATTTTTGAAAACGCTGAAAGCCCACTCAGAGATATGGTTCAGACTGTTTCAGGTGATGTAATTCCGGCTTTAAAGGGTATGGTAACAGGTGTTAAAGGTTCAGACAAAGAATTTGGCAACGCAATAGGCAAATTAGTCAATACTATTTTAAGCAACTTAATACAAGCATTGCCTCAGGTTGTCAATGTAGGTATGTCACTAATCACTACTCTAGCAAACGGAATATTACAAGCAATCCCAAAGTTAACTGCTACAGTGGTTAAAATTGTTTCTCAATTGATAACTTCATTAACTCAACAAATACCGAGATTGACACAACAGTTGCCGAAGATAATTACAACAATAATCAATGTTTTAATCAAAGCAGTGCCGAGAATTTTGGCAGCCGGCACAAAGTTGCTATCTGCTATCGTTAAGGCTATTCCGCGAGTGGCTATTTCACTAGCACAACAATTGCCGACAATCATCAACACTATTTCTACAACGCTGTTAAATAGTATTGATGTTATCATTAACGCAGCAGTCCAAATGCTTAGCGGTATTATTGACGCTATCCCACAAGTGATAGATGCCTTACTACAAGCATTGCCAAGAATTATTAACACTACTGTCCGCACATTGATCAAAGCATTGCCTAAAATCATCAACGGAGCAATTAAAATGTTAATGGGCATTATCAAGGCGATTCCTAAAATAATCTCAGCAATTGTAAAAAATCTACCAAAAATTATCACTTGCATTGTTAATGGCTTAATCAATAGTATTGACGCAATTATAAAAGGTGGCATTCAGCTAATGATGGGCTTAATTAAAGCAATCCCAATTTTCATTACAAAATTAATTCCACAAATTCCAAAAATCGTTATTACTATTGTAAAAACCTTGATTAAAAATTTGCCAACACTAATTAAAGGTGCAGTACAACTATTTATGGGTATTGTTAAGGCAATCCCTAAAATGCTTGTGGAATTGGTTAAAAATCTACCTCAGATTATTGTTGCAATCGTCAAAGGCTTAGCGTCATTGGGCAAAGAAATGTGGAAAATTGGTAAAAATGTTGTGCAAGGTTTGTGGAACGGCATTAAAAATTGCGTTAAATGGATTAAAGACAAAATCTCAGGTTTTGTTGATGGCGTAGTTGACGGAATCAAAGACTTTTTTGGCATCCACTCACCTTCGACGGTCATGCGTGATGAAGTTGGCCGATTTGTTGGTGAAGGTATCGGTGTTGGTATTGCAGGCAGCACAAAAAGTGTTGTTGCAAACGCAAAAGACCAAATGAGACAAGTAGTTGATGCCTACAGCAGTTTTGATATGCCAACCCTGACACCTGCGATAGCCGGCATTGCAACAAACTCAAACGGTCAGCTAGTAGCTGATAGTAATGTTTTGCAATCAACTGCAAATACGCAAAGCTCAAACGGTATGACATTTACACTTAATGTTGATAATTTTAACAATTACAGCGATAGTGATTTACAATCAATCACAAGAAGGATGTCAGAACTTCTAGCTGCCGACATTGCTCAGCAGCAGAAAGCGTGGTGATGAATATGTTCGATTTAAAATTCAAAGACAATTGGCTGAGCGAACTTGGCGGAGTGGTTGAAGAACAGAAAAAGCGAAAATTCGCAATGCCTAACATTGAACTTGTCGATATTCCGGGGCGAAGTAAGAAAGTTGTTAAAGATAACTTGTCCTATAATTCAATTGAACTTGAAGAACAAGTTGCCTTTCTTCCTACACTCTGCAAGTTAAACATTGCAGAGTTAGGAAAAAGGTTATCCGAGTGGCTTATCGGTACTGAATATAGTCAACTTTATCTAGACTATATGGAAGGTTATTTCTATAACGCTATAGTTACTGACATATCTGATTTACAAGTTGGCAATGCCGGTGTTATGAGGACTACCGTTAAACTTACTTGTGAACCTTTTTTGTACTCATACGAAGGTCAAAAAGCTATTGATGTTAGTAGTGCTACTCTTATAGAGCCATTAACAATATACAACCCTGAAAGAGAAATATCATATCCCGAAATTTTAATTTCTGTTGAGGGAGAAAATAAGACGATTACAATTTATACGAATAGATTAACTTTCACAATTAAAAATGTAACCGGCAGTTGTATCATCGACACAGAAAACCGTAGCTGCATTATGAACAATGAAATTCATGATGAATGCGTGAACGGTGTTTACTTCCCTACTCTCTCAACTGGTTTGAATTCTATTAGTGTTCAAGCCAATTCAGGTACTACTGTCAAAGTAGTACCAAATTGGAGGCGTTTATAGTGCTACCAGTTTTATATGACAATAATTCTACAAAAGAAGAATTGCTTAACACGAACGGTCTAGGCGTTTTAACAACTTGTACAGAATGTACAGTAACAGAAGAAAGAAACGGCATTTTTGAATGCTCAATTACCGTTGTTATTTCTGATGCCGACCCACTATCAAAAAAAGTTGAGGTTGGCAAATTCGTCAAGTTAAAGGCTAATCCTCAGCAGGCCCCACAGATTTTTGAATTATATTCAGAAAATTCAGTGATTACGGATAGAAAGAGAACCTTCACCGGCAGACACATTCACTATTTTTTGAATTACGACCTAATTCAAGGGGGATATTATGTAGCAACAGATAGCCATTTTTCCTATGGTGCACACACCGGTACACCGAAGGAAATTTTTGATTTTGTATACAGTCAAAATTTTGCGAATGGTGCAATATTTGCAGATAAAGAATTTACTTTTACAAGTGATATTACAGCAGAATCAGACAAAGTAGACATACACAGTATTCGCACGATTGGAGACTTCCTTGGTAGTGATTCTAAGTCGCTTTTGCAAATTTTCAAAGGTGAATACAAGTGGGATAATTTTGACATTGAATTTTTAAAATCGAGAGGCACTGAAAAAAATCTTGTAATTAAATACGGCGTCAACCTTAAATCTTTTCAACAAGAAAAAAATATTGAAAAAATGTACACACACATCTATCCATTTGTGAAAGTTGAACTTGGAAAAGACACTTCAAAGAATGAAACCGTTTACGGAATTCTTAATCTGCATCGAAATGGTGGTCCTTATGTGTACACCTTAATTGACGATTTAACTTTCCATCGCAAAGTTCTTGAGCTTGATTTAACTGAAACACTTAAATCTAAAAAAATGAATATGAATACACCGGGCGCAACGGTCTATCTTAACATTTACAATGCAACAGAATCGTATGTTAAAGCTAATCAACTGACGGTACCGGAAGTGTCGTTAACAATTACAGCAGAAAACGAACTCGAAGAAATGAAGAATATAGCGTTGTGTGATACTGTTTCGGTATATTTTCCAACTTTGCAATCGACTGCAAAGGCAAAAGTAGCCAAAGTAGTATTTGACTCTCTACTAGAGCGATATACTACCATCGAATTAGGGACACCTAAAAAATCATTAGCAAATTTATTCAAGAAGGAGGAATAAATATGCAACTACAACATCAAAAAATCACTCTAGATGTTAATGACACTAGAGCGTTTACGGTACTCAACGCCCATCAAGGCGACAGTAAGACAAGATTTATTGATATTACTCTCACAGAAAATGGAAACACTATCACTCTATCTAGTAACTATGTAGCGACAGTTAAAGCGAGCATTAATAGCAAAACCAAAGCAGTTAATACTGCTGTAGTTGATGCAACAAATAATGTTATCACAGTTGAACTAACAAAGACAATGTTAGACACACCAGGACTGTTGAATTGTGAAGTGATTTTACAAGACAATCAGCAGTTTGTAACTTCAGCAACTTTCACCGTAAAAGTTGCTGAGTCTGTAATTTCTGATGAGTCAGAAATCGTAGCAAGCCAAGAATTTGGGAAATTGCTTGATGCATTGACTGAAATTAAAGACATTGAAGATAAAGCTGATAGAGTACAGAAACTTGTAGATAATATTGACAAACTTGAAAGTGCTGATGATATTATCAATAGAATTAGTGCATCCGAAGCTAATATAAAGCAAAATGCAACAGACATATCCACAGCTTCGACTGGCTATTACAATATACATTGTGATTATAAAATTGGTTCAATTGACAAGACAACCGGCGAAGAAAAAGATGGCTCAGCTTTTATCACAGATAAACTGGACTTGTCACAATACAGCACTATTACAATTACAACGGATAGACCTACATTGTATGCGAGTATCTTTGAGTATGATAGCAATAATAAATTTACTAAAGTTATTGCAGACACCAAAAACAAAATTACATTTAGTCCGATTATCGGATATAAGTACATTATTTGGCTTTGGTACGGTGGTACTGACTTTAGTAAGATTGCAGATGTAACAGTTATCGGTAAAGCAATTAATACAATCGCAGAAAATGACACAAGATACGAATTAGCAAGAGAAACTTGCAAACTAGATTTACCAGACGCTTTTTACATCCAAAAAGGTGGAACGCTCGAATTGTTTAAATACGGAATGTATTATAGCAACTATGAATTTGTTGAGAATAAGTACAATGTGCGACTTGTTAATTTGTCAGACTATACTAAAGAGTACAGTGACAAAATCGTTATCACTTGCCCAGCTGATTACGCAGACGACATTTTAAGAAAGCCTAGTGATTTACCGTTATTTCAACTTTTGGACAGATTTGGCAAGGTGATTGACAGTAAAAGAGTAACATTTTATGTTACTGATATTACAAAAATCGTCGACAGAACAAGACGCATAATGTATCTTGGCGACAGCTTTACAGGAATGGCTGTAAGAAGTGGCGAAACTGCTAACTTAATAAGTCAAACTACTTTAACTGATACAAAGCTAATTGGCAGATCAATTGGTCAAGGCAGTGGTAACAAATTCACCGGAACAGGTGGTTATAGTTGGGCTAACTATACCGATAATCCTAACACTCTACCATCTGCATACCCAAATAACTATCTATGGGTTGAAAGCTACAACAACATTTCAATGAGCTACTTTGTCAAAAACACTTTAAATGAAACACAACTTGATTATCTTGTGATTTTGTTAGGGTGGAATGACTATGAAAACGGTGCATTTGCGAATAAATTTAATTGGTCTGACTTAAAAATGAGAGCCAAAAAACTAATCGAAAATACACATATTGGTTTTCCAAATTGCAAAATCATACTAGAAGGATACCACTATATGTATCCTTCTAATCGCAAATCTTACGGTAACGCAATGCCGCAGGTTCGTCAAAATAAATACATATATGACTTAAATAAGCTATATCAAGAGATTGCTAACGAGTACGATTATGTAACTTTTGTACAAATGAGTTGTCAAATTGATGTTCTACATAATATGACGATGGAAAGTGCAAAAGTAAACAAAAGGTCTGAAAAAACAGTTGAGTATTGCAAGGATTGTGTACATCCAGCTAATGAAGGCTTCTATCAATACTCGGACGCTGAATTCACTGCATTAACTTATTTAATGACAAAGGAGAGTTAAAAAATGAAAATGAATTTTTTACAAACGATTTTTGCTGCTGTATCAGCAGCGATAGCTGCTTATCTTAATATCTTACTAGTACCACTTATCGTATTAATAGTAGTAATGATTATTGACTACTTGTCCGGTATGGCGCAAGCGTATGTATCTCACACATTAAATAGCCGAATTGGTGTCATTGGCATCTTAAAAAAGGTCGGTTATCTTGCTACAGTAGCAGTTGCCGTTATTGCAGATTACATAATTTCTGAGGCTTTAATGCTATTAGGCACTGACATTAAACTAAGCTACTACATCGGCTTAGTTGTAACGATATGGTTTATTATTAATGAGTTAATCTCAATTCTTGAAAACTTAGCCGAAATCGGCACTCCGATTCCTAAATTTTTAACAAAAATCATTAAGCGATTAAAAGTGACGGTTGAAAAGAAAACAGACACAGAAGAAAGCGAGGATAATAACAATGAGTAACAGTAAACTTGTAAGTGTAACTAAATTAAGTCCAAACCATTCAGGGCTAAGGACTCACACCATTGACAGAATCACACCACATTGTGTGGTTGGTCAGTTGTCAGCTGAATCTATTTGTAATTGCTTTACAAGTCCATCAAGAGAGGCAAGTTGCAACTATGGTATTGGCGCAAATGGTAGAGTAGCACTTGTTGTTGAGGAGAAAAACCGTAGTTGGTGTTCTTCAAGTAATGAAAACGACCAGAGGGCCATTACCATTGAATGTGCAAGTGGACTTGAAGAACCTTATACCATGAACCGTAAAGTATACAAATCTCTTGTGAAGTTGTGTGTTGATATTTGCAAGAGATACAACAAGAAGAAGCTACTGTGGTTCAATAGCAAAAGCAAGTCGCTAAGCTACAAGCCTAAGTCTGATGAAATGGTGCTAACTGTCCATAGATGGTTTGATAATAAGAGTTGCCCAGGTAATTGGCTTTATGGTCGATTAGGCAAGTTGGCAAAAACTGTAACTAAGAAACTACAGAAAAATAAGAAAGTTAAACTACAAGGTAATGCAGGACTATATAAATATAGCTTTAAAGACCCAATCGGTAATGCTAGTGCAAAACTTAAAACTTTGAAAAAAGGTACAGCAGTAACAGTACTATCTGATGATGGTGCCGGATGGGTTAAAGTCAAGGTCGGCAACACAGTCGGCTGGATTGCCGGTAGTCACCTAGGCAGTAGTTACAGTCACTCAAGCTACAAGACTATCACTATCAAAGCTGGTACTAGAGTACGAAGACTTGATAAGTCTGAAAAAAAGTTTGAGACTGACACAAAAGTTAAGTCAAGTCACAAGTGCAGAATTATTTGCACAATCGAAAAAGGTAAGTATAAAGGTTGTATTTGTGCAAAAATTATCAGCAATGATAAAAATAACGGCAGAATGTATTACATTTATTAATAAGAATTAACGATAATAATTAATTTTTGAAATTCTTTCGTTAATTTTGAAATGTTTAATTAAAGTTTTAAAATTTTAAGCAAACTTTAAAAACATATCAGTAATTTAAAAAAATCAGTAAAACAAATTCAATTTTCGTGCAAAGAAACCCCACAACAGTATAGTACCGTTGTGGGGTTGTTTTACTTTTGTGGGATTATTTTTATATAATTTTTTCATTCATAAGTTTATAAATAATTAAATCTGTAACATAAGTAGGGCATTTGGTTTTTTCGAGTTCCCACTTCTGCCAAGTGTCATAAGGGATTTTGAGCATTTGTGCAAATTCTTTTTGTGACTTGTTAGCAATGGACCTTACTGCTTGGTAGATGTTATTACAATTAGAAAAATCGTCACAGCCACAACAATCGCAGAGAGCATTAATAACTTCATCTTCATCTGATATGTCAATATCATCAGGTAAATCATAAACTTCTGCTAGAATTTCAAATAATTCTTTTTCGTTCTTTGTTGAATATTCGTTATTTGCTTTTTCTTCTTGCAAAGCTTTCCACGCTTTGCAAAAATCAAAACCTTCATAGCTAGTCCATTCATCGTTATAATCCGTATGTTTTGGATTTGTATACTTACGGCTACCCACTTTATAACATTTCATTGTTTTTCCTCCTAATAAAAATAATTTTACATATAATCTGACCAAAAATTTTTAAATCTAAGACTTGCTTCATCATAGTTTTCAATAAAATAAGTTTCATGGTGATATTCGAATGAACCATTATTGACACCAATTTCAAATTCTTCTAAGCAACTTTTTGGAATCCAAAGAGTTTTCTTTTTCATTGGAGCGATTGAAACCATTGCATATACCGCTTTTTCAGTTTCTTTGAAGATATTAAAAACATTGTTGTCAATGCAGTTAAAAGAGATTTGCTCAGAAATCTTCTTCATAAACCATTCTTTAACTTGATAGCTTTTTTTCTTTTGGATTGTCATAATAGTTACCTCACTTAATATTTGTTTCTTATCTCTTTCTTTAGTTACATTATACGCCTAATAGGCGTATAAGTCAAGCGTTTTTTTAAAATAATTTTATTTTTTTTAAAAAATTATATAAAAAAAAGCTAGACTTATCGTCTAGCTATCAATCCGAACACACAAGCCACATCAGATATGATATAGTTCGTATGCTGACCGTTATGGCAGAGGTATAAGGATTCGAACCTTAAATGACGGAGTCAGAGTCCGGAGTGTTACCGTTACACTATACCTCTATATTCGATTTGCGTTGTCGTGTCTCTCAACAACGATATTTATTATATACTATTTTCAAGAAAAGTCAACCCTTTTTTATAAAATTTTTTAATATTTTTTTATTTTCTTTATTTCATCTATTAAATGTACCATTTATGGGACTTATCCTTTACTATACAAATTAATTTTACATTAAATATTGATATTTTTATTTATGTGTGTTAAATTTAAGAAAACGATATTAGGGTTTATGTGCGAGTTCCTTTGGTTCCCGAAAAACCATTGAGAACACGGCGCCGTACCTAATATTGGTTCTGTCATAATTGAAGTTTATGTGCGAGACCCTTTTGGTTCGGGACAACTGAGGTCACGACGCCGTATTCAAAAGTGACAGGACAGACACTGAATTAATAATTCGGTGCCTTTTTTCTTTTTGGGAAAATTTACTCTTGAAAACCTATTAAACATATGGTATTATTATATTGTGTTATTATGTACAAAATAAAGAGGTAATAAAATGAAAATATCAACAAAAGGTAGATACGCACTAAGAATGATGCTTGACCTTGCTGAAAATGGCAATGATGGGTTTGTAGCACTTAAAGATATTGCTGAAAGACAAAATATTTCTAAAAAATACTTAGAACAGATTGTTCCTATTCTTAACAAAGCTGACACATTAAGAACTAACAGAGGTTATCAGGGTGGTTACAAGTTATCCAGACCTGCTGACAAATACACTGTTGGTGAAATCCTTAGAATTACTGAGGGCAGTATTGCACCGGTTGCTTGTCTTGATCAAGACCCTAACGAATGTGAAAGAGCCGGTGAATGTATTACTTTACCTGTATGGCAAGGACTTTATGAAGTTATCACTAATTATCTTGACAACATTACTTTGCAAGATATTCTTGATATGCAAAAAAACAGGGCATCCGACAATTATATGATTTAATTCTTAATTTAGCCTTTTAATTTAGCCTAGCCTATACATTATTATATATAGAAAAAGTAGATGTTTATTCTTAATAAGCATCTACTTTTCTTTTACAGGAAATTCAATTTTATGATGAGAAATTTTAATTTATACTAGATTTTCTTTTTCAAATGCTTGTTGCAAGTCTGCAATAATATCGTCTGCATCTTCAATGCCTACACTAAATCTAAAGAAACCGTTGTGGAATTCTTCCGGATATAGATACTGTCTTTCATCATTTTCACCTAGGAATACTATTAGGCTTTCATCGTGACCTAAAGAAACTGCTGATGTAATAACATTTAAATGGCTTACAACTCTATTATATGTATCATGGTCTGCTTTTAGACCAAAGGACAATACACCACCATAACCGTTAGTCATTTGTTCTTTTGCAATTTGATGGTTAGGGTGATTTTCAAGTCCAGGATAAGCAACAAAGCTAACACCTTTAACTGTTTGTAGGTACTTAGCTACCTTTAGTGCATTGTCGTTATGCTGTTTCATTCTAAGTGGTAATGTTACAGAACCTCTCATAATTAGCCATGCGTTAAATGGACTGATTGTTGCACCTAGGTTAATCTGTGACTGTGCTCTGATAATATCAAGATACTTCTTCTTACCGATAATAGCACCACCCATTGCATCACCATGACCGTTAATATACTTTGTTAAGCTTTCTACTGTAAAGTCAGCACCCAGTTCAACAGGTCGCTGATTGTATGGTGAAGCAAAAGTATTGTCAACAGAAAGCAATGCACCGTTGTCATGTGCTACCTTAGCAATAGCCTTAATATCTGAAATTGTAAGTGTTGGGTTACCGGGTGTTTCAATATGAATTAGCTTTGTATTAGGTTTAATAGCTTTCTTAACATTTTCTACATTTGAAGTATCAACAATAGTTGTTTCTACACCAAATTTATTATTTAAAAGTTCATTTAGTAATCTATAAACTGCAATATAGGTAACACTTGAGAAAATCACATGGTCACCACTTTTTAGCAATGCAAAGAATAAACCTGATAAAGCAGCTACACCACTGGCAAGTACAACTGCCTCTTCTCCACCTTCAAGGGATGCAAGTTTTTCTTGTAAATACTGTTGGTTAGAGCCACCGTTTCTTGTATAAAGATTTTTACCTGCACTACTCCAGTTTAAATCACTAGGGTCATAAGGTAATTCATAACTATTTGCCATTGTAATTGGTCTTTTGATAGCACCGGTTTCTTTGTCAATACCGTTGCCTTTATGTACTGCTCTTGTCTGAAAACCTAAGTTATTATTAATGTCTTTACTCATAATTATCTTCCTTTCATATATAACCTATCTGTTTAGTATGTTTATAATATACATTGTTATTATCCCGTTGTCAAGACCTAATTTTGATTTTTTTATTTTGGATTAATTATTTATAGGCATAAAAATGGTCATACATTTCTGTATGACCATTAGTTTAGTTAACACTATTAAATTTACAAATTACAATTTTGCTGATTTACCGATAATATAACTATCTAAATCTGTTACAGTACAAGTAGGGTTATAGGAAGTTTTTGTTGACTTAGGTTTCAGTTTTATTTCCCTACTATAATCGGTAACACCTTTACCTGAGTTAGGTACTTTTGAAGAATAAATTCTGTCTGCTGTAAAGGCTAGAACTAGCACCACACAAATTGTAATTGATATTTTTAGTGGAATTTTGCGAAGTAGATTATCAAGTAATGGTGCAACTATATAAACAACAATAATACCACCAATACCAAACACAAGCAGACCTTCTGCACAAACTCTACCGTTGATATTTAGGAAATATCCACTATAATCCCACCATAGTTTACCGTACTGATATTCTAAGAATACAGATGTAAAATATTCTACTATACCACAAAGTACAACTGCTGAAATAAACTCAATAATAGGGTTCTTCCTAAGTTTATTAAGTAAAACAAGAATCATTACACATCCACTACCGTAAATAGGCAACCAAGGACCATGCATTACACCACGGTTTACAAATTCACCTTTTTCGATAAAATGGAAAATTACTTCCCAGAACCATCCCATAAAACAGAAGATAAAGAACATCATTATTAATGAAGTTACTGAGTATCTTCTCATATAGTGTAGATGTTCAAATTTTGTTTTTCTTACCTTTTCACCTAATGGATAAAGTCTTGTTGGGTATGTATATCCGTTAATAACATCCTTAAAGTTAACAATTTTGATTTTTCTTTCAGTATATTCTGTGTATTCCTTTTCTGTCTGATTGTAAGTAGGAATTACACCAAATACATTGGCAATAAAAGTAAGAAATTTGTTTCTTTTATGAATTACAGGTTCCGGTGTATCCATAAGTTCAATAATGTCCTTATATGAATTTCTAATTGTTTCATTAGAAGCTTTTTCATATAGATATGTATCATTTAATAAATCAACATTCTCTAGATTTTCTGATTTACACTTTTCTCTACGATTTACATAATATTCACAAACAACAGATTCTTTATATGGGTTTAGGAAGAAAATGCCTAGAAGTCCCAGTGTAAAGAAGTCTAATAGATACCAACCTATGAAAGAAATATCCAGAACAAATAATTCCCACTTATGACCTTTCATCATTTTTCTAGATAAAGTAATAGCCTTTAAAGGTAAAATATCCTTATTCTCAGCTACTATATAAGGTACTAATGCATAGGAATATCTTTTTATAATACCACCTACAATTGTTAAATTCCATAAAAACTGAAATACTTCTTTCAAACCAACAGTAAGTGCAACTTTAAACAACTTTCTATCCTTATAAATAAACAAAAATCTATGGAAAGGCATCTTCTCATATACTCTGCTTTCCATAAAAATTCTTCTATATGCAACAGAAAATGTATTGAAAATAATTGACCAAATTAATATTATTAATAGCAAAGAAAGTACAACAAGAATTGCAGCTAAAAGGTAACTTGATTCTGCTACATTCTTAATGGCAACAAGGACGGTTAAAATCATTGAACCTGATGAAACCATATTTACAACATGAGCAAGGACACCGTCTTTTCGACCAAGTTCAAGTCCACCGTAAGTAACATCTTTATTCTTCTCATCATCCATAAGTTTGGTAGCAGATTCTTTTATCTTCTCTTTATCTTCACCCATAAAGTTATCAATTAAGCTATATGTATTGGCAACAAATGGTGAAACACTTGTAATGTCTGTTTGGCTACTATCACTTGTAAAAGCCTTTACAATATCTGTTGAACCAACAAACTCAATACCAAATAACGAAGCAAGTAAACAGGCAACAACACATATCCAATAATGTGTATTCAAATTCTTTTTTCCGGTTTTTTTCAGCCCTTTTCTATCCATTATACCACCTCCAACAGCTCAATATTCAATTAATTGTATCATAATAAATAATTTAATTCAACTAAATAACAAAATAGTAATAAATCTATTTTGTATCAACAATTAATTGTAAATGCTCATTATGTGTGCTATAATTTTCCTTGTTGAGGAGATATGATATGATTGCTTTATTTTTAATTCCTGTATATATCGTTATAAACATTTATATACTACATAGACTGAAAAACTTTTTAATTAAGTGTAAAGAAACATTCAGCAGAAAATGGCTACAAGTTATAATATACACTATTTACGGTATATTTGCTGTGTCACCTATAGTGGGTTTCCTGATGCCTTATGGTACAGAAACTAAACGAATGGCAACAAGAGTTGGTAACTACTGGTTTGCATTACTGATATACACAATTATTATTGTTGCTATCGGTCACTTACTTTCTATTCTGTTAAGAAGAGTTTTCAAGGTTACACCACACAACTTCTTTCAAATAAGGAAAAACAGTGTTATAAGTGGTATTCTTACACTTGCTATTATTGGTGGTGTTTCTGCTTATGGTCTTTATAATGCCAGGGACATTAAAGTTACCGATTACAACATAACAGTTCATAAACAGGTTCAAAATGTCAATAGTATGAAAGTTGTGTTACTTGCCGACTTACATATGGGTTACAGTATTGGTGTTGACCAAATTGAAAAGATGGTTAAGCTGGTAAATGAACAAAAGCCTGATATGGTATGTATTGCCGGTGATATTTACGACAATGACTATAATTCACTTGAAGATCCGGACAAGTTAGCAAATTTACTTTCTCAAATGAAAAGTACATATGGTACATATGCTTGTTGGGGTAATCACGATGTAAACCAAAAGATACTTGCCGGTTTTACATTTAGCACAGGTAAAACACTTGAACATGATAAGAGAATGGACTCATTCTTTAAAAAAGCTAAAATCAACCTGCTAACTGATGAAGTTAAGTTGATTGACAACAAATTTTATGTAGCCGGTAGATTGGATGATGAAAAACCTGCTACCGGTGAAGTTAAGAAAAGTGCTGATGAATTATTAAAGGGACTTGATAAATCAAAGCCTATCTTCACTATTTATCACGAACCTAATGAACTGGATGAATTAAGCAAAGCCGGTACTGATGTATTATTATGTGGTCACACTCATGATGGACAAATTTTCCCCGGTAATATTTTTATTAAGCTATTTTGGGAAAATGCTTGTGGTTACTTAAAGAAAGGTTATATGCACAACATTGTTACTTCCGGTGTTGGTATTTACGGTCCATACATTAGAGTTGGTACTCATGCTGAGATTTGTCCTATTACGGTTAATTTTAAATAATCGGATATAGAAAAAGACTCAAACCTAAAAAGTTTGAGTCTTTTCTTATGTAAAAATATTTACTGTCTTCTTGGTCTTGGTCTTCTAATATCTCTGCCTAAGAAATCAATCTTAGCACAATTACCCATTACACGAGATACAAACCTTGGCGAATAGCTTTTCTCTAAATCTTTTAGAGTTAGGTTAGTATTCATTATTGTAGGTTTTCTGTTTAGCAATCGTGAATTAAAGATATTGTAGATTGTTGATGTGGAATAGCTGGACTGAAATTCTGTTCCTAAGTCATCAATAATAAGTAAATCACAAGTTACAAGAGAATTGATTGTTTCTTCCTCTGTATCGTAATCATACTTAAAGTGACTTTTCTCCAAAGTTGAAAGCAACATTGGTGCTGAAACATAAATTACACCAAAACCATTTTGGATAACTTCGTTTGCAATTGCTAAACTTAAATGAGTTTTGCCTAGTCCTGTTGCACCTCTCATCATAATACTTGGTGAGTCCAAAGAAAAAGTTCTTGCATACTTTTTGCAATAAGCAAGGACTTTGCTCATTCTTTCATATGGTGAAACTTGCTTATCCTCCTGGATATCCATATCATAATAATCAAGACTAAAATTATCAAATGATGATAATTCCAGTGGTGAGGACTTGTTAAGTTCATCACAAGCAACATCAATTCTGATTTTCTTTAAACAATCACAAAGAACTGTTCTTCCTTTTTCATCATCATATCTTCCTGTATCATTACATTTAGTACAAGAAAAATGTGGTTCTAAAGCATCTTCTTTGTAACCATGAGAAACAAGAATATCTCTTGCTTCACTTTGAAGTGCTAAACTTTCTTTAGCTAATTTCTTTGTCATTTCTACTGCTGAACCACCATTTAAAACTGCCTTTGCAGTTTCTGAACCTATGATAATCAATTGTTGTTCAATTTCTTGTAATCTAGGAAATTGGCTATAAACTATGCTCCTCATTCTATCCTGATTATGTAGAGCCTCTAGCCTTTTATTATTTAATATTTCGTCAGCTTTTTGATTAATTTTACTGTTGAACCCCATAGTAACCTCTTAGTCAAACATACTGAAATCTTCATAACTGTCTATATCGTATGATACAGCTTGTTTTTCTTGATTTTTGTTAGTTGAATTTGAAACAGATTTCTTTTCTTCAAAATCTCTTAATTCTTGTAATGTTGTAATACCATTTTTGTGCCAATTTTTAAGGATACCATTTGTATATGAAATATTAAACTTATTCTTATGATTAACACATCTTTCATATGCTTCCTTAATCATTTCATCAGAGAACTTCCATTCATTCACCCAACGGTTGGAATTTTCCTGTTGTGCTTTTGTTGGATAACCGGAATTATACATACCGATAATTTGAGAAACTCGTTTCCAGCTTTCCCCATAAGTTTGCATATTGGCAATTCTTTCATCTGCTCTCTCAAGAGTAGTAATGTCATTTGCTGCCCATTCAACACCCATTTTCTCAATATATCTCATATTGTCTTTACCGATAGAATGGCAATAGTAAACAAGCATCATAAGTACTTCACAAGGCAAACCATCTGTTTCATGCAACATAACAAGTGTTGCAATGTCACCACTTGAAATCGGCTTACCAAAAACATTCTGCACTTCTTCAAGAAGTTCTGCAAGTTGCTTATCTTCCTTTAACCTTTGAGCAACAAAAACTGAATCAGGCTTTTGTTGACGAGAAAGTGGTCTTGGTTTTTTAACTTCTTTTACAGGTTCTACGTTTTGCACAGTGCTATTAACCGGCATTTGATTTACAGAACCTTGATTTATTGGAATAGGATTTTGTTGTACTTGATTTACAGTAGGGTTAGGTACATTTGTTCTAGGTGTTGCGTTTCTTGAAACAGTTTCCCTAACAGGTTGTACTTTAGGCTTTTGAACCGATGCATTATCTCTAAGTGGTAAATCGTAAGTATTTGAAAGTACTTCCCTACTAACCCAAAAGTTTAGGGCATCTGTAACATCATCACTATTTATACCTAGCTTGTCACTTAAAATTTCTTCTGTAAGTGTATCTCCATTATGTCGCAAAACATATAGAAGTACCTTTAGTTGATTTTCTGTTGCTAGTTTTATATCTTCATCAACTACACTATTAGGTACTGGGAAAATAGAACCCCACTTGCCTATATTAAGTTCAATTAACAATGCAAAACACCCTTTCTTCTAATTCTCTTTATATTGTAACACAGATTGTACCATAATTTTGACGAAAAATAAAGTTTTTTTCAAAGTTTTATCTTGACTATTTGAAATTTTATGATATAATACAATTGTTGTGAAGATATGCGGATGTAGCTCATCTGGTAGAGCGCCACCTTGCCAAGGTGGAGGTAGCGGGTTCGAGCCCCGTCATCCGCTCCAGTAAATAGTGGTTTTTGACCACTATTTTTTTATTTACACAATTTAGGAGGAAATGGTTATGACATATACATATACACCACATGGTGTTTGTTCAAGACAAATTAACTTTGAACTTGATGATGATTGTAAGGTAAGAAATGTAAAGTTTGTTGGTGGTTGTGCCGGTAATACTCAGGGTGTGGCAGCTTTGATTGAAGGTATGGATGCTGAAGAAGCTATCAAAAGACTAAAGGGTATTGACTGTAGAGGCAGAGGCACAAGTTGTCCTGATCAGCTTGCCACTGCTATTGAAGAAGCAGTTGAAGAATTTTAATTCTTTAATATTTTCAATATAACCTTTACAGAATAGAGTTCAAAAGTAAAAAAGACAAAAATTTATGCCGACTAGTAATTAGTCGGCATTTTTATATTTACATTAAATTTTACTTATCTTCTGCTAGTTGTTTCTTGAAAATTGTTCTGAAAATCTTTCTTACTATTGGACCGGCATAACATAACTGCCAGAACATAGCCATAGGGAAATTCATAACTGTAATCTGTAACCAAGTTGAAACTATATTATCTGCACCACTGAAATTAAACAGAACTGATGCAACAAAACTCATTACAGGACACATAAAGCAAACTGTAAGTGCTGAAATCATTAGAGTAATAAAGATTGGTTGAGTCTTTGCAGGGTCAATAGTTTTAAATGTTAAATGCTTTACAACTCTGCCTACTACTAAAAATTCCAGTACAAAAGCTACGGCACACATAATTGGCATTTCCGAAAAAGCCATTAAGAATACTTTATTGCTTAGTCCACCCATACTGATTGCAATGTTATAACAAATCATTGCATACACCATTATAATAACCATCATAATGGTAAAAATAACATCTTGAAATTTTGTTTTTGGCATAAATTTTCCTCACTTTTCTAAAAAATAATAATAAAAAAACAACACATTAAAAATTTTGTGTTGTTCGTTATCATCACTTAGAAAAGTAATGTGCGTTTCCAATTTATACCCTATATTTAATTTGCCTTGGTTATTTTATCATAAAAGATAATATAAATCAACAATAGCGTGTAGAAAAATCTACACGCTATTTCTTTAGATTTTTATTGAAAATTACTTACTTAGGAAGTAATTCATCATTGTGAAACCTTTTTCAATGTATTCACCGGTTTTCTTAGCATTAGCTTCTGTAAATACATCTACACCACTGTTCTTTTCATCCTTGCTATTATAGATTAGGAATGGAACAGGATTTGATGAATGAGTTTTAATGTTAAGTGGAGTTGGATGGTCAGGGCATACCAAAACTGCAAAATCATCATAACCCTTTAAAAATTCAACTACAGGTGTTAAAATCTTTTCATCAATTAGTTCAATGGCCTTTACCTTGTTGTTGTATTCACCTCTATGACCACATTCATCAGGTGCTTCAACATGAATATAAACAAAGTCCTGACCTTTCTTAAATTCTTCAATAGCAGCCTTTGCTTTACCTTCAAAGTTAGTATCAATGTAGCCTGTTGTACCATCAACATCAATACTATCCATATCGGCACAAATAGCAATACCCTTTAGTAGGTCAACTGCTGAAATCATTGAACCTTTCTTCTTGAACTTATTATAGAAACTGTCAAGAACAGGTTTTGTGCCTTCACCCCATAGCCAAATTGAGTTAGCAGGACGCTTACCCTCAGCAACTCTCTTTTGATTTAGTGGGTGGTCTTTTAGTAGGTCATATGACTTTTTCATTAAATCATATAGTGGTTCTACCTTGCTACCTGTTGGAATATAATCCTTGATAACTCTTTCAGAAATATCATGAGGTGGTGTGAAAGAAACATTGTCTTTGTCACCGTTAGCCCATACTAAGCAATGTCTATACTGAACGCCGGCATAGAACTTAAAAATGTCATTGCCTAACTTTTCATCAATATAATCAATAAGAACCTTTGCTTCTTCTGTACTAATATCGCCACCACAATAGTCAACCATTGTTTTGTCTTCATAATTTTCTTCATCAGACAAAGTTACAAGGTTACATCTTAGTGTAACATCAGTTTCCTTTAAATCAATACCGATTGAAGCAGCTTCCAGAGGACTTCTGCCTGTATAATAAACTGCCGGTTCATAACCAAGTACAGAAAGGTTAGCAACATCAGAACCGGGTTTTAATCCCTCTGCTACTGTCTTAACCATACCTACTTCGCCCTTTGATGCAAGAAAATCCATCATAGGTTTATTGGCAACTTCCATAGGAGTTTTGTTGCCTAACTTTTCAAATGGCTCATCAGCCATACCGTCACATAACATTACTAAATATTTCATTATTGGTTCTCCTTGTGTCCAATCATCTTTAAATAAGCGTTAATGAAACCGTCAAGGTCGCCGTCCATAACTGCATTTACATTGCCTGTTTCATAATTTGTTCTATGGTCTTTAACAAGTGTATATGGCATAAATACATATGAACGAATCTGGCTACCCCAAGTAATTTCCTTTTGAACGCCCTTAATATCTTCGATTTTATCTAAATGTTCTCTTTCTTTAATTTCCATCAACTTAGACATAAGCATTTTCATAGCCACATCTCTGTTCTGATATTGGCTACGCTCAACCTGAGATGCAACAACAATACCTGTTGGAATATGTGTTAGTCTAACTGCTGATGAAGTTTTGTTAACTTTCTGTCCACCTGCACCTGATGCACGGTAAACATCCATTTTAATATCTTCGTCACGAATGTCGATTTTAATATCATCATTAATTTCAGGCATAACTTCAAGTGAACTGAAACTTGTATGTCTTCTACCTGCTGAGTCAAATGGTGATACTCTAACTAATCTATGAACACCGGCTTCACTCTTCAGGTAGCCGTAAGCATTTTCACCTTCAACTAAAAGTACAGCAGACTTTAGTCCTGCTTCATCACCTTCTAGGTAGTCAACTTCCTTAACATTAAAGCCATGGTCAGCTGCCCAACGAGTGTACATTCTGTAAAGCATTTCAGCCCAATCCTGAGCTTCTGTACCACCACTACCTGCATGGAAAGTAAGGATAGCATTGTTCTTGTCATATTCACCTGTTAGCAAAGTTTGTAGTCTTTGCTTTTCCAGAATTTCTTCTACCTTAGCAACTTCACTTTCTGCTTCTTCAAGTAATGACAAGTCCTCTTCCTCATCTCCAAGTTCAATTAGAGTTAAGGTGTCTTCATACTTATCTACAAGTGAATTAAAGTTATCCACCTTTGCGTTAAGGTCAGAAGTTCTCTTAAGAATCTTCTGGCTCTTTTCAATATCATCATAAAAACCAGGTTCAGCAGCACGATTCTCTAACTGTTGAATTTCACTTTTAATAGCCGAAAGACCAAGTGCATCCGACAAGTCATCAATCTCAGGCTTTAAACCCTCTAGTTTTAATTTTAATTCTTCAAACTGTACCATAATACATACCTCATTTACATTATCACAATTCATTATATCCCATAATTTCAAAAATGTAAATAATCATATTAAACATAATACAAATATTAGAAAAAATGTATTGATATATGATAATATATTTGATATAATATATTAAAATTAGTAGCATAATAAGTGTATCATGTGCTAACTATACACTAATAAAAGAGAATAAAGGAAGTAAAAATGGACTATATAGGTTTTAGATGTCCTGTTTGTGACAAAAACTTTCATGCTGATGATGATGTAGTTGTTTGTCCTGTGTGTGGTACTCCCCATCACAGAAAATGTTACGAAGAACTTGGTCATTGTTACAATGAAGATAAGCATAGTGAGGGCTATGACTTTGAGAAAGAAGAAAATGAAAGTGATGTTCCAGAAGGATCTGTAAAGTGCAAGAATTGTGGTGAAATTAATTCTGAGGGTACTTTTTACTGTTCAAAATGTGGCACACCTTTGATTGACATTCCAAACAATAATTTTGGTCAAAATCAAAACCAAAATACTAATCAAGGAAGTCCTTTTAACAACCAAGGTAATCCTTACGGTAATAATCAAAATGGTAATCCTTTTGGTAATAACCCTAACGGTATGCCTTTTGGTGGTTTTAATGCAGTACAGTTTGACCCTATGGGTGGTGTTGCTCCTGAAACTGAATTTGAAGATGGTGCAAAAGCCGGTGAAGTTGCTAAGCTAGTTAAGCAAAACACACCATACTATATGCAAGTATTTAACAAAATTAAGACTTTCAACAAGTCTAAGTTTAATTTTGCCGGTTTGCTTTTTGGTGGTGGTTATCTACTATATAGAAAGCAATACAAACTAGGTGGATTTATTACAGCAATAATGATTGCTTGTTATACATTTTTCACTTACGGTAATTACACAGTTATCAGTCAAGTATTAAATGATATTGTAAACACACATACAAATATGAATCCATCTGACATATATCCAATGTTTATGAGTGCAGTTGAAAAGCTGGATACCGGTGATTACTTAATAGTAATCTTCTCGTTTATATGTCTGCTTATATATTATGCATTGCATTTGGTGTGTGGATTTATAGCAAACAGATGTTACTACAAACATTGTTGCGAACAAGTAAAGAAGATTAAGTCACAGAGTTCTTCAGAAACTGCTGCTGAAAATGAATTGCAAACAAAGGGTGGAGTTAATACTGCTCTAGCATTTAGCTTAATTGTTGTAATGCTAATACTTAACTATGCTCCGGTCTTTTTATTAAAATAAAAATAAGTAAAATTAAGGATTGAGGTAAATATGAAAATTACAAAGGCTGTTATTCCTGCTGCCGGTTTAGGTACAAGAGTACTACCTGCAACAAAGGCTATGCCAAAAGAAATGTTTCCTATCGTTGACAAACCTGCTATTCAGTACATTGTTGAAGAAGCTGTTAAGGCCGGTATTACTGACATTTTGATTATCACTAACAGAGGTAAAGGTGTTATTGAAGATCATTTTGACCGTGCACCTGAACTAGAAGCTGCCCTTGACAAACCTGAAAAACAAGAAATTCTTGAAACAGTAAAGAATATTTCTAAACTTGCTAACATTACATTTATCAGACAGGTTGAAACTAAGGGTCTTGGTCATGCTATTCTAAGAGCTAAGAACTTTGTTGGCAATGAACCATTTGCCGTTATGTATGGTGATGATGTTATCATTGGTGAAAATCCTGCAATCGGTGAACTAATTGAGTCTTACGGTGAATATGGTAAGGGTGTTGTTGGTGTTAAGCTAGTACCTGAAACAGAAATTCACAAATACGGTTCACTTGCAGTTGAAAACATTCACGACAATATTTATAAGTGTACTGATATGGTTGAAAAACCACAAACTCCTGAAGAAGTGCTTTCTTGCTACTCTATTCTTGGTAGATGTGTTCTTCCACCTGAAATTTTTGAAATTCTTGAAAACACTAAGCCTGGTAAGGGTGGCGAAATTCAGCTAACTGATGCAATGAAAGAAATTGCTACTACTGTTGGTATGACTGCTGTTGAATATACAGGCACAAGATACGATATGGGTAACAAGCTAGGTATTCTTCAAGCATCAATTGAAGTTGGTATTAATCACCCTGAAGTTGGTGAGGACTTTAAGAAATATCTTAAGGAATTTGCGAAAACTCTTTAAGATTACATATTAGATAAAAAATTAGTGTGCAGAAAATTCTGCACACTTTTTTGTTACCTAACTTTATTTAAACAGAACATTAATTTTCTATTAAAGAAATTTCAATACCTACAACACCATACTGACTTTGCTTTTCTGTAGGATAATATTTTTCCATATCCTTAGGAGTAGCCTTATTAATATTACTTTCATTATAGCCACATTTATCAAGTGGTAGGTTATTATATAATTCTTCAAAAGAACTAAACTTATGTAATCCAACTACTTTAACTGATAAAGTTTCCTTATTATCGAGATTAGTAAAAATTATAATATCCCCTACTTTTACCTTTTGTCTTTTAGGGTCAAGAAGTCTAAGTTCATAAATTTTCTCTTTATCTTTGATAGAATTAAATGGTTCACTACATAAATTCATATAATGTGTCATAGCAAATCCACCTTTATCGGATTATGCTTTTCATAATAATAATATGAAGTAAAACCAAGTTCTTTTAAGATTTTAAAGGCTTTATCAAAATCTTGAGAAAGTGCCTCTACTGTATGGGCATCACTACCTAAAGTAATTAAATAGCCACCTAATTCTTTATATCTTTTAAGGATATTTTTGTCAGGCATTGGTCTTGAAAGTGGTTTAGTGATAGTAGAAGTATTAATTTCAAGTGCTTTATTGTTCTTGATTAAGGTTGAGAGAATTTCATCAATTACATCATTATACTTTGAATAATCTAGCTTAATATCAGTTCTTTCTGCAATATATCTTGCCGGATAATCAAAATGTGCTAAACTATCAAAGCCATTCCACTTTACTACTTCAAGTTGTTCATTAAAGTATTCTGTAAGTAAAGTGTCAATATTATTCTCGTTATATTCTAGAAAATAAAAGTCCTCTCTGTCCCTTACTTCGTGAGTTGATGCTAAGATAAAATCATAGTCACCTAAACCTAAAGCAACCTTGGTCTTTTCCGGTGAATGAGTAGGTTCACCTAGTTCAACACCTGTAAGAACTTTGATTTTGTCACTATAAACTTCTTTTAATCTCTTTGACTCAGCTACTGACTTTGGGATTTCTTCTTCAAGAACTGACTCAAATTTCTTTTCATCATAAATACCTATTACATCACAATGGTCAGTAAAAGTAATTACATTAATATTTTTCTTAACTGCACCTTTCACCATATCCTCCATTGGTACTTCTGCATCAAAAGAAAATGATGAATGAGTGTGGCTATCACATATAATCATAAATATCACCTATAAGAAGTTTATCACATTTTGCACTTTAATGCAATAAAGTGACTTTACAATTATACGATTAAGTAGTATAATTAAAGAAATTAATTTTTGGAGGTACATTATGAAAGCTGTTATCACTGTTGTAGGTAAAGACACTGTAGGAATTCTTGCTAAAGTATCTACAGTATGTTCTGAATATGACGCAAATATCGTTGAAGTATCACAGAGCGTTCTTCAGGATATGTTTGCTATGATTATGCTTGTAGAACTAGGAAAGAAGAATTTTGGTGAACTTTCATCTACTCTTGAAAAACTTGGTGATGAAAACAACCTTAAGATTCACTCAATGCATGAAGATATTTTCAATTCAATGCACAAAATTTAAGGGGTATAAGTAATGCTAGAAACAAAAGATATTCTTGAAACAATAAATATGATTGACAATGAGGACCTTGATGTTAGAACTATAACAATGGGTATTTCTCTACTTGATTGTATGGATAATGATATAGACAAGGCTTGTCAGAAGGTTTATGACAAGGTTTGTTACAGTGCAAAAGACTTAGTAAAAACAGGTATGGATATTGAAAGCGAATATGGTATTCCTATCATTAACAAGAGAGTTTCTGTAACTCCTATCGGTATGGTTGCTGCTCCATGTAAGAACCAGGATATTACTAAGTTTGCTAAAACACTTGATAAGGCTGCTGATACACTTGGTATTAACTTTATCGGTGGTTACTCAGCACTTGTACAAAAAGGTTTTGCATCTGGTGATATGGAACTGATTAAGTCTATTCCTGAAGCACTTGCTACTACTGAAAAAGTATGTTCATCTGTAAACATTGGCTCAACTAAGGCCGGTATCAATATGGATGCTGTTAAAATTATGGGTCAGATTGTTAAAGACTCAGCTGAACTTACTAAGGATAAAGATTGTATTGGTGCTGCAAAGTTAGTTGTATTTTGTAATGCTCCGGAAGATAACCCATTTATGGCAGGTGCTTTCCATGGTGTTGGTGAAGCTGACAAGGTTATTAATGTTGGTGTATCAGGTCCCGGTGTTGTAAGAGCTGCTCTTACAAAATGTGAAAATCACAACATTGCTCAAATTGCCGATGTTATCAAAAAGACTGCATTTAAGATTACAAGAATGGGTCAGCTAGTTGCTCAACAGGCTAGTAAAAGACTTGATGTACCATTCGGTATTGTTGACCTTTCTCTTGCACCTACTCCGGCAGTTGGTGACTCAGTTGCTTATATTCTAGAAGAAATGGGTCTTGAAGGTTGTGGTGCTCACGGTACTACTGCTGCTCTTGCTATGCTAAATGATGCAGTTAAAAAAGGTGGCGTTATGGCTTCTTCAAGAGTTGGTGGTCTGTCAGGTGCATTTATTCCTGTTTCTGAAGATGCCGGTATGATTGCTGCTGCTGAAAACGGTTACCTTGACATTACTAAACTAGAAAGTATGACAGCTGTTTGTTCTGTTGGTCTTGATATGATTGTTGTTCCGGGTGACACATCTGCTGATGTTATCAGTGCAGTTATTGCTGATGAAGCAGCTATCGGTATGGTTAATACTAAGACAACTGCAGTAAGACTTATCCCTGCTATTGGTAAAAAAGCCGGTGACACTCTTAACTTTGGTGGTCTACTTGGTTATGGTCCTGTTATGGAACTTAGAAAAGGTTCACCTGCTAAGTTTATTAACAGAGGTGGTCAGATTCCTGCTCCACTACAGGCACTTAAGAACTAATTAAGTTTATATTACATAACGAAACTCCTCACAATTGTGAGGAGTTTATTTTTTTGCAATTATTTATTAACTTTGTTTTTCACTAAGGAAACAATAATATCTGCGATTTTATCAACAGAATATTTACTACTATTAAGTGTTAAATCATAAGTAGAGGTTGCTCCCCATTCCTTATTAGAGAAATGTTTGCAATGATTTTTTCTTTCCGTTTCTACTCTTTTAATTTTAGCTTTAGCATCATTTTCAGACAAATTATCTCTTTTCATAACTCTTGCAATTTTATTTTCAAGGTTACTGTCAATAAAGATATGTAAAGCATTTTCATAGTCTTTAAAAATAAAGTTACCTAATCTGCCTAAGATAACACAATCGCCCTTGGATGCAAGGTCTATCATAACATTCTTTTCCACATTAAACAGTTTATCACACTTTGTACTTTCAGCACCCTCATAATAAAACTGTGAATAGAAATTATAAAAAGCACTGTTAGCAATTTTTTGCTCATTATTCTCTACATAATGTTCTGTGTTTCCACTTTGCTCAGTTGTTAGAGTAATAATATCCTTGTCAAAATATTTAATACCTAGCTTATCAGCCACCAATTTGCCGATTTCTCGGCCACCACTACCATAACCCCTAGCAATTGTGATAATAAGGTTGTTAGTGTTTTCTTTATGTTCAGTTGTCTCAGCTGTTGCAGATTGTGGAATAAGTAGCATTGTTAAAAAAGCAAGGTGCTTACCAAAAAACTTTGCAATTAATCCTACTATTAAAGCAGCTACAATTGTACCTTCTCTTACACCATTGATTGTGTTAAACAATATAAATGAAATTATACCGGCAGTTACTGTCATAGAAGCATCAAAACAAACCTTTGTAATACCAAAGTCAACACCAAAACGAATTGTTAGTGAACGAACAAATGACTCACCCGGAAGCATAAGGACATCAGCAATTACTTCCAAATAAACACCAAAACCAAGGATTACACAACCGATTAACAGGTAAAGAACTTTTACTACATAAATATCACTATTAACCCAAGTTAAAAGAAACATAGAAATATCTATAAAATAACCAAACAAAATTGATACAGGAATTTGCAATAAATCTATTTTGTTAAATTTCTTTCCTAGAATAATAATCTGCAAAAGAATTAAAAATAGACTGAAATAAATTGTGAATACACCTAAAGTTGGTGTAAATTTTAGGCTAAGTACATATGGGATACTTGAAATCGGTGATGTACCCAAACTTGCTTTTGTTACAAATGCAACACCTAAAGAACTTATAAAAAGTCCAAACAAAAATACAATATATCGTCTAACTAAATTTTTCTTCTTCATATTAACACTCCTTCAAGTTTTTATTGACTCTATTTAGAAAATTTACAAATTGCATTTTCTCTTCATCAGTAAAATCTTTCAGAGCATTATTCTCTAGCTTAGCAAAAGACTCTATAACAAACTTTGCCTCTACTTTTCCCTTTTCAGTTAAATACACAAACTGAAATCTGCGATTATCAGGATCAACCTTACGGATGATAAGTTCATTCTTTTCCATTCTTGCTAAAATGCTTGTGACAGTTGCTTGTTCAATAAAACAAGACTTTGCAATATCTTTCTGTACTGCACCATCATTTTCGTAAAGGTATTCTAAGATTTTCGGTTGTCCTTTAGACAACTTTCTATCTGCTACATTGTCAAATACCTTTTTTGTGTACATTGTGTTATTCTCCATCATCAACTTATGATAGCTCATTGCCTCTCCTTCTTTCCGATAATTATAATAACACTTTGAATTCTAATTGTCAACAATAGAACTACTTTTATACAAAAGAAAAAACAGGTGCATTAGCACCCGTATTTTCTAACAAATTAACAAGTGGAACAAAACAATTCTGCATATATACATTTATCATAGGATAAATTAAAGACTAGAAATATATTTAGAATATTTTTTCCTTACAAGTAGATTATAGCACTATATAGTATTATTTGTCACTATTTGGTACAATATTGTTATGAAATTGAAATAATTTTGTTTTAATAATTACAAATTGGTATTATTTAGTAATTATATGTCGATTAATTTTTTGACATTGTTTTGTTTAATTAAATAATTTCATTCTAACGGATTTTTAAATTTATACTCTACTTTTCTTACTCCAACATTTATTATTAAACCTATAAAAATAGCCCCACATAAAGTGGGGCTAAATGTTTGACTATTTTTTTATTAACCGATTAAGCCAGGTTTTGTATCATAGAATGATAAGAAGTCTCCCTTATCAATAATCTTATTATCATTGATGATAATCCATTTTTCTGTACCGGAAACACCGTTGTAGTCCTGAGTCTGAACTGTACCATTGTTGATGATTAAGCTATAATCAACACCATTAGCTACCTTAAATGTTGTTGTAAACCAACCATCATCACCCTTTGTTAATGACTGACCTGGCCATTTATTATAAATGTTAACAGAACCTAGTTCTGTATCATACCAAGCCCACAGTTTTGGTGTCCATGTAGCAGAACCACTGTGCTTAACATGAAGTGTTACATCATAGTTATCATCATCATAATAGAATAGTAGTAGCTGACCTGCAAACTTGTGCTGAACATCTACTGAAGAAACTTCACTTTCTACCTTATTACCATCTAGTGTATATTCATTAGCATACTTATAGGCAATTAGTTTATCAGGTGTATAAGTATCGCTCTTACCGGCAACTATATCCATTACCTTATCAGGAGCGATTGGCTTATTAGTTGACTTACTAATATATCTAATACGGATTTTATTTACTAGACCATAATCTTTGTGAGTAATCTTCTTCTGAACTAAAGTAGCATCAGCAACATTAACAACACCATCCTGGTTGTAGTCAGCTGTTTTAATCTGTTCTTCAGTTAAAGTTGCAGTTTTGCTTAGATACTTCTGAATTAGAGTAGCGTCCTTAACAGTTAACTTTGACTTACCTGTTAGGGTCTTTTTTAGATTTTCAGGTACATATTCACCATAGAGAAATGTAACTGTCTTATCAGTAGTACCGAATGTACCATACTGATCACCATCAATACCAAGAAGCTCATACTGTAACTTTAGATTTTCATCTGTCTTAGCTTCATACTTTGTACCAGCTGTACCGTATAGAACCTGCTTTGAAAGAATCTTACCTGTATCAACATCTTTGTTAACAACTGTAACCTTTGATCTATTAGTCTTGATGTTAGCCTTTTCATATGTTGACTTTTCAACAAGAACCATAGCAGTCTGTGAAGGAACTTCAATTTCATTACCCTTAATGTACTTAATTGGAGTTAGACCTGCTTCATCACTGTCGGCAATAACAACCCATTCTGTATCATTAGCAAGAGTTTTATCAAATGCCAGAGAAACTGTTGCACTCTTCTCAACATCATTATTCATAACAACAGCAAGTTTGTTCCATTCGCCTTCAGTAGCATTAGAAACTGTGTAAGAAACAATATTAGATGAATTCGTTAATGTTTGACCGAATCTGTAGTTATCCCTTAGGTTAATGTCATCTGTTGTAAATGGTGAGAATGACTTACGAATATCAAGCATACCCTTGTAGTAAGAAACTAGGTCTGCATTCTTGGAAACATCATTCCAATCAATCATATTTTCTGTAGCAGCAGAATTATATGAGTTTTCGTCACCATCTTTAGATCTACCCATTTCTTCACCTGCTAGGAAGAAGTGAAGACCCTGAGAAGTTGCACCGATTGTTTCGGCAAACTTATTGATACGAATTAGGTTATTATTTCTTGCTCTGTAATCAGATGTCTTACCATATACAGAACCCCATAGTTTATCGTATAGAGTGTTGTTATCGTGGCAAGATACATAGTTAACACACTGTGCAGGAGAATAAGCCTTCCATTTTGCAGCAGAACCGGCTGTGTTAGCTCTTACACCATATCTAACACCCTTAGATGTATCAACTAGGTTACCTTGGATATAACCCTTAGCATCGATTGATGAGTAACTACCCTTAACAGCATCACGATACTGGTCGTTGAACATACCAACCCTGCTATCCAGAGCCTTTGTAGAACCCTGTGAAGCCATCCGTACTGTATCACCATCATAGTCTGTTAGGTCATTCTTAGTAGACATTGACCAACCTTCGCCATATACAGGCATCTTAGGGCTAATCTTGTCTAGTGTTGAACGAATATCATTCATTGTCTTAACATCATGTAGACCCATTAAGTCAAAACGGAAGCCATCAATGTGATATTCAGTTGCCCAATAGTTAACTGACTGAACCATAAAGTTATGATACATAGCTCTTTCAGAAGCTGTATCATTACCACAACCTGATGCATTTGACCATGTACCATTAGCGTTCATTCTGTAGTAATAATCAGGAACTGTACCCTGGAAAGATGTATTTGTGTTGTACATATGGTTGTATACTACGTCCATAATAACACCGATACCAGCCTTATGTAGAGCCTGAATCATCTGCTTCATTTCATTAATTCTAACATTACCATCATATGGGTTTGATGAATATGAGCCTTCTGGAACATTGTAGTTCACTGGGTCATAACCCCAGTTAAACTGATTATCAGGACCTGTTTCATCAACTGAACCAAAGTCATACATTGGGTTAATCTGAACATATGAGATACCTAGTTCTTTTAAGTAATCAACACAAGTTGGAATTGAACCTAGGTTGTTTAGAGTTGTACCTAGTTCTGTAAATGCAAGATACTTACCACGATTCTTAGCAGAAACACCTGAGCTTTCAGAATATGAGAAGTCCTTTACATGAATTTCCCAAATTGAAGCATCAGCAATGTCATCTGTTAAAACATGCTTATCCTGATCCCAACCTTCCGGATTTGTACTGGAAAGGTTACAAACCATTGAACGCTTACCGTTAACACCTGTAGCTACTGAATATACATCAGGAATTTCCTTTGTAGTAACCTTTGTACTATCAGCAATACTTGCAGCTGTTACTGTGTAAGTGTAGTATGTGTTTGCTAGATCACCATCAGCCTTTACTGAGTAAACACCTGTCTTTTCATCTAATGTTAACTCTTTTGAACCTAAGTCCTTAGCACCTTCTTCTTTATCAGAACCGGTTGCATAAAAATTAACCTTTACTGATTTAGCTGTAGGTGCCCAAACCTTGAATGTTGTTGCTTCTTTAGTATAAGTAGCACCAAGGTCTGTTCCGTTGTAGCGATACATACTATCAATTTTGTGAGCTGCTGTTTCATACTTTGTTGGTGTAGAAGCAGTAGCTGCTGATGAAGAAACTGTAGCAAATGGAATAACAGTTGCTAACATCATGATAGAAAGAACTACGGAAATAATTCTTTTCATTTTATTTTTCCTCCCTTTTTTTATTTAAAAAATAATTTTTCAAAGAATATTATTTCTGAATTTCAATACCCCTAACTCTCTTCTTCTTTCTTGAAGAACGAACTTTTAGGGTAATACCTGCACCGGCTAATAGACCAAGTCCTACCAGTGCAATAGTTGTAACAAGAGCTTTTTTGCTATTGTCATTTAATTGATAATTGTAAATAACAGTTTGTTCTGCTTTTGTATAAACACCTGAGGCATTCTTTGGAGTTGATGTTAAAGTAAGATTCTCATACTCTTTAGCCTTTGTTTTATACTTCTTATCTTGTTTACCTTCCAGCTTCTTGATGTCCATAATATTGCCATCAGAATCCATATAGATAACATTAACTTGACATTTCTTTGTCTTTTCTTTAGTAAACTTATAAGTGACTACCTTATCACCTACTGCAAAAAGACCTGCACCGTTTTCAGGTAATGCATCTGTATCAAGTACATAGCCCTTAATTGAAGGAATTTCATCAGTAAAGTACTGCTGACCGACCTGGTTCTTTAGTACTTTACTTGGAGCAATAGCTTTATCGGTTGATGAGTCAATAAACTTAATTGTTACTGTGCTATATTCACCTGTATAAGCTTCAACAGTAAATTTACAATGTTTGTTTTCAGAAGTAAATTTACCTGTTGTGCTTTCTTTATTAACTATCTTGTATTTTCTTCTTACTGAGTCACTAGGTGTAACACTATAGCTATCACCCACTTGACCTTTAACAATTTCTGTAGAAACCTTTTCACCTGTTTTGTTATCAACATAATCAACAACAACTGCACCCTCTGTTGAGTGACAATTTTTATCAAAGCTGTCTTTATCAACAAGAATCATTGCTGAACTTTGTGGAACTTCTACAGTACCTGAAACTGTACCTAGGTTTCTTAAACCGGCAGTTTCATCATTTGCAATAATTACAAAATCATCTGAATAATTCTTAATCTTGCTTAAATCAACTTTAACAGATTTATCAGGGTTGCCGTTTAGAAGTACTGCAACTTTCTTAAAGTTGTCATTTTCTAATCCATCAACTGCAAAAGCAACTAAACCCTTTGTATCATTTTCAAAGAAATCCAGGTTCTTTGCAGTAGTAGTTGTTGGGTCTCTAAATGCATTAAACTTCTTGTGAATCTGTATCATACCTTTATAGTACTCTACAACATCACTGTAGTTATTAACACTTTCCCAATCAATCATATTTAGAGTTGCCGGTGACTTAAAGCTGTTTTCATCACCGTCTTTACTACGGCAGAACTCTTCACCTGCTAGGAAGAATGTCATACCTTGAGCAGAAAAAATTGTTGCAGCATTTAGCTTAGTCATTTCAACTAGATTTGCATGACGCTTTCTAAAGTCCTTTTCATCAGGATATAGAGAACTGACTAACTTATCATATAAAGTATAGTTATCGTGACAACTTGAATAAACAACAGACTGTGTTGGTGCTGAAGCCCAACCGTTGACACATTCACCGGAAAGACCGATTTTGATATTACCGGTTTTCTTACCACTTGCTAAGAAACCTTTATCTGTTGCATCAAAAGTTTTGCCCTTAATAGCATCACGAACTGTATCATCAAAAGCACCGATTCTACTGTCCAACTTATCCATATTAGCTTGAGTTGCTAAGGCTGTACCATCATCACAAGCAGTCTTTAAATCCCATGCTTCACCATACATTAGAATTTGTGGATTGATTTCATCAAGAGCATAACGAATTTGATTCATTGTATCACAATCATGAAGTCCCATTAAATCAAATCTAAAGCCATCAATGTGGTATTCACTAGCCCAATAAGTAATAGAATCAATCATAAATTTTCTGAACATTTTATGTTCGGAAGCAGTATCATTACCACAAGCTGAACCATCAGAAAATGTACCGTCACTATTCATTCTATAATAATAATTTGGAACTGTTCTGTTAAAATAGCTATCTTCACCTGTATAAGTATGGTTATAAACCACATCCATAATAACACCGATACCGGCATCATGAAGAGCTTTAATCATCTGTTTACATTCATTGATTCTAACATTACCGTCATAAGGGTTAGAAGAAAATGAACCTTCCGGAACATTGTAGTTTACAGGGTCATAACCCCAGTTAAACTGGTCATCTTTACCGGTTTCATCCACTGAACCAAAGTCATACATAGGGTTAATCTGTACATAGTTAACACCAAGTTTCTTTAGATAAGAAATACAAGTAGCATTGTTGCCACTTACACCATCGACAACTGTACCATCTTCTGTAAAAGCTAAGAATTTACCTCTATTTTCTTTACTTACACCGGAATTTTCAGCATAAGAAAAGTCCTTAACCTGTACTTCCCAAATAACAGCATCTGTCTGATTCTTAACAGTTTTGTGAGTATCTTTATTCCAATCTGTTGGATTAGTTAAAGATAAATCAACAATCATACCACGCTTACCGTTAGCACCAACAGCTTTAGCATAAATATCTACTACTTCTTCAGCTTTGCCATCATTAGTAACAACATATGTATAGTATATGTTCTTTAGGTCACCTGTTAAGGTACAAGACCATACACCGTTTGATTTATCAAAAGTCATATCTTGTTCCTTAAAGAAGCCATCCTTGTTTTCTTTCTCTGAGCCATACTTATAAAGTCTAACCTTAACTTCGGAAGCAGTTGGTGACCAAACCTTGAAAGTAGTAGCTTTCTTAGAATAAGTAGCACCTAGGTCATTTCCGTTATAAGATGTTTCGTCTAGTTTTGATGCATAAGCAGCATAATCTTTGGTTGTTTCAGCATTAAAATTCACTATATTTAATCCCACCACCATAACTAGTATCAAAACCATAGAAAGAATTTTTTTAATAGGCATAAAATCCCCCTTAGTTCTGTATTCATACACACTCATTCTAACAAATATTATTATAAATAATTTTCTACAAAAGAATTAAACCGTCTTTATAGACGGTTTATGTGTAGAAAAAACAGGTCAAAATATAGTCATTTTGACTATATTTTCATTTAACTTATGAAAGATTTATTAATAAAGTCATTAATCTATGCCGTATGTTGCCACACCTGTTAATTCTTCTTCTATTCTAGACAATCTATTATACTTTGCAGTTCTTTCACTTCTGCATGGCGCACCTGTTTTTATCTGTCCTGAGTTACAAGCAACTGCAATATCTGCTATTGTTGTGTCTTCACTTTCACCACTTCTATGAGAAATTACAGTTGTATAACCGGCTTTATGGGCAAGTTCGATTGCATCAAATGTTTCTGTTAAAGTACCGATTTGGTTCATTTTCACTAAGATTGAATTGCCTGCTCCAACCTTGATACCATTATAAAGTTTATTTACATTTGTTACGAATAAATCGTCACCTACTAATTGTATGTGGGATAACTTTCCGGTAAGCTCTTCCCACCCTGACCAATCAAATTCTGAAAGCCCATCTTCTATTGAGATAATAGGATATTTCTCTGTAAGATTATCAAGATATTCAATCATATTTTCTGTAGTCATAGATATTTTTCTCTTAGGCAAGTTGTACATACCCTCAGCATACCATTCTGATGAGGCAATATCTAAAGCTAATTTTGTATTTTCCGTGTTATATCCTGCTTCTTCAATTGCTTTTAAAATATATTCAAGTGCTTCTTCATCACCTGAAAGGTTTGGTGCAAAACCACCTTCATCACCTACTGCAGTAGAAAGTTTATCCTTCTTCAACAATGTTTTTAGTGTGTGGTAAATTTCCGTACATTGTCTTAATCCGTCACGGAAACTGTCAGCACCTACCGGCATAATCATAAATTCCTGAATATCCACATTATTATCTGAATGAGCACCACCATTTAGAATATTCATCATAGGACAAGGTAATCTATGAGCATTAAAGCCACCTAAATACCTATATAATGGTAAATTAAGTGATGATGCTGAGGCTTTTGCTACTGCAATTGAAACTGCCAAAATAGCATTTGCACCTAAGTTTTTCTTATTCTCTGTACCATCAAGGTCACACATCATTCTATCAATTAATCGTTGCTGATATGGACTTGTACCTACTAAATGATGAGCCAAAGTTTCGTTAATATTTTTTACTGCTTTGTATACTGACTTACCAAAATACACATCATCATTATCTCGAAGTTCTACTGCCTCAAATGCACCGGTTGACGCACCACTTGGAACAATTGCAGACTGTACTGTACCATCAGATAATGTTACTGTTGCTTCAACTGTTGGATTACCTCTAGAGTCTAGGACTTGTCTTCCCTTTATTTCTTCAATTAACATACACATATAAAAAACCTCCTTTATCATTATTGACAAAGGAGGTTAAATTATACTGATTAGTCTAGGTAATCTTTTAGAATTTTACTTCTTGAAGGGTGTCTTAGCTTTCTAAGAGCCTTTGCTTCAATCTGACGAATTCTCTCACGAGTAACATTGAATTCCTTACCTACTTCTTCAAGTGTACGACTTCTGCCGTCTTCAAGACCAAAACGAAGTCTTAGAACCTTTTCTTCTCTTGGAGTCAAAGTATCAAGAACTTCGTTTAGTTGTTCACGAAGTAATGTATGAGATGCAGCATCTGCAGGTGCCGGTGCATCATCATCAGGAATGAAGTCACCTAGGTGAGAATCCTCTTCTTCACCGATTGGTGTTTCCAAAGATACAGGTTCTTGAGCAACACGCATAATATCTCTAACCTTATCTACAGGCATATCAATTTCTGATGCGATTTCATCAGCAGTTGGTTCGTGACCATTCTGGTGAAGTAACTGAGAAGAAACTTTCTTTACCTTGTTAATAGTTTCAACCATATGAACAGGAATACGAATTGTTCTGCCCTGATCGGCAATAGCTCTTGTGATAGCCTGTCTAATCCACCATGTAGCATATGTTGAGAACTTAAAGCCCTTTGTATAATCAAACTTATCAACAGCCTTTAACAAGCCTAAGTTACCTTCCTGAATAAGATCTAGGAATAGCATACCTCTGCCTAGGTAACGCTTTGCAATAGAAACAACAAGTCTGAGGTTTGCTTGACATAGTCTTTTCTTAGCTTCTGTGTTGCCATCAGCAATTTTAATAGCAAGGTCAATTTCTTCTTCAGGAGAAAGCAGTGGAACTCTACCGATTTCCTTTAGATATACCTTTACCGGATCATCAATTGCAACTCTTTCTGCTGCAATTTCGTCACCTTTGCTAGATGATTTTGATGCTACGATTTCAATATCTGATAAATCAACACTGTTGTCTTCAATGATTTCGATACCCTGTGCTTCTAAACCATCATATAGCTTTTCCAGTTGTTCAGGTGAAAATTCAATTTCACCGATAGCATCAAGGATTTCTTGGTTTGAAAGGCTTCCCTTTTGTTTACCTTGTTCAAGTAAATCTTTGATTACTGTTTTCTTATCAACCTGTCCACTCATATATATCTCTCCTTATTCTCGTTTCTTCTTCAGATTATTAATCTGCTGACTAAACTCATCAAGTGATGTGTTTGCGATTTGTTCCTTCGACAACTTACCCTTTTCCTCAAAGATAACACTTATGTACTCATCCAGAGCTTGTTGAGTAGGATTTTTGTCTATTGTTTTATTGACAATAGAATAGACTTTGTTCACTTCATCAGAAGTAAAATCCTCGTTTAGAGAAGTTAATGGCTCATAACCACCCTCAATTCTGTTAACAAAATAACCATATAGTTTTTTGTTAAAATCTGTGACAAATGAATCATTAGGCACTCTTGAATAAATATACTGCTCAACCTCAGGATGATTAACCATATATGATAATAACATTTCTTCGGCAATAGTTGCCCTTGGCTTATCCTTATGTTGCAAGTTTATTTTGTCTTCTCTGCCTGAAAGATTAGTTCTGATTTTTCTAAATTCTTCTTTTCTATTGCTATATTTAATTTTACTTCTAACTCTCTTTAGAGAACTAGAAATTGACTCTGTATGAACACCTGTTTCATCAGCTAACTTAGAGCTGTAAACATCTCGTTCTACATCATCATCTATTTTAGCAATTATATTAATTGCTTCATTGACATATTTAACTCTTTGGTCTGCCAGTTTTAGGTCATATTTTTTTCTTACTTTTGATAGCTGATACTCAACATCATTAAAGCTACCATTCACCAGATTATAGAAAGCAGCACCACCATTATCACCATGTTTTCTGATAAATTCATCAGGGTCTTTACCATCAGGAACTGTAAGGACTCTTATGTTAAGTCCTGTTCTTCTGAGAATTCCAATGGCTCTTTGGGTTGCTTTTTGACCTGCTTCATCGGCATCATAACAAATGATAACATCATCGGCATAACGCTTCATAACAGATGCTTGTTGACTGGTTAATGCAGTACCTAAGGTAGCAACTGCGTTCTGAAAACCGGCTTGATTTACTGCAATAACATCCATATAACCCTCACACAAAATAAGGGTTCTGTCCTGATTTTTCTTAGCATTATTAAGTGAAAATAAATTATTACTTTTACTAAATACAGGTGTATCGCTTGTGTTAAGGTACTTAGGCTTTTGGTCAGTCATAATTCTACCACCAAAGGCAATTACATTTCCCCTTACATCTATAATAGGAAACATAACTCGGTTATAAAATCTATCGTTTGTACCGTTACCACTTTTGTTCTTGTAAACAAGGTTAGCACTTATAAGTTCGTTATCCTTAAAACCTTTTTTTCTTAGATAATTTGAAAGTGCAAAGTGGTCATTAGGAGCAAAACCTAAACCAAAATGTCTGATAGTTTTGTCAGTTAGTCCTCTGCTATGAAGGTAATCTAAGCCTTCCTTACCTAAAGGACTGTACAGACATCTATGGAAAAATCTTGCAGTTTCTCTATTAGCCTCATAAATTCTTTTCTTAAGGTTTGCCATAGAATCATCATAATTACTTTCTTCCGGCATATTAAGTCCAGCTCTTTCAGCAAGAAATTTAACAGCCTCAATATAATCAAGATTTTCAATCTTCATTATAAAGGTAATTACATCACCACCGGCACCACAACCAAAGCAATAAAAAGAATTATTTTCGGTATAAATATTAAAAGATGGTGTTTTTTCGCCATGAAAAGGACAAAGCCCTACCATATTCCTACCCTTACGCTTTAGAGAAATATAATTTGATGCAAGTTCCGTAAGGTCGCTACGCATTTTTAATTCTTGCAAAAAGCTTTCCGGTAATGGCAAAATAACACTCCTTTCAATAGTTGTAAAACCTACACTATTATATACAACAAAATTTATATTATTCCTTTATTTTTTCAAAATTTTTAAAAATATTTTTGAAAAAACAGATTTTATTAGAAAAATATGTTGTTACATAGGAAAATAATCTTCATTAACAACTTCTACTTCTATCTTTCCATTTGTTGCATCAGCAAGTTTTTTGTTAAAAAATCCAAGTTCATTTATTGGAATATGAAAACTGATAATAACATTTTCCAGAAAATTTGAGTCATCAATAATACCACCACACTCCGGAATAAGTCCGGAAAGTTTTCCGTAAAAATCGTAACTCAAAGTAACAGAACAATTATAGCATTTTTCCATACGAAGAATCTTGGAGGCATCAAGGGCAATCTTTGCACCATGGCTATATGCTCTGACAAGTCCACCTGCACCAAGCATAATACCACCAAAATAACGGGTAACAACTATTACGGTATTTACCACATTATTTTTGTTAAGCACATCAAGGACAGGTACACCGGCAGTACCCTGAGGTTCTCCGTCATCAGAATAACGCTTAATAAAATCATTCTTTAAGCTATATGCATAAACATTATGAGTAGCATCATAATGTTTCTTACGCTTTTCGTTAATAAAATCAATAGCTTCCTGTTCTGTTGAAATCGGTTTACAATAACCTATAAAACGGCTGTGCTTCTCAACAAACTCAGCTTGATTTTCTTCTTTTGTAGTATAATAAAAATCTTCCATAACAATTAAAAAAACAGGCGGTACACTAAATGTACCGCCTCAACAATTACAAAATTATTTCATACCAAAACGCTTCTTAAATCTATCAACACGTCCGCCGGTATCAACGAGCTTCTGCTTACCTGTAAAGAAAGGATGGCACTTTGAACAAATTTCAACTCTGATATTTTCCTTTGTTGAACCTGTTTCGATTACATTACCACAAGCACAAGTAATTGTTGTCTGCTTATAATCTGGATGGATACTTTCCTTCATTTCATTTCACCTCTTTCGCTGAAACCGTAAATAACAGTTTAGATTATACAACATAAATCCTGAAAATGCAAGTGTTTTTTCAAAAAAATCTTTAACTTTCTAAATAATCAATTAAAGTATTGAAATTTAGACCAAGTTTTCTGGCTAAAAGAGAATTGTTTTTGCCAACATATCTCCACAAAGTATAGTCAGAGTCCATTGCAGTTACCTGCTCATTTTCTTTAGTATATCTTTGGATAAAGCCATACTCTGCACCGTACTTAATTAACCATTGATAAGCCTTAGTTTTGTTGAAAGTACTTCTCTTTTCGCTATCAAACTCAACAGAAAGACCAAGTTGTCTTTCGCTATTGCCACTATCTGCAATTCTTCTATTGGCAATTGACTCGGCTTTTGTTTGGGTATATTTACCTGTGTTAAGCAAAGTGTTTACATATCCACTATAGAGAGTATGTTGGTCATCATATGAAACATAACCTCTTCTAATCTTTAGGTCAACACCATCTTTTTTAGCAGCATTTACCATTTTGTTTAGTGAATCGTAAATCATTGTGCTAACCTTTACACCACCAAAATCTTTTGTTGTTGGTACATAGTTTCTTTCCAATGGGTCAGCAACACTAACAATTTTGTATAAAGTCTTTTGTTGTTCCTTTGAGATATAGTCATCGTTGGACTTTACCACAGTTTCCTCACCTTTTGATGAGGAAACATAGGCATAGTAACTTAGGAATGAACCTAAGGCTAAAATCACAACCATAACGATAGGTAAAACATAGAACAAAATATTAATTGCATTTCCCTTTTTCCTAGGGGTATTATCTCCATAAACATAGTGTTTATCTTTTCCGGTATAAAAGCCTTCCGGCTTTGTACTGCCACCATGTCTTCCTTTGGATTTATCTTGCAAGATTTTCACCTCGTAAAATTATTACTTAATTTCTTTAGAATTGATTTCTTCAAGTGCATCTGTTAAGAACTTTTCAACACTCATTGAACCAAGGTCACCTTGTTTACGATGACGAACAGAAATACAGTTGTTTTCAATATCCTTGTCACCAACAAGAATCATATAAGGAATCTTCTCTAACTGTGCTGAACGAATCTTGTAACCAATCTTTTCTGAACGGTCATCAACTTCGCATCTGATACCCTTAGCTTCCAGCTGTTTCTTAACTTCATAAATGTAATCAAGATGTCTGTCGGCAATTGGTAAAAGTTTTACCTGAACAGGTGCTAACCATAGTGGGAATGCACCGGCATATTTTTCGATTAATAGTGCTAATGTTCTTTCGTAGCAACCTACTGATGTACGGTGAATGATATAAGGGTTCTTCTTCTGACCATCCTTATCAACATATTCCATACCAAACTTTTCAGCTAGGAACTGGTCAATCTGGATTGTGATTAGAGTATCTTCCTTACCAAATACATTCTTAATCTGTACATCTAGCTTTGGACCATAGAAAGCAGCTTCGCCCTTACCTACTGAATAAGGAATTTCCAGGTCATCAAGAATCTTCTTCATAACGCCCTGTGCTTCATCCCAATCTTCAGCAGTACCAATATACTTTTCTGTATTTTCAGGATCCCACTGTGAGAAACGATAAGAAACATCTTCATATAGACCTAGTGTCTTCAGTGTATATTTAACTAAATCCAGGCACTGAGCAAATTCATCTTCAAGCTGGTCAGGTGTACACATTAAGTGACCTTCTGAAATTGTAAACTGTCTTACACGAATAAGGCCATGCATTTCGCCTGATGCTTCATTTCTAAATAGAGTTGAAGTTTCTGACAATCTCATTGGTAGGTCACGATATGAACGCTGTCTGTTTAGGAAAACTTGATACTGGAAAGGACAAGTCATTGGTCGAAGTGCAAATACTTCATCATCTTTTTCTTCATCACCAAGTACAAACATACCGTCTTTGTAATGATCCCAGTGACCTGAGATTTTGTATAGGTCTGACTTAGCCATTAAAGGTGTCTTTGTTAACTGCCAACCACGCTTTGCTTCTTCGTCTTCAATCCATCTCTGTAAAATCTGAACAATCTTTGCACCCTTAGGTAGAAGTACAGGTAAACCCTGACCGATACAATCAACTGTTGTAAATAGTTCAAGTTCACGACCTAGCTTATTGTGGTCTCTTGACTTTGCTTCTTCCATCATTTCCAGGTATTCGTCAAGCATTGATGCCTTAGGGAAAGCAATACCATAAACTCTGCATAGCTGATGGTTGTTGGAATCACCTCTCCAATAAGCACCAGTACAGTTTGTTAAAGCAACAGCCTTTAGAACTGATACATCCATTAGGTGAGGGCCTGCACATAGGTCAACAAATTCATCCTGCTGATAGAAAGAAATAGGTTCGTTCTTATCGGCATGTTCCTTACAAAGTTCTACCTTATAAGGTTCATTCATTTCCTCTAACTTTTTGATTGCATCTTGTGGAGAAAGTTCAAACTTTTCAAGTTTGATTTTACTCTTAACAATCTTCTTCATTTCTGCAGTAATCTTGTCTAGGTCTTCCTGTGAGAATGGCTTTTCCACATCAAAGTCATAGTAGAAACCTGTATCAATTGCAGGACCGATTGCACACTTTGCATTTGGGTAAAGTCTTTTAACTGCTTGAGCAAGTACATGAGAAGCAGTATGCCAAAATGCTTTCTTGCCATCCGGATCATCAAAAGTTAAAAAGTCTAAAGTACAATCATTATTAATTGGGGTACGAAGGTCATAAACCTCACCATCTATCTTACAAGCACAAACTTGCTTAAAAAAGCCTCCTCCGAAACCTTTTACAATTTCGTATGGTGTTGTGCCATTTTCAAATTCCTTAACATCATTTCTTAGTTTTACACTAACCATATTGATTTCTCCTTTGTATAAAAATAAAAGTCCCAATATTCTATAAAAGAATATTGGGACGATATAAACTAAATCGTGGTTCCACCCAAGTTCGGTATAAAAACCCTCATTTACCTTTAACGGAGTTAACCGGTATGTCATTTCCTACATACACTCAAAGGTAGTAACTAAAAGCTCCTAAATATTTTGCCTTACAGCTAATAAGCAAAACTCTCTTGATTCGGTGGCTGATAATCGTGTCCTTCTCAAAGCTTTAAATTTATATTATCACTTTAATTTTCTATTGTCAATTACTATTTTTAATTTTCTTCATCTTTCGGAGATAAATCTTTATCATTTTTACCGGAAGTGATTTCCAGAATAAGTCTATCAACATTAGAAATTTTTTCTTCTGTTGTAAATTCCTTGTCGTTTTCATCACTACCTGATACTACAGGATAGTCCTCAACATACTTACCATAGGTTGCACCTGTTGGGAAATACCCACTATCTCTGGTATCAATAGACTGAAAACTACTGTCGTGAGTGATGTATAGATTACCGTTCTTACGCTCTTTAGCTTGGAGTTTCTCAAAGTTCTTTAGCTTTTGATTACGGATTTCTTCATTAAGTTCAAGGATTTCTTCCTGTGACTCAATAATTCTAACTTCATCTTTATTTTTACTATACTTTGAGATTTCTAACATAAAAACTACTGCATACAAAGCAAATAAAGTTAACTCACAAGCTTTGATGATTTCCATATAATAACCACTTGTATAACCGTTAAGAATCAGTTTTGTTACAATTTGAACATCATATGTTACAAGTACTGAAACTAAAGGAATACCAAAAAGAACAATCTCTTTCACATAATTTTTTTGGTTTAACATTGAAATTATTGAAGTAGCTGAAAGTAAATACAATGACAAGAAAAGATAGATAAACAAATCAAGTACATCTGTCATTACAACTGAGCTTGCACTGTTCTCTGTTAAAGCAGTAAACAATTTTACAACGCACCATAAAGGTACTGTTAACATTAACAGTGAAACAGTTGATGGTGGTTTTTTGCCACTAATATGAGTCCAGCTAAGTAAGAATAAGCCAAAAGCTGCAACACAAGAAAGGATAATATTTAAAAGTGTAGTTGAAGTATAATTCTTGTAAATTAAGATTGACGGCAAGTAACAACAAACATCAACTATAAGTGCTACTGCTGAAAATAAACACATTGAACCTGCAAATGTATTCTTCTTATAATTATATACAGAAGCAGTCTTTTTATCAGTAACAGACATAATAAACAAAATAATAAATTGAACAAAAACAAGTCCTATTGTAACATATGATGCAATTATATTGTCATTGCCAAAAATACTGTTTCCGGTTTGTTCTGTATAAATTTGATACACTTTAGTTATTAACATTAACAAAATTGTAGGTATTAATGTAAACCACATCTTCTTATACTTCATAAAAATATCCTTTATAAGTTATTACATATCACGATAATGCTTTACTCTTCTCTTCTTTGACTTTTTCTGTCTGTTATGTTTAACAACAACAAATAGATAAATTGCAAATAGGATTACAACAATAATTGCTGCAATAATAAAGTAGATTGAAGTAAATACATTTTTCAAAATATCAAGCACATAAAGAAGGGTACTTCTCTCTACTGTTTCATCAGCTACAAGGTTAAAGGTAGAAACCTTTTCACCTTTATAATAAACTGATGCTTTACCTACATAGTCACCTTCTTTAATAGGTGCATCTATTGAGTCAGGAACATCTGTTTTGATAGTAATTTCTTTATCCTTAACACTGCTTGGTAGAAGAATATTGAAGTCATCTTCTGCACTTAACTGAATAGAATTTTTATCCCAAGACAAATCTACCTTTTCTTCACATACAGGAGTTTCTCTTGAAACAATTTCTTTAAGTTCAATATTTTGGAATGCCCAACGGAACAAAGCTGCTGCATCTTCCATATTATAATATTCATCAATACCTTGTTCTTCGTTATATGGTGCTTTCATAAGAACTGCCATATAACTATAACCATCAGCTACTGCCTGAGTAACTAAGCAACGACCTGCCTGATCGGTTGTACCTGTCTTGATACCCTTGGCATACTGATAATAATACTCAGTAGTTGAGTCAATTAGGTGGTTAGTTGATGAATAATATGTATCACCGATTGTATAGGAAATTGTATTTGTAATATCTGAGAATTCAGGTAGCATAAGTGCATAACTTGCAATCTTATATATATCTTCGGCAGTTGTATAGTGGTTAGGGTCATGTAGACCATGAGGGTTTACAAAATGAGTGTTCTTACACTTAAGTTCCTTAGCCTTATCATTCATCATCTGAACAAAGTGAGTAACACCACCTTCACCACCAACATAGTCAGCAAGTACAAGGGCTGCATCATTACCGGAAGAAATCATCAGACACTTTAGTAACTGTTCAATAGTAAAGGACTTACCTATATTATCGGAAACGGCAGACTGTGAACTACCTGTACCTTCCAGTGGCTTTAGGACACTTTCCTTAATCTTAACCTTCTGAGTAAAGTCACTTACATTTTCGGCAACTACTACATAAGTCATAATCTTTGTTAGAGACGCAGGGTATCTCTTTACATCAGCATTCTTACTATATACTGTAACACCTGTATCTAGGTTTACAAGCAAAACTGTTTCTGACTTTGTCTTTACATTACAACCAAAATCAAAGTTAGAAATAGTTGCCGAGTCCTTATTAATATTAGAAGAAGTTGTTGCACTTACCGGTAAAGCAAGTGATGAACACAAAACGAATGTAACTAAAATTACTGAAATTATTGAAAAAATTCTTTTTTTCATAGAAAAAATACCTCTTATATGTTAATATATCATATATACTATACTACAAAACTGATTTACTTTCAATCAAAATTTTAAATTTTAGGTGATACTTTTTGATTTACATAACCGGAGATAAGCATGGAGATATTTCTTTCTTTAAAAGAAAAGAAATAAAAAAGCTAAAAAAGAATGATTACTTAATAATTACAGGTGACTTTGGTTTCTTCTGGAACAACAGTAGGCAAGAAATTGAAAATCTGAAATTTTTAATGAGACAACCATATAAAATACTTTTTGTTGACGGTACTCACGAAAATTTTAATATGATAGAAAAGTACCCTATCGTAAAATTTGGTGGTGCCAAAGCTAGAAAAATTGCACACAACATTTATCATTTATTGAGAGGTCAAGTATATATTATAGAAAAGAAAGGCATCTTCACCTTTGGTGGTGGAGTTAGCAGAGATTTGCAAAAAATGCTTGACATTAATATGTGGTTCGAAAGGGAAATGCCTAGCAAGGAAGAATTTATTGAAGGTGCAAAACAACTTAATAAATTTGGTGGTAAGTTGGATTACATTATTACTCACGAACCACCTACTCAAATTAAAGGTATTATTAATCCGGACTTGAAACCTAATGCAGTTAATATTTACCTTGAACAAATTGCAGAACAAGTTACCTTTGACAAATGGTTCTTTGGATATGCACATATTGACGAAGAAGTCAGACCAAATTATTTTGGTGTGTTTAATGAACTTCTACCGGTTAATAAAAAAGAAAAACCCAGAGTTTTTTAACTAAAAACATTATGTATAAATAAAACTGCTTGAACAAATCAAGCAGTTTTTTCTTTCATGGAAATATATTAATTTAAACTTTCTCCACCTACTCTGCCAAAGAGTTGGTTAATTTCGGCCTTGATGCCTTTATATTCATCTTCACTTAGGTCACTTGATTTTTTAAGAATTTCTTCAGCACACATTTGTGCCTCATTTAAATCTTCCATATTGCCTAAATCGGCAATTTTCATTTCAGGTAAACCATGTTGTTTCTCACCAAAAAAGTCCCCGGGTCCTCTAAGTTTCAAGTCCTCATCAGCAATTTCAAAACCGTTTGAAGTGCGTTTCATAGTTTCAAGTCTTTTGATAGTATCGTGAGTTGTATTGTCGGAAACTAAGATACAATAGCTTTTTTCACTGCCTCTACCTACTCTGCCTCTTAACTGATGAAGTTGAGAAAGACCAAACCTCTCAGCATTTTCTATCATAATAATATTTGCATTTGGCACATCAACACCAACTTCAATTACTGTTGTGGAAACTAGGACTTGAATTTTGTTATCCTTAAAGTCATTCATAACCTTTTCTTTATAGGCAGGTTTCATTTTACCATGAATAAGACCTACATTTATATTTTGAAAGTCAGTATGATTTCTCAAAGTTTCTGCATACATTTCTGCTGAATGTAGGTTAAGCATTTGGTTTTCACTTTCATCTACCAAAGGACAGACAATATAGCATTGATGACCTTCTTCAACATTTTTCTTAATAAAGCCCAAGGCTCTTGCCCTCTTTTTACCGTCAATCAGTAAGGTATCAATCACTTGTCTTCCGGGTGGTAATTCATCAATTATAGAAATATCAAGGTCACCGTAGATAATAAGTCCTAAAGTTCTTGGAATAGGTGTTGCACTCATTACCATTAAGTGTGGGTGATTTCCCTTTGAAAGCAAAGTTGACCTTTGTCCTACACCGAATCTATGTTGTTCATCAGTTATTGCAAGTGCTAAAGACTTAAACTCAGTATCTTTTGTTAACAATGCGTGAGTACCTATAATAAGGTTAGTTTCTCCCGAAGCAAGTTTTTCCCTTGCTATTTTTTTATTTTTAGGAGCTAATGAACCTGTTAGTAAATCTACATTAATGTCGGTATTTTCCAATAATTTTGAAATACTTTCGAAATGCTGTTGAGCTAGAATTTCTGTCGGAACCATAAAGGCTACTTGGTAGCCATTCTTGATAACACTATATGCTACTGCTGAGGCAACTGCAGTTTTACCTGAACCAACATCACCTTGAACAAGTCTATTCATTGGTGAGCGTTTGTTCATCATATCATTTAGACAATCATCAATAGTTCTTTTCTGTGCATTTGTTAGTTTAAACGGCAACATACTTAAAAATTCGTCTGTATAATTCTTCTGAAGAACAATACCATTTTCTTCTTTAGTATTACTTTTTAGAAATTTTAGGCCTAATATCAAAACTAAAAGTTCCTCAAAAACAAGTCTTCTTCTTGAAGTATAAAGTTCGTCACTATCAAGAGGAAAATGAATTTTCCTAATTGCATAATCAAGGCTTTGCAAATTGTATTTATCCCTTATCCATTGAGGTAATGGGTCATTTATCTTTTCCGGTAATAGGTCTAAGGCATTCTTCACTGCATCAGTAACCATTCGGTTATTAAGACCGGCAGTTAAGGGATAAATTGGGTGTATTGAAGTGCCATCACTAACCTTTGCAAATGTTGGTGCAATCATCTGTAATCCTGATTTAGCCTGAGTTATTTTTCCAAAAAAGAAATATTCTTCATTTTGCTTTATCATTTGGCTAATGTATTTATTATTAAAGTAAAGCAAAGTTACTGCACCACTATCATCATAAGCCATTGCCTTACAAATCATTTTGCCACTACCACGAGCAAAACCAACTTTGAAAGCAGTTCCTACAGTTGCCCTAATACACACATTAATACCGATTTCAGCCTCTTTGATAGGAGTAGGACTGCTCCAATCCTCATAGTTACGAGGATAATATCTAATTAAATCACCAACAGAATATACAGAAAGGTTGTGAAAAAGTTCTGCTCTCTTCTCTCCTATTCCCTTAAGGCATTCAATTTTCTTTTTAAATAGACTTGCCATATTATACCTCATAAAATCTTATAAACAAAAAAGGCAGGAAAAATCCTGCCCTTTTAAAACTTCTAAATTAATATTCTACACCCATAATGTAGTAATATACCGGCTGGTCACCCTTGATTAGTGAAATATCAATGTTGCTACCGTACTTTTCAAGCAATGCTTCATAAGCCTCGTTAGCTTCTTCCTCTGTAATATCTTCACCGTAAATCAAAGTAACAAATGATGCACCCTTTTTGATAACTTCTTTTGCTAGTTTTAGAAGAGCTTTCTGAGAAGACTTTTCACAAACACAAAGTTTGCCGTCCTTAAGACCGATAATCTCTCCTTCTTTAATCTTCTTACCACCAAATTCGCTATCTCTGGCAGCAAATGTAATCTGTCCGGTTACAACATTCTTAACTGACTCAGACATAACTTCTAGGTTTTCTTCAACTGTAGAATCTTCATCATAGTTGATAAGAGCAGTTAAACCTTGAGAAATTGTCTTTGACTGAATTACATAAACTTCTCTGTCATTTACCATATCAACAGCTTGCTCTGCTGCCATAATGATATTCTTGTTATTTGGAAGTACAACAACTACCTTTGCAGGTGTTGCCATAATTGCATCATAAATATCATCAGTTGATGGGTTCATACTCTGACCACCTGAAACAATGTGGTTACAACCCATATCTGTAAATAGTTCAGAAAGACCTTCACCGGCTGCAACTGATACAAAACCGATTTCTTCTGTTGGTTCAGCCTTTTGTAGCTTAGGTGCTTTTTCTTCTGTAGCACCGGCATTCTTGTGCTGTTCTTTCATATTTTCAACTTTAACAGTTAGTAGCTGACCGTATTTTAGACCTTTTTGTAGTGCCATACCAGGGTTATCAGTATGAACATGAACCTTAATGATTTCTTCATCATCAACAACTACAACACAGTCACCGATTGACATTAAATATTCCTTTAGGTCTTGTGGGTCTGCTAAACACTCAGCATCTCTGCCAACAATAAACTCTGTACAATAAGTAAAGTTAATTACTTCATCAAACTGAGCTGCTGCACTTTCAAAGTTATCTGTTTTAGCTTCTGTTTCTTCTTCAAATGGGATAATCTCATCATCAGCAATTACAGAAAGCATACCCTGGAAGATAACTAACAAACCTTTACCACCGGCATCAACAACACCTGCTTTTTTAAGTACAGGTAAGAACTTTGGTGTTAGTTCAAGAGCTTCTTCTGCTGCTCTGACTACTTCTGTCCAAACGATTGTAGCATTGCCTGTTTCTGTAATAATGTTCATACCGGCTTCATAAGCCATTCTTGCAACAGTAAGGATTGTACCTTCTGCCGGTTTAGTAACAGCCTTATAAGCCTCATCAACACCAATACCTAAAGCATCAACTAAATCCTCACCATTAGCCTTTTCCTTATCCTTAAGACCTTTTGCAAAACCTCTAAAGATAATTGAAAGGATAACACCTGAGTTACCTCTGGCGTTACGAAGCATAAAGGAAGCAGTCTTGGATGCTACTTCTGAAATAGGAGCATCTTCTATCTTCTTAAGTTCCTTAGCTGCTGCAGAAATTGTCATTGACATATTTGTACCTGTATCACCGTCCGGTACAGGGAAAATATTTAAGTCATTTAGTGCTTGTTTTTGAGCACATATATTATTTGCACCTGAAATGATGGCATCTCTAAATACGTTACCTGTTATCATCTCATCACATCCTATCCTTAACGATAATTAAATTCTTAACCATTATAACACAAAAAAAGGACTTGTACAAGACAAGCCCTTAAAATAATTGTATAAAATTTCAGCTTTTTAAATAGAAAATGTTTCCAGTTGTTTTGTTATTTCATAGTTATTCAACACTTTGTTGTTATTTTATCGCTTTTTCTACTAAAAAACTCATTGCTGTGCGTTCTTCACCATTGATTTCTACATTTGTAAATGATGGTACGCATACAATGTCACATTCTTCATTTAGATATGACCTTGCAACTGCAATTGACTTTACTGCTTGGTTAGTAGCACCGGCACCTACTGCCTGAATTTCTACCTGTCCCTCTTCACGAATAACTCCGGCTATTGCACCTGCAACAGAATTTGTTACTGATTTTGAAGATACTTTTAGTGTTTCCATAATTCTTTTTCCTCCAACAAAAAAATGTTTAGTTATATTATAACTTATTAGCGTGGCAATTTCAAGAGCTTTATTACATATTTTGGTATTAATTATCTTATTTCAATTCTCTCGATATCTTTTGTTACTGCTGTTTTGTCATCAATATCAAAGATAACACAATCCATTTTACAGTCACCATCTGCATAATCAAATCTTTCCGGTAGTTTATTTCTCAGTTTACTGATAATAATTTCCGGTTTAACACCAAGTACAGAATTAATAGGACCTGTCATACCTACATCAGTTATATAACCTGTGCCATTTGGTAAAATTTCTTCATCAGCAGTTTGTACATGAGTATGTGTGCCAAATACAGCTGTAACCTTACCGTCTAGGTAATAGCCCATTGCTCTCTTTTCACCTGTTGCCTCAGCATGAAAATCAACAATCTTGATTTTGCAATCATCTAATTCTTCCAGAACTTTATCCATTGTTCTAAATGGACAATCAAGAATATTATCCATAAATGAATTACCCATAACATTAGCTACACCAACAGTAAATCTACCCATATCATATTTACAGTAACCTACTCCCGGAGTTGTACTGTTTGGAAAATTTGCAGGTCTGATGATATATGGCTTTTCATCAAGATAAGAATAAAATTCTTTTCTTCTAAATGTATGGTTACCAAGTGTAATAATATCTGCACCACTTGTAAAAATATGGTCAGCAGAAGTAGGTGTAATACCATTACCGTCACTTGCATTTTCACCATTACATATAGTTAAATCTATTGACTTAATTTTCTTTAAAGAAGGAAGTTTCTTCCTTAGAAACTCACAACCGTTTTTTCCAACAACATCGCCAATACATAAAATTCTCATATATACACACTTTCTATATTTATATAGGTGAATTATTTTCAACCTTAAATTTATAAAGATATTATAACACACTTCATTTGCATAAAAAAGTAGTATTTTAATTTCCCACAATTATTGGTGACTGTACACATAAATTCTCTGTAACTTGATAATCACAATCTATATAGTAATAATCTTTATCTTGACGGTAGGTGTATTTACATTTTTCAATATTTTTGTTGTGGAAATAAAATTTTTCTTCTAACTTTGCAAGTTTGTTCAGTTGCTTTTTATATTCTTTTACAGAAATATTCTTCTTTTCTAACTTATAAATATATTCTTCTGTTAATGAAAAAGGCAAAACAATATCATTTGTATAACCGTAATAAGTTTTTTTAGTAGATTTATAGGTATGGTACTTTATATGATTAAAGTCTATAGGAAATGAAAACCATAGTAAATTACATCTTTTTCTCTTCATCATTTCATCAGTTTCACAGAGAAATTCACTTTTCTTTTTTATCTTATATGTTCTTTCATAATGAGTTCTACCAATAATTTCACCTACTGAATGTACAAGTGTAGTTGTGGTTTCTGTATTTTCTTCACTTTCACCATTTACAACTACACCGCTAACCAGCATTTGTCCCTTTACTACTGCTGAACCTACTTTAACCATTGGTGTACCTTTTAGAACACTTGACTTTACTACTACTGCATCTCTCCTGCATTTTAAGTTTGATGGCTGATTATTTTTTAAAACTTTATTTGGTACTTTATATTTTTCTTTCACTTCTACTTCAGCTTTACAGCCCGTTAGGTTAATTGAAATCCATCTTAATTCAGGCAGTTGCTTTACCACTTTTCTTTCAATATCCTTTAAATTCAAATTTTCTTTATACACACCGTTACGAATTCCAACATCATTTAGAACATTTAAGATTTTAGTAGTTGGTACATTGTTGTTACCGTTTACAGTTGTTACCCAAATAAATTTACTTAAAGTAAAGGTTATTAAAAGAAATATTATTGCACCAATGAAAATACCTTTCCTTGCTTTATACTTCTTAATTATAAATGGTAAACCTACTTTCTTCTTTATCCTTGTTTTTATGCCTGTTTTATATAAAGATTTTCTTAGTCTTTTATACTCTCTGACATTAACAGAAAAAGAAATACCGTCTTTACAAGGAACAATATTCCAATATGTATAACCTTGACGGTTAAGAATGTTAATTAATCTTTCTGTAAATTTTCCTCTGGCAATACAAGTAACATAGCCACGAACATAACGAATTAACTTTACCAGCATTTACTCACCTACAATATAAATTCTATTTTTAGCACAGTACCCTCTATTACTAAAGCTGAAGAAGAAAGATATTTTAGTTTCAGACCTCTACCGGTAACCGATATAACCATTGACTTTGTATTTACCTTAATATTTTCACTTTCATATTTTAAAACACCTGTACAACCCTCAATTGTGATTTCTCTATTACCAGTCATTTCTATTAACGGTATGTTTGAAGTTAAATCTGTTGGGAAAAATCTTTCAAAATCTTTCTTCATCAAGTCACCTCTTTCACTTATTTTTACGAAAGTAAAGTTATATTTATGACTAATTGCATATATATTAAAAGTGAAGACTTTTATTAATTTTAAGAAAAACTTAATATTTCTGTTTTCTTTAGGTACAATAATCATTCTCCTAGCATTTACTAGTACATATAAAGAAAGTGTTATTGAAGGTATTGATGTATGTTGTAATGTACTTTTGCCTTCTTTATTTCCGTTTTTCTTTCTTAGTTCATTTGTTATATACACAAATTGTTTTCAGCCTATTGCAAAGCATTTAGGTTTTGTCAGTAAAATTTTCGGTGTATCTAAAAATGGACTTATAGCTATTCTTTTATGTTTAGTAGGTGGTTTTCCTGTTGGTGGAAAAGCTATTGCTACTTTATACTCTGAAAACAAAATTACTGAAAGTGAGGCTAAAATTTTAAGCTATTGCTTAGTAGGTGCAGGTCCCGGTTTTTTAGTTACATTTGTTGGAGAAAATTTGTTTTGCAACAAAACACTTGGTATTTATCTGTTATTTGCAAATTATCTTAGTATTCTTTTAATTACATTTTTAAACTGTAAAATACTGAATAAACGGTCTAAAAAGCCCTATATATGTAATAGTATAGAGAAAAGCAGTGATTATAGCCTTGGAGAAAGCATTGTAAATGCTACAGAAAGCAGTATTAAGTCATCACTTTCAATGTGTGGTTTCGTGATAATTTTTATTGTTTCAAACAATTTACTTAAACTTTTGCCTATACATACCGAACTGATTTCTATTATTTTAGAAATAACAAGTGGTGTCATTAATTGCAATCATATTTTATCAATAGAAGGTGTTGCATTTTTCATTGGATTTGGTGGAATATGTGTTCACTTTCAGATTTTTGGAATTATAAAAGATATTCATATTAACAAAGTGTTTTTCTTTTTAATGAGAGTTTTACAAGGTTTAATTTCTTATGTAGTAATGTTTATTCTCTTAAAAGTTTTTCCTATATCGGCAGAAACCTTTGAAAGTATAAACAAAGAAACTACTGTAACGGTTTCTTCTACTATATGGGGAAGTTTTGCCCTTATATTTCTTTCATTAATATTCTTAGTGTCAATAAATCATAAAAACAATCAGGAGGTTAATTTATGTGCGGAATAGCAGGATGGTTTGACAAAAACATTGACTTTAGTGAAAAGAAGGAGGTTATCGGCAAAGTATCACAATCATTAATACCTAGAGGACCTGATGAGAATGGTGCTTACATTACAAATGACATTGCCCTTATACATAGGCGACTTGTAGTTATTGACAGAGAAAACGGAACTCAACCTATGACTGTACAACACAAAGACAGAAAATATACTATTGTATATAATGGTGAGTTATATAATACTGAAGAAGTCAGAACTAAACTTATTGCAAAAGGTTTTAAGTTTAGAGGAAGAAGTGATACAGAGGTTGTACTAAAATCCTACATTCAATGGGGAAAGAAATGTGTTGAAAAGTTAAATGGTATTTTTGCCTTTGGTATTTATGAAATGAAAAGCAAGGAACTTTTCATTTGTAGAGACAGAATCGGTGTAAAACCTTTGTTCTATCATCAATACAAAGGTGGCTTAATTTTTGCTTCGGAAATAAAAGCTATTCTTGCTACCGGTATGGTAAAACCTACTGTTGATGAACAAGGTTTAATGGAAATTTTCTTTATGGGACCTGCAAGAACACCCGGAGTTGGTATATTTAAGGATATTAATGAACTGTGTCCCGGTGAAATGGCTCTATACAAAAACGGAAAGCTACACAAAGAATTTTACTTTAAGCTAAAAGCAAAAGAACATACAGATGATTTACAAACTACTATTGAGAAAACAAGATACTTACTAACAGACTCAATTAAAAGACAGTTAATTTCCGATATGCCGGTATGTTTCTTCTTATCAGGTGGACTTGACAGTTCAATAATTTCAAAAGTTGCATCAATGTACTACAGAGAAAAGAACAGAGGCAGAATACACACCTTCTCTGTTGAGTATGAAGAAAATGATAAGTACTTTAAGAAAAGTTTATTTCAACCTAACAGAGATGCTGACTATATTAAAATGATGGTTAAGGATACTCATAGTGTTCATAATGAAGTTATCCTAAATCATCCTCAACTTGCTGATGCACTTTATGATGCTACTGTTGCAAGAGATTTACCGGGTATGGCTGATATTGATTCTTCCCTACTGCTGTTCTGTAAAAAGATAAAACAAGAATATACAGTTGCACTTTCAGGTGAATGTGCCGATGAACTTTTTGGTGGATACCCATGGTATCACAACAAAAATATTTTATTTGAACAATGTTTTCCTTGGTCAAAAGACCAAACTATAAGAAGAAAAATTCTAAAGTCCGGCTTATTAAAAGATGGCGAAGAATATGTACATGAAAGATACTATCAAACTTGTAGAAGAACCGATAAGCTAAGAAGTGATACAAAGGTATCTGCAAGAATGAGAGAAATGTTTATGCTGAACTTTTACTTCTTTATGCAATGCTTACTTGACAGAAAAGACAGAATGAGTATGTACTCCGGTCTTGAAGTTAGAGTTCCTTTCTGTGACTATAGAATTGTAGAATACGCTTACAATATGCCTTGGGAAATGAAAGCCTATGATGGCAGAGAAAAAGGTATTGTAAGAAAAGCATTTGAGGACATATTACCTAATGAAATATGTTGGAGAAAGAAAAGTCCTTATCCTAAAACTCACAATCCTGTTTATATGGAAATTGTCAGTAAAAAGGTTCAAGAAATTTTACAAGACAAAACAAGTGCATTATCCACTTTACTTAACAGAGATGGCATCAAGGATATTATGGATAATCCTGATAAGATAGAAACACCATGGTACGGTCAATTAATGAGAGCACCACAGATTATGGCTTATATTATTGAACTTGATGAATGGTTTAAAACATACAATGTTGAAATAGACATATAGAGATGAAAGCAGAGTTTTTGTAACTCTGCTTTTTTATGATTTATTTTGCACTTTTGATTTTCATATTGGTTACAAATCAATCACAATTAATCACTATTCGTTGAAATATCAACTTTGATATGTTATAATATCATGTACGGTAAGGAGATAATAGTAATCATGAAAAAGATATTATTCATTTATAACCCTGTATCAGGTAAAGGTGCAATAAGGTCAAAGCTTTCTTATATTGTAGAAAATCTATCAACTATGGGTGTAGTAACAGTTATGCCTACTAAAGCAAAAGGCGATGCTACTATATTTGTAGTTGAAAATATGGATAATTTCGATACTATCATTTGTTCCGGTGGTGACGGTACACTTAATGAAGTTACTACAGGATATATGAAAGTAGAAAAGGAAAGAAGAAAACCTTGTGGTTATATTCCTGCTGGTACAGTAAACGACTTTGCAACTTCACTTGGCATTTCTAAAAATGTTAACAAATGTATTGACCAAATTTTGGATAGTAGTATCTTCCCTTATGATATTGGAGAATTCGGTGACAGATACTTTAACTATATTGCAGGTTTTGGTGCATTTACTGAGGTTGCTTACTCAACATCACAAAGTGTTAAAAATATGCTAGGTAAAACTGCTTATATTCTTGAGGGTATTAAAAGTCTTACAAAAATTAAAAGTGCTAATGTAAAAATTATTACAGAAAATAAAACTGTTGAAGGTAATTATATTTTCGGTATGATTTGCAATACTTTTTCTGTAGGTGGATTACTTAAAATCGACAGAGATGATGTTTCTCTTGATGACGGTAAATTTGAAGCTATCTTTGTAAAGAAACCTAAGAACCCTATTGAACTTCAAGAAACACTTAACGACACATTAAGTGGCAAGCTAAACAGTAAACACTTTGAATATTTTAGAAGTAGCAACTTTAGAATTATTAGTGAAGAACCACTTAACTGGACACTTGACGGTGAATTTGGTGGCAAAACCGATAATGTGGAAATTCATAATCATGAAAGAGCCATTGAATTTTTACGACCAAATAAAGGGTGATTAAAATCAAAAGAGAACAATTTTTAAAATGTATTAACACTATAAAAAACAATAATGCTCTGTACAAAATAGTAAAATTCATTTACAAGTTTGTACCGTTTTCAATTTTTCTAGGCTACCCTATTCTATTATGCTACCTTTTATTTACTAAAGATATAAGGATTATCAAGGTTATTGTAATTCCTCTGGTTACATTTATTGGTGTAACTATAATGAGATTATTAATTAACAGAACAAGACCATATGAAAAATATAACTACACACCTGTGTTTCCAAAAGACACCAAAGGAAAAAGTTTTCCTTCTCGTCATGCAGCAAGTGCCTTTATACTTTCATATGCTTTTCTGTACATTAATCCGATACTTGGAATTATCTCACTGAGTATATCTTTAGTAATGGCATCATTAAGACCACTTTGTGGTGTACACTATATTAGTGATGTTGTTGCAGGTATATTGATTAGTTCTGTTATCGGAATATTGTTTTTCTTTATATTCTGATTTATGAAATTAGAAAAATTAAACTAAGGGCGATGAATCTTTCATCGCCTTTCTTTATTATTAAATGTAAATTGTGCATAATACTTTTGTGCAAATTTACATAAACAAGACTAAAAAATTCTATAAAAAATCAAAAATATGACGCTTTTTGATTGAAATTATGCGTATATTTGAAGTAATTTGAAAGAAAATGAAAAAAATATTAAGAAAATGCATAATTTCTATTGACAAGCTAATATTTTTATGTATAATTTAAACCATAGAAGGTGATTGAATGTTGACACAAGAAAGATTTAACACAATTCTAAATTTACTAGAAGAAAAAGGAGCTGTTACAGTTCAAGAATTATCAGAAGTTTTAGGTACTTCTGAATCAACAGTCAGACGAGATTTAAACACACTTAATGAACAAGGTAAACTTGAAAAGGTTCATGGTGGTGCCACATTAAAGAAATCTGACGATGGATTTGTAAACACCGAGGATGACTTTGTTACAAAGTCACATCTTCATTCTCAAGAAAAAGAGAACATAGCTAAGTACGCAGCATCCCTTATAAAAGATGATGATTTTGTTTACCTTGATGCCGGTACTACTACAGAAAAACTAATTAAATATTTGCCTGAAAATACCAAAGCAACATTTGTTACTAACGGTATTGTTCATGCAAAAAGCTTAGTTAGAAAAGGACTTAGAGCATTTGTTATTGGTGGAGAATTAAAACTGATTACAGAAGCTATCATTGGCGTTACTGCTATTGAAGAACTTAACCGATATAACTTCTCAAAATGTTTCCTTGGTACTAACGGTATCTCTAAGGCAAACGGTTTTACTACACCTGACATTGATGAAGCAATGATAAAAAACAAAGCTCACGAAAAAAGCTATGTTACTTATATTCTTGCAGACCATAGTAAATTTAACAGAGTGTTTTCTGTTTCTTTTGGAGAGATGTCAAATTCTTGCATCATTACAGACAAACTTACAGATAATAGCTACAAAGACTTAGCTGTAATTAAGGAGGTAGATGGATGATTTACACAGTTACCTTTAACCCTGCAATCGACTATGTTGTTGAGTTAGTTAGTTTTAACATTGGAGAAATTAACCGTACTACTAGAGAATATATGAACCTTGGTGGTAAGGGTGTTAATGTTTCCAGAGTTCTAACAAACCTAGAAGTTCCAAATGTTGCTCTTGGTTTTGTTGCCGGTTTTACCGGTGATGCACTGAGAAACGGACTAGAAAGAATGGGTGTTAAAACCGACTTCATCAGCCTTGAAGAGGGTAACACAAGAATCAATGTAAACATTAAAGGTGTTGAAGAAACCGATATTAATGCCAGAGGACCGGAAATTCCAAACTCTGCAATTGATGAACTATTTAAAAAGCTTGATAATCTCCAGTCAGGCGACACACTTGTACTTGCCGGTTCAATCCCAACCTCTCTCCCAAATGATATGTATGAGAGGATTATGGAGAGATTATATGGCAAGGGCATAAGATTTGTTGTTGATGCTACTCGTGATTTACTAGTTAAGTCACTAAAGTATGAACCATTTCTAATCAAGCCAAACAATCACGAACTTGGTGAAATCTTTGGACTTGAACTTACAACAGACAATGAAATTATCTACTATGCCAGAGAGTTAAAGAAACAAGGTGCAAAGAATGTACTTATCTCTATGGCAGGTGACGGTGCAATTCTTGTTGATGAAAATGATGTGGCACACAAGATTGGTACACCAAAAGGTAAGGTCAAGAACTCTGTTGGTGCAGGTGACTCAATGGTTGCCGGATTCTGTGCCGGATACCTAGAAAAAGGTGACTACAAATATGCTTTAAGAATGGGTACTGCTGCCGGTAGTGCTTCAGCCTTTTCAGAAAGTCTGGCTACAAAACAGGAAGTAATAGATTTACTCAATAAAATCTAAATTTATAAACAGGAGGTAAAATTATGAGGATCGTTGATTTACTCAAAAAGGATTGTATTGAACTTGGCGTTAAGCTAAATTCAAAATCTGAAGCAATTGACAAACTAGTAGATTTGCACAACAAAGCCGGTAATCTTGTTGATGCAAAGGTCTACAAAGAAGGAATTTTGGCAAGAGAAGCCGGAGGAACTACAGCTATTGGTGACGGAATTGCAATTCCACACGCAAAGAGTGAAGCTGTTAAAGAACCTGCTCTTGCAGTAGTAACTGTACCGGATGGTGTTGATTATGAGGCTATGGACGGTAAGCCTTCTAATCTAATCTTTATGATTGCAGCACCAAATGACGGTGATGTACATCTTGAAGTTTTAGCTAGACTAATGACAATGCTAATGGACGCTGACTTTAAGAACAAGTTGCTCAACGCTCCAAATAAAGACGCTTTTCTAAAAGCAATTGATGAATTTGAAAAAGTAAAATACCCTGACGAACCTGCTAAAAAGGAACAGAAAGACGGTTACAGAATTCTTGCAGTAACTGCTTGTCCTACAGGTATCGCCCACACTTATATGGCTGCTGAAGCTCTTGAAAAAGCCGGTAAAGAAATGGGTATTCCTCTAAAGGCAGAAACTAACGGCTCAGCTGGTGCTAAGAACATTCTTACAAAGAAAGAAATTGAAGAATGTGACGGTATCATTGTTGCTGCCGATAAGAATGTTGAAATGGCTCGTTTTGACGGTAAACCTGTTATTTCAACTAAGGTTGCTGACGGTATTCACAAGCCAAAGGAACTTATTAAAAAAATCGAAAGTGGTCAAGTTCCTATTTACCATCATCATGGTGGAGCTGCTGCTTCCAGTGATGAAATTGAAGGTGAAAGCTTTGGTAGAAAGCTTTATAAGCACCTAATGAACGGTGTTTCACATATGCTACCATTCGTTGTAGCCGGTGGTCTATTTATTGCAGTTGCATTCTTAATTGATACAATCTGTGGTTATGGTGGTTCAGGTAGTGGTAACTTTGGTACAATGACTCCTGCATCTGCTTTCTTAAAGACAATCGGTGGTGTTGCATTTAACCTAATGGTTCCAATCCTAGCCGGTTTCATTGCAATGAGTATTGCTGACAGACCCGGTTTGTTAGTTGGTTTAGTAGGTGGTTTCCTAGCAACTAGTGGTGCAACTTTTGCTAACCCTGGTGCTTTAACCGGTGATGCAGCTGTTGAAGCAGGTGTTGCTGCTGCTGTTCCATCAGGATTCTTAGGTGGCTTACTTGCCGGTTTTGTAGGTGGTTGGATTATGCTAATGATTGAAAAGGCATGTGACAAACTACCTCATTCACTTGAAGGTATTAAACCTGTTCTTATTTATCCACTACTAGGTTTAGGTGCTATTGCAGTTATTATGTGTGCAGTTAACCCAATCATGGGCTGGATTAACACAAGTATGACAAATGCTCTAACAGCAATGAGCAAAACAGAAGGCTTAATGGTTCCTCTATGTGCATTACTTGCAGGTATGATGTCTATTGATATGGGTGGTCCTTTCAACAAAGCTGCTTATGTATTTGCAACAGGTATGCTTTCAACAGGTACAGATGCTTCTTATATGATTATGGCTGCTGTAATGATTGGTGGTATGGTACCTCCTATTGCTATTGCTCTATCAACAACATTTAACAAAAACAGATGGACAGCTGAAGAAAGAAAGAACGGTACTGTAAACTATATTATGGGTCTATCATTCATTACAGAAGGTGCTATCCCTTATGCTGCAGGTCACCCTCTACAGGTTATTCCTGCTTGTATCGTAGGTTCAGCAAGTGCCGGTGCATTATCTGCTCTATTCGGTTGTAAGTTAATGGCTCCTCACGGTGGTATTTTCGTATTTGCTACAATGTCAGGTACATGGTACTGGTACATTCTTGCCCTAGCAGTTGGTTCATTTATTTCAATGATTCTACTTGCTCTATTTATGAAGAAGAAATCTAAGTAATTAAAATATAATCACAATTTAATAATATAAAACTCAATTTTGACACAATTAAATATTGATAATAATTGACTTATATTGTATAATATTTGTGATGAGAAAACTTTTTTAATCAAAGAGGAGAAATTAAAATGGTATCACAAACATTTACTATAACTAATAGTCAGGGTTTCCATATGAGACCTGCAGGAACTTTTACATCTGCTATGGGTAAGTACCAAAGCACAGTTACTATCGTTAAAGATGGCAACAGAATTGATGGTAAAAGCATTATGAACCTAATTGCTGCTTGTATCAAGTGTGGCACAGAAATCACAGTTGAGATTGAAGGTCCGGACGAAGAAGCTGCAATGAAAGAAGCTGCAGAAATGATTTCAACAGGCTTTGGTGAATAATTAATCGTTAGTTAAGTACATTAGCAGGAGAGTTATTTATTATAATTCTCCTGCTTTTTCTTTTAAGAGGTGAAATTATGTTAAAAGGTGTAAACGCATCAGAAGGTATCGGTATTGGTAAAGTAATGCTTATTGAAGAAGTTTCTCTTGATTATGAGAAGAAACAGATTACAGATACTCAAGCTGAAATTGACAGATATAGAAAAGTTTTTGACGCATATTGTGAAAAAACAGAAAAACAAGCTGAAAACATTAAGAACACTATTGGTGAAAAAGAAGCTGACATTATTCTTGGTCACCTACTTATGCTAAAAGACCCTGCAATGAGCAGTTCAATTGAAGGTAATATTTCAAGTGGTTGTTGTGCTGAAGATGCAGTTGCTCAGGTATGTGATATGTTCATCGGTGTATTTTCAATGGCTGATGATGAACTAACTAAACAGAGAGCATCTGATGTTGAAGATATTAAGAACGGTCTTATTACAATGTTACTTGGTAAGGAAGAAGTTGACATTGCCTCTGCCCCATCAGGTACAGTTCTTGTTGCTAAAGACTTAACTCCATCAATGACATCTTGTATTGTAAAAGAAAACATTGTTGGTATTGTAACAGAAGTTGGTGGCAAAACAAGTCACTCTGCAATTCTAGCAAGAGCAATGGAAATTCCGGCTGTACTTTCTGTTCATAATGTTATGGAAACATTTGAGAATGGTCAAGAAATTATTGTAGACGGTAGTCATGGTGAAGTAATTGAAAATCCTAGTGACGGTGAAATTGCTATCTATAGAGAAAAGACTATTGAATACAAAAAAGAAAAAAAAGAACTTAAGAAGTTTATCGGTAAAGAAACAGTAACTGCTGACGGTGTAAAAGTTGAGCTATGTTGCAACATTGGTAAACCTGATGATGCTGACGCAGTTCTATCTAAAGACGGTGAAGGTGTTGGTCTATTTAGAACAGAATTCCTATATATGGACAGTTCATCTATTCCAACAGAAGAAGAACAATTTGAGGCATATAAGAAAACTGTTCTAAAACTTGGTGACAAGCCACTTATCATTCGTACACTTGATGTTGGTGGTGACAAGGATATTCCTTATCTTGGTTTATCAAAAGAAGACAATCCGTTTATGGGATTTAGAGCAGTTAGATATTGTCTACACAGAGAAGATGTTTACAGGCCTCAGCTTAGAGCATTACTGAGAGCAAGTGCTTTTGGTAATATTAAGATTATGATTCCACTTGTAACTTGTATTGATGAAGTTAGAGAAGTTAAGGCTATGATTGAAAATATTAAGGCTGAGCTTGACTCTGAAAATATTGCATACAACAAGGATATTCAAGTTGGTGTAATGGTTGAAACACCTGCTGCATCTCTTATTGCTGACCTATTAGCAGAAGAAGCTGACTTCTTCTCTATCGGTACTAATGACCTTACAGGTTACACAATGGCAGTTGACAGAGGCAATGCTGATGTAGCTTACTTATATTCAGCTTTCCAACCGGCAGTACTAAGAAGTATCAAGAAAATTATTGAAGATGGTAAGGATATTATGGTTGGTATGTGTGGTGAAGCTGCTGCTGACCCACTACTAATTCCTCTACTACTTGCTTTTGGTCTTGATGAATTTTCAGTTAGTGCAACATCTGTACTAAAGACTAGAAAGATAATTTCTCAGTGGACTATTGATGAAGCTAAGGAAGTAGCAGAAAAAGCACTTACACTGAAAACAGAAAGTGAAGTTGTTGAGTACTTAACATCTGTTGCAAAGTAATATTAATAGTAAAACTATCTATGGAGCATATGAAAATATGCTCCGTTAATTTTTTAACGAATTTTAATGTTGAAAAACCACATTTTTAGGCTATATTCAATAGAAAATGTGAATATTACATTGACAAAGACTACTGAATTAGTGTAAAATGAAAGTACGGTATAAAATTATGTTAGGAAGTATACACATGTACAAAATTGTAAGTAAACAGGTGCTTAATCCTACCGTAACTAAGATGGAAATTGAAGCACCACTAATTGCTAAAAAAGCACAACCAGGTCAGTTCATCATTTTAAGAACTGACGAAAACGGTGAGAGAATCCCTCTAACTGTGGCTGATTATGACAGAGAAAAAGGTACTGTAACAATCATTTTCCAGATTGTTGGTGCTACAACTAATCAGCTAAACTCATTTAACGAAGGGGACTATATTCATGACTTTGTTGGTCCTCTAGGCAAACCAACAGAAACAGAAGGCTTAAAGAAAGTTGCTGTTGTTGGTGGTGGCGTAGGATGTGCTATTGCATTCCCTATTGCTAAGAAACTTCATAAAATGGGTGTTGAAGTTCACTCAGTAGTTGGTTTCAGAAACAAAGACCTAGTTATCCTGGAAGATGACTTTAAGAACAATTCTGATGTATTTAAGCTAATGACAGATGACGGTTCTTATGGTGAAAAGGGTCTTGTAACTAACGCTCTTGAAGAACTAATCAAAGAAGGCAACCAGTATGATGAAGTTATCACAATTGGTCCACTTATTATGATGAAATTCGTGTGTCAGCTAACTAAAAAGTATGATGTAAAAACCATTGTATCAATGAACCCAATTATGATTGATGGCACAGGTATGTGTGGTGGTTGCAGACTTACAGTTGGCGGTGAAACAAAGTTCGCTTGTGTTGATGGCCCGGACTTTGACGGTCACCTTGTTGATTTTGACGAGGCTATGAAGAGAGGTCAAATGTACAAAGAATTTGAAAGACACGCTTACGAAGAAAGTTGTAACCTTCTAAATAAGGAGGTAAAATAAGATGCCAAATATGAAAATTCCAAGAACAGATATGCCACAGCAAGAACCTGCAGTAAGAGCTAAGAACTTCCTAGAAGTTGCTACAGGCTACACAATGCAGATGGCTCTTGATGAAGCAAGCAGATGCCTACACTGTAAGCACAAGCCTTGCGTAAACGGTTGTCCTGTTAATATTAATATTCCTGATTTCATTAAGATGATTACTGAAGAAAACTTTGAAGGTGCTTATCAGGTAATTTCCGAAAGCTCTTCCCTACCTGCAGTTTGTGGTAGAGTTTGTCCTCAGGAATCTCAATGTGAATCAAAGTGTGTTCGTGGTATCAAGACAGAACCTGTTGCTATCGGCAGACTAGAAAGATTTGTTGCTGACTATCACAATGAACACTCAACAGAAAAAATCCAGAAGCCTGAATCAAACGGTCATAAGGTTGCAGTTATCGGTAGTGGTCCTAGTGGTCTAACTTGTGCCGGTGACCTAGCTAAACTTGGCTATGAAGTTACTATCTTTGAAGCACTACACACAGCAGGTGGTGTTCTACAGTATGGTATCCCTGAATTCAGACTACCAAAGGCTATTGTTAATAAGGAAGTTGACAACCTAAGAGATTTAGGTGTTGATGTTGAAACAAATATGGTTATCGGTAGAGTTCTTTCTATTGATGAACTAATGGAAGATGGTTATGAAGCAGTATTTATCGGTAGTGGTGCAGGTCTTCCAAGATTTATGAACATTCCTGGTGAAAACCTAAAAGGTGTTTACTCAGCTAACGAATTCTTAACAAGAGTTAACCTAATGAAAGCTTATAAAGAGGGTAGCACAACACCAATTATGCATGCTAAGAGAGTTGCAGTTGTTGGTGGTGGTAATGTTGCTATGGATGCTGCCCGTTCAGCACTAAGACTAGGTGCAGAAGAAGTTAACATTATCTATAGAAGATCTGACGCTGAACTTCCTGCCAGAGCAGAAGAAGTACATCACGCTAAAGAAGAAGGTATTATCTTCCGTACACTTACAAATCCTGTTGAAATCCTTGGTGATGATGATGACGCAGTAACAGGCATTAAGTGTGTTGAAATGGAACTTGGCGAACCTGATGCAAGTGGTAGAAGAAGACCTATCGTTAAGGAAGGTTCTGAATTTACTATTCCTATGGATTGTGTAATTATGTCTATCGGTACATCTCCTAACCCACTAATCAAGTCAACTACAGAAGGTCTTGATACTCAGAAGTGGGGTGGCATTATTGCTGATGAAGATGGTCTAACAAGTCGTCCATTCGTATATGCAGGTGGTGACGCAGTAACAGGTGCTGCTACAGTTATCCTAGCTATGGGTGCAGGTAAAAAGGCTGCTGCTGCTATTGACGAAGCTATTAAGAATAAGTAATTTGTTCTACATATAAAAGCTACAAAAGAGCAATCACAATTGTGGTTGCTCTTTCTTGTTTATATAGAAATTGACAAAAATAAAACCTCATCTTCTTAGATGAGGTTTATTTTTTTATTTTGCAAGTACTACATTAAGTTTGTTATCCACATTTAGTTTAACTACTTTTGTAGATAATTTTTTGTTGCTACTTTGATACTTTATTGTATAAGTAACTTTGCCTTTCTTAAGTCCTTTAAAAGTAAAGATGTATGTTGCACCTTTATTATTGAACTTTAAATCAGAACTAATATTAGCAACTGACTTATTTGAACTATGATAAGAATAATTGTAATTAGTTGTTGATGTTGTATTTAGCTTTAGAACATAATTCTTTGGTGGAATTGTCTTAGTAACATTTTTGTTTTCATCAACAGTTAGGTTAATAGTTTTCTGACTAATTCTCTTTTTCTTTGTGCCATACTTTAGTGTTGCAATAGCACTTCCCTTTTGCTTACCGGTAAAGGTAAATGTATACTTACAAGTTGTCTTTGATACATTCTTTTTCTTAACAGTAAAGTTAACTGCCTTTTTATTGTTTACTGTACAAGTCCAGCTATAGCCCTTTGACTTATTAGCATTTAGGTTTAATGTGTAATTCTTAGGTTTTGCTACTGCACTTACTGAAACAATAAAAGTTGAAAGGCAAAGTACCAAAACTAAGAATAAGGAAATAATTTTTGAAAACTTTTTCATAATAAATACTCCTTACTTTTTCTTTTTGTTCTTAACTTTTCTATAAACTAATATAGATACTAAAACCACCAACACACCAATTAGAATACCATACTGTAAAGTCATATTGGTTTCCAGTGGGTTTTCTGCATGATTAGTACCTTTTTGTACAATAGGTACGGTTGAAGTAAATTCTTCTACTGAATTCATTGATTCAGAATTAGCAAGTAAATTGTACATAATGCCTCCATTAATCAGCTTGAACATAAAAAGTATCAACAATCATTTTAAAGAACTTCTTGTTATCCACTTTATATTCAACATAATTTTTACCATCTTTATCTTTACCGGGTACTTTCTGAATATCAGCACTTGTGATACCTTTACGGAGTAAATCGGTAGCAAGGTAGCTAACCTTTGCGGCTGACAAATTAGTTGTCATATAAGGTTTTGCTGAATTATAAATAGTAACCGGTGTAGTAACATCACTTTTTGTCATAGAAACTGTTTTGTCTATAAATGCGTTTAAATATGCCTTTTGTCTAGCCATACGGTTGTCATTATAGTTAGCAGTTTCGTGGTTTCTTGAACGAACAAAGCTCTCGGCATCTTTACCGTGAAGTTCATATGTTTGACCTTCATTGTACACAACCTTATTATTATCATCCTTATATGTAACAGGTGAAGTAACAGTAACACCACCGATAGAATCGTTTAATGCTGATATACCACTAATATCAAGTGCAGTATAAGACTGAGCTACAGGAAGTCCATAAAACAATCTTCTTACTGACCTTACTGTATTCTCAGCTGATGTTTCTTTGCCATCACCATAAGCATAAGAAAGACAAATCTGGTTATTTTCTGTACGGATAAAGTCACCGGCAGTATTGTACAAATCAATATCTACCATTGTATTACGGCTAATTTGGAAAGTTGTTGTAACACCGTTGTCTGTGTCTATAGCAATTAGGTAAAGTGCATCAGCTTGACCACCTGTACCAACTACATTTTTAACAGTACCAAGTTCATCCTTATCAACACCCATAAACAATATTGAAGTCATACTGTCCTTGTATCTATAATTATGACCGTTGTAGAAAATATAGTTACCGTTATCAATAACCTTTGTATCTGATGGTGGATTTAGCGACATACCACTTTTATCAAGAAGTCTATTCTTGCCCCTATAATACAAGAAACCGAAAGTACCCACTACAAGTAAGCACAAACCTAAAATACAAGAAAGAATTGTAATAAGAACTTTCTTACTTTTCTTCATTTTGTGCTTATTGTGTTGACTTTTCTTATGATTTTTAGTAGGGCTAATTCTCTTTCTCTTAACAGAAGAAAGTACATAACCTGAAACACCATCAACATCAATTGCAGTATCATTTGCAATATTTTTTATTGGAGCATTCTTGTTAAAATCTTTACTTTCTTCAATTAGAGGGCTATCCTCAATTTTAATTAATTTATCGTCATTCTGTTCTTTCATTTTTTATCAATACACCTTGAACTAAAAATCGATTTTCAGGACGGTTGTTTGTACAGGTACTAAGTGTAATTAGCTTATCGTTAATTGTTACTTTAGTGCCTTTTCTTACATTACTGACTATTGCGTTAGTAGGATTTAAACTATAGTCAATATATTCTTTAAAGACCTTATCATCTCTAAAATGGTCAAAAGAATTATTTATATGTCTATCATCATATTCATAAGCTGAATACACTTTATATGTCTTGATACTCTTAGGAGTATATACCTTAAAAGTTTTGTGCTTTGAGAAAAAGTCGGAATCTTCAAATTTATGCAAATCAGCAAACATAGTGCCATTTGCCATATTATGACCATAAAGAATAGTATTTCTGTCTGAAAAATCAGGTTGATTATAACTTTCCATATAGATAGAACCGGCATAAAGATAGTTCTTGTAATAATCTCTATGGAGATAAAAGCTTTGGTCACTTTCAGGTGCTCTCAAGACTGGATAATCAATGTTGGTGTCGGAAATTTTTATCCATCCAACAATATCCTTATTAATTTTATTTAACGCCTTAAAGTCAATAGGATTTTTTTCTTTAGTTTTCTTAACATTAGGCTTATTGTCATCTGTTAATGTTGGAGAAACAACTTGACTGGATAACTTTTTATACTGACTCTCTCCATTAGTACAAGAAGAGGTATTCAATACCAAAAATACAACACAACATATGCATAAAACAAGTGAAACTATAAAAACAATTAGCCATACAATCTTTCTTTTAGGCTTTTTTTCAGGTTCATTTTCTTTGATTATATCTTCAATAGATTTATTTTCTACTAGATTTTTATCTTCTTTCATAATAAAACTCCTTTAGAAAAATTATACCATAGTAAGGAATTTGGGTCAAACAAAAAATCCCCTACTTAAAAAGTAGGGGTATAATCTTTGTGATTACTTTTTCTTTGAAGTATATTTCTTATATGCAAACAAAGAAGATAGACCTAAACCGACAGCAATAAGAACTGAATATGCAACATAGTCACCGGTTACAGGAGATGTAGTTGAATCACCTGTACCATTTGTTCCATCTGTGCCGTTGCCACCACCGGGATTACCATTATCTCCACCATTATTAGGGTTAGTAGTTGAAGTTCTGAACCATTCACTACTATCATCCTCTGGGTTTACAGTAGAGGCATTATTATTGCTATGGTCGTCACCACCACCGGGATTACCGGTAGGGTTTGATGGGTTATTATTAGTATTTCTTGGACGAGTTGTTGTAGCTACAGGACTTTTTCTACTAGCAGCACTAAAGCTAATTGATGAGAAACAAACTGTCATTGCTACAACAGTAATTGCTAAAATTGCAAATATTTTTTTCATAATAATTTCCTCCTATATTTAAGGATAACAGTTCATATTATTCATAATTCATTATATCACAATAATAAATAAAAATAAAGTTTTTTTCTAAAAATGTTATACAAAATTATTGAGAAAATTAGTAAAATTTATTGAATTAAATAGTACCTTTTGTAGAAAGCACTCCATTAATCCTTTGGTCAACAGTTGTTGCCATATCAAGAGCCTTTGCAAAGGCTTTAAATGTTGCTTCAATAATATGATGGTCGTTAACACCACGCATTTGTACAAAATGAAGATTCATCATTGCACTATATGAAATTGCATAGAAAAATTCATCAACCATACAATTATCCATTTCACCTGTTCTGTCATTTGTGAACTTTAAATCAGATACATAGTAAGGTCTGCCTGATAAATCAACACCACACATTACTAGTGTTTCATCCATTGGCAATAGAAAATTTCCATATCTCTTAATGCCTGACTTATCCCCTAATGCTCTTCTGATAACTTCACCCAGAACAATACCGGTATCTTCAATGGTGTGGTGACAATCAACATTAAGGTCACCTTTAACCTTTACTTCAAGGTCAAACAGTCCATGCTTAGCAAATCCTTCTAGCATATGGTCAAAGAAACCTATGCCGGTTTTGATTTTGCTTTTGCCACTACCATCTAGGTTAATTTTAATATAAATGTCAGTTTCCTTAGTAACTCTTGTTACTTCTGCAATTCTATCCACTATAATTCTCCTTCATTCATTAAAGAATTATTCTTCTTCAAATCTAACAAGTGCTGCATTTTCATGAGCAGTTAAACTTTCACAACGAGCAAACTTAGCAACATCTTTATAAACACCCTTAAGGGCATCCTGTGAATAATAGATAATGCTTGATTTCTTTACAAAGTCATCAACTGAAAGTGGTGAGAAGAACTTTGCAGTACCGTTAGTTGGAAGAACATGGTTAGGACCTGCAAAATAGTCACCAAGTGATTCACAACTATAACTACCTAGGAAGATAGCACCGGCATTCTTTATCTTTGTCATTACTAGGAATGGATCGGCAGTCTGAATTTCAAGGTGTTCTGATGCGATTTCATTTGCTGCATCAATAGCTTCATCCATATTCTCTGCAACTAGGATATAACCAAAGTTATCAAGTGACTTTGAGATAATTTCTTTTCTTGAAAGAACTGCAACAAACTTATCAACTTCAGCAGAAACTTTCTTTGCAAATTCCTCACTGGTTGTAATAAGAATTGCTGATGCAAGTTCATCATGTTCAGCCTGACTAAGTAAATCGGCTGCAACAAATCTTGGGTTTGCAGTTTCATCGGCAATAACAAGGATTTCTGAAGGACCTGCAATACTATCAATATTAACAAATCCATAAACTGCTTTCTTAGCTAAAGCAACATAAATATTACCCGGACCTACAATCTTATCTACCTTTTTGATGCTATCTGTACCGTAAGCTAAAGCACCGATTGCCTGTGCTCCACCTACCTTGTAAACTTCATCAACACCGGCTTCATTAGCAGCAACTAAAACTGCAGGGTTAACTTCACCTTCACTGTTACAAGGTGTTGTCATAATAATTTCCTTAACACCGGCAACCTTTGCAGGAACAATGTTCATAAGTACAGATGATGGATAAACTGCCTTACCACCCGGTACATAAACACCGACTCTTTCAAGTGGTGTAACCTTCTGACCTAGGATTGTGCCATCTTCTGTTGAGTTAAACCAACTGTTCTGTCTTTGTTTTTCGTGATAAGACTTAACATTTACAAGTGACTTCTTGATAACTGTTAATAGGTCTTCTGAAACCTTAGAATAAGCATCCTTAATTTCTTCTTCTGTTACGCGGATGTTGTCTTTATTAAGGTCAAACTTATCAAACTTCTTAGTATATTCAAAAAGTGCCTTGTCGCCATTTTCCTTAATATTAGCTAAAATATCAGCTACAACACTTTCATAACTACCGTAGTTATTAGGACTTCTCTTTAGCATACCCTCAAGGATATTGTTCTTTGATTCTTTAGTTAATTTGACAATTCTCATTTTCTTATCCTCTCTTACCACTAATATATGAGTCTAGGAATGAAATTAATTCTTTCATTTCTCTTTCTGTACCGATTGTAATTCTTAGATATTCATTAATTCTTGGTGCATTAAAATGTCTAACAAAGATTTTATTTTCCTTTAATGCATTAAATAATTCTTCACCACTAATTTCATTATGCTTAGCAAAAATAAAGTTAGATGAACTATCTAGGAATGAAAAGCCTAATTTTGTAAGACTTTCTTTAGTCTTTTCTCTTGTATCAATAATCTTAGCTACTATATTCTTAAAGTATGTATCATCATTAATGGAAGCAACACCACACTTAATTGCAACATCGGACATTGTGTATGAATTATAGCTGAATTTCACTGAATTTAGAACAGAAATTAACTGTTCATTACCAATACAATAACCAATACGCATACCGGCCATTGAGCGTGACTTTGAGAATGTTCTTGTAACAATAAGGTTGTCGTACTTATTGATTAGAGAAAGTGCAGTTTCTCCGCCAAAATCAATATAAGCTTCATCAACAATAACAACCTTGTGCTTATTCTCAATAATAATATCTTCAATATCAGATAAAGAAAGTGTTAGTCCAGTTGGAGCATTTGGATTAGGAAAAACAATACCACCATTATCTACCATATAGTCCTTAGGTACAATGTTAAAGTTTTCATCCAAAGGTACTTCCCTATATTTAATTTGGAAAAGGTCTGCCCAAACTTTGTAGAAAGCATAGCTTACATCCGGAAATAAAATTTCCTTACCACTATTGAAGAATGACAAGAAACACATTGCAAGTACATCGTCAGAACCTACACCTACAAAAACATTTTCTTTCTTAAAATGATGATAGTCGGCAATAGCTTGTACCAAATCAGTAACATCCGGATCAGGATACTTTCTAAAGGAATTGTTATCCACTTTAGCAAGTGCATCCAGTACAGATGGTGATGGTGGATATGGATTTTCGTTAGTGTTTAGTTTAATAACATCATTGTCCTTAGGCTGTTCACCGGGAACATAAGGAACAACTTTTCTAAAATTGTCTTCAATCATCATTTTTCCCTCTGTTCTAAAGTCTCTTTCTTATAAATCACATAGGTTTTGTGCAAAACATTACACATCTAAATATATTATACTTCAAAAGTAACACATAGTCAATAAACAAAAGGATAAACCCCACACTATTATAGCATGGGGCTTAAAAGAGAAATATATTATGAATTTCTTACTAGCATTTTTTGAATTGCAGTACAATCCTTGATGTTAATCTTGCCACTATTGTTTACATCTGCAACTGCTTTTTGAGCATCTATTAAAGTTAATCTCTTAACAGTATGTTTCTGTAAAATTGTAGCATCTTGTACAGTAATTTTGCCATCAAGGTTCAAGTCACCAATTAAACCTTGGCGAGTTGACTTTCCTTCAATTACAATATTATTTACTGCAATTTCACCACCTGTTGGTTCGTCTGATGTATTACCACCTGCAATAGTTGTTGTTGATGTTGCAATAATTCTAACTGTAACACTCTTTGCACCGTTACATTCTTCTGGAAGTTTAACCTTGTTAATATAGTTAGTTAAAACCTTTCTGTTGTTAGAAGTAATTGTGAAATTAGAGTTTGAAATATCAGTAAAGTTTGTACCGTCAATGCTATACTGCATTTTCCAATTTGCAGGAGCTTTACTACTACCACCCATACTAATTGAGAATGATAAATCCTTACAATCAGTTCCATCAAAAGTAGTTTGAATATATGGAGTATCTCCCCAAGGGTTTTTCTTACCGGCTGACATTAGTGGTACAATTTCATCACCGTCTTTACCATACTCAGCGTCTGACCATTCAAGTGCTCTGCCGTTTTTACCATTCATAGATAGGAACAAATCAGCTTGACCGAATGTTGCTTTATAACCGGACTTATCACCATATTCTTCCAGCTTATCACCGGAATTCTTGCCTGTACTGTCAAAATAGAATTCTGAAATAGTGTTTGCACCAAGCTGATGTTCCGGTTTTGTTGGCTTTGTAGGTTCAGTTGGTTCAGTTGGTTCAGTTGGTTTTACAGGCTCTACATAATAATCAATAAACATATTTGACATATATGCAGCACGGCTAATTGCCCAATCTACCATATAATCATATACACCCTTAAATGTATTTGTATCATACTTAGTAGCAGTTGTGCTCTTTGTATATGTCTTTGTCTTGTAATCAAAACTTAGTTTATAAAGTGTGCTATGGTCTGCTAACCACTGTGGTTCTGGGTTTAACAATCTACCGGAAGTATAGTTCATTTCTGCTGAATCTTTAACTATATTGTAGTAAGCATCTGATGAATATAATTCTCCGGAAGAAATATTTTGTCCCTTAAATAGATATTCAATAGCAGGTACAAAATCTTTATACCATAGTTCGCCACTTCTCTTATAAATAACAGGGTTTTTGTACATTAGAGTACACATATTTCTATCGCCTTTAGTTGAAATATATGAACCTTCAGGCTTTGTATATGTACCACCATCAGAACCTACTGCATTACCTAGGGAGTTATCGTAATCCCATGTTGGAGCTGCATAGATTTTGTACTTACCATTAGCATCTTTTTTATTTACAAAATAGAATGAACTTATACCGGCATCCCAGTTTTTGCAATATTCATTTAGTAGGTACATTCTGGCAAATGAATCAACATCAATAACATCAGCTAAATCTTTTTGATTGTTCTTAACTGCATTATACATTTTTTCAAATTTTGCCTTAATGTAGTTATAAGCATTGCTATAGCCCTTATCTGATGAAGTAATATCAGGTGAAACTACTTCGATATTTTGATCACAAGTGTTAAAACAGAAACCTTCTGCTGCACCGTCAATCTTAATAACAAATGGGAAATCAGTTGGTGTTGTACCATCTTCGTTAATATATTCTTCACCGGTCATATCAGAAATCAAGTTATTTGAACCAACTTCAATCTTCTGACATAGCTGATATGAACCAAGATATACACCATTAATATAGAAATCAGCATATCTACTGTCTGAGTTATATGGAATACCAACTTGATCACCTAAATCATATAGGAATCTGTTTCTGGACAAAGAGTCATCTTGATAGTTAGCAACAATACTATACTTCTTAGTCTTTTCCATACCTGCAACAGAAAGTGCTGAATCAAAGTTAAGATTAAATGACTTCTTTGACTTTGCCCAAGAAGTGTTACCTCTACCCTTTACTTTCTTAATAGAAGTATCTGTAATTTTACCGTTACTTTCTGTAACTGCTGCAGTAGCCTTAGCATTATTTGACTTATTAGCACTTAGATAAGATAACAAATCTTGGCCGTTGAAACTTGCTGCATTATTTACATAAACTGCACATTCAGCACCACTTCTCATAATATTTAAAGTGTAGCTGGTTGAATTCACAGTAACAGTATATTTACTGTTTGGTGTGTAATTCATAGTAACTGTTGACTTTGATGGAATTTCAACATTACCAATCTTTACTGTTGAAGAGAATGTGTTATAAACATCAATCTTAGATTTATCAGTTGATGAAGGTAGGAAGAAATAGTAGTCACCACTATCTGTTAATTTACCTTTTTCATCATACTTATGTTGCCATATCTGCCAAGCTTCTGTTTCGTTTTCATTAGCAGATACACCGTGAACATAAAGGTTATTAGCCTTTGCATAACTAAACTTATATTCATCGGTTGAAGGTTGTGATGGTTCAGTAGGTTTAGTTTCTATAGGCTTTTCACCATATTTACCAACAGAACCATTGCCCTCTAAGTCTGTTGCAAATACACAGTTGTTGCCTTTTGCAAAATCTTCATATGTAAGAACAGGAGAATTGTTCCATAGTGTATCAGAACTGCCTCTCCAAAATCTTATTGCCTTTGCACCGGCAGTTTCATTAGTAAATGTATAACTAAACTTATAGTTACCTAAGTCATTAGTTACCTTTACCGGATTATATTTTGTTTTGTCAGCATTATTGATGGAAATGTTCTTACCGTCATTATCTGCCTTTGAATATTCTGTAAAGTTAATATACTCTGTAGCATAGGCACTAGTCCAATTATCACCACAGGATGAACAATCAAAATATACTGTATCGCCTAATTTAAAACCATCAGCCGATGTTGTTTTTGCAAATACAGCAGAGGAAGCTGTAAACATTGAAGTTACAATCATCATTACAGAAAGAATGATTGCAATGGGTTTTTTAATCATTTTTATCCCTCCTAATATATTTCATCATTATTATAAACCCATTACCTAAATAAAGCAATGAACTATTTGTAAATAACCACTTGAAATTTGTTGAATTTGCTAATTATTTTGCAATTTTTTAACAAAGTAAACTATTTAATTAACATAAAATAATGACAAATTTAAAATCATATGATATAATAATCATGGTGATTTTATGAAAATTAGTAATATGAAAAACCTAAATACTGCTTTAGATGAAAAGCAGAAGGAAATTGAAATTCACGGTAATATTAGTGACAAGGTTCTCAGAAGTGGACTTATAAGTAACATTGTTTTTGTAGGTGTGGTAACACTTATTGTGGGGATTATCGGCACAATAGTTTTCGGTATTACATACTTAATCTCAGATATTTACTGGACTATGGCAGTTGCTATTATCTCTTTATGTGTTATTCTTTTTGCAATTACAATTCTTCTAACACTTAAATTTATGCAAAAATTAAACATTGGTCTTGCAATAAAATTAAGAAAATATACTGTAAACAAAAAGTCCGGTAAAATTCTTTTAGTAAGAAAATAATTTTTACAATTAGATACGTAATGTATAATCCCATCTTCATTGAAGATGGGATTTTTCTTTTTTATAACATAAAAAAGGTTGCCCATAAAGGACAACCTTTGACTTTTACATATATTTGCTTGTGGCTTTTAGTCGAGCCATAGCTCTTGATAGAGATGCCTTTGAGTGATGATACTCAATCTGACTACGCTTTTGACGCAATGCTTCTTCAGCTCTTTCCTTAGCTTCTCTGGCTCTGTTAGCATCAATTTCGTCAGGTCTTTCACTTGTTTGAACAAGGAAAGTAACATCATTGTCGATAACTTCAATAAAGCCTAAACCGGTGAATACTACTCTCTCATCTTCATCAACAGGCTTGAACTTAGTAATACCAATATCAGTAGCCATCAAAATGTTTTCATGATGAGCCAAAATACCCTTTTCACCATCAAAGCAAGGAATAGTCATTTTCTCACATTCACCATCAAAAACAACCTTATCGGCTGCCAAGATTTTTAATTTAAAAGTATTCATTATGAATCACCTTTTATTCTTTCATTGCCTTTGCTTTAGCAATAACATCTTCAAGATTACCAACATTGAAGAAAGCTGCTTCAGGATATTCATCCATTTCACCATCAATAATAGCTTTAAATGAACGGATAGTATCCTTTAGTGGAACATACTTACCAGGAACACCTGTAAATGTTTCAGCAACATGGAATGGCTGAGAAAGGAATCTCTGAATCTTTCTTGCTCTATAAACTGTAACTTTATCTTCGTCAGAAAGTTCTTCCATACCTAGGATACCGATAATATCCTGAAGTTCCTTATATTTCTGTAGAATTTCCTGAACTTTACGAGCAGTTTCATAATGTTCTTCACCAACTACATCAGGTTCAAGAATTCTTGATGTACTTTCCAGTGGGTCGATAGCCGGATAAATACCTTGTTCAACAATCTTTCTTGATAGAACAGTTGTAGCATCAAGGTGAGCGAATGTTGTTGCAGGAGCAGGGTCAGTAAGGTCATCGGCAGGAACATAAACAGCCTGAACTGATGTAACAGAACCATTCTTTGTTGATGCGATTCTTTCCTGTAATTCACCCATTTCAGTAGCTAGTGTTGGCTGATAACCAACGGCTGATGGCATACGACCTAGTAGAGCAGAAACTTCTGAACCGGCCTGTGTGAAACGGAAAATGTTATCAATAAATAGAAGAACGTTCTGGTTCATTTCATCTCTAAAATATTCAGCCATTGTTAGACCTGTTTCAGCAACTCTCATACGAGCTCCAGGTGGTTCGTTCATCTGACCAAAGACTAGTGCAGTCTTTTCAATAACACCGGACTCTGTCATTTCTGTCCAAAGGTCATTACCTTCTCTTGAACGTTCACCAACACCGGTAAAGATTGAATAACCACCATGTTCAGTAGCAATGTTACGGATAAGTTCCTGAATAAGAACTGTCTTACCAACACCGGCACCACCGAACAAACCAATCTTACCACCTTTAGCATAAGGAGCAAGAAGATCAATAGCCTTGATACCTGTTTCTAGAATTTCAACAACAGGACTTTGGTCTTCAAATGAAGGTGGGTCTCTGTGAATTTCCCAATGTTGTTCATTATCTAGGTTTTCGCCACCATCAATAGTTTCACCTAGTGGGTTGAAAAGTCTGCCTAGTGTTTTTTCACCAACCGGAACTTTGATACCTGAACCGGTAGCAGTAACTTCCATATCTCTATATAAACCATCAGAAGAAGCAAGCATAATACATCTTACTTGGTCATTACCAAGGTGTTGTGCTACTTCCATAACAAGAGTTTTGCCATCATTTTCAACAGTAAGGGCATCCTTGATTTCAGGGATTGTGTCTTCAGTAAACTGTACATCAACAACAGGACCCATTACCTGAATGATTTTACCTTTATTCATTATATTCATCCTTTCATAAGTATATTATGAAAATTAACCTTTATTTTTCTGAGCTTTTGCACCGGAAATAACTTCTGTAATTTCTTGTGTAATAGCTGCTTGACGAGCTCTGTTATAAAGGACTGAAAGGTCCTTTAACATTTCCTTCGCACTATCAGTAGCAGACTGCATAGCCATCATTCTGGCATTCTGTTCACTACAGTAAGATTCAACTAAAGCACCGTAAATGTAACCGGCAATAAAGTCAGGTACAACATTATCGAAAACAGCATCAGCAGATGGTAAAAGAGTAATATTCTCAATATGAGTACCCATATCAATATGGTCTGATGTATCTGTAAATGCGTGTTTACGAAGTGGTAACAGACGCTTAACCTTTGGTTCAGTAGCAATAGCTGACTTCATATTTGTATAAACGATATAAACTTCATCAAGTTCTTTAGATTCATATAAATCCATAACAGTTTCTGCAATTTTTCTGGCTCTGTTTAAGCTAGGGTCTTGAGCAGTAAACTGGAAATGTTCGTCAACAAAAATATCTTTCTTCTTGAAATAATGACGACCAACTTGACCGATAACAAAAAGTTTATCGTTGCTTGTTTTTTCTGTATCAATAATCTCTTGGGCTAACTTAATAACATTTTGGTTATAAGCACCGGCAAGACCTTTATCGGCAGTAACAACAATAATACCCTTACGCTTATCAGCGTCACCTGCAACATACTTTTGGTCACAGAAAAATCTGTTTTCAACATCAGGAACAAGTTTCAATGTTTTTCTGATTGAATCCTGTAGACTGATAAAGTATGGATGAGTATTTTCATAATTTCTCTTAGCCTTTTTTAGCTTACTTGAAGAAATCATATACATAGCATTTGTAATCTTAAGGGTATCGTTGATACTTTTAATTCTGCTTTGGATTTCTCTTGTATTTGCCATATCAAGACTTCCTTTAACTTATAGACTTATATTCTTTTGCTACTTCAAGGATTTTATCCTTAAGTTCATCGGAAAGAACTTTCTTTTCTTCGATTTCTTTACCGATTTCAGGATGCTTAGTAGCAAAGTAATCTAGCATATTCATCTGGAATGGCTTAATATCCTTAACATCAACATCAAGCATTAGCTTGTTTTCGGCAACAACAAGTGAAATAACCTGTTGTGCCAGTGAAAGTGGATGACATAAAGGTTGCTTTAGCATTTCCATTAGGCCTTTACCAAACTGAAGTTGTTCCTTAGTTTCAGGGTCTAGGTCTGATGAGAACTGTGTAAATACTTCCATTTCTCTGTACTGAGCAAGGTCAATACGGATAGAACCGGCAGCCTTCTTCATAGCCTTTGTCTGAGCAGCACCACCAACACGGGAAACTGACAAACCAACATTAACAGCAGGACGCATACCTGAATTAAATAGGTCACTTTCTAGGAAAATCTGACCGTCAGTAATAGAAATAACATTTGTAGGAATATAAGCTGAAACATCACCTGCTTGAGTTTCGATAATTGGTAGAGCAGTAATTGAACCACCACCGAGTTCATCAGAAAGTCTGGCTGATCTTTCAAGTAGTCTTGAATGTAGATAGAAAACATCACCTGGATAAGCTTCACGGCCAGGAGATCTTTCCAGTAGAAGTGACATTGCTCTGTAAGCAACAGCATGTTTACTTAAGTCATCATATACAATAAGTACATCCTTACCCTGATACATAAAGTATTCAGCAAGTGAAGTACCTGAATATGGAGCAATATACTGAACAGGAGCAGGGTCTGATGCAGTAGCTGAAAGAACTATTGAATAATCCATTGCTCCATTCTTTTCAAGTGTGTTAACAATTCTTGCAACTGTTGATGCCTTTTGACCGATTGCAACATAAATACAAATTACATCGTTACCTTTTTGGTTTAGGATAGCATCAGTAGCAATAGAAGTTTTACCTGTCTGTCTATCACCGATAATAAGTTCACGCTGACCTCTACCGATTGGGAACATTGAGTCAATTGATAGAATACCTGTTGCCATAGGTGTGTCAACTGATTTTCTCTGTACAATTGAAGGTGCTGCACATTCGATTGGACGGTAATCGGATTCTTTAATTTCACCTTTACCGTCAATAGGAGCACCTAGGGCGTTTACAACTCTGCCAAGGAAGTTATCACCAACAGGGATACCGGCCTTTTTGTGAGTTCTTGAAACCTTAGTACCTTCGTGGATACCACGGTCTTTGTCAAAAAGAATAACACCGATTTCGTTAGCACGAATATCCTGTACCATACCTTTTGCACCATTTTCAAATACAACGATTTCGCCGTACATAGCAGCGTCAATGCCGTATACACGAGCAATACCGTCACCTAGAGAGATAACTGTACCGGTTTCTTTCTCTCCATTATCAAAATCAAAATTTTCAATTTCACTTTTTAGTATTGAAATAATTTCATCTGATCTGATTGCGCTCATTCGAGTTTACCTCCAGACTAATTTACGATTTAATGCGTTAAGTTTATTCTTGAAACTTCTGTCAAATTCATGGCCGTTAGCTTCAATTACAAATCCACCAATAAGGTCAGGTTTTTCAATAAGTTCAAGTTCAACCGTACTGGCATTTAGCTTTTTCTTAACGAATACTTTTAACTTTTCTTGTTGTTCCTCAGTTGGTTTCACAACATAATAAAGATGAGCAACAACAATCTTGTTCTCTTTATTGTACCAATTATGATACTCTTTGAAAATATCATTAATAGATGTCATTCTGCCATTTTTTGAAACTACCTTGATAAAATTACAAATATCTTTTGGGAAAATCTTATCAATAATTTCATACTTTTTCGTTGGCATAATTACCGGAGAGCAAAGAACTTTCATAAGTTCCTTGCTTTCGGCAAAAGTATCTTCAGCAATACTAATAGAGTCAGCACTAACATTTAACTGGTACAACACCTTAGCATAGTTACTAACTGTTGTAGTCATTACTTGTCCTCCTCACCTAAAAACTCATCGTAGGAAGAAGTATCTGAATTGCTTGACTGTTCTTTAACAACCTTTGTTGCTGCTACAAGAGCAAGACCTGCAATTTCACTTTCAAGTTTGCTCATTGTCTTGTCATATTCAAGCTGAGCATTCTTTTGTGCTTTATCAACAATTTCTTTTGCCTGATCATTGGCAGAAGCAATAATATTGTTTTTCTGAAGTTCGGCTGTCTTTTTAGCTTCCTTAGTAATTTCAGCTGCTTTATCCTGAGCAGCCTGTACATTACCTTCGTACTCAGCCTTTAGTTTATTAGCAGCTTTCTTTGTGTCGGCTGCATTGTTTAGGTCATCCTGAATCATCTTTTCTCTCTGGTCCATAACCTTTTTGATAGGTTTTAGAAGGAAGAACTTAATAATACAGAAGAACACTAATAGGTTAATAACTGTGAATAAAATATTCCATGGATCTAAATTTAGCATTATTTATCCCACCTACCTTAGAATAGTAGAATAACAAGAAGACCAACAACAAATCCGTAGATAGCTGTTGCTTCTGCAAGTGCTGAACCAAGAAGTAATAGCTTTGAGATTTTGCCATCTGCTTCAGGTTGACGAGCAACTGATTGAGAAGCCTTTGATGTTGCAACACCGATACCGGCACCGGCACCAAGACCTGTAAGTACGGCAATACCTGCACCCATTGCAATAGTTGGGTCACTGTTACCAGGTAGAAGTAGGATAATTAGTAGACCTACAACGAAACCGTAAATAGCAGTTGCTTCTGCAAGTGCAGAACCAAGAAGTAATAGCTTTGAAATCTTACCGTCAGCTTCAGGCTGATGAGAAACTGCTTCACAAGCCTTTGATGTTGCAATACCGATACCAACACCGGCACCAAGACCACCAAGAACTGCAAGACCGGCACCGATACCTGTATAAGATACAAGACCTTTACCTAGTTCTGCATTATCAGGAAGTAGTAGGATAATTAGTAGACCTACAACGAAACCGTAAATAGCAGTTGCTTCAGCTAGGGCTGAACCTAGAAGTAATAGCTTTGAAATCTTACCGTCAGCTTCAGGCATACGACCAACTGATTCACAAGCCTTTGATGTTGCAAGACCGATACCAACACCGGCACCTGCACCTGTTAGAACTGCAAGACCTGCACCAATTGCAAGTTGAGAAACATACTGACTTGAGTTATCAGGTAGAAGTAGGATAATCAGTAGACCTACAACGAAACCATAAATAGCTGTTGCTTCAGCAAGGGCTGAACCTAGAAGCAATAGCTTAGAAATTTTACCGTCTTCTTCAGGTGCTCTGGCAACAGACTCACAAGCCTTTGCAGTAGCAATACCGATACCAACACCGGCACCCACACCTGTTAGAACTGCAACACCTGCACCAACTGCGATACCAGGGGTTGCACTTGAATCTTTTAATAATAGAATAATAAGCAAACCAACAACAAAACCGTAGATAGCTGTTGCTTCTGCAAGAGCTGAACCTAGAAGTAGAAGTTTGCTAACGTTACCGTCTGCCTCAGGCTGACGAGCAACTGCTTCAGTAGCCTTGGATGTAGCATAGCCGATACCAATACCGGCACCAAGACCGGTAAATACTGCTATACCTGCACCAATTGCAAGTAATGTCAACATAGTGAACACTCCTTAATATGTTAATTAATAATTATTCTGTTTCTATACCTTCCTTGATAAACAAAGATGTCAAGAATACAAATACATAGGCTTGAATCAAGCCATCAAAAAAGTCAAAGTATAGACTAAATGCTACCGGCACAACAACTGGAACAACACATTCGATAAGTGTCATAACAACAAAAGCACCCAGAACATTACCAAATAGTCGCATACAAAGTGAAAGTGGTCTTATTCCAATTTCAAGAATGTTAAAGGGCAACATAATCGGCGTTGGCTCAATAAAACTCTTAAGAAACTTTTTCGGACGCTTCTTAATCAAAGCTGCACCTTCAATTAGGATTATACTCATGAGAGCCAAGGCAATGGTAACTGCCAAGTCCTTTGTCGGTGACTTAAAGCCAAAAATACCTATAATGTTACTAAACCCTATATAAATAAGAACAGATATTAAGTAAGGTACATATTCTGAACCTTCCTCTCCAACCATTCCACCAACAAATTTATAGAGCCAGTTTACACAAAACTCTAAGAAAACTTGTTTTCTGCTAGGATTTTTCACCCTCAGATTTCTTACAAGAATAAGACATAATGCAAGGAATACTGCCATTATAATCCAAGTGACAACAACCGACTCGTAAACTTTGATACCACCAAAGATTGGGATTGTAAACACAGGTTCACAGGTCATTTCCTGTTGGATTGATTCTGCAATATTGCCCATAATGTCGCCTCCTCTTCCATATAAAATTGTTTGGTTACGGTTCACTACAAAATATAGTGTGCCAATAATCTTATAACACCCATATTATCCGACTTTTGATTTGAAATGTCAATATTTTAACAGACTTTTTGTAAAAAACTACAAAAAATTCAATAAACATTAGTACATTTTGTGTTTTTGCAAGTGATTGTTGTTTGTGTTGCAAAAATTATATTAAAATATATTATTATAAACATAATTCATATATGTTTTTGCAATATAACAAAGTATCACTTTCATCACTAGAATTTTAACTTGTAAATAATTCCCATTTATTTGTGGGTAATATTCAACAAAGTCAGCTTTTATGAGGATTATTTTACTTTATTTTAGTTTCTGTTTAGTAAATTTTTTCTTAACATATATATTTTATATTTACTTTATAGAATAATAAAGAAAACCAGTACTAAAAAAGCACCGGTTTAGTTATATTATGTATTCAATTATTTAATTAATTCAGGAAGTTTGCGCATCCAATGGCTGATATTAATATGTTGTGGGCAAATTGACTCACACCATTTGCAATTTGTACAATCAGTTGCACTGCCACCTACCAAGGCAACACTGCCATCATAAAATTCTTTTGCAACCTTTACACTACTGTGAATACCAATCTTGTTAATTGCTTCAAGATTTCTAGGTATCATAACATGTTGAGGACAACGGTTGCACTTATAGCAACCGTTACAATGAATCATTCTTGAATTAATATAGGTTTGCTGAGCTTTCTTAATAGCCATAATACGCTTACCACTAAGCATACCGATTGAAGAAACCTTTGCATATTCAAGGTTCTGATTAATATGTTCAAAACTACCCATATCAGAAAGTACGCAACTGACACCTTCTTTATCCCAAAGATACTGCATTGCAATTTCTACAGGTTTAGCACAAATTTCATCAAATACAATTTGTGTAGACTTAGGTACATTGGCAAGATAACCACTTCTAAGTGGTTCCATAATATTAACTGCCATTCCCTTTTCCTTGGCATATTCAAGGCCTCTTAGACCTGCTTGATATTCTTCATCAATATAGTTAAGGTGAATTTGGCAAAAATCCCAATGTTCCCAATAGTCACAAATCCACTTAAACATATCAAAGTCATCATTAAATGAAAAACCAATGTAACGAATTCTACCGTCACGCTTTGCTTTATAAAGATGTTCAAGTACATTATACTTTAGGACTTTGTTGTCCCAGAAATTAGCATCAAGAGAATGAAGCATATAAAAATCAATTTGATTTACATTCATTCTTCTCATTTGTTCAGCTAAAATTCTGTCAAAATCATACTCGTTATTGTATTCCCATACAGGTGCTTTTGAAGCTAAATAAACCTTACTTCTGTAACCGTTCTTTAATGCTTTACCGGTAACAATTTCAGCTTGTCCGTCCTGATAGGAATAAGCAGTATCTATATAGTTAACACCATTATCAATGGCATACCTTATTAATTCAATAGACTTTTCTTGGTCGATAGTGTTGGAATTAGGAAACATAGGAAGTCGCATTGTACCAAAACCCAATGCAGAAACCTTTATACCGGTGTTTCCAAAATCTCTATACTGCACCTCAACACCTCCACATTCAAACATACCACAACATGATACCACAATATTTAGTGGAATACAAGGTGAATTTTTGACATTATTTAGTTATGTGTACATCTAATTGATTGTACGGAATTGCTATATTATTTCGGTCTAATGCCTTTTTCATACTTTCAATCATATCGTGATATACATCCCAATAGTCTTCAGTCTTAACCCAAACTTTTACCACCATATCAAGTGAACTGTCACCTAATGCATTTAGTCTTACAAAAGGCATTTCATCCTCTGTGATAACCTTATCGTTAGATAAAGCAACATCCATTAGGATTTTCTTCACTTCTTCAATATCGGCATTATAATCAACAGGTACATGGAAATCCAGTCTTCTCTTATCTTCTGCTGTAAAGTTTACAACTTCTTTTGACGAGATTACGCTGTTAGGAATCATAATATATCTATGGTCAGCAGTAAGTACCTTTGTGTGCATTAAATCAATTTGAAGTACAGTACATCTTTCACTGTTAATTTCAATTACATCATCGGTTACGAACGGCTTTGTAAAAAGAAGAATAATACCACAAGCAATGTTGGATAAACTATCCTTTAGAGCTAAAGCTATTGCAGCAGCACTGGCTGAGAAAAATGCTACCAAACCCGTTGTTGAGATACCTATATATGATAAAGCACTCATTATAATCACAACATAACAAGCAATTTTTATTGCATTTACAAGGAACTTTGAAAGTGAAAAGTCTATATTGGCCTTATCTAGACCTTTTCTAACTACTTTTGAAAAGGCTTTTGTTGCAAAATAACCACCTACTAAAATGATTATCATTATTAATAATCCTTCCCAATTAAAGTTTTCAAAAAATCTTGAAATCACTTTCCAAGTATGAGTAAAAAACTTTTCCATTGCAAAATCTCCTTACTTTACAAGCCCACTACGAAATTCCATATTGATTTGTGCAATTTCTTTTTCACCGTCAATATATGGCTGGTACATAGTCATTACATCAAAACCTACAGAACCTTCACAACTGTCTTCATTATAAGCTAAAGAAGTTTTGATAATTTCAATTCTTTCTTCTCTTGTTGTATCAGCAATTTTAATTGACTTATACATTTTAATTCCAGCTTTCTAATATAATATATAAAGAATTATACAATTTCAGTATCTCTGCCATTTACATCAATGTCATACTGTCTGCCATTGTAGTTAAATGAGAAATGGTGAGGGTTATCATCAGTATTAACACAAACTACTGTTGTTTCACCATTAAAGTTACGAGCAAATGCCCAGTACAAACATTCATTGCTAATCTGAACATAATCACCGTACTTTAGAGGAACACTATTCTTACGAATTTCTGCTAATTTCTTAATATGGTCAACAAGTTCTTGATTTTCAATAGGAATATTATCCACATCAATAGTAGGTCTTAGTTCAATATCTCCACCATCATTTTTGTGACCTTTTATTCCCCATTCGCTACCATAATAAATTGACGGTACACCGGGTAAAGTATAAAGAATTGAATAAACATTAAACAAATCTTTAGGGTCATTGATTAATGATGCAACTCTGTTTACATCATGATTATCAACAAAGTTATAAAGCAACTTGCCTTTGTACAGTCCCCATTCATTGTTGAATTCTCTGTTTACATTGTAACCAATATCACAAAGGTTCTTTGAATTTAAGCTATTGTAAATACCGTTAAATAGTGAATAGTTAGTAACTGCATCAAGTAAATCAGGTTGCAACCATCTTGTGTATTCACCGTTGATGATTTCACCCATTAGCCAGAAATCACTTTTCTTAGCAGTTGTTCTCTGCTTTAATTCACGGAAGAATTGTAAATCAATACAATCTGCTGCATCAAGTCTGATACCGTCAATGTCCCATTCATCAATCCACATTTCTACTGCGTCAAGTAGGTGGTTTCTTACATCAGGATTCTGCATATTAAGTTTAACAAGCAGTTCATGACCTTCCCAACTATCATAATGAAAACCGTCATTATAACTATTGTTCCAATCAAATCTTAGACCACTAAACCAAGAGCAATACTGAGAGCCTTCCCTATGCTTTCTTACTTCTTCAAAGGCAAAGAACTTTCTGCCTACATGGTTAAACACACCGTCAAGAACAATCTTAATGTCATTTTTCTTTAGTTCCTGTGCAACCTTTTTAAAATCTTCATTTGTACCAAGTCTGGTGTCAATTCTTCTATAATCAGTTGTATCATAACCGTGAGTTGCACTTTGGAAAATCGGTCCAATATAAAGAGCGTTAATTCCTATATACTTCATATGAGGAATGTAGTCAATTAGCTTTAAGATTTTGTGGGATTCATTATCTCCACCTTTATTTTCCATATCACATCCGAAAAACCCTAAAGGATAAATGTGATAAAACATTGATTCATTAATCCATTTTGTTTCCATAACTGTACCTCCCAGAAACATTCTATTATCCATTTTAACGAATAAACACCTTAATTGCAACAAAAGTTTGTAGAATAGGTATATATTTATTCAACATTAATATAATTTATGTTGATTATTTGTGTAAAACCGAAAATTTTTATTTCATATTGAGTTAACAATACTTATGTGCTACAATTGGAAATGTGGTATTAGCAAATTACAAAGGAGGAATACATTTGAAAAAAATAGTAACAATTTTACTGGCAGGCTTAATGTGTGGTGCAATTCTTGCAGGTTGTGGAAATAGCGAAGCCCCTAAGCAAGTACTTAAAGGATATAGCGACAGTGAAACTTATTCTGATGGTGATGAAAGTTCTACTCAACAGGATTTTAGTAAATACACTTACGACAAAAGTTATGACAGTAAGTTTAGCAAAGATGAAAATTATACAAAGGTTACTTCTAAAAACAAGGAAGATATTACCGGTTATTTTCAGGACTTTGACACTTGGGGTACTACAAGTTCCTTTAGTGACCATTACGACTTTAAAACTGATATGATTACCGAAGGTGACTACTACTGTATTGCTGACGAAAATGTTAATATAAGCTCAGTTGGTCAAAGAAAAGCAGTTAAGATTTATCACGAATATTCTGTATATTATTATGATACAGAAAGTCATACACTTTACTACATTCACAACAACCTTAACGAAAGTTAATTAAAAAAAACAATGCCCTTATAGGAATAAAACCTATAAGGGCTACTTTTTTATCTGAAATTAATGTGCAATAGAAGTTAATTTTCTATCTTTTCTGTCTTTAATTAATCTTGCAAGGTATACAAATGGTGTATCACATAGACTGGTAACAATATAAATAACATAGCTGGAAATCATAATGCTAAATAATGTGCCGATTTCATATGTACCCCAGAAAGCAAAGATTGTGAATAATGCAGTATTTAGAATTTGAGAAATTAGAGTTGAACCGTTGTTACGAACCCATAAAAATCTTCTCTTATCACCAAAATGCTTTTCAGTAAATCTCCACCACAAATGATAAAGCTGAACATCAACCAGCTGAGAAATTGCATATACAACTAATGAAGAAATCATCATTCTCGGTGTATTTGAAAATACTGCTGTAATTGATGGCATTACCCAGTCAGACTCTGATGGAGTATACAGCATCCAGCTTTGTGTCATACAAATAAAGAATACTGATGTAAACACACCAATCCATACTGCCTTGTTGGCTTCTTTCTTGCCTTCGGTTTCACTGAGAATATCAGTTACAAGGAATGTTACTGCAAAGAAAACATTACCTAAGGTTTGTTCCATACCAAAGGCTCTAATCATAATAAGTGCCTCAATATTAGCAGTAATTGTTGCAATAACCGTTACTGCATAAAGACCGGCTTTTCCAAAAAAATTATATGCAAATAATGCACCACCAAAAATAAATAGTAATGAACCCACTAATAATAATTCGTTAATCATTGTTTACTCCTCACTTTCTCCACCAACACCAAAGTCAGTATTTTTCATTAAAATATCTACCCTATCGTTACCAATATAATTTGGTGCAATTTTTTCTGCAAAAACTTTGATAACGGAATTGTCAGGTTTCACGTTAGTTGTGTTATCATTCATAATGTTTACACAAACTCTGTCAAAGTACTTTAAACCTGTTTCAATATCATTTTTCATAGAGCTTTCTGTTTGTCCGGTTAATCCAAAGAGTAAACAAACTTCATCTGCATATGTTCTGATTTTTTCAGGAGTTGACTTACCAAAACCTTTTTTCATTACATTTTCTCTATAGTCAACATCAAAGGTTTCAACACCTGTCTTTATTCTTACATTAATGTTGTGTTCCTTGAACTTTTCCTTTAATGCAGGAACTTCTTTGTGATGAATATAGTGACATTCAAAATGTACTGTAGAAATATTCTTTTCTTCACAAGTTTTGATAATCAAATCCATAGTCTTGTTATCTAAGTCACAAAAACTACCGGAATTAATAACTTCCAGCTTATTATAAATACCTGTAACCTTAGATAGCACCTGTGCATTTAGATTATAGTTATCCTCCTCATCAAGACAATAGTCAAGATGATAGTCGCAAAATGTACATCGTTTCCACTTGCAACCACTACCTCGTAATAAAACAATTTCACGAGGATTTTTGTCCTTTAAGACACTGTACCTTTCCATATTTCCTCCCTAAAATAACGGAACAGCAAAAATAAAAAATGGGCATAGTTATACTACGCCCAAAGTCAATAAAATTATTATTGCTAAAGTCCGTAGTTTTGTTTATCGTCAGGATGGTCACGAACTGACGGGCAAAATCCAAAAAGTATTATACAACAAGATATAAGGTTTTTCAAGTATTTTACAAAAAAAATGGGTTGAAGCATTAACTTCAACCCATAGAATGATTATAATTTATCAGGAAGAAATTCCCAAGATAATTGTAACTATACGAAGTACAAATAGACCAAATGCAACCCACATAACAGGGTGAATGTCTTTAATCTTACCTGTAACAACCTTTAGGATAACCCATGATAGGATACCGAACATAATACCTGTTGCAATTGAATATGCAAATGGCATCATAATGATAGCTAAGAAACCACCAACTGTATCAGCAATATCTGTGTTGAAATCCATCTTTGTAATGTTCTTTAGCATTAATAGACCAACAAATACAAGAGCAGGAGCAGTTGCAAATGATGGAATAGCTAGGAAGATTGGATATAGTGGAAGTGCAAGTAAAAATAGGATTGCAGAAGTAAAAGCAGTAAGACCTGTTCTACCACCTTCAGCAACACCTGTTGTAGATTCTACATAAGATGTAACTGTTGATGTACCAAGACAAGCACCGGCACAAGTACCAATAGCATCAGACATTAAAGCTCTGCCAACTCTAGGTAGTTCACCTTTTTCGTTAAGTAGCTTACCTTCCTGAGCAACACCGATTAGAGTACCAACTGTATCAAATAGGTCAACAAATAGGAATGCAAATACGATAACTGCAAAGTTAACAACATTTGATGCTACATAACCGAAGTCAAAGTGGAATGCAAGTTTTGAACCCATATCTGCTACAGGACCAAATACATGGTAGTTAGAGAAATCAGGAATTAGTGAAGTACCATCGTACCAACCTGTTAACTGAGCAATAATACCAAGTACCCAAGTAGCTAGAATACCGATAAGGATTGAACCCTTAACTTTGAAATGCCATAAAGCAGCAACAATTAATAGACCAACTAAAGCAAGCACTACAGGAGCTGAACCTAGGTCACCTAGCTTTACAAGTGTTGATGACTGAACTGCCTTACCATCATAGTAAGCATCAGTTGTAACAACACCGGCACCCTTTAGACCAACAATAGTAACGAAAAGACCGATACCTGCTGAGATACCATTCTTTAGGTTTGCAGGAACTTTGTTTACCAAAGTTTCTCTAAACTTAAAGATTGAAAGGATAATAAAGATAATACCTTCTACTAGGATTGCAGTTAGTGCAACCTGCCAAGGGTTTGTGATGCCCTGTTCTTGTAACTGAGGAACTACTGTGTATGCAAAATAAGCATTAAGTCCCATACCGGAAGCAAGAGCCACAGGATAATTAGCGAAGAATGCCATAATTAATGTAGCGAAAGCAGCAGAAACAGCTGTAGCTGCAAAAACAGCACTCTGGTCCATTCCTGCTGCTGACAAAATACTTGGGTTAACTGCCAAGATATAAGCCATAGCAAGGAAAGTTGTGACACCGGCAATAATTTCAGTTCTTACTGTAGTGCCATTTTCTTTGAGTTTGAATAATTTTTCCATGTTCTACTCGTATGAATTAAATCATACTACCCCTTTCATAAAAATATTGTTTATAGAAAACACAATATATATTTTAATACATTAAAGAAGTAAAAAGCAAGTAGAAAAATATACAAAATAAATAGTTATTGACGAAGTTTATTGCTTTTTGTTACAATAGAACAAAGGGGCTTAATAAAAATGAAGGAAATATTAGCAATACTACTTATTTTACCAATTATTATGGGGTTATTTGGTTGTACGAAACAAAATAATTTCGTCAGTAAGGAGAAAAAAATGACTATCAAAAATCCACATATCATTTATATTAGAGAGTCATATTCTGACAAAATCAAAGCAATCTTTTCCGGCTCAACAAGTAAAGAAACTGAAGAAGTAAATCTAAAGAGAATAAAGTCAAGTGATGACTACAATACATATAGTTGTACAGGTGACTACAAAAAATATGACAGAGTTATGTTTATCGGTGATGATACCGATAAATCAATGGTTCTTGTATTTAATAAGTACATTAGTGGTTATCACCTAGAGGCCGGTAGCTCAGAAGGTAATATCGGTATTCCATTTGTATATGACGAAAAAGAAGAAGATGCAAAATATGAAACAGTATCCTTAAAATACAATAAGGATAAAGAGAAAAATATTTTCATTTACACACCTAAAGAATATGACAAAAATGATAAGAATAAAAAGTATTCTGTCATTTATATGTGTGACGGTCAAAATCTTTTTGACAAATTGTCAACTGACAAAGGTTGTTGGAATGTTGCTGAAAGTGTAAATTCTATGATGAAGAACAGTGACAACAACTGTATTGTAGTTGGTATAGATAATGGTGACGGAAACAGAGATAATGAACTTACCCCTAACATTGGTGAAATCAGAGAAGACCAAAAGTCTTTAGGTGATTTTGAAAATGGTACAGGCAAGGAATTCTCAGATTTTGTTGTAAATACTGTTATGAAGTACATCAACAAAAACTACAACATTTATACCGACAAAGAACATACTGCTATATGTGGTAGTTCTTCCGGTGGACTTGAAGCTTTTTATATTGGTATGGAACACGGTGATAAGTTCCGTTCTATCGGTGCATTGTCCCCGGCATTTCTATTATTTAATGAAAACACATGGAACAAATACTTAAAAAATCTTGATTTTAAAGGTAACTATCCCCTATTTTATATGTACAACGGTGATGGTGATGAACTTGAATCAATGCTACTAACCGATACTAAAAAAATGATTAAGTATCTTGAAAACATAAATTATCCTAAAGATAAAATCATATTTAAGGAATACAAAAAGGCTTGTCACAATGAGCATTTTTGGAGAAGTATCTTCCCTGAATTTTTATATTACACATTTAATAAGTAATAAAGTGGAAAACAAAAATCCTAAAAATTACAAAAAACTATTGACAAAAGTTTTTGATAAGAATAAAATATGATTGAAAAGCAAGGATAGGGACAGTACATGAAGTACTTTTCTTCAGAGAGTTATCGGTTGGTGAAAGGTAACGAAAAGTTTCATAGTAAATCACCCTTGAGCTGACATCTGAAATTTAGTAAGAGCGTTCGTGTGTTCTGCGTTAAAGAATAGTACATATTGGTGTATGAATTAAGTGATTGCTTTTTTGCAATAAAAAGAGTGGTACCACGGAGATTATGGTCTTCGTCTCTTTATGGGACGAAGGCTTTTTTATTTTTATTGAATAGAGGTTATTAAAATGTTGACATTAGACAAAATCTATCACGCTTCTCATGTATTGAAGAATGTTGTTAGAGAAACAAAGCTTGTTGAAGCTCCAAAAATCAACCCTGAATGTGAAGTTTATCTAAAGCCTGAATGTTTACAGCTTACAGGTTCATTTAAGCTAAGAGGTTCAGGTTATATGATTTCTCAGCTAAGTGATGAAGAAAAGGCACATGGTGTTATTGCTTGTTCTGCCGGTAACCATGCACAGGGTGTTGCACTTGCAGCTACTAAGTATGGCATTAAGTCTTTAATCTGCTTACCTGATGGTGCTCCTATTTCTAAGGTAGAGGCTACTAAGAACTACGGTGCAGAAGTTTGTATGGTTAAAGGTGTATATGATGACGCTTATGCAAAGGCTATTGAACTAAGAGATAAATGTGGTTATACATTTGTGCATCCATTTGACGATATTAATGTTATTGCCGGTCAAGGTACTATTGGTCTTGAAATTATGGAAGAAATGTCCGATGTTGACGCTATTGTTGTACCAATCGGTGGTGGTGGACTAATTAGTGGTGTTGCATTTGCTGCTAAGAAGTTAAATCCAAAGATTAAGGTTTATGGTGTTCAGGCTGCCGGTGCACCATCAATGTACAACTCAATTAAAGAAGGTAAAATCATTAAGCTTGATTCTGTTAATACAATTGCTGACGGTATCAAGGTTATGGAACCGGGTGAAAATACATTTAAGTTAGTTTCAGAATATGTTGATGAAATTGTTACAGTAACTGAGGATGAAATTTCTTCTGCTATTCTTGCACTTATCGAACAACAAAAAATGATTGCTGAAGGTGCAGGTGCAGTTTCTGTTGCTGCTGTAATGTTCAACAAACTACCTGTTAAGGGTAAGAAAGTTGTTTGTGTTGTTTCAGGTGGTAATATTGATGTTACTATCCTATCAAGAGTTATCAAGAGAGGTCTTATGAACACAGGCAGAAGTGCTTCCTTATGTATTGAACTTATGGATAAACCGGGTCAGCTGGAAATGGTTAGTAAGATTATTGCTGATTGTGGTGGTAATGTTATTTCTGTTCATCACGAAAGAGCAAGTGAAATTGCCGACATTAACGGTTGTTACCTAAGACTTGTTCTTGAAACAAAGAATTTTGACCATATTGCTATGATTGAAAAAGCATTAAAAGATAATGGCTTTAAGCTAGTATAATTTACATATAAAGGAGTAATCAAAATGAGTGAAAAAGTTTACACAAAAAATGCACCTGATGCTATTGGCCCATATTCACAAGCAGTTAAGACAGGCAACCTAGTATTTACTTCCGGTCAGATTGCTATTAACCCTTCTAGTGGTAATGTAGAAGCTACTACTATTGAAGAACAAACTCATCAGGTTTGTAAGAACCTAAAGGCTGTTCTTGAAGAAGCAGGTACTTCCCTAGACAAGGTTGTTAAGACTGTATGTTTCCTAAAGAATATGGAAGACTTCGGTGCTTTCAACGGTATTTACGGTGAATACTTTACTGAAAAACCGGCTCGTTCTTGTGTTGCTGCAAAACAGTTACCTAAGGATGTTTTGGTTGAAGTTGAAGTTATTGCTGAACTATAATAATTAATCTCTATTCACATAGCTGTCTACCGTAACGGTAGGCAGTTTTTCTTTTGTTAAATATAGATTATACCTTATCAAATTAAAGATATATCCTTATCATATAATTGATATTTAATACATAGAATTGTAAAGTGTAAGAAAAAATTTTATAAAATTTGTATATAGGTCTTGATATTTTAAACAAAAGGTTCTATAATGTTAGTAAATAATTGTTAAGAATATCAATTATGACAAAGCAAGAAATTATATTTAATATAAATGGAGGTAATTAAAATGGCAAGATTTACTCTTCCAAGAGATCTTTATCACGGCAAAGGAGCTCTTGAAGCACTAAAAGATTTTAAAGGTAAGAAAGCTATCGTATGCGTAGGTGGCGGTAGTATGAAACGCTTTGGTTTCCTAGACAAGGCAGTTTCTTACCTAGAAGAAGCAGGTATGGAAGTTAAGCTATTTGAAGGTATTGAACCTGACCCATCAGTTGAAACTGTTATGAAGGGTGCTCAGGCTATGCTTGACTTTGAACCTGACTGGATTGTTGCAATGGGTGGCGGCTCACCAATTGATGCTGCAAAGGCAATGTGGATTAAGTATGAATATCCTGACATTAGTTTTGAAGATATGTGCAAGGTATTCGGTATTCCTAGTCTAAGAAAGAAAGCACATTTCTGTGCTATTTCTTCAACATCAGGTACTGCTACAGAAGTTACAGCTTTCTCAATTATTACAGACTACTCAAAGGGTATTAAGTATCCTATTGCTGACTTTGAAATTACACCTGATGTAGCTATTGTTGACCCTGACCTAGCAGAAACAATGCCTAAGAAGTTAGTTGCTCATACAGGTATGGACGCTATGACACATGCTATTGAAGCATATGTTTCTACTGCTAACTGTGACTACACAGACCCTCTTGCTCTACACGCAATTAAGATGATTCAGAGCGACCTAATCGGTTCTTACAATGGTGATATGGAAAAGAGAGACAATATGCACAATGCTCAGTGTCTTGCAGGTATGGCATTCTCAAATGCTCTACTAGGTATTGTTCACTCAATGGCACATAAGACAGGTGCTGCTTTTGCTGACTATGGTGCACATATTATCCATGGTGCTGCTAATGCTATGTATCTACCAAAGGTTATTGCATTTAATGCAAAGAATGAAACAGCTGCTGAAAGATACGGTCAGATTGCTGACTTTATGCACCTTGGTGGTGACTCACTTGATGAAAAGATTTCTCTACTTATTGACCATCTAAGAGGTATGAATGATGAACTAAATATTCCTCATTGCATTAAGAACTATGGTCCTGACTCATATCCAACAGAACAGGGCTTTGTACCTGAAGATGTATTCCTAGAAAGACTACCTGAAATTGCAAAGAATGCTATTGCTGATGCTTGTACAGGTTCTAATCCTCGTATTCCTACTCAGGAAGAAATGGAAAAACTTCTCAAGTGCTGTTATTATGATACAGAAGTAGATTTCTAATTTTATAACACATACTATAAAAGGCTATTACTATTGTAATAGCCTTTTTTCTTGAAAGGAAGGTAATTGTTATGAAAAGAACTGTTGATGATAAGGGATTTACATTAGAGGAATTTTTACAAAATTACAAAGCTAAGGACTACCCTAAACCATCTGTAACTGCTGATATTGTTTTATTTTCTATAAAAGAAAATAAAGTTCAAGTATTACTGATAAAAAGAGGTGGTCATCCATTTCTTGACCATTGGGCATTACCCGGTGGATTTGCTGAAAGTGATGAAACAATCTTTGATACTGCAAAACGGGAACTTTATGAAGAAACTTCTATTAAAGATATACCTATCGAAGAAATCGGTGTGTTCTCTTCCCCAAACCGTGACCCAAGAAGTTGGACAATGACAGATTCATTTCTTGCTATTGTTGATAAAGACAAGATTAAGCCTATAGCCGGTGATGATGCAAAAGATGCAAAGTGGTTTGATATTAAAATTAATGACAGTGATGATAAGGTTAAATTAGTTTTAAACAACAAGGATGAAAATGAAATTATTAATATAGAACTTGAAAAAAATATAACTAAAGGTGTTACAAAAAATAATGCTGACTTTAAAATTATTAGTAATGATGGACTGGCATTTGACCATGGTGAAATAATTTGTAAAGCACTTACAAAAATAGGGTTCATAATTTGTTAATATTTTTTGTTTAAATACCTTGAAAAATAAAATCTTTATGTTATAATCTTTATGATAATTAGAAAGAATTAGGAGATTTTATATGAATATTAAAAAATACAGATTTGGCGAACCATTCTGTACAGACTCTACTGTAATTGATTTGCCAATTGAGAAGGAAAGCCCTGACTATATTTCTTTAAAAGAAGATAACCTATTTATCTCAATGTCACTAAATGATAGTGATGCCATTTATGGTCTTGGTGAACAAATGGGTGGTATTAACAAAAGAGGCAGAAAGTATCGTTCATTCTGTTCAGATGACCCTTGCCACACAGAAGAAAAGGAAGCACTATACGGTGCACACAACTTCTTCATTATTAGTGGCGAAACAACAGTCGGTTACTTTATTGATTTTCCGGGTACTGTTCACTACGATATGGGCTTTACTGTTGAAGATGAAATTACAATTTCACTGGAAGGTAAAGACGCTGACTTCTATGTAATTAACGGTGAAAATGAACTTGAGGTTGTTAAGAACTTTAGAGAACTAATCGGTCAAAGTTATATGCCTCCAATGTGGGCATTTGGTTATCAGCAAAGCAGATGGAGCTATGCTAACAAAGAACAGGTAGATGCAGTTGTAGATGGTTATGAAAAGGCAGATATTCCACTTGATTCTGTTATCCTTGACATTGACTATATGGATCACTACAAGGACTTTACAATTGATGACAAGGCATTCCCTAACTTCGAAAGCTATGTAGCAGAATTAAAGGAAAAGGGCATTAGACTAATTCCTATTATTGACGCAGGTGTTAGATGTGAAGATGGCTTTGATGTTTATGAAGAAGGTGTAAAGAACAACTACTTCTGCAAGGATAGAAACGGTGATAACTTTAAGGCAGCAGTATGGCCCGGCATTTGTTGTTTCCCAGATTATCTAAAGGCTGACACAAGAAAGTGGTTTGGTGACAAGTTCCATACACTAACTGACAAGGGCATTGAGGGTTTCTGGATTGATATGAATGAACCTGCCCTATTCTTCTCAATGGAAGGCTTTAAGAAAGCAGTTGACTTTGTTAAGCAGTATAACGGTGAAGACCTAGGTTGTTGGGACTTCTTTGAATACAGAGATCAGTTCTCTAAGCTATCTAACAGTATTGATGACTACAAGAATATGCACCACCTAGATGGCAAATACAGCCACTATGATGTTCATAACCTATATGGTTATATGATGACAAGAGGTGTTGGTGAATGTTTGCCAAAGGACACTCTCCTATTCTCCAGAGCATCATGCATTGGCTCACATAGATACGGTGGTATTTGGACAGGTGACAACACATCTTGGTGGAGTCACATCCTACTTAACCTAAGAATGTTACCATCACTAAATATGTGTGGTTACATTTATACAGGTGCTGACTGTGGTGGTTTTAACGGTAATGCAAGTAGAGAGCTTGTAATCAGATGGATGCAATTATCTGTATTTACTCCACTATTTAGAAACCACTCTGCTATTGGTACAAGAAATCAGGAAGCATATGCATTTAGCAATAACAAGGAATTTAAGGATGTTATTGAAGTTAGATACAGACTTATTCCTTACCTATATGACCTAGCTAAGAAATGTGCTGAAAACAATGAAATGATGTTTAAGCCACTTGCATTTGAATATAAGGATGCACTATCTAAGGAAACTGATGACCAGGTTCTTCTTGGTGATGAAGCTATGATTGCACCTGTTTACGAACAGAACAAATCAGGCAGAACAGTATATCTACCTGAAGAAATGACATTCTACAAGCTTTCAGGCAACAAGGTTGTACATAAAGAGAAACTTGAAAAAGGTGTTCACTTTGTAAATGTTGCACTAAATGAAGTACCTCTATTTGTACGAAAAGGCAAGAAAATCCCACTATGCAACACAGGTAAAAATGTTGACAATCTTGACACAACAATTGTAGAATATCTAGAAGGTTAATTACTATTAATAACAAAAGCTGAGTTTGTAAAATCAAACTCAGCTTATTTTTATGCACAGAATTATAACAAAAAAGGCACTGAAAACAGTGCCTTAATTTTATCTTTTATATTTATTTGGAATAATGATTTCTGATGTATCCTGCTTTAGTTTTTTCTTCTTTGGCTTATCAGCAGGTTTTACATAATGAACATCTTTAAAATCTTCTTCATCATAATCATCACCGTAGTCCTCAGCACCACCGTGAGCTGACTTTGCATGAGAAGAAATATTCTGTGTTTCTTCAGGTTCTGCATTTGTATTGGAAGAAATTTCATCAAAGTTATCTTCTTCATCATCTTCAATAATTGCATGAGAACCACTAACATCAGATTTGTTAGATTTAACTTTTACATTAGGTAAACCTTTTCTCTTGTTTCTTATTTTCTTAATTGTAAAGATTACGAAAATTACAATACAGATTAAAGCTAATGCAAATGAAACTAATGCAAGAGTTGATGCCCAATTAAGATTATTAATGAAAGCATCCCAACCAGTAGCCTTTTCACTATTTTTAATATAGTCAAATGGGCTTGAGCTTTTACCTTTTGATTTACTTTTAGATAATTCTTTTGAGATTTTATCCCAGTCGCTATCTTTTAACTCAGTATCATCAATTTCTTTAACATTTTTGTATGTTGGAGTTGTAGTTTCACCGGCATCAGCATTTTTATCGGTATCAGTATTAGTATCTGTATCGGTATTAGTATCAGAATTTGTATCACTACTACCGTCTGACACTTCACCGTTATCGTCATAGAAATTGTAACTACCAGCATTACCATCATAATTAGTGTTAGTATCGTTACTGTAATTATCAACTACCGGTGCTTCAGTATAATCCTGAGCATATGTATATGTATCAACATTATTGGCCGGTTCCTGTGACTGAGTATAAATCGGTTCTGTATTTACTACTGCCGGTGCAGTTGTATAGACTGCTTCTTGGCTATTGTCAACATAGTCCTCAGCATTTGCTACTGTTGCAAATGAAAGAGTAGTAATTGACAATACGCAAACTCCACATATACAGATAAATTTCTTTAATCTATTAATCATAAAAAGTAGCTCCGTACTGTTAGAAAATTGTTTAACAAATCTTACTTAGAAGAAGTTGTTGTTGTACTTGTTTCTTCTGGCTTTTCCCAGAACATATCAGGGTCATACTTATTAACTACAGATTCGTTGACTTCACACTTAAGTGCCTTAGCTTCTTTCTGTAGGAATTTGTTGTAATCATCATTCTTCATTTTCTGAAGAACATTCTTCCTAGTAGAATCATCCTTAGTTAGATATTCCTTTTCGCCATCCTTAGTGTTTTGCTTCTGGATAACATAAATTGTCTTGGAATTATCTTTACCGATTGTAACAGCCTTAGCTTCGTTAACTTTCATATCAACAAGCTTCTTAGCTACATCTTCACCAATTGAAGAAGAACTTAGGTTGTCCTTATCAAGTAGTTCACAACCCTTTTGAACTGTATCACTAGCCTTTGAAGAACTCTTTGTAGCCTTTAGATACTTTGTACACTGATCTTCCATTGTTGAACCGTTGTTAATAGCCTTAGCATAAGATTCTGCATCAGATGTTAACTGCTTCTGCTTCTTAGAATCATAAGCCTTTGATGTCTGCTGTCCTGATTTATCAGTTGTTGTTTCTGATAGAGGTACTGTAAAGTATGTGTAGTATGTGTAGTTGTCATCAAAGAACTTCTGTAGGTCTGAGTCAGGAACTTCTTCTGAACCACCCTTACCATACATTAAATCAAATAACTTCTGCTGTTTACCGGACATATTGTACTGTAGTTCCTGATAGCTTTCCTTAGAAATACCATAAGGTTCCAGAATATCCTGTTCCGGTGTTGTTGAGTAACCCATCTGTGAGTAATACTCAGCCATATAACCCAGTGTCCAGTCCTTTTCAGCCTGTTCAGCATAAGATGCTTCATCAACTGTAGCATTTAGACTATCTAGCTTACTGTCAAGATAAAGAGCTTCTCTAAGAGTTAAATCAGCTTTATCCTTAATCCAATCAGAAGCTACTGCTTCCTTACCGTCATCATCCTTAATCTTTAAATCAAGGAAACTTTCGTCTTTCTTGTAACCATCTGCTTTCTCAGCATAAGTCTTAGCCTGGTTATAAGCATTGAAAAGAGCAAAAATATAAACACCAATTGCCTTTTCATTTTTGCCTTCTTTGTAAGACCATTGAGCCTTTGTACTGATTGGAGTACAAGCTGCTGCTGATACCATAATTGCACCTGCAACTGTACCAGCCATTACTTTTTTAATATTCTTAAAATTCATTTGATTATACCTGCCTTTAGGATAAGATAACATAATAATATAACATAAGTTGTATTATACAATAATTCAATCAAAAAGTCCATAAAAAACACTAAAAATTCATAAAATCAACGATTTTTTCTTTATTTTTGTACTTTTATGTAGGAATTTGTCTATTATTTCTCCCAGAATAATTCTGTTAAAGAACTAAGACCGTTTTTGTTCTTGTCAACTTTAAGTGTAATATATGGGTTTTCTGATGGTGTTAATATAGCTTTGCCGTTAGCATTGCCTATTAATTTATAAAGTTCCGGATTTTTCAAATCGTTTACTTTCAATATAATATTGCTTTCACTTTGCTTAATATCATAGATACCACATTCTTTTGCTTTGTTCCTTGTTAATGCAATATCACAAAGACCAATTACAGATTGTGGCATATCACCATATCTGTCACAAAGTTCATCAACTACATCATCATAGTCATCAGGAGTTTTTATATCTGCTATTCGTTTATAAGCATCAAGTCTTAGAGATAGACTTTCAATATAGCTTTCAGGAATATGGGCATCCATCTGAATATCAACAGTACATTCATTTGTATCAGTTGGTTTAATCTCTCCCTTTTCTTCCTTAACTGCTTCATTAAGTAGCTTTAGGTACATATCGTAACCAACATCCTCCATATGACCATGTTGTTGACCACTTAGGATATTACCTGCACCTCTAAGTTCAAGATCACGCATTGCAATCTTGTAACCACTACCAAACTCAGTAAACTCTCTAATTGCATTAAGTCTTCTTTGGCTAATATCAGAAAGCACCTTATGAGGGTTAAATGTAAAGTATGCATAAGCTCTACGGCTACTTCTGCCAACTCTACCTCTTAACTGATGAAGTTGAGAAAGTCCCATATTATCTGCATTTTCAATAATTAAGGTATTTGCATTTGGTAAGTCAATACCTGTTTCAATAATTGTTGTACATACAAGCACATTGATTTCTTGGTTCAACATTCTTGCCCAAATATCAGACAATTCATGTTCAGACATTTTACCATGAGCAACTGCAATTTTAGCTTCCGGTATTGCTTCTGAAATTGCAACTGCCTTTGCGTTGATACTTTCTGTATTGTTATGAAGATAGAAAACCTGTCCCCCACGCCTTAGTTCTCTTCTAATTGCTTCGTGGAGAATTGCAGGTTCATGCTCAAGTACATAGGTTTGTACCGGTTGTCTGTTGGTTGGTGCTTCTTCCAATACAGACATATCACGAATACCACTCATAGCCATATTAAGTGTTCGTGGAATAGGTGTAGCTGACAAAGTTAGTACATCAACATTCTTACAAATTTCTTTAAATCTCTCTTTATGAGCAACACCAAATCTTTGTTCTTCATCAATAATTGCAAGTCCTAAGTCGTGGAAAGTAACATCCTTTTGTACCAGTCTATGAGTACCCACTACAATATCAACTTCACCACGCTTTAGCTTTTCAACAATTTCTTTCTGTTGTTTTGCAGTTCTAAATCTACTTAGCAGTTCAATTCTTACCGGATAACCGTCAAATCTATTGATAATAGTCTGATAATGTTGCCATGCAAGGATTGTTGTTGGACAAAGAATTGCACATTGTTTACTGTCACAAACACACTTAAAGGCTGCTCTCAATGCAACTTCGGTTTTACCGAAACCAACATCACCACAAAGTAATCTATCCATTGGAGCAAGTCGTTCCATATCACCTTTGATTTCATCAGTACATCGCAATTGGTCAGGTGTTTCATCATACATAAACTTGGCTTCAAAGTCCCTTTGCCACTCACCGTCAGGTGAAAAAGCATAACCCTTAGCTTTCATTCGCTCTGTATATAGCTTAGAAAGTTCCTTAGCCATATCCTTTACTGCTGAACGAACTCTGGTCTTTGCTTTCTGCCATTCACTGCCACCTAGTTTAGATAACTTTACATGTTCATTATCTCTAGGACCAATGTACTTTGCTACCAAATCAAGCTGAGTTACCGGTACATAAAGTACATCACCTTTTGCATAAGTGATTTTGATATAGTCTTTCTTTACACCTTGTACTTCAAGGTTATGAATACCACTAAAGATACCTATACCATGAGTTGAATGAACTACATAATCACCATTGTTTAATTCTGATAAAGAATAAATTTCTTGACCTTGCTTTTTTCGCTGTACTTTTCTCTTAGGCTTTTGTACTGACTGACCGTATGTTATTAAGTGGAAGTCTGTTTGTAATAGTTCAAAACCTGTTGACAAAGCACCTTCCATAACATAAATATTGCCTTGTTCAGCTTTCTTTAAGCCTGTTACAAACTGTGCTTTAAAACCTTTTTCTTTTAATTCCTCTGTAAGATTTCTACCGGACTTTTCTGTACCTGCAAGAATTGCAACAGTAGTTCTTTCCTTAAAGAATTCATTTAAATCTTCACAAAGTACAGTTAATGAACCATTCCATGGTGCAACTTGCTTTACATTAAATGAAACAATATCACTTAAAGGTAAATCAAAATGGCCACTGGTAAAGTTATCCATAAAAATTGTATGTCTGGTGTTTACAATTTTCAAAAATTCCTTATAGTCCATTGAGAACTTATCAAGACCTCTGCAAAGAATACCATCTTCAAAGTATTCTTTCATATCCTCTTTATACTGAAATTCCATAGACTTTACTCTATCAGAAATATTAGTGTGTTCACTGATAAAGATAAAATCTTCTTCATCAACATAGTCAAGGACAGTTGCAGGTTTCTTATATACTAAAGAAATGTACTTATCAAGGATAGTTAGGTTTACACCATTGGCAATATTTTCAGCCTCTCTATAGAGAGTTTCCTTTGCTTTTTCGGTTTTTTCACTTCTTAGTAAATTAGCTTTCTTAACTATTTTTTCAGAAAGTTCTGCTTTGTTTTCCACAAGAATTTCATTTGATGGGGAAAGTAAAATACTATCCACCTTGTCAAATCTTCTTTGGGTTAGAATATCAAAATGGTTGATAGAGTCGATTTCATCACCCCAAAATTCTACACGAACAGGGTTTTCGCTATCCGGTACAAATAAATCAAGAATACCACCTCTCAGTGCAAATTGACCTGTACCCTCAACCATATCTGTACGCTCATAGCCAAGCAAATTAAGAGCCTCTACACATTGTTCTGTAGAGATTTGCTGACCTTGTTTTAAGTGAAGTGTAGCTTTGTTTAGAACTTCCGGTGGAATAGTATATTGAAGTAATGCATCAATTGTACCTACAACAATGTCACATTCACCTGTTAAAAGTTTTGTAAGAACCTTTAACCTTTGGTGTTCGTATTCCCTGGAAATACCACTAACTTCTCTAAAATTAAAGTCTCTTTGAGGATATACACAAGCCTTGTAACCCATCATACATAGGTCATTACAAAATACTTGTGCTTCCTTTTCATCACCGGCAACACAAAAAGCTCTGGCATCGTTATAATGACAGAGCGTTCCTATGATATTTGATTTAAAACCTGAATTAAGTGCAGTTACTGCAACTGCACCTTTTAACTTTGCATAAGAATTTAGTTTTTGAAAATTCTTTAACTGTGCAACACAATCAAATAAAAATTCCATTATTCACCTGCATATTATTAGGTTAGGAATTAAACAAATTCATTGCCTTATCAACATTACCGTCAATAATGTACTTAATAGCCTCACAACAATTATCGGCCATTTTATCAATCAGTTTAATTTCGTCACCTGTAAATTTTGAAAGAACCCAAGCAGCTAAATCATAGTCAGGATGAGGCTTCTTTCCTATACCTACCTTTATGCGAGGGAAAGTATCTTTACCACTTAGATAAATAATGTTCTTAACACCATTTTGTCCACCGTGGCTACCTTTTCGGCGTATTCTCATCTTTCCAACATCAAGGGATATATCATCAAATATTAATATCACATTCTCAGGGGGGATTTTGTAGAAATTCATAGCCTCTACAACAGCTTGACCACTATTATTCATATATGTCTGTGGTTTCATTAGTAAAACCTTTTTACCGTCAATAGTACATTCACCTACAAGTGACTTATACTTAATACGGTTTACATCACAAGAAAACTTTTCTGCGATTTTATCAAGACAGATAAAGCCTGTGTTGTGACGGGTATTCTCGTACTTTTTGTCCGGATTACCAAGACCAACAACCATATATTCAATAGAAGAACTAAATTTCTTTTTACCAAACATTTTATCACCTAAAAAATAAAGGGGCACTAAAGAGTACCCCTTGAAAAGTTAAAATAATTATCAATTATGAGTTGATTGGAGAAACAGGCTTGTCAGAATAAATTCTTTCAATAGCTTCTGCAAATACAGGAGCAACAGGAAGAATAGTGAACTTATCAAGCATCTTGTCTTCTGGGATAGGCACTGTATCAAGAAGAACAACTTCCTTAATAGGACTCTTCTTAATTCTGTCAATAGCAGGACCTGATAGAACTGCGTGAGTTGCACAAGCAGTAACATCAACAGCACCACCCTTTTCGATGATAGCTTCAGCAGCGTTACATAGTGTACCGGCTGTATCAATCATATCATCAACTAGGATAACTCTCTTACCCTTAGCATCACCAATAATGTTCATAACTTCAGAAACATTAGCTTTCTGGCGTCTCTTATCAATAATAGCAAGACCACAACCGATTTTAGCTGCAAAATTTCTTGCTCTTGTAACTGAACCAAGGTCTGGGGAAACAACAACATAATCATCTGCGTTTGTACCCATCTTTTCTCTCATATGTGCTGCAAGAATTGGAGCACCGATTAGGTGGTCAACAGGAATGTTGAAGAAGCCCTGAATCTGATTTGCATGAAGATCCATTGTTAGGATTCTGTCAGCACCGGCAGCAGTAATAATATCTGCACAAAGTTTAGCTGAGATTGGATCTCTAGCCTTTGCTTTTCTGTCCTGACGAGCATAACCGAAGTAAGGCATAACTGCAGTAATTCTACCGGCAGAAGCTCTCTTCATAGCATCAATCATAATTAGCATTTCCATAAGATTATCATTTACAGGTGTACATGTTGACTGTACAATAAAGCAATCAGAACCTCTTACAGACTCGTTAAGTGAAACTGCAATTTCACCGTCAGAGAATGTACAGCAATTGCTTTTTCCAAGTGGAAGTCCAAGACAACCTGCGATTCCCTGTGCTACATCCTTATTAGATGAGCCGGAGAAAATCTTAATGTCTTTACCATTGAAATTCATTTTTTAATCCCCTTACCTTTGTTTGTTTTTAGTTTATATATAAAATTTAACAAGTAAATTTAATACCTTATTTATAGCCTTTGCTCTTAGCAATTTCGTTAAGTTCCTTTAACTGTTCAGGGTCATTAGCACCTAAAACAGTATCAGGGTTGCTTGAAACAAATGCTGAAACAACTTCATTCTTATCTAATAGAAGTTTTAGTGCATCAGGAAGATAATATTCCTTAGCATTGTTATCACTTTTAATTTCACCTAAAACAGAAAGTAACTTTTCGCAGTTAAACCAAAAACCACCTGAGTTGATTTCATTAATTTTCTTTTCTTCTTCGTTACAATCTTTCTGCTCAACAATTTTTAGGAAATTGTTGTTTTCATCTCTGACAATTCTACCGTAACCTGTAGGGTCAGAAACTTTAGCTGAAATTACTGTTGCAACACTACCCTTTTCTGTATGAAGAGCAAGTGCATCGGAAATAGTCTTTGCATCCATAAAAGGAGCATCACCGTTTAGAATAACAACATTGCCACTGTGCTTTTCCAAAAAATCCTTAGCCATCATTACTGCATGACCTGTACCAAGACGCTCAGCTTGATAAACAGTTTCTACTTCAAAAGGAAGCGAACTTACAAATTCATCAATACATTCCTTCTTGTAGCCTTTTACTACACATATGTCATCAACACCGGCTGACTTTACTGAGTCGATAACCCATCTTAACATTGGCTTTCCCAAAACTTCTGACATTGGTTTAGGAAGGTTACTTTTCATTCTTTTACCTTCGCCACCTGCCAAAATAATCGCACAGTTACTCATAATATACTCTCTCTTTCTATGCTATACACATAATAAGACACTACTATTATCCCACAATTCCTCAAATTTTCAAGTACAAATCCAAAAAAACTGAAAAAATTCTTAAATTTTTAACATATTACACAATATACATTACAAAAAATCTCCACTTTTTATAAGAAATATTTTTCCAAAAATGTGGCTATTTTTTTATTTTTTTGTTATAATTATTCCTAGACTAAGAAAGTCTGCAATAAAACTGCAGGTGAATTACTTAGTGGTTAATTTTATACTTTTACAGGAGGATTCAAACTATGAGTCACAAGTATGTGTACCTTTTTAAAGAAGGTAACAAGGACATGCGTAATCTTCTAGGCGGTAAGGGTGCTAACCTAGCTGAAATGACAGGTCTAGGCCTACCAGTACCACAGGGCTTCACAATTACAACAGAAGCTTGTACAAAGTACTACGAAGATGGCAGAAAGATCAATGATGAAATCCAGGCTGAAATCATGGAATACATCATCAAGATGGAAGAAATCACAGGTAAGAAGTTTGGTGATAAGGAAAACCCACTACTAGTTTCTGTTCGTTCAGGTGCTAGAGCTTCTATGCCGGGTATGATGGATACAATCCTTAACCTAGGTCTAAACGAAGATGTTGTTGCTGTTATGGCTGAAAAGTCAAACAACCCTCGTTGGGCATGGGACTGCTACAGAAGATTCATTCAGATGTATTCTGACGTAGTTATGGAAGTTGGTAAGAAGTACTTTGAAGTTCTTATTGACGAAATGAAAAACAAGAAGGGTGTTACTCAGGACGTTGAACTAACCGCTGAAGATCTACAGGAACTAGCAGAACAGTTCAAGGCTGAATACAAGAAGCAGATTGGCGTTGACTTCCCTACTGATCCTAAGGAACAGCTAATGGGCGCTATTGAAGCTGTATTCCGTTCATGGGATAACCCAAGAGCTAACGTTTATAGAAGAGATAACGATATCCCTTATTCATGGGGTACTGCAGTTAACGTACAGGCAATGGCATTCGGTAATATGGGTGACGATTGTGGTACAGGTGTTGCATTTACAAGAGACCCATCAACAGGTGCTAAGGGTCTATTCGGTGAATTCCTAACAAACGCACAGGGCGAAGACGTTGTTGCAGGTGTTCGTACACCAATGCACATTTCTGAAATGGAACAGAAGTTCCCTGAAGCTTTCGCACAGTTCAAGACAGTTTGTAAGACTCTAGAAGATCACTACAGAGATATGCAGGATATGGAATTTACTGTTGAACACGGTAAGCTATATATGCTACAGACAAGAAACGGTAAGAGAACAGCTCAGGCTGCTCTAAAGATTGCTTGTGACCTAGTTGACGAAGGTATGAGAACAGAAGAAGAAGCTGTTGCAATGATCGACCCTCGTAACCTAGACACACTACTTCACCCACAGTTTGATGCTACAGCTCTAAAGGCTGCTACACCAATGGGTAAGGGTCTTGGTGCTTCTCCGGGTGCTGCTTGTGGTAAGATCGTATTCACAGCTGATGACGCTACTGCTTGGGCAGAAAAAGGCGAAAAGGTTGTTCTAGTTAGACTAGAAACATCTCCAGAAGACATCACAGGTATGAAGGCTGCTGAAGGTATCCTAACAGTTCGTGGTGGTATGACATCTCACGCTGCTGTTGTTGCTCGTGGTATGGGTACTTGCTGTGTATCAGGTTGCTCAGACATCAATATGGATGAAGACAACAAGGTATTCACACTAGCAGGTAAGGAATTCCACGAAGGCGATCCAATTTCAATTGACGGTTCAACAGGTAACATTTATGACGGTATCATCCCAACAGTTCCTGCTTCAATTGCCGGTGAATTTGGTAGAATTATGACTTGGGCTGACAAGTACAGAACTCTAAAGGTTAGAACAAATGCTGATACACCTGAAGATGCTAAGAGAGCTAAGGAACTAGGTGCTGAAGGTATTGGTCTATGCCGTACAGAACACATGTTCTTCGAAGAATCAAGAATTGCTGCATTCAGAGAAATGATCTGTGCAGATACAGTTGAAGAAAGAGAAAAGGCTCTAGATAAGATTATGCCATATCAGCAGGGCGACTTTGAAGCTCTATATGAAGCTCTAGAAGGTAACCCAGTTACTATTCGTTTCCTAGATCCTCCTCTACACGAATTCGTACCAACTGAAGAAGCTGACATTGAAGCTCTAGCTAAGGCTCAGGGTAAGACAGTTGATCAGATTAAGGCTATCATCAACGGTCTACACGAATTCAACCCTATGATGGGTCACCGTGGTTGTCGTCTAGCAGTTACATATCCTGAAATTGCTAAGATGCAGACAAAGGCAGTTATCAGAGCTGCTCTAAACGTATCTAAGGCTCATCCTGATTGGAACTTAGTTCCTGAAATTATGATCCCACTAGTTGGTGATGTTAAGGAACTTAAGTTCGTAAAGAAAGTTGTTGTTGAAACAGCTGACGCTGAAATTGCTGCTGCAGGTGCAGAGCTAAAGTACGAAGTTGGTACAATGATCGAAATTCCAAGAGCTGCTCTAACAGCTGACGAAATCGCTAAGGAAGCTGAATTCTTCTGCTTCGGTACTAACGACCTAACACAGATGACATTTGGTTTCTCAAGAGACGATGCAGGTAAGTTCCTAGATTCTTACTATGACAACAAGATTTATGAAAACGATCCATTTGCTAAGCTAGACCAGACAGGTGTTGGCAAACTAATGGAAATGGCTGTTGAACTAGGTAAGAAAGTTAGACCGGATATGCACTGCGGTATCTGTGGTGAACATGGTGGTGACCCAACATCTGTTGAGTTCTGTCATAAGATTGGTCTAGATTATGTATCTTGCTCACCATTCAGAGTTCCAATCGCAAGACTTGCTGCTGCTCAGGCTGCAATCGCTGAAAAGAACTAATCACTACTTGTAAAAGTATTTTAGGGGGTTGCCCATATGGACAGCCCCCCATTTTTATATTTATTTTGAGTATTCATTCGAATACTCTTTTTTTATATTGTGCCGGTTACAGTAATAGTTGAAACTCCAGGTGTTATGCTAACTGCACCTGTTGTTTCATTTCTTGTAACTGTAGCTGAAGGTACTGTAATCTGTCCTGCAACAGTAGAAAATTCACCTGTAGTTGCATCATAAATATAGTTAACCCCTTCTGTCCAAGCTGTGCCATTAAAAGTTACTGTAATATCTGACAGAATAGGATTAAACTTATCAGTTAGCACTACGCTATCCCCTGCTGTTACATCTACATTACCCTTATTTTCTATTGTAAAGGAGTAAGTTATTCTACTATTTTCTTCAACAACTATAGGTGTTAATGCTTTTGTTATTGATAGTATTGGTTCTGATTGAGGATAAACTGTTTCATTTGCAGTAATAGGTGTATTAATGCCATCACCAATTACTGAAACAGTATTTTCTATTGAGCTTTCCTGATCAAGTGGTGCAAACTGATTTGTCCTAACTTTATATACAATAATAACAGTACCACCTGCCGGAATAGATATTCCGGTAATAGTTAGTGGTGGACCTACTGTAACTGTTGGTGTATTTTGAAGAACCCCATTTACATAATAAAGAATTGCACCTTGGATATACTCTAGTGGTACTAATGAAAGTTCATTATAATCATACTCACCTAAATTATCCGTTAAGATTAAGTTACTAATTGAAGTTGAACCTGAATTTCTTATTGTCATAACATAGGTTATTTCACTATCTGCATAATATCTATCTAAAACTGCAGTCTTTGTAACAGTTATCCTCTCAACAATTTCACCGGTTGTTATATTGGAATTACTGTTGTTCCATTATAGGCTAATGTAGCCTGATTATAAAAATTTGCCATACATACATTCTCCATTTTTAATTTTCTGGGTAATAACCCTAATATATAATATGGACTTAAATATTAATGTTGACAAAAAAGGACTATTGCATAAACAATAGTCCTTGATTTACTATATCATTTAATTAGTTAAGTGACATATTGAAGATTTTCTTATCTTCCCCACCTGTTGACTTATAAGTAAAAGTAACTGTTAAAAGTCCCATCTTTGAGTTATTAGGGTCTTCCTCAATATGAGCATCTGTACATTTTACTGAATCAACCTGATTGTTAACTGCAGTTGTAATTTCTTTCTTTAGCTTAGCATTTAGCTGGTCAGTGACCTTACCGTTAGCAGTTGACATAATCTTAAGTGCATCACTACCTGTAGTTTTGCCGTCCTTAGTTGTCTTTGGAGAAGCAATAACAAAGTAAACTTTCTGTTCAATAGTTTCATAATTTGTTGGAAACTTATCAGTATCAACCTGTGGCTGAGATACTGTAGCATTCTCAACATCATCAGTATTCTGCTGAACTGTATCGCCATCAGATACATAAGCACCCTGAGCGCTACTTGAGTTATCCTCATCATTACAACCTGCAAACAACATCATTGTTGTAAAGGCAACTAAACAAAGTGATAGTGCTAAAATCTTTTTCATAAATTTCATTTCGTTTTCCTCTCTAAATAAATATTCTTCCCTATTATAATAACACAAAATTGTGAACAATTCTATATTTTTTCTTTATTTTATTTGCACAAATTTCAAATAAAATATTTATATAAAACAACTAAAGAAAAAGGGAATGGTTGCCCATTCCCTAAAAACCATTTATGAACCTGCTGATTTGTAATTACTAATACCTTTGTTCCACACAAAGATTGAAACTAAGAATAAAGCAGTAGAAATTTCGACTACATTTTCATTATTAAAGTCGATTTTCATATCATACTTAGTAGTACTGTCATCTTTTACATTAGTGCCTTTGTAGATACTTTTAATTAGACTTACAAATTCTTTTCGCTTATCGTCTGTTAAAGTAGTGGTTTTGTTGTTGTAGGTAATCAGCACCTTACTACTGTTAACATCAAAAACATTTAATGCATCTTCTCCACCTTTTAAATTATTACAACCTACCATAATTACAACCAATACAAGTGATAAACATAATAATAAAATTTTTTCATAATAATCTATCCGAAATTTCATAAACCCTTTGGTATCATATATTTAATCCACTTTTAATACATCGCATTATTTTGGTACTGTCAATAGTATTTTACAAATGTGTAAAGGGCAGTTTCTAATAAAAGAAACTGCCCTTGGAGGAGATATAAAACAAATAATTTTTTATCTTTATTTGTCAGTTGTTTTTGTTGTTTTCTTTTCAGCTACTTTTTCAGTTTTAGCCTGAGCCTTTGGTTCAGCTTTAGCTTCAGCCTTTGGCTTTTCTTCAACCTTAGATTCTGCTTTTACTGCTTTCTTATCAACCTTTTCTTCTGTAGCTTTTACAGTTTTCTTTGTTGCCTTTTTAGCAGTAGTTTTCTTTGTAGTTGTTTTTGTAGCTGTCTTAGTTGTTTTCTTTGTTGTAGTCTTCTTAGCAGGTGCTTTCTTAGTTACCTTTTCTTCCTTCTTTTCTTCTTTTTTCTTAGGTTCAGGTAACTTTTCAACACACTTAAAGAACATAGCACTCATTGGTGGGATTGATAAATCAATACTCCAATTAGAATCATGTCTTGGCTTTTCTTCGCACATAATTCTCTTACCATTTGTAATACCGTAACCACCATATTCTTCATCATCAGTATTGAATACTTCTTCATATACACCATAGAATGGTACACCGATTCTGTAATCAACTCTGTGCATTGGCTGGAAGTTAAATACACAAATAATGTTATTGCCGTCTTTATCAATTCTACGGAATGCAATAATTGACTGAGTATAGTCGTTGTGGTGAATCCACTGGAAGCCATCCCAGTTAGTATCAATTTCGTGCATTGGTCTTTCTGTAATATAGAAATGATTTAACTTAGAAACAAAGTCCTTTAATCTCCAATGCTTTTCATATTCTAAAAGATTCCACTGAATACTTTCTTCTGCGTTCCATTCATCAAACTGTCCAATTTCTGAACCCATAAATGTTAGCATTTTACCCGGATGAGCAGCCATATAAGCTAAGAATAGTCTTACACCGGCAAACTTCTGGTCATAGTCACCCGGCATTTTATTGATTAGAGAACCCTTACCATAAACAACTTCATCATGAGAAATTGGTAAGATAAAGTGTTCGCTAAAGCAATACATAAATGAGAATGTAAGGTTATCATGGTTGAATGGTCTCCATAATGGGTCAAGTGACATATAATGAAGCATATCGTTCATCCAACCCATATTCCACTTATAGTCAAATCCTAAACCACCATCATCAACTGGACCTGTAACCTTTGGCCATGATGTGCTTTCTTCGGCAATCATCATTGTATGAGGGTGATACATATGGATAACTGTATTTAGTCTTTGTAAAAATGCAACTGCCTCTAGGTGTTCCCTGCCACCATACTGGTTAGGAACCCACTCACCATCTTGACGATTATAGTCAAGGTATAGCATTGAAGCAACTGCATCAACACGGATACCATCAATGTGGTAAGTATCTACCCAATACATAGCTGATGAAATTAGGAATGAAATTACTTCATATCTTGAGTAATCGAATACATATGTACCCCATTCTTTATGTTCACCTTTACGGCTATCAATATATTCATAACAAGCTGTGCCGTCAAAACGACCTAAGCCATGAGCATCCTTAGGGAAATGAGCAGGAACCCAGTCAAGGATAACACCGATACCGGCCTTGTGACATTCATCAACAAATGCCATAAAGTCATGTGGTGTACCATAACGAGAAGTTGGAGCATAGTAACCTGTTACCTGATAACCCCAGCTACCGTCAAATGGGTATTCTGTAATAGGCATAAGTTCTACATGAGTATAACCCATTTCTTTTACATAAGGAACAAGTTCTTCAGCAAGTTTACGATAGTTAAATACACTACCGTCCATATACTTTCTCCAAGAACCTGCATGAATTTCGTAAATATTCATTGGCTTTTCTAGGTGGTTTGATGACTCCTTGTCCTTAATCCACTGGTCATCTTCCCATTCAAAGCCACTTAAATCATAGAACATAGATGCATTATCAGGTCTTGTCTGAGAATGGAAAGCATATGGGTCGGACTTTAGTTGTCTTTCGTTCCAAGGTGTTTCAACACAATATTTATAAATATCGTACTGCTGAATACCCTCGATGAAAAGTTCCCAAACACCGGCTTCACTGATTTTGTACATATAGTTAGCATCGTTATTCCAACCGTTGAAGTTACCAACAACAGAAACAGAGAGAGCATTTGGTGCCCATACTCTGAAAACTACACCATCACGATTATCCCAATTAACTCTATGAGCACCCATAAACTCATAGGCTCTAACAGAATCGCCTGCATGGAATAGTTCGAGGGGTGTACGAGAATCATTAAATTTGTAATCCATTTATATTAACACTCCTTCAATGTGTACAACTTACATTCAATAAGTATATTTTATCAATTTTTTTATTATAATTCAATACATTTTGAAAAACTTACATATAAATTTTGCGACATATTTTGTGCAAATTCCACAATTAGCAATGTTTTTCAAAATTAATATTCCATTCAAGAATAAATACCATGAAGAAACTGATGAATAATCATATCAACTGCTGATTTATCCATCTTAGGTTCTTTCACTGAATGATATTCATACATATGGAAACCAATCATACCAAGGAAAGTTGTTGCAAATTGGTTTTCCCTACCGTTCATATTACCAAGTAAACCTCTGGCATTTATGAAAATCGACTTTACAATGTTATTTATCTCTGTACAATGACGAATAAAAGCATTGTTAAATTCACTCATTGGTGGGCTATACTGCATTGTCATTAACATTAGGTAAAGGTGTAAATTCTCACAACCTTCTGATACATAGCAATAAGCAAAATTATGAAGACTGTCTTCAAAGGAACTGCTACTGTTAACTACCTCTCTAAGTTTTACAACTACAGGGTCAATGTACTGTTGCATTATACCCTCAAGAATACCGGACTTGTTCTTAAAATGATAATAAAGTGCCGGTTTGGTTAACTCGCATTTGTCAGCAATTTCCTGAACACCTACTGCGTCATAGCCTTTTTCATAAAATAATTCTATTGATACTTGTAATATTTTCAGCCGTGTTTGTTCATTAGCCATAATACCACAACCTTATAATGTATATTATCATTTTACCGAACGGTAAGTATAAAGTCAATAGTAAATAAACATTTTCTTAAATAATTTATAAATATAATATTCTACAAAAGAAAAATCCTTTCATTGACTAAACAATAAAAGGATTTTTCGATTATTAAATTTAAAATTATACGCAATATTTCTTATTAAAAATTCAAAGTAAACTACTTTTTATAAAAGTGAAAATCACAACAATCTCCACCATAACCTAAAGTTTTTGTTCTTTTAAAGCCGATTTTCTTAAGTCCACCGTATGTAATATCATCAACATCACAAAATAAAGGGCAAAGTTCTTCACAACCATTTTCCACACAAGCAGTATGCCACAGGCATTTTTTCATTGTAACATCGAAGTAATCTTTTCCGTAATTTTGTTCACTTACCCATAAATCACTTTTACGCACAACCTTAAGAAATACACTGCTGTAAATCTTATAGAAAAAAGGTACAAGCTCCATTTTTGCAGTAGAAGAATGTTTCTTCTCTGCTACTTCATTAATCATATAATTTTGCATATAATTATGTACATCTTCATTGGATAAATCAGCTTTTAACAAAGTCTTATACAAAGCAATACGAGGAAGTATTGTAGTGATAAGGGTATTCATCTGATTTTCTGTTTTATTGTGAGTGTTTTTTATTAGAACATTCAGTATTCTTTCTTCATTACTAAAAAGTTCAGTTCCCTTTTCTTCACCAAATTCTCTAACTAAATATCCTTTAATCTGCTTTTGTTGCTTAATTTTCATTATATATACATCTCACAAATTAATTCTATAAAGTAAAATACACTATTTATGATTTTGTTTTATCTTGTTATCAAACATACCGTCTCAATGTGGCTTGATATGATAGTCTGAATATCTTTGCTATTTTTACGAGTACGAAAACATATCTACAGTCTTTTTTGTGTTTTAGATGTTTGTGGGAACATATCCATTTTTTCCCACAAAAGAAAACAAAGAGTCAAATTACAACTTTACATTTCAAAATTGCATGATCTGGAAATGGAGTTGGAACAGAATCATACATATTCTTTCCACTTTTATCTTTTCCTAAAAACTTTTGAAAATTTCGACCCCACCTGTATATTTCTGTGTCATTTTCCACAAAATCGCGATCATATGGAAATAAAGTAAAATTTTTTTCATCAATACCTTTTAGCAAAAAGTGATCCTCTGGAAATTCATAATCAGTATTTCTAGGGTTTTCTTCATAAATGCTTGAACCATCTGGTGTTTTAACAACAAAATTATACTTTTTACAAATTTCAGAAACTTCATTTAAGCACCAGGTTTTATTGACAAAACCTCTTCTATAGTTATTAAAATCCCCACAAACAATAACTGTCATTTCGTCCTTTGCAACTGACATAATGTGTTCTAACTCTTGACGCTTTATATTGTCACTTACTGAAGTATGTATTCTTATACAAATAAATATAAATTCTTTATCAGTTTCCCTGTTTTTACATTTAACTTCAAGGTAGTCTGGAATTTCCTGAGCACTCGGATAATATGTTTTTGCATATATCACATTTAACTTATTAATATTGATTGCAATAGCAACATCATTCTGTCCTGCCGTATTATTAGATGTTTCAAAAACAACATAATTTGAATTAAATGCTGCTGTCTTAACTTTATTCCAATTATCACCTTTATATACCTCTGTTAACGCAATTATATCCGCAGCCTCATTAGTTATCACCTTAGCAATCCAATTTGGCATATTTTTATGTGAATAATTCATACGCTGATTAATATTCCATTCCATGATTTTTAATTCCATTACAAGATTCTCCTTTTCATCTATCCTGTCAACACAATATCTAATAATTATAGAACTATCTTGATATGTTCCCCATTACTAAAAATTAATTTTAGGGTTGAGTAGACGCTTTTGTTATCATTTACAAATTCAGTAAAATCAAACCTTTTCTCTCGTCATCAAGCACACCGTCTCCACGTGGCTCGGTTGTTCAACGAAGAACATACTTAATCCCTTATTGTACAAAGGAATTATTTTTGAACTAAAAAAGGTCATCATAAAACTCTTCAAATTCATCGATAAATTTATTTATTTTTTCACGGTCATAAAATCCTTGAACTTTCCAAAACATAAGTATTTGTTTAAATTCTTCTTCCCGTTCATCAACAAACCCTCTGCACAGTTGTCCATTATATATTGCACTGTCATCTTCAGAGCAGTCAAAACATGCCGTATCTTCCCCTAATCTAGAACAATCACCACAGGTAAGTGCCTTCTTTTCAGGAATAAAACGGCAATTATTCTCAATATTTACAGGAAACCATGAGCTTGAATATGAACATATTGCAGAGCCTGTTTCGCTGGTATTTCCTATATTTTTTCTATATTTACAATTTTTACACTTCATAATCATAACTTCTCTTGTAACCTTTTGATTTTTAATACTCTATTGTAGTTAATTGCAAAAATACTATTAACTATTAATATAATAATAGCATAAATAAAAACGTATGTCAATAGATAATTGCAAAAATACAATTATTTTTAAGATAATATTTAAAATAATATAGTTAGCACTTAATTTGCCGTTATATAACACATAATTAACTAAAAAAGTTCCCCATTGCCAAATTAAATTCTAGTGGAGGGGAACTTTTTGATGCACATAATTATTCATATAGAACTATACACAAACGAATAAAAATATAAATGATATAATTTTACTATACTTGTGGATAATTTTTAATATTCCAACAAAGGAAAAAATATTTACATAACAATTTCTATCAAAAGATTCAAGCTGTAAGGATAGTTGCAAATAACAATCTCATTATAATTGTTTTAGTATTTTATCGCATATTGTTTTTACAGTTGTATTTTTCATTTTAGCTAACAATAAATCTCTATAATCATTAAATTGAGTATCTACGACACTTTGTATAGCATTGGAAAGTTTATTATCACTTCCATCAACTTCATAAAATTTTAACATGCTTTCTTTGGGGTTTAAAACTGAAATGTAAACATCGTAAAGTGTAACATTTTCCAATTTCTTTATAAGTTTTGTCCCACCGGGACCGGGCTTACCTTCTAGAAAACCTGCTTTTTTTAAATCAAACATAACTTGCCTGATTGTGGTAACATCACATCCTGTTACTGAATTTATATAATTTGCAGTAATCTTTTTATCTTTACAAATATCACATACAATTAAAATATTCAAAGCAACAGTATATTTTAGGTTAATCTTCATTATAAATAATCTCCATCATAATCATCTTTATCAAAGCTTATGGTTTCAACACAATTAATACATTTCCACAACTTTTCCAAAAGTTCTTTAATAAATCTTTTTTTGCTTTATCTTGTTATCAAACATACCGTCTCAATGTGATTTGTATGAGGGAACATATCCACAGGTTGGATTTTGGTAACGGAATAATCTTTTGTAGTTAGATAATGCAAGTCCCTTTCCAAAGTTTCAGGGTTACAACTTACATAGACGATTTTATCCGGTGAAAGCTCACAGAGAGAATCTAGGAATTCTCTACTACAACCTGCTCTTGGTGGGTCAACAAAAACAACATTTGGTGAAGTTACTTCTTCCCCTGCCATTTCTGTCATAAATTCACCGGCATCTTTACAATAGAAATTTATGTTATTCTTCTTATTAAGTTCTTTATTTTTCTTAGCATCTTCAACTGCTTGAGGGTTAACCTCTACACCTACCACACTTTTAACATATTTTGATGCTACAAGACCGATTGTACCTATACCACAATAAGCATCCAGTACAACATCATCCTTATTTAGCTGAGCAAATTTAATTGCAGTTTTGTAAAGGACTTCTGTTTGAAGTGAATTCACTTGGTAAAATGACTTTGGTGAAATTTCAAACTTACAACCACATAATACATCCATAATTGTACCTTTGCCGTAAAGCACCTTTTCATAAGAACCCAGTTTCATTTTTGTAGGGTTAGGGTTCACATTATGTACAATAGTTGTAATCTTTGGGAATAGTTTAAGAACACCTTTGACAAACTCTTTTTCTTTAGGAAATTTACCTTTAGCAGTAACAACTGTTAGCAGAATTTCACCGGTATTTTGAGCAGTACGAACTAAAATATTCTTGAAAAAGCCTTTATCTGTTTTAGGGTTATAGATAGGAATATTTAGGTTCTTTAGAACTGTTTTTACTGCAATGGCAATCTTGTCACTACGCTTGCTGTTTAACAGACAATGCTCAACACCAACAATACCGTTATTTGATGACTGAAAAACACCACTGATTATTCTGCCACCCTTTGTTGTACGGTACACAGTTTGAACCTTATTTCTATAATTATATGGTGAATCCATACCTATAATTTTCTTAACATTACAAAATTGTGAAAGGCATCTTTCTACTTTATTTTGTTTCCAACTTAGTTGTTGTTCATATGGCATATTCATTAGCTGACAACCATTGCACTTTTTATATACAGGACAAATTAATTCTTTTTCCATATTAAAAACTCTTTTCTCTATTTTTTATCATTATAACATAATAATGTGGAAATAGATACTTTTTATTATATGGTTTCACTATTGTAATCAAATAAAAAACTGCACAACTTAATGTGCAGTTAGTTCATAGTCTTTTTCATATAATTTTTTATCTTGTCTCCACATAAAGAAAACTCTTGATAATAGGATAATCACAACACTACCTACAAATATTTGAAGTGGATATGTTATTACACTAATTTCTGGGATTATCATACTTAGTATTGTAATTGCTCCAACAGGTGGCATATACATTTTTGTATAGGTTAAAATCAAAAGCATTATTAATGTGGCAATTAAGGCTGAAACTGTTAGTGGTAATTCTAATTTTATTGTTAATAAATATCTAGATAATGAACCTACTAAAGCACAACCTGTTATAACCAAAACAGTTTTTATAGGTTTGTTTCTCACTTTATTTCTTGGTCGAGAGAACTCTGTAAATGCTACTAAAAGTGGTGGTGCAATGATAAATTTATAGTTAAAATAAATTGCCACAAAACCAACAATAGCAACACAAGCTATCCTTAGTGCAGTATCAATAATATCATCTTTACTGTTTAGCATTACAGGTATATATTCTTCATCTTCTCTAATTTTCATTTTCAAAAATAGTTGATGAAAACCTATTACCAATATGGTTAATATAACTGCAGAAATGGGATAAATAAAACTTTTCGTTTGCATCATAACCGGCAACACTATTGCAGACACAAATGGTGCAAAAGTTGTACCGGAAAACATAAATAATATTTGTGCAAAAGAAAAGGCAATTATCATTTGTGGGAAAAGTGCAAGTCCACTATACCTAACTATCAACACACCAACAGTTGCACATATTGTTATCAGGAGTAACATTCTTTTTCCGTTGACCTTCCAACTTCTCTTTTGTGCTACCATATATCCAACTGCAAGTGCAGTTATCTCGGGGAAAATTATTTCTTTTTCATTAAGTAATTCAGCTATCCCTACCATTATCCCAACTAGTAATAATATGGATATGTAAGGTATTATGTTTTTGATAAATTTTTTCATAAATGTTCTTTCTATTTTTTATTTTCTCTATTATAACATTTGTTTTAACTTAATACTATACAGAATTTATAATATAATAATATTAGAATATGTATTGCGTTTGTATATACAATGCTATATAATATTATTAAGGAAACAAATTATAATTTTGGAAGGAGTTTTATATATGGCAAAATCAGCAAACTTATATGCTAGAATTGAACCTGATCTAAAAGAAAACGCAGAAGCTATTTTGAATGTACTGGGCATTTCTGCATCAAGTGCAATCACTATGTTTTATAAGCAAATTGTAATGCACAATGGTATTCCCTTTGAACTGAAAATTCCTAATCATCCACTAGATATTAACAAAATCACAGAAGATGAATTTAATAAGGAAATAGAGAAAGGTTTACAGGATGTTGAAAATGGAAATACTATTCCGGCTAAAGAAGTATTTGCATCTATCCATAACAAGTATGACATATGAATTATAAAATAGATATTACATCTAAGGCTCAAAATGATTTAGAAGAAATATTCAGATATATTGCTTTTGACTTACAGTCTTTTATAAATGCATCTAATCTACTTGACCGTTTAGAACAGGCTATATACTCTTTAGAACAAATGCCTGAGCGTTTTAGATTGTATGACAAAGAACCATGGAAAAGCAAAAATTTGCGTATTATGCCTATTGATAATTACTTGGTGCTTTACATTACAAACAATGTTAAACATATAGTTACAATTGTTCGTGTAATGTATGGTGGCAGACATATTGAAAAGCAAATTAATAAATAATATTGATATGAAAAGGCTCTCATTACCAGCAAATAGTATGAGAGCCTTTTTTTAATTGAAAATTAAATTTTATTCAGGAACTGATAACTTTTTATCTCCAAAAACATATTCTTTTCTGTGTTTCTATATTCATCAAGTAACCTTAATTATTTCTAACCAAAAGGCAGACATTTTCCACATGGCTGGTACGAGGGAAAAGGTCAAATGGGGTTAATTCTACAGAGGAATAATCGTTATCTGCAAAAAACTTTAAATCACGAGCTAAAGTTCCCGGGTCACAAGAAACATAAACAACTCTCTTTGGTGACATAGCTTTAATTGAAAGTATCAAGTCCTCTGTCAGTCCTTTTCTTGGTGGGTCAACAACTACAACATCAGGAAAAATATTGTCATTCTTTAGCTTTTCCCCACACTTTGTTGCATCACCACAAATAAACTGTGCGTTATTAATATTATTTAGCTTTACGTTAAGTTTAGCATCTCTGATTGCCTGAGGTACAATTTCAACACCGATTAAACTTTTACATTCACTAGCCATTGTTAGACCGATTGTACCTGTACCACAATAAAGGTCAATTAAATTTTCTTCACCTGTAAGGTTAGCATATTCTTTAGCTTTGTTATAAAGTTTCTCTGCTTGACTATGGTTAACTTGATAAAAACTATTTGGGGAAATTCTGAAATTAAGTCCACACAAGTTGTCAATAATATAAGTGTCACCATAGATTGCTCTATTTTTTGTACCTGTAATTACATTTGTTTTTTCTTTATTAGAATTAATTACAACACTTTTTAGGTTAGGTATATTTTCTTTTAGAGAATTAACAAGTAAAGTTTCATCCTTTAGTTTGTCACCGTTAATAACCAGACAAACCATCACTTCACCTGTTTTTTCACCATATCTAACATACAAATGTCTCACTAAACCTTTGTGGGTTGTTTCATCATAGATAGTTTCATTAGTGGTTTGCAAATAGTCCTTGACTACTGACATTACCTTATCAAAAATTTTAGGTTGTAACAAGCAAGTATCGGTATCAACCACCCTATGGCTATGAAAGCCATAGAAGCCCATTTCAACATTACCGTCTTTATTTTTAGCTAAAGGAAACTGTGCTTTGTTTCTGTAATTATCCGGTACATCTGCTCCTACAATAGGATTGATTTTTACATTAAGACCTGCAATTCTTGCAATAGCATCCTTTACTTTTTGCTCCTTGATTTTTAATTCAGCATCATAGGTAATATGACGGTAACAACAACCACCACATTTTAGAAAAACTTTACAATCTACTTCTTGTCTATATTCTGATGGCTTGATAATTTCCATCACTTTGCCAAAACAATAACGCTTTAGCACCTTAACAATCAGTACATCTACCCTGTCACCTACTGCTGAATTAGGTACAAAAATTGCAATACCCTCATCACTTTTGCCTACACCATAACCCTCACTTGTTGTGCCGGTTATATCAATTATTAATCTGTCATTCTTCTTAATAGTCATAATTTTTTTCATACCTTAATTTTAACATTTATACATAGTCAAATCAACAATTTTATAAAATATCTGTTATAGTAATTGCAATTTATCTTATAAAATTATATAATGGAACTATAAATAAATTAAAGAGGTAATTATTGTGGATAAAAAGCATTTTTTAGACGATAAAAAAAGAATTCATTTTATGGGAATTGGTGGTAGTGGTATGTGTCCACTAGCAGAAATTCTTTTAGCAAAAGGTTATGAAATTACAGGTTCTGACATTGCAGAGGGTGACACCCTAGAAAGAATCCGTAACTATGGCATTAAGGTATATATGGGACAAAATGCAGAGAATATTAAGGATGCAAAGCCGGATGTTCTTTGCTACACAGCAGCAATCAAGGATGACAACCCTGAACTTGTTGCAGCTAGAAAAATGGGTATTCCAACACTTGAGCGTTCAGAAATGTTAGGCATCGTAGTAAGTCACTACAAAAAGAGTGTTGCTATCAGTGGTACTCACGGTAAGACTTCTACAACAGGTATGCTAACTCAAATTCTTGTGGGTTCAAAGAAAGACCCATCAGCTATTATTGGTGGTAAGCTACCATACATTGGTGGCAACAGTCATGTCGGTAAAAGTGATATTATGGTATGTGAGGCTTGTGAATATGTTGACTCTTTCCTACAGCTACACCCATTTATCTCAGTTATCCTAAATATTGATGCTGACCATCTTGACTACTTCAAGAACCTTGACAACATCAAAAAGTCATTTAACAAATTTGCTCATCAAACAAGCAACCTTGTTGTTTATAACGGTGACAATGCAAATGCTGAAGATGCACTTGAAGATGTTAACATTAAGAAGATTACATTTGGTCTATCAATGGAAAATGACTATTATGCAACAAATATGCAAAGACATGGTGTTACTCAAAGTTATGATTTAATGTATCAAGGTGAATTCCTAACAAAGATTAACCTATCAGTACCGGGTATTCACAATGTTTATAATTCTCTTGCAGCAATTACAGTTGCAGATTATCTTGGTGTACCAATTAAGGATATTGCAGAAAACATTGCAAAATTCACAGGTGTACACAGAAGATTTGAATTACTGGGCAAACCAAATGGCATTACTGTTGTTGACGACTTTGCTCACCATCCAACAGAATTAACTTCTACACTAGAAACTGCTATGGAGCTTGGCTTCAACCATGTATGGGCAGTTTTCCAGCCACATACATTCAGCCGTACTGCACTATTAATGGATGACTTTGCTAAGGCTCTAAAGATTCCTGATACTGCAATTATCTCTGCTATTTTACCGGTTAGAGAAACTAACACATACAATGTTTACAACACTGATTTAGGCAAGAAAGTTCCAGGCTCAGTATGCCTTGAAACATTTGATGAAATCACTGACTACATTGTTAAGAATGCTAAGAAAGGCGACCTTGTACTAACAATGGGTGGTGGTAATGTATATATGTGTGCTAACCAAATTGTAAAGGCATTGGAAAATAAATAATCTGTAATTTCTACTATTGTAGAATATTTTGAAATAAGAAATGATGTGATTTTTATGACAACACTTTCTAATAAAGATATGGATAAACTAAAGGAAAAAGCCTTACAGTTACGCCCAAAAATTGATAATTTGGAGTACTCTCACGGCAGAGTTGCTGAGATACTGGGTATTTCTAAAGAACACTTAATAGAAATTTATTGTGAAATGGGTTTTCCCTATTTCACAATGGATATTTCAGAAGTTAAAGAAGATATAAATACTTATAAAAGATTTTTTAAAAAAGCATAAATTAAAGCTCTATGAAACTAGATTTTCATAGAGCTTTATTGTTATATTTTTTGTCTTTGATAATTTATAATCAGTATTATAAATTAGGGTTTTTCAATTTTGTCTGTGGGTAAAGGTAAGTTTGTTTTAAATTTAATTGGCTATAAAGAAAAAATTTATAGTGAGATTATGCATTTTAAATTATATATAACTATGACTCACAGGTGTAGAGCCTTTCAACAAAAGTTCACATTAGCAAATCAAACTTCGCCTATGGCTCGTTTTCTTTGATGTTCAC